>Ga0247820_10000072_pt1 | contig 45930 bp, 93 predicted proteins | sample 13C_Glucose_Day1_2_FD_192480 | JGI IMG/M metagenome (GOLD analysis project Ga0247820, IMG submission 192480) | Soil microbial communities from agricultural site in Penn Yan, New York, United States - 13C_Glucose_Day14 | ecosystem: Environmental > Terrestrial > Soil > Agricultural land | place...
CGGGTGTCGGGGTGGTCGGGGAGCTTGCGGGGGTGGGCCCAGGGCCGGTCGGCGGCCGACTTCCGGGACTGCTCGTAGGAGCGGTCGAAGTCTCTGGCTATGTCCTCGGGGTTGTTCATCGCGTGACTCCTTTTTAAAAAGCCGACGGCCCCCTCCGGAGAGGGGGCCGAATGAGCGGAGAGTCCTACTTGGACTCGCCCTCCTCCTGCTGCTGGGCCTGCATGGCCTGCTCGGGGTCCTGGTCCTCCTGGAGCTGGCCGGAGGCCTTGAGGTTGGCCAGGCGCTGCTTCTCCAGCTCGGACTGCTCGTCCGTCTGGTTCTGGTCGTCCTGGCGGTCCTGGCTCTGGTTCTTCGTCATGAGGATCTCCTCCGGATACCCGTGGCGCAAGATGCCCCACACCCCAACGGGTATCCGGCGAGAGGGACTTCAGTCAGAGCACCGATCCGGTGAGGGCCAGGGTCTCCACGGCGGCGTTCTTGATGAGCCGCCGGTGGCTCTTCGGGTCGTCGTACGCCTTGATGGCCTCGCAGATCCCGTACAGGGCCCACAGGAACCACCAGTCGTAGTCCTTGAAGTCCACGTCGGGGATCTCGAAGGTGAACGGCTCCCGGCGGGTGAACTTGACCGAGTGGCCGGGCAAGTCCGCGTTGAAGGAACTCTGGTGGCCGTTCTTACGGGCCCAGAACTTGAGGTCGTACTGCGTCTCCTCCTCGGCCAGGGCACCGCAGGAGCACTTCGCGTAGTGCAACTCGCCGTAGGAGAAGTTGTGGATGGCCTCGTAGGCACCGTGCTCGTGAGAGACGTCGTAGTCGGCCATGAAGGAGTCCGTGGCCTTCTTCCAGGCCTCGGTCAGGCCCGGCCAGTGCCCCTCGTTCTCCCGGAGGATCTCGCGGACGTGCTTCGAGAACTTCTTCTCGCTGAAGTTCTGGGAGGCCTCGCGGTGCGAGGTGAGCTTCTCTGCCCAGTAGGAGGCGTTGATGTGGATCGAGCCGTCCTTGTACAGGCCACTGCGGAAGAACTCGAACATGTCCTGCGCCCGGGAGAAGGCGTAGGTCTCGCCGTCGCCCCGGAAGACCAGGTTGCCCGGCCAGGTGATGATCTCGTACCAGTACGAGCTGGACCGGGTCCGGTTCGGCTTCATCCGCAAGTGCCGGTAGAGGCCGTCGTCGTGCAGCACCGTCAGCTCGTGGTGGGCCACCTCGCGGTAGAACCGCTCCGCGATCTCCGGGTACTCGTAGTCCTTGAGCTTGGACGTGTCGGGGAGGATGACGATCATCCGAAGATCCCTCCCCCGAAGGCGAAGCGGTCGTGGTCCTTGAGGGCCTGGTCGACCTCGTCGAACTGGTTGCGGCAGATGGCCAGCAGGGGCGCGTCATCGTGCAGCGTCGGGTTCATCCCGATGAGCCAGGCGCGGGCCAGGTCGTCGTCACCGAAGTAGTCCAGGATCTCCTGGACCTTCTTGCGCTGCTTCTCGGACCGGCAGAAGTACATCAGGCTGTGGCCGAGTCGGGTGTCCAACTCGCTCTCGTCCGTCATGTGTTCCTCCATGGATCTCTGGCGGGTGTTCGAACTGTACTACTCGGGGTTGACGTTGTCAGGGTTTCCGTCGTAAACGGCGTCCTTCGCCTGCACCGTCGGGCACCCCATGTAGTGGACGCGGTTGCCGTCCCAGTCGATCTCACGGGAGTTGCAGGCACAGACGGGGTTCTGGTGACCGCACTGGCACGTGCAGGCCGCATCGACCCCATCGGGTTCGCACTGCTTGTGACGGTTCACGTAGCAGCGGTACGAGGGGCTCGGACCCCACAGGCCGAAGGGGTCGTTCAGGGCGTCGTCGTCCGGGCGGCGGACAGCCGCGCTCAGCATCGACTTGGTCGGAGAGAGGTCCGAGGAGACGTGGCCCCTCGGCCAGATGCACCGGCACTCCACACAGCCCGCCTCGGGCCCGTGCTTCTCCGGCACGTGCTCACACCAGGTGACCGGCCCCCGGGGGTCCATCATGCCGACCGGCACCCCGTTGACGTACGGCTGGCCCTTGGGGACGAACATGACACCGGACGGCGTCAGGTGCCCGAGCTTGTCCAGCTCCCGGATGACCGAGGCCACCACGGCGTCGTAGAAGGCATGGAAGATGCAGCTCTGCCCGCGCCCGCAGGTCCTGCACCGGCCCCCGTCGTCCAGCTCGTGACCCAGGGCCTCGGCCCAGGACTTCTTCGTGCCGGGCGTACGGAGCAGGTCCTCGTCCGCCTCCACGATCTTGAAGTGCTCCGGGAGCCGGTCAAACAGGTCGTTCCGCTGCTCTTCGTTCACAGGTCCTCCTCGGTCGCGGGGCTGTGCGCCGCGCAGTTGTACTTGCACCCGGTGCAGGTGCACTTGCAGTAGTTGGGCTTGGTCTCGTAGCCGGGGCACTCGCCGTCGTCCACGATCTGGGAGGGCTTGATGGCCCCGAGCTTCAGGGCTCGCGCCACCGCGTGGGCCCGCGTGTGCACCCCGAGGACCCTCCGGCACTGCATCAGGTGGCACTCCACGGTCGCCGGGGTGACGAACATGGCTCGGGCTATCTCCGGCACCGACAGTCCGTTCGCGACCCCGAGCAGGGCCACCTTGCGCTGCTTGGCGAGTATGGGTCTGGGCATGGCGTACTCCTCTCGAAAGGGGACCGGCCCCGCACCCGGGCGGGCGGGGGCCGGTGAACGGCGGACGGTCAGTGCTTGCAGGAGTTCAGCTCGCGCTCGTACGGCATCTTGGAGACCTTGACGCCCTCCTCCTTGTCGGCCCACTGCCGATAGGTCGACGAGGAGACCTTGAACCACCGGTCGTTCTCGGTGGTGTCGTTGCCGACGGCGTCCAACTCGACGCAGTACATCGCGGGCTTCCCGGGCTTGCCCGGCTTGTCCACGACGGTGACCGTGCGGGTCTTGAAGCCGTCGTCGGCCGTCTTACAGGTGCGCTCGGTGCCGGTGCCGGTGCAGACCTGCCTGGTCTGCCGCTCGCGCCGGGTCTCCTTGTGCGTCACGGCGGGGACGGACTTCACGGGCTTGACGTACTTGACGTCGTCCAGGCGTCCGGAGACGGTGCCGCCGCCGCTCTCGCAGGCGGTGAGGGCGACGAGGCCGGTGAACGTGGCGGCGACCACGGTGAACTTGGCGAGGGTGAAGCGGGTGGAGTCGTTCATGGGCCCTCCCTGGGGCTCGGGGTCTCTGGCGGGTACGTGAAGAGTCTCTCCAAGAATCCTTGGAGAGTCAACCCTCCGGGGTGACAACCTCGTTGGGCAGCGTCGGCCCGCTCGAATCAGGGTTGATCAAGTCGGCGGAGCGGCGGACCATTTCGAACATCGCGGCGTGCTCCGGAGAGAACAGCCGCTCCTCGGCGGGGAGCCCCTCCTCCCCCTTCCGGAGGACCTCCTCGGCCGCCTGGCGCAGGATGGGCCGGGCCAGGGCCTGCTGGTACGCCAGGTAGACCTTCGGATGCAGGCCGGAGCGCAGGATGTCGTGGATCTCGCTGGGCGTGGCCGAGAAGCGCGAGACGTAGTTCCAGTCGGCGGGCTCCTTGACCTCGATCTGGCCCAGAAGGCTCTCCATCACGTACTGGACCTCCAGCGTGTGGGCGTCCGGCTGTGAGGAGTCGTCGATGAACGCCTTGTGGGACTTGGCCATCTCCCGGGCGGTCTCTGCGAGCCGGAAGAACAGCTCCAGGATCGGCCCGACCACGGTCATGGCCTCCACGGCGGCCTCGCGGGGCGTGACGGGTGCCATGGACCGATAGCCGTCGTCGGCGGTGTAGTGGTCCATCATCCCCTGGTCCAGCCGCTCCTCCAGGGACTTGTTGTACTTCTCCAGCTCCCCCCGGTAGCTGCCACCGCTGGTGTACTTCTTCGCCAGGGCCTCGGCCATGGCCTTCAGGATGCTGTCGGGGGTCATCGGCCCACCTTCCTTACGGTGCAGGACGGCGCACGGGTGCTCTTCCACCAAGGGGCGTGCCGCCGTCCGCAGTAGCAGCGCCAGATGGTCATGGTCAGGCCCTTCACGAGCCCTCCTTCGTCTCGACGCCCGGCAGGCCCTCCAGCAGCTCCCGGGCGACCGCAGCGGACGGGCCGATGCCCAGCCCCTTCAGGAAGTCCTCCACGCGCTCCAGGGCCTTCCTGGAGGCCTTCTCGACCTCGCGGGAATCCATGTACTTCGCGCTCGACCCGAAGTGCCCCGGGTGGTCCCGCTCCTTGTCGCAGTCCCGGCAGTGGTCCACGTAGCGGCGCGAGTCCACGTCGTACTTCTGGTGGGCGTAGACGAAGTGGTGCCGCGCGCCGTGGAAGCGCATGGAGAGGACCATGTCGTTCAGCGCCTGGACCTGAGCCCGGTTCTTGGTCCACTCCTTCTTCTGCTCCACCAGGTTGTTGGCGGCCCGCCGGGCCTCCATGGCCTCCTGCTGGTACTCCTCGCAGTCGCTCAGGAGGCTCTCGACGTCCTTGCGGGCCAGGGCGTAGCCCCGGTGGGGCCAGTCCTGGCCCACGTAGCCGTCGTGCCAGTCGATCTCCCCGGCGAGGTTGAAGATCTCCGGGTGGCGGTCCAGGTAGAGCTTCACGCGCTCGAAGCTCACCGACCCGCCGCCCTCCGGTACTTCGGCCTTCTCCTGCTGGTCAGCCATGCTGACCCTCCTTCCACTTCCGGTCCTGCGCCGTCCGCTCGCCCCAGGTGAGCTGGCACTCGATGTCCCTGCTGCACGCCATGTCGTCGCCTGAGAAGTCGTGGACGTGATCGGGGACCGCGAGGAAGACCTCCACGGTGGTCACCTCGACCGTGGTCCCGTCCGTCCAGGCGTAGAGGCCCTCGTCCATGTGCGGCGTGGTGTGGCCGGAGGCCTGGATGCACCACCGCCACCCGTCGTCCGCGTTCGGGTGAGGCAGACTCGCCCCGCACCGGCGGCTCTTCGGCTTGGGCGCGGGCGTGTAGACCTCGCCCAGGGTCGCCAGGATGCAGGAGTTGATCTGGGGCTCGGTGAGGCCGATCTTCTCGCGCAGGAACTCCCGGAGCGCCTCCGCCTTCTCACTCGCCATGGCGCGGCCCCGGGAACTCCTCCAGGGACCGAGCCCGGCGCTCGTCACCGTTGTTCCAGGTGAACCCCTCGCGGTCGCGGTGCAGTCCGATGTGGCCAGCGGTCAGGACGCACCAGCGGGCGGTGTCGGCCTTCTCCTCGTGCGGGATGTTCATCGGGCAGAGCTTCCGGGGCGCACGGACGCGGCGGGGCAGCTCCGGCCTCGGCACCTCCACGAACTCCTCCTCGTTGAAGCCGGTCTCGCTCGTGAGGATGCGCTTCAGCTCGGGGTCGGCGAGCACCTCGGCCGTGGTCCTCCAGGAGGCGATGAGCGGGTCCAGGTGGCGCACGTAGGTCTCGGAGGGCGTCTGGACGCCCGGCATGGTGTCCAGGACGGCGTCGCCGATGGCCTGGTGCACCTCCATGAAGAACTCGCGCTGGTCGTCCTCCGGCAGGTGCTTGAGCCAGGGGAATGCACTGCTGTCGGCCATGGGGCCTCCTAGTGGCAGTCGGGGTCTGACAGGACCGTCGGGTCGGGGCACAGCACCAGCGGCGGAGGCGTCGTCACGGACGGACGCGGGTCCGGGGAAGGCCCTGGCGTGAGACCCCAGGCGAGGAAGCTGAAGGCCCAGATCATGCAGATCAGGATGGCCATCAGGTTGCCGAGAAGGTGGGGCCGCCTCCTGCGGATTCGCAGGTCGGGCTCGTAGCTCATGGTGCGTGGTGCTCCTCTTGACATCGTCAACGTTACTACAAGGATTCTTGTAGAGCAAGGGATATACGAAACCCCCTCCGAAGTCGTACCGGAGGGGGTTCGCAGGGTCGAGTCAGGCGTTGGTCGGACCGGACCCTCGGCCCTTCGCGACAACCTGCGCCCAGGTCATGGCGAACTGGTAGTACGGCCCAGGGTCGTTCTCGTCCAGCAGGCGGTCCAGCTCCTGCCGAGTGCGCGCACGCTCATTCGCGGCGGCCCTCTTGGACCGCCACTCGACGATTTCCTCGGGGGAGGCGTCCAGGACGATCAGCGAGTCGGTGATGGTGGAAAAGACGGCCAGCCTGCCGTCCGGCTGCTTGATGATCTGCTCAGCCACGGGGCTCCTCCTGCTGGGACTTGAAGTCGTGGTACGAGACCGAGCCGTCGCACTCCGCGCAGTACTCCTCCGAGCCCTCCTCGGGGAGGCTCGTGGTGTGCCGCTCCTCGGGGTGGCCACAGCCCTCCACGGCGCACAGCGGCTCCACTCCCTGGCACCACATGTCCCCGTGACCCGGACCCATCTTGCCGGTGGGCCACGTCATGCCGCAGTCGCACTCCACGGCCTCGTCCTGGCCGCCCTTGTACCTGCACGCGCACCCCAGGTGCGTGCACCCCAGTTCCTCGTTGTGGTTCGCCACGGGGTGCGTGCAGGCGTACCGGCAGACGCTCGGGTCGGTGTCGGCCGGGTCGGTCTCGGAGATCTCCCGGCGCTTGCGGACCTCCTTCAGGGCCTTGCGCAGGAGCGTCCTCGTCCACTCTTCGCCGGGCCGGGTGTGCGCCGGGACGAGCAGATTCAGGTACTCCAGCGGCTCGGAGACGACGCAGTTGACGTTGTCCCGGCCGAGTTTGCGGTGCGTGGCCTCGATGTGGCCGAGGAGGATGTCGATCACGACGTCCCGCGCCCTGAGGTCGTCCTCCTGCCGCTGAGAGGACCTCTCGTACTCGTCCTCCATCTTCATCTTGGAGGTGCGCAGCTCCTCGTACGCCTTGTCGAGCTTGTCGGCCCGCAGGCGCTGCATGTACGCGTTTGACTGGGACTTGGGCAGCTTCCGCTCGTCGAAGATGTTGACGCCCTGCTCCTTCATCGGGAAGCGCCGGACGTGCACGGCGTAGACGTAGTCCGAGCCGATCAGCTCACGGAGCTTGGAGAGGGCCTTCTCGCGGGTGTTCGCGATTTCGACCTTGTTCGAGTAGTAGCCGCCGTCCTCGATCGGGTTCCACTCCACGTACTCGAAGTGGAAGTACTCGCCGTCCTTCAGCGGGGGCAGCTCGGGCTCGTTGGCGAGGTTGGCGCGCTCCTGGAGCTTGTGGAGCTTCTCCACGTAGTCGGCGCGGACCTTCCTGATCTCGGCCTGGTGCCGGTCGCTCAGCGTGGTCAGGGCTCGCACGATCTGCGGGATGGTCGGGTGCTCGCTCATGGGTGCCTCCTGGTGTCTCTGGCGGAGACCCCATCCTCTCCAACATTCCTTGGAGTGTCAACTCCCTTTTTAAAATGCGGAAACCCCTCCCGGCGCATGATCCAGGAGGGGTTTCTCGACTGAGGCAGGCTCAGCTTACATGCTCTTCGCCTGCCGGATGAGGTCGATGAGGATCCAGCAGAACAGCCCGAAGGCCACCAGGTTGCCCCAGCCCGCGAACCGTGGCGCGGCTCCGTCTGCGGTACGCCATCCCCACCCGAGGAATGCCGCCGCGATGAAGCAGAGAGCCCCGATCACGAGCAAGATCAGAAAGATGACGTCCATGGAGGCCTTTTACCCCCGTCTTACGGACTGAAGCCCGGCAGGATGCCCGGATCGGTCTCCGAGGCGCTGGGCGACGCGCTGGGCGGCTCCGAGGGGCTCGCGGAGGTCCTGGTGGGCTCCGGCTCCTCCGAGGGCGTCTCAGAGGCGCTGGGCTCCTCCGAAGTCGGCGTGGGCTCCGGCTCCGTGACGGTCGGCGAGGCGATGACGACCACCGAGCGCTCCGGCTCCGGGGAGTAGACCTCCGGTGCCACCACCACGACGGCCTCCTCCCGCTCCGGCGTGGCGCTCCTGCGGGGCGAGGGGGACTCGGACGGCTCCTGCGGTGCCGGGGACGACTGCACCGTCCTCGCGGGCTTCGGGGCCGCCTCGTCCTCCGGCATGGCCCCGGCTCCCCAGCCGTACGTCACCATGCCGTAAATGAACGCCACTCCGGCGACGGAGGCCACACCCATCCCCGCGAGGACCTTGTCCCCCGTCTGCATCGGGCGGCGCTTGCGCGGCTTCGGGCCGGACGGACGAGGGCCGTTGATCTGGTCGTAGAGCGGAGTGTCGTCCGCCCTCGGCTCGTCCATGGTCAGGATCGGGTCACCGAGTAAATGCCGGGGAAGGGTCTGCACCACGAAGGTCTCACGAGGTGCCCCGGGCATCTTCGGCGTCTCGGCGACCACGGGTATCTCCTGGGTCACCACGCCGTCGGGGTTCGGCCTCGTGCCCTCCGGCAACGGGACCTCGATGGTCGGCTCGTCCTCCACGGTCAGCCCTCCAGGAACTTCAGGATGGTCTCGGAGTCGGCCACCAGCTCACCGGCGGTGCGGTCGTCGGCCGTGCCCCCGCGCATCTCCAGGGCCAGCTCCACCGCGATGTGACGGAGCTGCACGCGGGCGCGGTTGTGGTCGGGGGCGGTCTCCGGGGCCTCGGGCGTCACCACCGAGTCGCTCAGCTCGTGGTCCACGTCGCGGTACCGGGTCGCCTGGCGGAGGTAGTCCTGGGCCGCCGTCCGGGTCATGATCGAGAGGACCTCCCGCCCGGCGTTCTGGAGCTGGTCCGCGTGCTTCTTGGCGACGTCGTACGGCTCGGCGTAGGAGAATCGCTCCTTCCCCTCCTGCACGTACAGGATCTGGTACAGCTTCTCCTCATTCATCTGAGGTCCTCTCTTCGGCAGAACATTTGATCTTGTAATGGATGACGGCCAGCAGGGCCATCACGACGGTCGCGTAGACCACGAAGAACACCCCGACGCTCCGCAGGATCTGACCCGGGGCCACGATCAGCAGGACCCAGGTCGACAAGGCGGAGGACGCGAGGGCCCGGACGAGAACCCGCGTCTCCCGGATGGTGACCGGCTCCCTGGTGCGGGTTATGGCCCAGAGTGCTGCGGCCCCCAGTCCCGAGCACGAGATGAGGATCAGGGCACACACAGCGATGACGCGTAACTGGACCACGCGTTGCTCCTTCAGCCGCGAGAGCGGCGCAGACGCCAGCGCCTCTCCCGGGTCACCGCGATGACCAGGAGGGCGCTGACGAGGTGGATCGAGAACATGACGACGGCCATGTAGACGTTGCGCGCCAGGATCCCGGAGCAGGCGAGGAGAACGCTGCCCATGGCCAGGGCGACGAGCAGGTTCACCACGTCGATGATCTTGAGTGCCCTGAGCGTGACACAGACGGTCATGAAGACAACGGCCATCGCCTGCATGGTGTTCGAGGCGAGAACGACGGTCATCTGACCTCCTGCGCAAGGTCCCTGGCAGAGTGTCACGCTACCGCACCCAAGATTTCCTGGGGAGCTACAACAGCCCGAGTTCCCGCTCCTGGTGGAGACGCTCCTCGACGGAGTCGAACGCCTCGTTGACCGCCTCGAAGCAGTCGCTCCAGACCTGGTCGAGCGCCTCGCGGCTGTAGGGGAAGCCCCCGGAGGTGTCCTGCATGACCTGCCAGACGAAGTCGCCAACCAGGAAGTCCCCGGACAGGTCGTCCCAGTGGAAGCCCTCGTCGTGGATGATCTGGCGGAAGTTCAGGCTGTGCTCGTGGACCAGCAGGGCCACGAGGGCGAAGTCGGCCTTCTCGTAGCCGCACTGGGTCTCCAGGAAGTCCACCCACTCCTGGATCATCGCGGCGAGGTCGAAGCGGGTCTGCTCGGTGTTCAGGGAGATGCGAACGGGCATGCGGGCCTCCTGCGGAGTCGGTGTCGCGTTGACATGGATCAGAGTACTACAAGGATCCTTGTAGCGCTAGCCCTGGCGCTGCTGCGGGATCCGGGCGAAGGCCAGGTCCGGCTGGCAGGTGCCGCAGCGCTTGGTGCTGCGGTCGGACAAGGCCTTCTTGGCCTCGACCTGACGCATCGGCTTGGACAGGGAGTACTTCGACTGGTTCTGCACGTGGTGGCATTCGACCTTGTGCAGCGTCCGGTCGCCGGTGCGGAGTCCGTTCTGGTTGGTCTTGTGGCGGAGCACCCACAGGCGCGGACCCAGGACGGCGTCCTCGGCCTCCAGGGCCGCGACCTCGACCACCATGCGACCCGCCTTCGCCCGCTCCTCCAGCAGGACGTCCTGGGCCTCCACCATGGCCTTGCGGGCCTCGATCTCCTCGTGGACCACCGCGTACTCGGCGACGGCACCCCGGAGTTCAGCCTTCCAGTCCTCCATGGCCTGGAGCCAGGCCGCCTCGACCTCCTGGAGCTTGAGGTGGGCCATCTGCACCCGCTCCTGGTACTTCCGGTAGGCCCCCTGCCACTCCACGACCTCGCGGGAGCTGGCCGGGACCGAGGCCACCTCCATGCCGTCGTAGAGCCCCTCCTCGCCCGGCTTGGCCCCCGGGGTGTCGATGACGTAGGAGACGAAGGCCTCCCTGGGGGTCTCCGGCTCCTGCACGCCCTCCGAGGCGGGGTAGTCGACCTCCACGGCGATGTCGGCCTTCACGTACTCGTACTGCTCGCTCATGCGTCCTCCTGCGGAGTCGGTGTCCTTGACCTGAGGGACGCTACTCCAAGAATCCTTGTAGCGTCAAGCCCTTTCACACGATCGTGCCCCCGACCAGGAGATCGGGGGCACATCGGTCAGCGCAGCGGCTTGGGCAGACGCCCGGGGTCCGGGCACGGGTCCGGCTTGGGCATCTCCGGCCTGGGCTCCTCGGGCTCGCTCACTTGTCCTCCCCGTTCCACTCGCGCAGGATCTCCATGGCGTGGTCGTAGCCCTCCCAGTTGTCGACCCCGGCACAGTCCAGGGCGGACAGCTTCTGCGAGTCCTCGCGGAGCTGCTCCAGCTCCTTGGCGGAGATCGTCACGGTCTCGGGCTGCGACGATGCGGCATTCTCACCCATAGTGGGACACCTTCCTTATCGAATCTTGTTCTTGGCCCGCACGTTCTTCGTGCAGATGTGGCACCCGCGCATGTGAGGGAGTCCAGGCACGTCATATCCGTTGTCGCCCATCACGTCGTGTCCATCAGGACACCACAGCCGTCGGTCGACATCGTTCCTGAGTCGGCTCTTGGGCCGACTGGAGCGCTTCTTGAGTCGGCTCTTGGGCTCAGGACAGGCGAAGCAGACGCGGGCCTGCGACCCGAACCGGAAGTACGCCACCTGGTTGTGCCAGTCGTGCAGCCCTCGTCGGCACATCCTCCGGCGGAGGTCGATCCGCCGACGGTTCTCCAGGGACGTCACCCACTCCATGTGCACCACGGCCATGCAGAGAGGGTTCTGGCAGGTGTGGTCCACCACGATGTCCGAGTCCGAGGGACGCTCGTTCCCGGCGAGCACCCACGCCACATGGTGGGCCGGAACGACACTCCGCCGCGAAGCGGGCTGGAATCTCCCGTACCCGTGCTCGTTGAGCCTGCCCTTCCACGTGATGCATCCACGCTCATCGACAGGCAGACACAGCGCCTCGAACCTGGCGCGGTCCCTCTCGTCCAAGATCAATGGGCCACGAGTAGGCTGATGCATGAAGTCCTCCGCAACAGGACTTGAGTGAGGCCCTGGGACGTCCAAATCGCCAGGGCCTCACGTTCGTTCAGACGCGGATCACCCTACTGCCCTACGCCTCGAACCCTCGCACGCGGTACGAGACCTTGACGATGGTCTCCACGTACGGCTGGTCCAGGGCCTGCACCTGCTCGGTCAGCTCCTCGAAGGGAACGATCGAGCGGTGCCCTGGGTCCGTCCGGGAACGCCAGACGGCCCAGGCGTCGTGGACGTCCTTCCGGGACGTGTTCACGCCCTTCGTGAGCACCAGGAGCAGGTACAGGTCCAGCAGGGCTCCGGCACAGTCCTGAAGCTCCTCCTGGAGCATCTGGCGGGCCTCGTCGATGTACGTCATCACACGGACTCCACTCGGGTTACGTGGTAGATCCCCTCGTACAGCTCCCGGACGCCTTCCACGTCCCAGGAACCCTCCTGGTCGACGAACAGGAACGTGTGGTGCTCCCCCGTGACGTCCGTGCAGGGCTGGCCGCTGACCGGGCACGGGCCGGTCTTCTTGTCTCTCGGGTTGTGCTCCGGGTTCTTGGGGAGCTTGACCGTGACCATGAACATGGTGGTCATCCGCTGATCCGTCCGTAGTAGGCCTTCGGGGAGCCCGCCGTGTAGTTCTGGATGCGGTGGTAGCCCACGGTGCGACCCGGCTTCGGGGCGTCCAGGATCAGGCCGTAGCCCTTCTTGACGCCCCCGTAGATGCCCACGTGGTAGATGTTCGAGGCCGACGTCCCGATGAAGATCAGGTCGCCCTTCTGGCGGTTCGAGGCGCTGACCTTGGTGATCTTGTTGTACTGCGCCTGCGCCGTGCGCGGCAGGGTCTTCCCGTGCTGCCGGTAGGCCCAGTAGACGAGCCCGGAGCAGTCGTAGCCCTTGTTGTAGCCGCCAGCGGCTCCCCAGACGTACCGAGCACCCTTCTGGGTGGAGGCGGTACTCAGGGCCTTCGTGCGTATCGGTGTGGCCGCATGGGCCTCGGGGGCCAGCGCCAGGGTGGCGGTGAAGCCGACGCTCAGGGTCAGGGCGAACTTCAGGGTCTTCTGCATGGTGATCTCCTCGCTTGCTCTCATGAACCGGCCCCGGCAGTACACCGGGGCCGATGGTCGTTCTGGGCGATCTCGATCTGTCTGTGGCCTACGCCTCGTCAGTTGAGCTTCCGGGCGAACTCGCGGGCCAGGGCTGCGCGGGCCCGGATGTACTCGTTGTACTGGGCGGAGGACAGGCCCTCGATGAGCACGTCCTCCGCGATCCTCAGGCGGGGCTGGGCGTCCTCGCGGACGAGTCCCTTCTGGAGGCACTGCTCCGCGTACCTGCTCTGGGTCTCGACCTTGGTCATGCGCTCGCTGCTGTTCATGGGTGCCTCCCGGGGAGTCGTGGTCTTGTACGGCGTGAACGCTACTACAGCTTTTCTTGGAGGGTCAACACCCTTCGCAGTCGTAGTGCTTCTCGCACACGCCCCGGCAGTGGCCGTGATCATGCCGTGGTCACCGGGTCCGGAGTGGGGGCCTCGGTCTCCTCGTCGTCGTCGTCACGACCCCAGTGACACTGCGGGCACCAGGGCTGGAGCCGCCGGTGGATGCCGAGCGTCAGGTAGAAGCCCACCAGCACCAGATTGACGGCGCTGTAGACGAGCAGGTAGGGAATGCTCCGCTTCTCGAAGATGCCGCCCACGAACATCATTGCGACCATGCCGACGAGCAGGAGCAGCATCGCGTACGGGCCGTCGTGGAGCTTGTGGAAGGCCCGCAGGAAGACCTTGCGGCTCCTCGCGGCCTCGTGGCCGTCCAGCGGCATGGCCGCGATGCAGTCCTCGCACAGGGCCCCGCGCAGATGGCCGAAGTGGACCAGGAACGCGCCGATCATGACGCCCCCGATCACCCAGCCGGAGATCTTGCTGACCTGGTCCGACACCGGAAACCAGTCGATGACGGCACCGAAGCCGATCAGGGCGATCAGGGCGTGCTCGCCCCAGTGCCGGTGCTTCCAGGTACGAAGTCGCTTCATAGCCCCTCCTCGGGCTCGTACGGGTCTCTGGCGGGTCTAACGGCCCTCGGGGCCGCCGGGATGCTGCGGGGTGCTCACAGAGGCACTGGGGGCCTTCAGGGGCGGATACTCCGGTGCCTCCGGGGCGTTACCGAAGATGACCCAGACCAGCAGCGCGGTCAGGGTCATCAGGGGTATGCCTATGACGGCGTCCGATCTCACTCGGTCTCGCCGGTCCTCAGGTAGCGCTCCATCTTGGCGGCGACACCCAGCAGGCGCTCCCCGACGGGCAGCCCCTGGGCGGCAGCGAGGGCGACAGCGTGCTCCAGGGCCAGCGAGCGGATGCGGACCTGCTGCTCCTGCGCCATGACCCGCTCCTGCTCCGCGATGCGCGCCTGGTGCCTGCGGTCCCACGCGTCCTTCTTGGCGGGCTCGATGGCCTCGCGCAGGCGCTTGATGTCCTCCGTGAGCCGGAGCGCGTCCACGTTGCTGTGGTCGAGACCGGTCACCTCGGAGTCGACCCCGAGTTCCAGGGCCCTGGACCGCAGCAGCTCCCGCTTGCGGACCAGCCTGCCGATGTCCTCGGGCAGCTCCTCCCGCCCCTTCCGGCAACCGGCGCGGGCGGCCTTGGTGGACTCGTGGTCGCAGTCCTTGTGGCTGTAGCCCGTGGGTTCGAGCTGTCCTTCGATCTTGCTCATGAGTCCTCCTGGGACTTCAGGTCGGTCAGGGCCTGGGCCACGTCGGCCAGGCCGTAACGGATGGACTGGCCGGGGGTGCTGACGCCCTGGAGGGCGCGGGCGATGAACGAGAGCTGCTCGCCGATGAACGTGAGGGCGGCGGCCTTGGCCTGCTCGGACTGGAGCTGGGCGACCTCCAGGGCGTCGGGCCCATTGAGGCCCTTCCCGCTGGCGCGCTTGTACTCGATGTACTCGCGAAGGTTGCTCCGCGACACGTTCAGGGCTTCCGCCGCGTACTCGCCGGACGAGAGGTTCGTGGCCATGGGGCCTCCTGAGGAGTCGGTGGTCTTGTACGCGGTGAACGCTACTACAAGAATTCCTGGAGAGTCAATCCAGATAGCTGCTCGCCAGGCTCATCCGCTGCTCGATGTACTTCGTCAGCTCCTCGGCCGTCAGCATCGCGCAGACACCCTGCTCGTAGAGCTTCACCAGCTCCAGGGCCTCGGCAATGGTCAGGTTCCCCCGCCGCAGCAGGCGCTGGGCCTGCCGGAGCTGGGCGACGATCTGGACATGGTCTTCCTGGTCCACGGAAGAACTCCCCTCGTAAAGGCAAACGCCCTGACGCTATCGCCAGGGCGCACACCTTCTGACCAGCATGGATATATGCGACCGCTTCAGGCCACGGTGCATATCCCCACGTACTACCCCACCGGCTCGGACACCCAGTCGTAGGCCAGCAGGTCCGTCTGGGACGCCACCCAGGGCACGAAGGTCCCCTCGGCCGTCTTGAACATCAGGTACGGCTGAAACGCCATCACGGTCCCCTTCGCGATCCCCGTGGACTCCGCCGTGTTCGCGTTGATCGCGATGCCGTCGGGATAGCCCTTCTGGAGCACCACGAACATCCCCTGGCCGTTCCAGCCCCTGCGGTAGATCCTCCGGCCGCTCTTGCAGTCGACCAGGGCCTGGGAGAAGTTCAGCCCGGTGTTCCGGCGCAGGTCCTGGAGCAGGGCCCGGAACGAGCCGTCGTAGTAGCGCTCCCAGGCCCCCAGGATCTCCTCCCGGCCCTCGGTGGTCACCACCCTCAGGGTCATCGTCCTCGTGGCCGACTGGATGACCATGTTGCCCTGGTCGTCCATCCGGAACGACTGGACGAGCCCCGACTCCACCGGGCTGTTGTCCAGTCCGACGATCCGGAACACCGCGTCCTCGTCGCTGAAGGCCAGCATGCGCCCCTGGCCCTCGTGCTCCACCCCCACCATGCGCTTGGTCACAGGTTCTCCTCCTTCAGGGGCCTCGGAGCCCCGGTGATGTTCTTCCGCAACTTGCGGTAGTAGTCCTTCAGGCCGCTCTCGACGAACCCGAGCGACTCCTGCATCCCGTGCTTCTCGACCATGATCCGGGCCACCCGGCGCACCAGGGCGTTCCACTGGTTCTTCTCGATCAGCTCCACGCACGCGTCACAGCAGGCGAAGTTCTCCCCCGACGCCGTGTCCAAGACCGCCCCGGGCACCGCGAACGACCCCGAGTCGAACGGACGGGAGGGCAGCACCCACAGGGGGTTCTCGCCGGAGCAGAAGTCGCACCGGTACGAGGTCTGCACCTCGCTCCGCTCCACCGGCACTGCCGGATGGTCCTCCAGCTCCATCTCCGAGTGCACCCAGTAGGCCTCTCCCCCGCTCTCGGGGACCACCGAGTGCAGGACGCGGGCACAGACGGCACAGGAGCGCTTCTCGGGCTCCTTCAGGTTCTCCATGTCTCTCCCAACGACGGAGCGCCCCTCCGGGTCTCAGAGGGGCGCTCAGTGCCCTACAGGTACGAGGAGCCAGGCCGGGTGTCCCGGGCCGCCTGGTCCACGACCTCCTCCTTGCTCAGCGGCCGGTAGAGGTACGCGGCCCCCACGGCTGCCGAGAAGGCCAGGAACCACACCACGGCGGCAGTGAGGTTGCTGACCTCGTCCCCCTTGCTCTGGTCCAGGGCGAAGGCCGCGTACACCACCACCTGGGCGACGCCGAAGCCGACAGCGGCACGGATGTCTCCCGGCCTCCCGGTCTTCAGCGCCCGCCACACGAAGGGCACGGCCAGCACCAGCCCGGCCAGGACGAGGGGGACGAGCCCCCAGACGATCTGGGCCTTGCGCGAGTTCAGTCCCATGCGGGACCTCCTTGGTCTCTGAATCTCTGACGGATGTCCGGGACGCCTCACTCCTCGGCGCAGCGCTCCTCCAGGTAGTCCACCGAGGCGTCCCAGTCGGTGTCGTCGCGCTCCTCCAGCGGCACCAGGGCCTGGAGGTTGTCCTTGGACCACTCCCGGCCGTACAGCGCGAGGCCCAGGCAGATGTTCCGCCGGTCCTCCGGCGTGGAGGTGTCGAAGGTGAGCTGCATGGCCAGTCTGCTGATCTCGGACCGGGTGTCCTCGTCCAGCCCCTCGGCCGGGTCCTCCCCCAGGGACCAGCCGCTGTCCTGGCCTATCGAGGCCTCGTCCCCCGTGGTCTCCGGCTCCCCGTCGTCGCAGGACGTCAGCAGGACCAGGGACGCCGCCAGGGCGAGCGAGGCGATGAGCTTCTTCATGTGGGTCTCCCCCGTGTGTGATCCGCTGAGGGAGGCACAGGGCTGCCCTGTGCTCTCGTCGACAGCGTCAAGACGATACTGCAAGAATTCTTGGAGTCGCAGGCGGATTCAGTTCTGTGCGACAGAACCGGCGAGCCACTCCAGTACGCGCTCCGTGGTGATGTCCACCGAGGGCACCGCGCGGTTGTACCGCTCCTGGAGCCCCAGGAGGATCCTCTCGGTGCCGCCGAAGGCGGTGAGGGCCCCGATCACCACCAGGAGGGTGTCCCGGCTCTCGTAGGAGCCCGGGAGCCACTGCCCGCACCAGGAGAGCGTCCAGCCCGTCATGGAGGTCCCGGGGACCGGCGCGTACAGCCGGAAGTCCCCCAGCTCCTCCGGGAAGTCCTGCTGCATCTCAGTCCTCCCCGTCCAGCGGCGTCAGTCCCGCCTGGCGCTCCAGCTCCCGGAGCCTCTGATGGGCCGCCTGGTCCATCAGCGCCCGCTCCTCCCGGGAGGCGGGCGGGTTCCGGAAGGCGTAGTGGCCCGCCCAGTACACCGGCCACACCACCGAGGAGATGAGCGCGTCCAGGGCGGCGTCCTCGGCCCCCTTCTTGGCCCACTCCTCGCGGACCGAGGCCAGCAGGTCCTCCGGGCTCCGGGAGACCCGCTTGTCGCTCCTGGGCCTTCCGGCCTCCCACTCCCGGCGCTGGCGGATCCGCTTGTCCATCCAGGCCTGCCGGGACTTGTGGAGGGCGGCGCGGAAGGTCACCGCCCCCATGGACAGGTAGCCCACCGCCCCGGCGACCAGGGCCACACTCAACGGCTCCGGGGTCACGGCAGCTCCACTTCGATCCGCAGGGTGCCGCCCAGGGCGTCCACGTAGGCCTTCAGGTCGCCCACCGGGACCTCGTCGGCCTCCTGGAGCGAGACGTCGACCGCCTCCTCCATGCGCTGCACCACGCGGTCGCTCACGTCCATGTGCCCGGCCATGTGCAGGAGCGACAGACCCAGCTCCGCGCGCTTGCGACGGAGCACGGCCATCAGCGCTCCGACGTCGTCACTGGCGATCTTGATCTTCATGCGTCCTCCGGAAGGGAGTCGAAACGGGCCCGGCGGGAGTGCCGGGCCCGTGGGGCTTAACGAGGGTCAGCCCTCCAGGGCCACCAGCTCGTCCTTGAAGTGCCACTCCTTGGTGCCGTTGTCCCACTCCACCTCGTACTCGACGGCCTCGGCCCGGCCGATGAAGTGGCCGGAGTTCTGACCGCCGGTGCCTCCACCGGTGGCGACCTTGGACACCGTGCGGGTCGCGACGATCTGCCCCTGGTCGCTCTCGTAGCCGGTGTAGTGGACGCGGGTCTTGACGTTCATGGTGGCCTCCGGAGGAGTCGTTGTCGTGGTGACAGGGCCTATCCTCTCCAAGGATCCTTGGAGTGTCAAGCATCAGATCTTCTGGACGTACTTCACCAGGGCCGGGCCGCCGACGAGAAGCGAGTGCGGCCCCATGAACTCCACGACCTTCACCTTGCCGTCCCACTTGAAGGCCTGGGGCGCGGGGAGCGTCAGCATCTTCACGCCCTCCACCAGGCCCTGCTCCAGCACCTCCATGAGGATCTCCACCGGCACCGGCGGGTACGGGCCCGAGCACTTGATGTAGAACGCGCTCTTGGTGCAGCCGCACGGCTCATCGGCCATCGCGCACTGCATCTTGGACATGAGCATCGTGGTGTGCGGCTCGACCTTGGATGCCCACTGGGCGATCCAGTCCTTGGCCAGCTCCACGACGTCCTGGCCCTTGAGGGCGTAGTGCGCCTTCACGGAGTCCTTGGTGGTCTTGACCTGGTGCATGTGGGCCTCCAGCGGAGTCGTCGGTCTTCGGCCTTCTTGAGCGCCCCCGGCAGGATTCGAACCTGCATCCGTGACGCCCTCGGCGGGCGTCTGCTCGACCCGTGGCCAGGACCCCCGAGGGGTTCGCATATGTCCTGGCCCCTTGAGCTACGGGGGCGGGGTGCCGGATCAGGGCTCCGGCGGGCCCGTGAGGTCAGTGGACGATGAGCGAGTGGCGGAAGACCGGGAAGACGTCCGAGCCCTTCCTCAGGCTCGCGCGGGTCTGCTGCCGGTCCTTCTTGTGCGCCTCGCGCTGGAAGCTCTTGCGGGAGATGTCGCCGGGGTGGACGTCGTACTTGCTGTTCTTCGAGAAGCTACGCGCCATGTGGGCCTCCGGAGGAGTCGTTGTCCTGCTGACAAGAGAAGAGTACTACAAGGATTCTTGTAGGGTCAAGCCCTGAGGGCCGGGAGTCTTCGAGATCCCCGGCCCCGAGGGATGGATCAGCCGACCAGGGACCTGCGGCTCCCGCCGACCTCGTTGATCCCGAGCTGGGCCCGACGCCCGTCCTGGACCCCCGCCATCTGCCCGGTACGGGAGACCACGACCGCGCGGGCCTTGCCGATCTTGAAGCCGTTCGCCTCGTTCCACTCCTCGGACGCCCTCTTGGCCAGGTTCGAGGTGTCCAGGACCGCCAGCTCCTTGCCGGTGAAGCGCTGGGCCTCCTCACGGGCCTCCTGGCGTCCCTCGGCGATCCGACGCCCCACCGTGCTGCCCCAGGAGAGCAGGTAGCCCTTGCGGAACTTCGCGGTCTCCCGCGTCTCGTAGTTCTTCGAGACGTACTGCATCCGCAGCTCCCGCACGAAGCGCGTGACGGCCACCTTCATGGAGGTCTCGACCTGGAGCGTCAGGGACGCGATCAGCATCTTGGCGAAGTCCACCACGTCCTCCGGGAGGTAGATCTCCAGGCGGGCGTCGACCTTCGAGGACTGGCCGGAGCTGTGGAAGAACACCGAGTGGCCGCCGAGCGGGGAGATGACCGCGCGGTGCAGGACGCGGCAGCGCACACCACCCAGGCCGAGCTTGTTCGAGACGCCGACCTCGAAGCGGACGATCTTCACCGGACCGCTGGCCTTGCCGGTCTCCTGCTCGCGCAGAAGCGCCAGGTCGATCTGGTGGCGCGTGATGAGCTTCGCGATCATCCGCGTGGCGTTCTCTCGCTCGCCCTCGCTGGCCCGCTCGTCGTCGGCGAGCTTCATCAGACCCCGGATCTTCTGCTCCAGGTCGTAGCGCTTGCGGTCGGCCGGGGAGAGCTTGGTACGGTCCTCGTCGGACAGGATCTCGCCGGACTTGAAGGTGCGGGTCTGGGTCATATGGGCCTCCAGTAGGAGTCGGTGTCTCTGGCGGGTCGTGCGGTCTTGCTGGTACTACTCTCTCCAACTTTTCCTGGAGAGTCAAGCGCCTTTTTAAAAAGGCGCGGTCAGGCGGACTGCTTCTTGAGGAACTCGTGCGCGGCGTCGATCATGTCGGCCTTGGTCCGGCCGGTGGATCCGGACACGTACTCGTCGGCGACCATGAAGGGGCGGAAGGCGGATCCGGCGTCCACCAGTGAGAAGACCTGCAACTGCCACTCGCCCTTGCCGATGCAGCGGATCACGTAGCGGTGCGCCTCGGTCTCCGCCCGGTAGCTCTTGCCCAGGACGTCCTTGCGCGGGTAGAAGCTCAGCCCCTCCGGCTTGAGGATCTTCTCCGAGACGATCAGGACCTCGCCCTTCAGGACGACCTCGTAGCGCCCCTTCAGGGCCTTGGCCAGCTTCCACAGGCCGCTCTTCACGTCGCGGGACTCGCGGCAGTCAACGACGTACGAGACCTGCGTCTCCCCGAAGATCCTGCACACCTGGAAGCCGGTGGTCCGGTAGTTGACCAGCCGCCCCCTGACCGTCCTGCTGCGCGTGAGCCCCTGGGAGGCCAGGTAGCGGGAGACCGCCTGCGGGGCGGTGGAGTAGACGTGGTCCGTCATGTTGGGGTTCGCCATGATGGCCTCCAGAGGAGTCGATGTCGCGTTGACAGGACTATCTTCTCCAAGAATCCTTGGAGTGTCAAGGTCCTTCCGTCAGTCCTTGACTGAGATCTCCAGCACCCCCTCCACGAAGCGCGGCACACCCTGCACAACCCACTCCATGACGCCCTTGCTGATGAGGTTGTCGACGGTGGAGTACTTGATGCTGCCGGGGGAGTACTGGATGTGCTTGGGGCCCGAGCCGTTCTTGCCGTTCATCTTCACGAACGCCTTGATCGCGTTGATCTCGCCGATCGTGAGGCGCAGGATCCGGCCGTTCGCGAGTTCCACGAGCTTGGTATTGGTCGCCATGAGGGCCTCCAGAAGAGTCATGATGATCGGTGGATGCCGGAGATCGGCCCCGGCAGGCCCTGCGGGTCTAGCCGACCTTCTTGATGTCCGCCCAGACCACGTGGTCGGCGTCGTCGTCGAAGTCCAGCTCGCCTCCGTGGTACGTGAACTCGTACGTGCCCGCCGGGATCTCTACGATGCTCGTGGTCCAGCTCTCCGGCTCCATGCGGGTCTCGCCGGTCTTCTTGTCGACCTTCGGCACGAGGACTCCCCCACGCCTCAGCCACTCGTCGTAGTCGGCGATCGAGTAGGCCCACAGGTCCGTGCAGATGCTGGCCAGCTCCTCTGCCTCCGGCGGTACGGGCACCTGCTCGTCCTCGTCGTCGTACGGCATCCTGGCGATGACGTACGTGTCCTCGCCGGTCTTCCACAGACCGGGGCAGGAGTTGCCGACGGGGCCGTACGCGCACTTGTCCCTGGCGTAGGCCTCCACGACCTGCGCCTGACCCAGCACGCTGTTGTAGTCGGCGAAGTCCTCGTCCTCGAAGTTGCCGAACAGGGGGCGCAGGTCGTCGTCCACCACGATCTTGCCGGAGGGGACCTCCAGCCGGATCACGGTCGTCATGCCCTCGGCCGCCGGACACGGCTCGTCGAAGTACACGCCCTCCGGCGTGATGCGCTCCTTCATGAACTGTCCGCACAGGCCGCAGGAATACGACATGCGTGCGCGGTCCAGCATGAAGACGGGGCTGTCCCCGATGTCCAGCACGAGGACATCCACCTCCGTCATCGGATCACGCGCCACCTGGTGGCCGTTGGGGTGGAACGAGACGGTCTTCGTGTCCATGGATCCTCCTGAAGGAGTCGAAGGACGGGCCGCCCGGATGGGCGGCCCGTAGGTGGTGCGGCTACTTCTTCTGCTGCTGGCGGCGCTTCAGGGTGCGCTCGTAGTCCTGGAAGCGCGCCTTCGCGATCCGGCTGCGGTCCGCCGTGCGGAGCACCAGGCCCTCCGCCCGGCCGCCGGTGCCGTCCTCCGTGTCCAAGTGGACCTGGGTGGACTCGCCGATCGTCTCCTGGAGCGCCTCGTACGTGTCGTCCACGTCCAGCGGGAGGATCGTGCCGAGCCAGGTGTCCAGGTACGGCACCACGGGGACGCCGAACTCCGCGCCGAAGGACTGGAGCTGCTCGACCTCCTGCCACGACTGGCCGCCGTTGTCCCGCCACCGCGAGATGTCCTCGCGGCTCCTGTACAGGATCGCCGTGCCGATGAACGCGTGGTCGAAGAGCCGGTAGCCCACGGTGTTCTGGCGGCTGTACTGCTTCGCCTGGCCGCCGATCTTGCCACCGTAGACCTCCAGGTACAGCACCTCGATGCAGTCCACCGTGTGCTGCTTGGAGAGCCGCTCCGCGAGGTCGAAGAGCGCCGGGACGATACTCAGGTTCGGGGTCTTGACCCGGTCGCCCTTCGCGTACAGCAGCTCCTCGCGGGAGCCGATGAAGTAGTCGCCTCCCGGCAGGAGGACGATCCGGCCGTTGGTGCCGTCGACCTTCTCGGTGACGTAGACCTTCTCGTACTCGCCGACGCCCGCGAACGGCCCCAGCTCCTCGGTGAGCGCACCGCGCTCGCCCAGCACGTGGTACGTCTCGATGCTCGGGTACTTCGTCGCGGTGTTCAGTTCCGGGAAGCGGGTCATGTCGAAGCTCATGTGGGCCTCCTGAGGCCTGGTGGGGAGGGGCCGCCGGTCGACGGCCCCGGGTTCTGGCGGGCTGATCAGATGTAGGCGTAGATGCCGCGAGCCATCTCCCACGCCTCCTGGGCGCGGGCCTCCTCGTAGCCCCGGTCCTCGAAGAAGCGCTCGTTGGCCATCTCGGCCGCCATCTCGGCCTGGCCGTCCTGCTCGGCGGCCCAGTCCCAGTACTTCTTCTCGGCCTCGCGGCGGGCCTTCTCCTGGTGGATGGCGTGCTGACGCGGGGTGTAGGTGGGACCGTCCAGCTCGAAGATGAACAGGCTGCGCTTCATGTGGGCCTCCGGGGGAGTCGGTGTCGTGATGACAGGACTATCTTCTCCAAGAATCCTTGGAGGGTCAAGCCTTTTCAGACGCCGTCGTTCAGGTTCGGGTCGTAGCCGTACTCGTACGCGAGGTCCAGCAGCTTCGCACCGGCCGTGTACATCTTCTTCCTGCGGTCGACGCACTGGACCAGGCCCTCGCGCTCCAGGTCCTTCATGGCCAGCTCGGTGAAGACGGTGTTCTTGAAGTGCCAGCCGCACGTCGGGTCCCAGCCCAGGTCGTGCTCGGCCATCATCACGACGACGATGCGCCGGTCGCCCTCCGAGACCTTCGGGGTGTGCAGGGTGGCCACGAAGCTCTCGCCCTCCGGGGTCAGCTCGTAGCGCTCCTTGCGGCTTCCGGCGGGCTCACCGACGTTCTTGACCAGACCCCTGCGCCGCAGACCCTCCATGATCCTGATGGTCTGGGTGTAGGTGTTCCAGATCCAGCCGCAGCCCGGAGTCCAGTACCCGGACCACCGGCTCTCCGTCAGGACCTTCATGACGTGGAGCTGGTTCTCGCCGAGTCGCGTGGTGTTCGCCATACGGGCCTCCCGTGGAGTCGTTCGTGCTGACAGGAAGAACAGTACTACAAGGATTCTTGGAGAGTCAACGAGTATTTTAAAATGGAGACGGCGAAGGGCCCGGTGCGGTCTCACCAGGCCCTTCGTCTCAGCGGATGGAGTCCTCGACCCCCTCGGCCCAGGTCATCTCGTCCTGCCCGTACTTCCGGCGGAGCCAGTCCAGCCGAGCCCGCAGGCCCTCCCGGTGCCCCGAGGGCATCTTGAACGCCCAGACAGCCCCCTGGCGCTCTCCGTTGGGCAGGGAGAACCAGTTCAGGAACAACGAGCTGGCCACCCGCTCGATCTCCAGCTCCACCTCGGCGACCATGTCCGACCACTGCACCAGGGTGAGCTTCTGGTCGGTGTTGCTCACCGAGACGTAGACGAGAAGCTCGTCCATCAGTCCTCCAGCCAGAGCAGGGCGTTCAGCAGCTCGTAGATGTCCCCCGGCGTCACGTCCTGCGACAGACGCCCGTCCTGGAAGAGGTGGAACCCCACGTCCGTCAGGATCTGGTCCACGAGCTGGGAGCAGATCTGGTGACCGGTGCTCCGGACCTTGTCCCGGAGCCAGTCGGGGCGGATCCCCAGCCGCCAGGCGGCCAGGTAGACGTACCCCAGCCAGGAGTACGGGACGCCCCGGTACTTGCGGGCCTCGGTGGACACCGCGCCCCTCTGCCAGGGCTCCAGCGGCAGCTTGGAATAGATGACCTTGCGGCCCATGTACCGGTCCACGTGGCCGATGACGGCACCGCCGGGCTGCGCCTCGATGGTCTTGCCGCCCTCCAGCACCAGGAACACGTGGGTGGGGAATCCCCGCTCCAGGTTCTCCTTGGGCCTCCGGAAAGGCCACAGTCCCCCGTCCCCGGACATCCACTGGAGGATCGTCACCCAGAACCCGGTCCAGCCGGATATCCAGGTCAGCCCGATTTCACCGGGTTTCGGGAAGGGGGACCCGCTCTCGTCTGTCACTCGTTGCTCCTCTTCTGGCGGCTGCGCTCGCGCTCGATGCGGTACTTCGAGCAGTAGTCGCGGTACATCTCGACCAACCTGAGACAGGTGTAGCAGTCCTCGAACGGCACCTCCTCGCCGCTCGTGAGGTCGTCCTTGTCGTCCAGCGACGACAGGGAAACCCCGCAGAGCAGGTCGCGCGTCAGGGGCCAGCCGTACCGGTGCTCCAGCCAGGAGTTGTACTCGACCCCCTCGGACTCCAGGAAGTAGAACTCCTGGACCTTGCCCGCCCGGACCTCGTCCAGGTACTGCTCGAACTGCTCCCTGAGCCCGGCGTGGAACTGCTCCGGCGTCTTCATCTCGTCCATGTTCTCCTCCTGGAGATCGTTCGGATTGCTCGGGGCGAGGCCTTCTAGTCGGAGCCCCACCCGGAGACGCGGTCCATGACGGCCAGGATCTCCGCGACTCCGGTCTCGTTCGTCTCGACGGTGAGGCTCTTCCAGCCGTCGTCCGGGATGACGTCGTCCTCGCTGGGGAGGAAGTACTCGACCATCACCTTGACCTGCTTGCCGCCCTTCGGGGGCTCCTCCTCGCCGGGCTCACTCCAGAGGGGGACGAAGTGCTCCGGCAGGTTCTTGCCGCCGTAGCAGAGGCGGCCCGAGACGTTCCCCGAGTGGAACCCCGCCGTGGCGGGGTCGTACGGGCGACCCAGAGTGTTGAAGAAGCCCGCCGACCTCTCGGCGCTGACGTAGTCCTCCTTGGACACCTCCTGCCACCGGCTGCCCTTCCCGGTCCTCAAGAAGTAGCGGTCCTGTTCAGCGGTCACGGTCGGCCTCCTTGTTGAGCTGCTTGACCCGGTGCTTGCCGGGCCCCGGGAAGTAGGTGAAGAAGAAGTCCTTGAGCAAGATCTCGAAGATCTTGGCTACGAGGTCCCAGAACACTGGGTGGGCCTCCATGCGGAGTCGGTGCGGTCGAAGTACTCCCCCTGGGCCTTCCAGTCCTTCAGCAGGTCCTGGGCGGCCTCGGGGGAGGGGTTCTGGCGGAGGGCGCGGAGGCCCGTGAGGGCCTCCGCTATGTGCTCGTCCTGAGTCACCGGGGGACCCGCTTCAGCATCAGGTACTTGCTGTCGCGGACCACACCGGTCCTGGATCGGGTGGTGACGATGTGCCGCTTGGAGGTGAGGGAGTTCATCGTGGCCCCGTGGATGTCCCGGCAGCACTCGTGATCACCCTTCCATCCCCGGTAGGAGTAGACGATGTGGCCCTTGACCACGCACTCCAGGACGGCCTTCTGCTTCTCGGGGAGCTTCTTGTACTCCGCCGCCTGCTTCCACTCCTCCAGGCGGTCCTCCTGCTCGGCGAAGAACTCGGCCTTGGTGTCCCGCACCACCGGCGTCACGAGGCGCTGGAGGTCGCTCAGGCGCAGGGTCGCGGTCGGCACCCACTCGTCCGAGTGGATGTAGTGGATGGCCTCCTCGGGCTGCCGAGCGTGCTTCCTGGCGTAGTCCGAGGTGGAGCTGATGTCCTTCTCGTACTGGGCCTGCACGATGCCCTGCTGGCGCAGGTACTCGCCGATCCGGCGGCGGGCCGGGGCGGTGACCTCCCGGCGGGCCTTCAGGGCCCCGACGACGGCCACCAGCTCCAGGGAGGCCCGTCGGCCCTCCCCGGCCGTACCGGAGGCGTACACGCGGTCCCCGAGGTCGCTGGCCAGCTCGATCAGCTCGTCCTCGGTCAGCTCCGCGTACTGGGACACCTGGGCCTGCTTCGAGGCGACCGGAGCGATCTTGTCCAGGTGCGCCCGGCCCGCGTCGGTGAGCTTGGCCCCCATCGGGTAGTCCTCCTGCACCAGGCCCTTGGCGATCAGGGGCTCGACCTGGTCCCGAGGGGCGAACTTCTCCCCGTCCAGGGGCATCCCGCCGCCCAGGCAGTACGTGTACTCGGTGCCGTACTCGTCGCGCATCCGGCGGAGGATGATCTCCTCGTTCTCCGAGAGAGCCACCGGCACCTCGGAGTCCTCCTCGTCGGCGTCGAACGGCGCAAGGTGACCGCTGTTCACGCGGTCCCCGAAGGCGTCGCGCACCATCTTCTGGTGCTGGGAGGTGGTGGCGGAGTACTTGATCTCCGGCATGGTCACCAGGCCCTCGGTGAGCACCCAGGCGATCGGCGTGGTGTACGAGAAGACGACGTACCGAACCAGACCCTGGCCGATCTTCTTGAGCAGCAGCTTGTGCGCGTCCTGGGGCATCTCGCCCTGGCGGGGGCAGGCGGTGGCGTCGCGGATGATGCGGCCGGAGATGCCGGAGCGCTCGAAGTCGGCCTCGTAGCCGATCAGCTCGACGGTCTCGGCGCGGTTCTTGGCGGAAAGAGCCATAGGGGCCTCCTGGGGAGTCGGTGTCTTGGTGACAGAAAGAACAATACTACAAGGATTCCTGGAGAGTCAAGCAACTCTCCAGGAATCCTCGGGAGTTGATCAGAGGCCCTGGACGTTCACTGCGTACCAGGCTCGCAGCTCGGCCCCGCGCCAGGTGAGCGTGAAGGTGTCGAACTTGATGTTCAGATCGAACTCCTCCGGCTGCTCCTTCGGCGGAGCCCCGTTCGCGCTCTCGGTGAACTCCAGGTAGTCGTCCCGCAGGAGTGGGAGGAGCTTCCCCCGGTCCTCCGTGACGCCCTCCAGGCCACCGTTCAGGTAGATCACGTAGTACTTGCCGTCCAGCATGCCCATGGGACACCTCTCCTTCTGGGCGGCTGTGCCGCCCCTCAGTCGTTCTCCCGCACCGGCACGAGGACGTACTCGCCCATGAAGACCTGGCCGGTCTCCTCGTCCACGTAGCAGGGGTTGGCTCCTCCCAGGAGGGCCTTGGTGTACAGCTCGTCGACCTGCGCGCCCGTCATCTGCGAGACCTGACCGCCGACCATCATCGGTCCGGCCGTACCGGCCCTCTCGCGGGACGCCAGCCACAGGGCGAACTGGTCCTTGGGCAACAGTCGGCGGACCTGGTCCATCGTGGTGGCGTCGCCCAGTTCCTTGGGCCGATGGAGTTCGTACGTGAGGTTCTTCTCGATGCCCATGGGCCCTCCAGGAAGTTGGTTACGGCGGACGGTAGGCGGCGGCCCGGCCAGGAAGGCTCGGGCCGCCGCTGGTTCACCCGTAGGGGTCAGTCGGCCAGCTCGGAGCGGATGAACCGCAGGGTCAGGTCCAGGTTGTGGAACTCCGAGCGCGAACCCCCGAACCGTCCGCAGGAGACGTAGGAGCCGTTGCTCCAGAAGACCTCCAGGCGGCGGAGCTTGTCCTTGAAGGGCACCAGGTAGTAGATGAAGATCGACGTCGGACCGGCCTTGCGGGTCATGTAGGAGAGGCTGTCGGCCTCCACGGCGTCGCGCAGCTCCCGGAGGGGCTCCACGGCCTCCTCGGCCGCCTGCTCCGGGGACGTGAACTCCCCCTGCTGGCCGACGAGCAGGCTGTCGCCGTTCGCCTCCGTGTAGTCGATGCAGGCCGCGTACCCGGCCGCCATCAGCACGTTCGCGTAGTGCGTGGTGATGGTGTGGGCGTAGACGTCCCGGCCGCCGGTCTCCGGCGCGTACGAGGTGTGCGGGACGTCCCGGTAGGTGACCCGGACCCGGTGGTCGTTCGGGGCCGCCTCGCGCTCCACGGAGAAGCCCGCGCTCCGGCCCTCCTCGAACTCGTAGAACCGGCGGCTCTTGTTCAGGGCCGCGCGGACCTCCTTGATGGTCACGCCGTACGGGGACTCCTCGGCCGCCTTCTCCATGCGGTCCTCCTCGGTCTCCTGGCGGACGGTGACCTTGACGAACTCCGACCCGTGCTCGTCCAGGGTCCTCTCGGCGAAGTACTTGCGGTCCTTGCGGTCGTTGATCGTGGACACGATCCGGTTCATCTCCCGGTCGTCCTCGGCCTTGTCCGTGGTCTGGTAGATGACCTCGACCATGGTCCCGTAGCCGATGACGCAGAAGCCGATGCTCCAGCCGGTGTGGTGGGCCTTCTTCAGGTCGGGGTTGGACGAGAGGATCCGGGAGATCGCGGCGGCGGAGATCTTGGGGAGCGTCGCAGTGGTCATGCTGGCCTCCGAAGGAGTCGGTGTCGTGCTGACAAGAAGAACAGTACTCCAAGGATTCTTGGAGGGTCAACAGGTTAGAGGGGACCTTTTTAAAAAGGCCCCCTCGATCACCTCTTGGCCTGCTGACAGCACTCCCCGCAGCTCGCCTCGTCGTCGTCCCCGATGTACCCGGCCCTGTCGCCCTCCCAGATCTGGTCCGGGCAGGTGGCACAGGGCGAGTCGTACAAGGCGATGAAGTCCCGCACGACGACCTCCTCCGGAGGCTGCGCCTTGCGCATGAGGGCCTCGATCTCCTCCGGCGTCACGACGCCTCCTCAAGTGCTCGCAGGTAGGCGTCCGGCAGCCGGTCGGGCATCACGGCGGGCGTGCTCTCGATGACCTCCAACTCCTCGGGCGGCAAGTCGTACGTGTGCAGGCCGACCCTGTGGAGCGCCATACCGAAGGTCAGGTCCTCCGCCTGCTCCTCGCGGTCGAAGTTCCGCTTGACCAGCACGTGGTAACGCTCAGCGGCGTCCCAGGCCGCGAACAGGCCCGCGAAGGACCATCTGGCCATCTGGCGGGCCAGAGAGGCCCTGACGGGGCCGTAGAAGCTGCTCAGGCCCGTCGACCCGTCGGCGATGCAGTCGGAGGCCACCCGAATGATCGGGAGATCCGCCTGGCCGTCGAAGACCTCCACGTGGTGGATCAGCACCACGGCCTCGGCCGGGGTCAGCCGGACCTCGGACAGGGACTCCTGGAGCACCGAGTACCAGCGCTCCACCTCGCGCTTGGCGACGGCACCGGGGTTGTCGACCCCCTTCAGGTCCCGCGCCTTGATCTTGTCCAGCAGCTCCTGCGGGGTTCGGAAGCTCAGGTTCTTCGATGCCATCAGTCCTCCTGGACGGTGACGCGGTAGCCGTCCCAGACCAGGACGTCGCCGACGACGGCCACCGTGGCGGGACCGTTCTTCCGGCTGAAGACAAGACCCATCGCCGCCACCCCCGGCATGGCCGTGGCGACCGCCCGATAGCCCCTCCAGCGGAGCCACGCCTCGGTCTCCCGGGGGCTGGTCCCCGGGGCGATGATGTGCTCCTCGCGCACGGAGTCTCCTTGCTCGCGGTTCGAGACCAGCCATTTAAAAAGCTGGCCGGAGTGAATGAGGGGGCCGAAGAGCCTCACCGGAGGATGCATCCCTTGTGCGGGCTCACGTGGTGCTGGAGGTCGGGGTACTCCGCCGACCGCTGGCACTTGTCCTCGCGCTTGGCCTTGTCCTCCAGCTCCTCCTCGGCCATCTTCCGGTGTTCGCCGTCGACCCAGGGCTTCAGCAGGGAGATGAGGTCCCACTCGCCCTTGTGCTGGTCGACCTTCTTGATGAACTCCAGCACGTCCTCGTTGGACCAACGGGAGACCTGCTCGGCCAAGTTGTTGGCGTCCAGCTCGATCTCGACCCGGTTGTCGCTCATCCGTTACCCCACTCCTTGGCCAGGACCCGGCGGTCGTTGCCGTGCTTCTCGTAGATTTTGGCGGCCACGTTCACGATGGCCTGCTCGTACGTGTCGCCGCCGGTGTCGCACTCGTAGTCGTGCAGACGGATCCCTCCGCCAAGCTGTCGCATGGACGCCGGGAAGACTTCCGCCCAGATCTCCAGATGGGTGTTCCGCCCCTTGCGCTTCTCGACCTTGCGGGTGTTCGGGTCGACCATGGCGGGGCGGATCTCCAGGCCCTCGTCGGTCCCCCGCCCCCACTGGAGGTTGGACTCGTGCCGCTTGTGGTCGAAGTACCAGAAGACCGGGTGGCACTGGACCCAGTGCCAGGACCGCCAGAAGCTGTCCGGCTCGGCCTCATACGCCTTGGACAGCTTCGCCCACTCATCCTGGCGCATCTTCTGGAGGTCGCGGTACAGCGAGGGCCAGGAGACGTCCAGGAGAGAGTCCTGACGAGGGTGACCGGAGCAGTCGATCTCCGGCCACTCGATCGGTTTCTTCAGCTTGGTCACTCTTCCCCCGTCGCGGATTCGATCTTGATGAAAGCGGCCTGGAGGATCTGGACCGTCCGGCACGGCGTCCGCTGACGGCACTCGGTGCACCAGTCCCCTTCCTCATGCGGGTAGTGGGCCGCGTACGCCTCGTCCAGGCCGTCCCACAGGGCGTCCACCTGGTCGTCGTTGATGGTGCTGGCCGTCGGCCGTATGGCGGGCCCGTTCACTGGCTCTCTCCGGCCTTCTCGGCCTCGCGCTCCCGGTGGGCCCGGATGATCCGGGAGACCTTCCGGCGGGCGTGGTGATTCAGCTCGTAGACGATCCGGGGGATGATCTGCCGGGCCTCGTCCAGGGTCAGTCGGCAGTCCCTCAGGAACCGGTCGTCCCGCGAGGAGGGCCGCAGCTCGTACTCCCAGCGCCTCGTGCGCTTGTTGTAGCAGTGGGGGCCGTCCTTCAGGGCCCAGGAGTCGTCACCCAGGTGCCCCCGGGCGACCAGCTCCAGGTACCGGCCCTCGTGCTCGGTCTCCCAGTACGGGAACCGGTAGGACTGGACGAACCGATTCAGGTCGCGCCAGTCGTCCGGGATGACCGTACGGTCGATCCTCCGGGCCTCCTCGTCGGGCGACAGCTCGTCGCCGAACTCTCCGTCGTCAGTCACGCGACATCCCCACATACCTCACGTAGACGCGGTTCTCTCCGAGCATGCTCCGGGCCTCGGCCTCGAAGGCCCCCTCGGGCCCGAAGCCCCGCTGGAGCCCCTTGCGGAACATGTAGGCCCGCTGGCCTGCCGTCCCCAGGTTCTTGCTGGTACCGATCAGGGCCCACTCGCCCATGTTGGCCCGCAGCTTCTCCGCGAACTCCTCGCAGATCGCGGGGTTCGGGATCGGCTCCGCCGGGGGCTCGAACCTCAACTCGGCCATGTGACCTCCTCGTAATCAGGGTGGTCGGCCCACCTCGCGGCCATGTCCCGAAGGGTGCCGCAGGGTGGGCCGACGTCGGAATGCAGTTCAAGGGTCAGGAGATCCAGGCGGGTCATCCAGAGCGGCTGGTCGGTCTCTATGAGCCGCGCTCTGATGAAGGTCTGGATGTCCATTGCCTACTCCCTGAGGCCGAGGGCCTTTTCGATCCGGTCGAAGTCACGCGCCATCAGGTCGAGCAGAGACAGCTCGTGGCGGAAGCGGTACTTACGCAGGGTCTCAGGAGAGATCGGTTTTGCGCCTTCTCGACCCCGAACCTCCATGTTGGCCCGCTCGGGGCCCCGTACCTCCAGCACGGGACCCTCGGCGAAGTGGAAGCGGATCGCGCTCATTCGTCCGCCTCCAGGGCCTTCCGGCCGATGGCGACCTCTCCGGGCTCCAGGCCGTGCTCGTCAGAGCCGATGAAGCTCGGGGCCCATCCGTCCTTCACGAAGGCCAAGGCCTTCGCGTAGGTGTTGTCCTCACCTCGCGAGACGCCCCAGCAGTACGCGGGCGAGGACATCCAGTGCGCGAGCTGCTCCGGCGTCTCGAACACCGGTGAGATGGGGCTGCCCTCGGAGACGGTCTCCCAGAGCTGCCAGCCGGGGCCGGTCGGCGGCTCTTCCCACTCCCAGGCCTCGGCCTCCGCTCGCTGGCCGGGGTAGGTCTCCAGGCCACCGTGGCCCTTGCAGGTGGGGCAGGTGGTCGGCGTCCCGTACCGCTCGCAGCGGGCCCTGATGACGATGTACGCGTTGATGCTGTCGTGACCCATGCCCTGGAGCGACCACTCGTTGACCTGGGCAGCCGTCAGGTGCACCGGCTCGTCCCTGTCCACCCAGCCCTTACCCGGGACGACCTTGCGGGTGAACTCCCAGAGCCGGTTGCCCGCCACCAGAGCGTCCACGTCGGCCTGCGACAGGTGGTGGATCCAGCCGTTGTTGTAGTGGTCGGCGAGCCGCTGGGCCTCACGGACGACGGCCACCTGGCCGGACCCGTAGAACCAGGAGGCCTCGCTGATGTTGCGCTCAGCCTTGGCCCGGATGACCGGGTGGTCCAGCAGCCACGGCGTGGATCCGGTCATCGCCGGGTCGAAGGGCCGGTGGCCGTACCAGAGGTCGTGGAGGAACTCGTACTGCCACGAGTGGCCGTTCTTGCAGTCCGGGCACGGGTCCGAGTGGAACTTCTCGGGGAGGAGGTAGCCCTTCCACACCTCGTCCAGCGGCCAGGCAAAATCCAGCGGCACGCGCATGATCTTTCGACCCATGGGGCCTCCTTAGGGGTTCTCTGGCGGGAACGGGAAGACTGTAGCAGCCTGTACTACAGGGTGACTAGGCCGATTCCGAGACCGGCTCGACCGGCACCAGGGCCTTGCTGAGGGGGACCGGCACCAGGGCTCCCGTGTCGTCGTCGGACGGCCCGTCAGGGGTCACGATGGCCCCCTGGGGCTCCTCGGGCTCCTCCGGAGGCTCCTGGCCCTCCGGGGTGCCGGGGAAGCGCCCCTCGCGCTCGTAGAGCATCTCGCGGAATATCGGGGTGTCCGCGTACTCGTGCGGTCTAACTATCGGCATTGCTGGGCTCCTTCCAGAGCTTGAACTTCGGCATGGTGTCCTCGCCTGACCCCTCGTAGGCGACGAGAACCTTCAGCGGGCCGTTGACGGGAGTCCCCTCGGGGATGTCCGCCAGGAAGTACTCCGGCTCGAAGTAGTCCGAGACCTTGGAGATGTGGACGAACCAGCACTCCTCGGTCCGGTGACCCTCGTAGCCGCTGTGGACCACATTGCGCCAGTCGTCCAGCGCCTTCTCGTAGGCCTCCCACTTCGCCTGGTCCTCCAGGAGGTACTTGAAGCCGCCCTTCCCATTGGGCACCGGTCTGACGTCCGGAATCTCCGGACGCAACTCGCACCCCCACTGCTTCACGTCCGCCGGGGATCCCGTGCACTCCTCCAGGAGGCCGCACTCGCGCGGTCCCTCGTAGGGGCACTGCACGGTCCATTTCACGCCGCCCGCGAACCAGGCGTCGATCGTGACGATCAGGAGGTGCGGCTTGACGTTCAGGCCCTCACCCTGCGGCACGTAGTGAGTCGTCATGAGTCCTCCGGGAGCGACAGGGCCTGGTAGGTCCCCCGCTCCAGCTCGTAGCGGATCATCTGGTCGGATACATGGACGCCTCGCGCGTTGGTGACCCAGCAGTCCTCGAACTGGCGGAACCATACCGACGGGTCTCGCTGACGGCGGTCCCGGGTGACGACCACCATCCCGACCGGGAACTCCCCCTCCGGGGGCTCAGAGGCCGCCGCGCGGACGTTGGAGCGAACCATCAGGGCCTTCCCCTGGGTCACGTCGAGAATGACCTCGGCGTCCGCCACGGATGTCCACGGGGCCTCCGTGCGGTGCCACCCTCCCGAGGAGTTCCGGACGGCCAGCACGTGCCCGTCGGTGAAGATCCCGGGGTAGAGGACCACGTCTCCCACCGAGGGGGTCCAACTGGCCATCCGGCCGTCGAACTCCCCGTAGATGGACTGCTCGGCGTCGAACCGGGAGAGCTTCACTCCGGGCTCCATCCGGACCGTCCGGAGGTCGTTCGTGACCAGCTCCCGCAGGATCACGTACAGACCCCGGGAGGCCCGGCAGGTCTTCTTCACCACGGAGTAGAGGGACGAGTCGTAGAGGACCACGTCGCCCTCGCAGACCTGCCGGGACTCCACGCCCACGTAGGTGCCGAACTCTCCCAGGGCCGCCGGAGAGGGGCGGGCCCCGGCCATCTCGGCCGGGGCCCCGCTGATGAGCTTCATCGGCCGACGCTCTTCTCGGCCAGCTCCAGGAGCGCCAGCAGCGTCTTCTGGTCGACCTCGTAGGTGGTGCTGACGCCGCTGCTGGTGTGAGCCCGGTGGATGTCTCGGCGCTCGGAGTTGTGGTTGTAGCCGTGCGTGGGCTCACCGAGGAGGGCGGTCACGCGGCTGGAGATGTCGAAGGCCCGTGCCTGGTTGGCGGCCCGGCGCTCGTTCATCACCCGCTCGTGCTGGAGCCGCTCCAGCTCCGCCTTCTGGGTGACCTCCAGGTGCTGGTCCCAGAACTGGATGAGGGTCTGCGGCCGGACCAGCTCCAGCGAGACGGTGACCTCGCCGGTGTGGCCGTCGGCGAACTGGGCCATCACGGTGGTCGTGGTCTTGCGCTGGGTGCGGCCCGACTCGCCCGTGGTGAAGACCGACTGCCCGGAGTCCACCAGGTCCAGGAGCTGGAGCTTCTCCGCCGCCCGGGAGAGCAGGTCGTGCGCGGAGTCGGTGATCTGGCTCTCCGGGTTGGCCGACGAGCGGAATCTGTAGTCCGCCTCAAGGAGCTTCAGGACCGGGATGCCGGTCTTGCGGTACCTCCCGAAGTGCCCTGCGCCGGATCCGGCGCGCTCGCCCTTCTCCGCCCGGCGGAGGACCCGGCGCTCCGTGCGTGCGGTCTGCCCGGTGGCGTCGGACCACTCCGTGCGCTCGGTCCAGAGCTGTGCCTCCACGACCATCACCGGGAAGACGCTGCCGTAGGACAGCTTCTCCTTGAACGAGTAGGTGGTGTCGGCGGAGATGTCGGAGATCTTCATATGTGCCTCCTGAGGAGTCGATGTCGTCTTGACGATGTCAACGTTACTCCAAGGATTCTTGGAGAGTCAAGCGGTTAGTCGAGAATTTTCGAGACCAGCCACATGATGCCGCGAGGGAGGGCGAGGAGGACATCCCCGATCAGCTCCCCCAGTCCGTCGGCGGAGGAACGGGACTGACGCCGGGGCGGCACGGAGACCGCCCCTCGCCCGTGCAGCCGGTCGTACGCCCTCTGGCGCTTGCGGACCTGTCGCGCCTCGCGACGGAGGCGCAGGGAGGTCAGGAAGCTCATGCGGCGACGCTCGCGGAGCGGGCGATCTCGGTCAGGGTCATCAGGATCTCCTCGGACCTGAGGTCCAGGTCCAGGTACGACGGGAAGCTGGGGTCGAAGCAGACGGTCGACACGTCCTTGAGCCAGCCCGCGTTGACCTCGATGCCGTCCTGGACGACCCGCAGCAGCTCGCGGGCGTACTCGGGGCTCAGCAGGTCGGCGTGGATCTCGTTGTCCACCCGGACCCACCACAGGGCCTTCAGGGTGTGCAGCGGTCGTCCGTCGAACTCCTCGATCCCGTCCGGGTCGGTGCCGAGGGACGAGGCGAAGGCCGTTCTCACGGCGTGAGCGACAGGGCCGATCAGGTGGTCCGGCAGTCCGTAGCAAGCGGTCATGGGCACCTCCGGTAGGTGGTTCCTGGCGGGACACCTCGAAGGTACTCCAAGGATTCTTGGAGCGTCAACCCCCAAACGCACTGAACCCCCGGCAAGTACCGGGGGTTCAGTGATTCGTGCAGGTCAGCGCGGCTGGAAGTTCACGAACCCGTGCGCCCCGTCGTGGTTGACGGGCAGATTGCAGTACTCCGAGCTGCACTTCGCTCCGCCCTGAATGGCGCTCAGGCCCTTCAGGAGCCGGATCGCCACGTCCACCGGCGACTCGGCCCGGGTCAGGACGGCCCGGTGCATCTCGCGCGGATAAGCGGTCATCAGGAACGTCCGGAGCTTGTTCAGCTCCGCCTGGAGAGGGTTGCGGATGGCCTCTCCGGGATCGGCGGCGGAACCCGTCACCCGGGTGAAGTCCGGCGCTATGGTCGGGACCTCCTCGGAGGTGTCCTGGTGGACGCCACTGGTGGCCTGGAACGGCACCTGGGAGCCGTCGGCGGAGGTCGTCATGCGGTCTTCTCGCTCTCGTCGTTCTGAGCCGCCTCAGCGGCGTTCTGGGCCGCCTCAGCGGCGTTCTGGGTGCTCTCCCACGCCTCCCGTCGGGACATCGAGTCCTTGACGGAAAAAGACACGCACGGGCCCTGGTGAAGGTCCGGCAGTTCGCACGTGTAGGCCATCAGGGGACCCCAGACCGCATCTCTGCATGTCCGCTGGGGCCACTCAACCTTTTCGATCTTCATGCCGTCTTCTCCGCTCGGACTCGACCCCGCCAGTTGGCCTTGTACTGCCGGGTCTTGTCTCGGTTGTTGGACTGCCATTTCCGCCGACTCTCTCGCATACAAGTGCGGCACCGGCGAGCACCATCCGTCTTCTGTATGTAGAGATTCTCTCCGGAATAGGGGTGACCCTGAGGGCAATGGGTCTTGCTCGCAGTGGGGTGAGTGCCGTTGCGGACGTCGTCCATCCGCTGGTCGCTTCGCGTCCCGTACGTAAGGTTCAAGAGGGTGTTGTTCGCAGGATTCCCATCCAGGTGTCTAACCTCCTGCCCCTCAGGTCGGGGGCCCACGAACGCCGCCATCACGAGGACATGGATACCCAACGTAGTCCGCCGACTCTCTTTCCAGAGGGCCACTTGAAGGTGACCACTCTTCAGGATGTTCGGCTTCCGGACCCTCCCCTCCCATGATCCCGTTCGAGTCGTCCGGGGCAGACTTCTCACTCGCCCTTGATCCGACACCTCGTACAACGTCTCCCAGCCCGGTACGGGCCTCCACTCTTCAACCACGAGGAGGACAATATCAGTTGAATACTGCGAGCCCTCCTCCGAACGGCCGCAAGGCCCGTACCAGTACGGTACGGGCCTTGACGGAGTGAAGTCGAGATCAGAGGACGACGGTCTCGCCCTCGCCGTCCTCGGGGACGGACTCGATGGTGGTCTTCTGGGCCTCGGCCTGGTGGGTGCGGTTGTAGCTCCACTTGCCCTGGTCCGAGTCGTCGTCGGCCTCCGAGTCGGACGTGGCGTGGTGAATGAACCGGGCGGTGTCGAACTTCTCCCGGCCGTCCAGGAGCGCGGCCATGGCGCGAGCCATGTCGATACGGTCCGAGGCCTGCTGCTCCAGGTAGATCTGCGTGAGGTTGGCGCGGGTCGTCTCGTCCACGTGCAGCCCGGCAAGGGCCGTCAGCATGGTGCGGGTCTCCTTGGGGGAGCCGAGCTGCCGGATGGCCTCGGAGAGGTTCACGAAGGCGCGGCGGGCGGTGGTCGGGTACTCGTGGCCGGTCTCGTGGTCGTTGGTGTGAGTCATGTGGGCCTCCAAGGCCTAGGGGATCGGTTATTTAAAATCTGGCGGGTCAGTCGACGTCCGGGCCGGTGTACCGCTCCACGCGGTCACCGCACTCCGGGCACTCCGCCACGGCCTCCTCGAAGCCGTTCTCGAAGAACTCCATGAGGCCCACGTACTCGCAGGTCGGGCACTCGCCCTCATCCTCGAAGTCCACCGGCCGGACGGAGACCGTCTGCGCGGCGGTGCGGGACTGGATGAGGTCGGCGTAGTCCGAGAGCTTGATCTCGATCATGTGGGCCTCCGGGGGAGTCGTCGTGCTGTTGGACCTAGTCTCTCCAAGAATCCTTGGAGTGTCAAGCCCTATCCGACCGGACCCCAGGACCGAAAGAGCTTCTCGGCCTTCTTGCGGGGGAGCCGGTCCTCCCGGATCGCCCCCTGCCGGATCCCCATTTCGTGGACCTCGCGCTGGCAGCCCTTGCAGTCCACGTACGGCATCCACAGGATCCCCGAGCACCACTGGTACTCGTGCCCCTCCGGGATCTCCGCCCCGCAGAGGGGCTTCTGCCAGTCCCGGTCAGACATGACGACCGCGTGCACCGGCGGGAACTCGGCTTCCGCGTCCTCCGGGTGGGCGAAGTAGCCGGTCTCCAGGTCGTAGGTGGTCAGGTCTCCACGGTTCATGGGATCACCTCTCGTTCTTCGGGTGCCACAGGCGGCAGTCCAGGCAGAGCAGGCCCGGGGTCTCGCACTCCGGGGTGCAGGGGCCGCCGTGCTTCTGGGGCGGCTTGGCGGTCATGGGGAAGAGGTTCTCGGACCCACAGGCGGGGCAGGTGCTCACGGGTTCCTCCAGGGGAGACGGGGCCGGGGGCCGAAGCCCCCGGCCGGTCAGGCTACTTGCTGCTGCGGTTCGGGTTGCGCAGGTCCTTCGCCCACTCGCGGTCGATCTTGCGGACCTTGGCCTGGGCCTTCTTCTCGTGGGTCTCGAAGACCTCCTGGAAGCTCAGACCCTTCTTGAAGGCGATCGAGCGGATCAGGTGCCAGGCCAGGTAGGCGTCCTTCTCCTGCTCCTTGTCGGTGCTTCGACGACCGCCCTCGTAGAACCAGGCCCACGCCGGGTCCACCGAGTGCTGCTGCTCGCGGATCAGCTCGTACAGGGCGTCCGTGGCCGCGATCTCGGCAGCGCGGAGCGTCTTGGCCACGTCGCTGCTGAAGGTGTCGGAGGAGAAGACCTTCCCGCCCTCCGGGGTGGTGATGCTCTTGTCAGCCGCCACCTGGGCCTTGCGGACACGCTCGGCCTCGCGCTCCTCACGGGCCTTCTGGGCCTCGATCTCCTCCGGCGTGAACATCTTGGTCTTCCGCTTGAGGACGTTCACCGGGGCGGACGGGTAGCAGGTGGTGCAGGCGCGCTCCCCGGCGTCGGCGACGATCTCCGCCTCCGGCTTGTCCGAGTACTCCACCAGCCACGCGAACTCGGTGCGGTACTCGCCGTGGTGGCAGGTGGAGCAGTCCTGGCCCTTGTGGGCGTGACCGTTGCTGCTCTTGGCCAGGAAGACCCGGTTCCAGCCGCCCCTGCGGACGTACTCGTTCTCGTAGGGCAGCGACTGGGTCTTCAGGCGGGCCAGCTCGCCCTTGTACGCCTCGATGTTCTCGTTCAGCAGGTTGAGCTGTTCCATCAGCTCGATGCCATGGAGGACGGTGCGGTACCCCGGGATCTTGGTGCCCGCCTTGATCTTCTGGATCATGGCGTAGGCCTCGGCCTCGGCGCGGCGGTAGTTCGAGATCTTCATCTCGACCTTGGCCTGCTTCTCCCACATCCCGGCGAGGATCGTGTCGATCTCGACGGGGGTCATGGTCGTGAGGTTCTGGCTCATGCGGGCCTCCAGAGGAGTCGGTGTCGTGCTGACAAGAAGAAGACTACTCCAAGGATTCTTGGAGAGTCAACCCCCGATGAGCCAGGTGATGAAGTACATCGTCCCGACGAAGCTCAGCACGAACACCACGAAGTTCTTGTACCTGCGTCTCTCGCGCTCGTTCATGTCCCCACCTCGTAGTCGAAGTAGATGTGGATGTCCTGGTCGAAGGTCTCGACCATGAGGGCGTCCCCGTAGAGCTTGCTGGGCTCCACGCCCTTCTTCTGGGCGCACTCCAGGCGGGCGGCCTGAATGGCCTTCCCCAACTCGTCCAGGGGCACCGGCCCCCTGACGCGGTGAATCACCCTCCGGGTGGTGATCTCAATGCGCTCGTAGTCGGCCACGGCTCCTCCTGTACGGCCAAGGGCCGGTCCCATGACGGAACCGGCCCTGCTGTATCGGCTGTCCTCAGCCCATGATCTCGTCGACGGGCGTGGGCTTGTCGTCGTTCTCCCACTGGATCATGGGCTTGCCTCGAACCTCGGTCACGGTGGACAGACCCTCCCCCGGGGAGACGACGATCTTGACCGCGCCCGTGCAGTCGCCGTCCACCGACATGACGGTGCCGGACCAGGTGTGGCCGGGCAGCTCCTGGATGATGGCCTCCATCAGGTCACTCATCAGGAAGCTGTAGGACCCGTCCGAGTAGTTCGAAGGGATCATCGAGCGCGCCTGGGTGACGTGCAGCGGCCCCTCGTCGGTCTCCCGGACGAACTCCTCCAGGTTGAACCTGAGCGGCATGTAGCTCTGGAGGACGTTGTCCTCGTTGGCGTACTTCTTGTCCCAGGCGTTGGAGAGGAGCTTCAGCGCGGCCTTGCGGGCCTTCTTGATCTCGGCGAAGTTCAGGGCGGGCTCGATGTCGATCGAGCCCTCGAAGTAGTACGAACTGCCCATGGGTGCCTCCCGTGGAGTCGGTGGTCTTGACGGTGTTAACGCTACTACAAGGATTCCTGGAGAGTCAAGCGCTCTTCGGGAAGTCCTGCCCCTGGGCGAAGTCCTCGTTCAGGTCCTCGATGTCCTCCGACGGCAACCAGCAGTTGGAGAACGGAGCGCTGCTCCACTCGAACACACCGAGCAGCTCGCGGGCCTGCTCCACGGCCCGGTCGACGCACGCCTCCCGGACCCTGGCGTCGTCCTCGCGGGCGTAGAACTTGATCGAGTCCCCCGCGTCCAGCAGCCGCAGCTCCGCGTGGGCGTTCTCCCACCCCTCGGGGCCGCGCACGAAGAAGATCACGCCCTTGGAGCCGAGGTACCGGGCCAGCTTCGCGCCGCTCGTGATGCCCTTCTTCGACAGCGCCTCGCGCAGGTCGGCCTTGGTGTTCGTGTGCTCGGTCATGTCCGCTCCTTAGAGGTCCAGAGGTCGGCCAGGGCCTGGCTCGCGCTCATGGCGAAACTCGTGATGATGTGGGGCCGGAGCCGCTCCTCGGTCATCTCGGCCAGGGGGACGGTCCGGGTGAACGAGTACCTCCCCCGCTCGGTCCTCCACGTGAGGTCCATGATCACTCCTCCCCCGAGGACGAACGGAACCGGGTCGACGCTCGGCTCCCCGTCACCCAGCTCCACCGGCCAGATGATCTGTTCGGTGGTCTCCCAGTCGATCTCGGCGTCGTAGCCGTCCGCCTCGAAGTCGCTGTGCGAGGCCCCGTACATGTACTTCCGGGCCTCGTAGGGGCTGTCGTCGTCCCACCAGACGTCCGTGACGTCCCGGAGGTCCCGCAGGTGGTCCTCCAGGACCGCCTGGGCCTCGGCCAGGGAGCGCCGGAAGTTCGGCTTCCCGTCCACGATGTAGAGAAAGATCTGCATAGGTCCTCCGGGGGAGTCGTGAGAAAGGCGGCCCACAGGCCGCCAGTCTCGATCTGGTCCTGCGCTACCAAAGTACCACAGGAATTCTTGGAGGGGCTAGCCCCTGTGCACCTCGGTCTCGTGCTTCAGGACCGCCGCGATGACCTCCCCCAGACGGGCCCCCAGAACCAGGTCCTCGTTCTGCGGGACCAGCCACGTCATGATCTCTCCGGTGAGGACCATCGACCGGGGGTAGACCAGGCCCGGCGTCCGGGTCCAGCAGGCCGTGCACAGGACGTACGCGTGGAGCATGCACTCCCCGCCGTAGCTCTTGTTCTGGCCGTGCTCCACGGCGATGGCGTACCGCTGGATGCCGAGCCCGTCGGCGCTCGGGTCCATCTTCGCCATCTGGTTCCGGCGGTCGTTGTACTCCTCGAAGGACTCTTTGGTGCGGTCCCAGGGACCGATGCTCATCACGGCTTGTAGCCCGCCGGGAGCTGCTCCAGCAGGACGATCAGGTCGTCCAGGAGGAGCCGGGCGCTCGGGTCGTTCGGGGTCGCGTACAGGGTCTGGACGTCCAGCTCCATGTTGTCGGCGACAGAGCGGGAGCGCTCGGACGCCTTCGGGTCGTTCCGAATCTCGGCCACGCGCTTGATCTCGGAGTCCACGACTCCCATGTAGGCGTCCACGAACGCCTGCACGCGGGTGCAGACACTCACCAGCAGCTCGGTCTGGTCCATGATCGCGTTGACACGCGTCTCCATGGACCGGCTCGCCGACCGCTCTCGGTTCTCTCGGTACTTCCGGTAGGTCTCGGCCATGTATCCCCCTCAGGATCGCGTACAGGCGGTCAGGGGGCCGCTGGGACCCGAGAGGGCCCCAGAAGCCCGCAGAGGGCCTGTCAGCGGGCGAAGGGGAGGTGCTGGGTGGACAGGGCCGCCGCCGCCAGGTCCACGGCCTCGTCGGTGCCGTAGACGATCGCGGTGAGGACGGACGTCATGAGCCGGTGCTCCAGTCGACGGGCCACCTCGTCCCGTCCGACGTTGTAGGCCCGCGCGATGGCCAGGGCGGCCTCGGTGGCCTCCGCGTTGGAGATCGTCATGGTCGCCAGGCGGGACATCTCCGCCTCCTCGTCGACCTCCTCGGGCGACTCCTCGGCGGCCTCGAACTCCTCCTCGACGTCCGCCGCAGCCGACTCCTTGGAGACGACCACGATGAAGGTCGTGTCCCGCTCACCGTCGTCGGGGTCCCATCCCCACTCGATGCTGTAGCCGTACTCGGTCAGCTTCTCGCGCAACTCCTTGAGCTTGTTGCGGTGGAACTCCTGGACCGAGGCCTCCGAAAACCGGCCGTTGCCCATCTCCCGGCGGGTGCCCAGCCACTCGATACGCGCGGTGGGGTTGCTGTACTCGTCGTGGACCCACCCGGTCACCCGGTAACCGGCGCGCTTCTTCGTGTCGTTGAAGCGCTCGTAACCCATGTCCGTCAGCACCTGAGCGATCCTCGACGCATAGGGCTTGAACTCCGGACTGCTCTTCTGACTCATTGGTTTCTCCTCGGATCTCTGGCGGGGAGCCGGGGGCCCGAAGGCCCCCGGCCGGGGGATTCATCCCCAGGGCAGACCCTGCTTCTCGGCACAATCCGGGCCGTAGCCGACCTTCTCGGACTCCTCCCGGGTGAGCTGCTGGGTGCAGAAGACGCAGCGGTGGTACAGCTCGCCGAACTTGGCGGCCCCCTCGACCCCGAGGACGTGGTTCTTGGTGAGGAACTTGAAGGGCCGCTGGCCGACGTACTCCCACTTCTCGATCTCGCCGTCCCACACCCGGGCGGACGGGCGGCCGGTCCGCTCGGAGGTGACCACCTTGTAGTAGGTGTCGTCGACCAGGTAGAAGCCATCCTCCGGGATGTACCGGGCGGACTTCGGCTCCGCCTTGTACGGGGCGCTCTTCAGGCGATTGATCATCTCGCTCGCCTGCTTGAACGGCAGCAGCTCCAGCGCGGTGATGTCCACCTGCTCGTTGTGCTCGCGCTGGGCCAGCAGAGAGCGGAGGAAGCCGACCATGGCCGGGGTGATCAGTCGGACGTTGTCCCGCTGCTTGGGGATCGACGGACCGTCCACGACCGCCTTCATGCAGTCGATGAGGGCGCTGGCGGCCTCGTACGAGATCTCCTCGTGCTTGACCACCTTGTCCGCCTGCTCGCGCATCTCCGGGGACAGCAGGTGCTTGGGACACTTGCGGTACAGGCCCTGGATGTAGTTGCGCTGCGGGACGCTCATCGGGTTGTCGACCGAGGCCTCCACGCCCCGGTCGGCCTTCTCGGAGGCCACGATGCTGTCGTGCGCGTCCACCCGGACCTTGTACTGCGCGGCCACCTGGCAGCAGTAGCCGCTTCCGTGGTCGGTGGTCGTCTCGTGGTCCTTCAGGACGTCGACCATCATCCGCAGCGTGAACGCGTCGAGCTTGGTGAGGTTGCCGGGGAGGATGTAGGTCATCGGGGCCTCCAGTGGAGTCGGTGTCGCCTTGACGTAGTCAACGCTACTCCAAGGATTCTTGGGGCGTCAAGCCCATTCCGGCGGGAGTTCAGGATTTCTCGGAGAAGGCCAGATCCAGCAGGGCCGAAAGGTCCTGCATGGGTATCGTGACCGCTCTGCCGTCCGGCGAGACGCCGTAGGCGGAGGCCGGAGAGGGCTTGTACCCCGGGTAGGTCCTGAGGTTGCGGCGCATGAGGGTGACGAGCCGGTTCGTGTGGACCCGCTCCCGCTCCTCGGCCGTCTTTTTAAATTCGAACTCGACCCACGGTTCCGTGAGCCGCCTGGGGTCGACGACGGACTTGACCCTCGATCCGTCGTCCTGGATGAGGTACGCCTTCACGGCAAGGTTCGACCGGTAGGTGACCTCACCCCGTCCGGGCATGTGGCGGGTCCGGTGGGTATCGTCCTCCACCCACTCGCCGGAGCCGTTGATACGCCATCCAGGGGACAGGTCCACGATCTCGTAGCACATGCCCTCAGGACCCGCGTACCGGCCCTTGATCTCCAGCGACTGCCGCCTCATACCGAACCCTCCAAGTTTCAACTGCCTTCAGGAGGCTACTCCCGGATTTTTGGGAGTACAACCGCCCGGCCCGAGGAGTGTGGGCTCCCCGGGCCGGACTCGCCGTCAGCCCTTCAGGTAGGGCTTCACCAGCTCGTCGATCTTGCCGACGGCCTGGACCGGCGACAGCTCGTTGATGGCCTTGTGGACCTGGGTCAGCAGCTCCGAGAAGCTCTGCATCAGGGCCTTCGTCTCGGCCTCCTGACGCCCGTCCCGGCCGGTCAGCTCCTGGGTGAGCTGGTGGATCTTCTCCTTGGCCGCGTTCAGCGCCTCGTCCGAGGAGGACTTCAGCGCCCGGTAGTCGGCGTCGGCCTTGCTCAGGTCCTGCGAGGCCTGCTTCTTGACCTCGGCGAGCGCGGCCTCCAGCTCGGCGATCTTGCCCGAGTCCTCGACCGGTCCGAGGTTTTCGGCGACGACGCTACGCAGCAGCTCGATGGCGTCCTGAACGTCACCCGGCAGGATCACGCGGCTGGTCTCCTTGGTCGTCGTCGTGGTGGTGGCGGCGGTGCCGGTGTACATCTGGTGGCGGAACCCTCGGTGCGTCGCGAGGCCCTGTGGGGCGCGGGCGGTGAACTCCAGTCCCTCGCTCCAGCACTCGATGCAGTAGAAGCGACCGTCGGGGAGCTGGAACTTGGAGTAGTCGGTGGTGCCGATCAGGGCCTTGTCGAAGGCCGGGAAGATGGTCTTGCCCACGGACTTCGTGGTCTGGGAGGGGATCTTGGCCTCCGGCATGGTGGTGGCGGTGGTGGCGGGAACGGAGGGAGCCTTCAGACCGTTTGCCGTTGCCGCTGCCGCCTTCTCGGCGGCCTTCTTGGCTTCGGCGGCCTTCTTGGCCTGCTCGGACTCGAAGATCTGACGCTGGCGGTTGGCCTTCTCGGCCTCCGCCTGAGCCTGGGTCTCGGCCTCCTGGAGGAGCGCCTCGGCCTCGGCCGGGGTCCGGACCGGACCCTCGATCAGGTTGTACGCGGCGGACTCGCGGGTGAACTGCTTGAGGCTCTCGGAGTTCGGGGTCATCCCGATGGTGAGGGCGACGCCGTCCGGCGCGGTGATGACGACCTTCGCGTTGCGGATGGAGACGTTCCATCCGGGGCGGCCCTCTTCCATCGCCTGGCGCACGTTCTGGATGGCGCTCTGGACGACGGGCGGAACGCGGTGCTTCGACATGCGGCCTCCTGGTGTTCGGTCTCTCTGGCAAGAAGAAACCTACTACCAAGAATCCTTGGAGGTCAACCCCCTTCGGGGATCAACCTCTCACTAGGCCGTTGACCTCGGTGTTTTGATCGTATCTCACTATCCCAGAGGCAGCGGGGTCCACTTCCCGCCGACGCAGACCACCACCTCGGACACGTCCCAGCTCTCCGGCTCGACCTTGGGCAGGAAGCGGACCGGCTGCTTGTGGTACTTCAGCGTGATGTGCGGAGTCCAGCCGTGGTCGTTGCGCACGTTGTACCCGTGCGCCTCCAGCAGCTCCGAGAGGCTGTGCCGGAAGCCTCCTCCGTGGGGGATGTCCACGTGGGCCATCAGGACGTGCTCGCTGGGGTTGTAGAACGTCCCGGCCCCGCCCCCCCTCGCGGTCAGCGGCGTCTGCGTACCGGCCCAGGCGTGCACGAGCGTCTCCAGCTCGTCCACCTGCTTCGCGGAGTACTCCGAGACACTCCCGAGGTAGCACAGGGTCACATGGAGGGACTCCAGAGGCTCTCCGCCCTCCA
>Ga0247820_10000074_pt1 | contig 45432 bp, 70 predicted proteins | sample 13C_Glucose_Day1_2_FD_192480 | JGI IMG/M metagenome (GOLD analysis project Ga0247820, IMG submission 192480) | Soil microbial communities from agricultural site in Penn Yan, New York, United States - 13C_Glucose_Day14 | ecosystem: Environmental > Terrestrial > Soil > Agricultural land | place...
TACAGGGATACTACACCTATCCCTGTAGCCTATCCAGCTTATGACGGCTTATTACTGGAGAATATAATGTCTGAATACGAAATCCCTGAGACATATGATGAACTCTTGACATGGGTTAAGGAAACTGAAAAGGAACAAGAAGAAGTAGTCACCGAAGTTAAGACTATTAGTGCGGAGTTGCAGCCTCTTATTGAGCTGGAGCAGTCACTTCGCATTAAGATGAATGAGATCCTGCATAAGAAGCGGGAAGCTCAGGAACGTCAGGATGCGCTTAAGCGTAAGGCTAAGAATGACGAGGCCGCGCTAATTCGTGCTAAGCGTCAGCTTCAAACGTTCCAGTCGGAACGAGTTATTGAAGAGAACCTTAAGCGTGAAGCTGCTGAGTTCGATAAGATTACTCAGCACCACACGTGGCGAGAGTTTGCGTTTAATCACCAGCTCGATGGTGCTAGGCGACTTGCTTCCGCTAAGCGGGGTATTCTTGGTGATAAGCGTGGTCTCGGTAAGTCTTTGACTTCGCTTATTTGGGCCGATATGATCGGTGCTAAGAAGGTTCTGGTATTCGCGCCTAAGGATGTTCTCCATAACTTTAAGCGTGAGATCGAGCATTGGGCATCACACCGTCACGTAGGTGTATTGGGCGGTATGCCTAAGGGCCAGCGCGATCTGTTCCTTAAGATCCTTTCTAGTCAGGACCAGTTCCTTCTTCTCTGTAATTATGAGGCATGGCGGCGCGATCCTGAGCTTATCCTTAGGCTACAGGAACTTAAGGCTGACACCGTCATTATTGACGAGGCCCATAACATTAAGGAAAAGAAGACCAGCGCGTATCAGGGTATCCGAGACATTATCTATGCTCGGAACCAGTGTAATGTTTGTGGTGGAAGCATTGAGATGTTTACCCACCAGATTACGGGTACACGACGTCCTCGATGCGCTAAGTGCTTTAATGAGGGTGTAGAGTTTGGGGACTTCTGTAGCGTAAAGAACGTATTGCCGATGACCGGTACTGCGATTCTTAATAAGCCTCAGGATCTGTGGACTCTATTGCACCTTGTCGATAGGTTCCTGTTCCCGTCCGAGACTGCTTTCTTGCAGGATTACTGTGAGACGGATCTTTACACTGGACGTTGGAAGTTTAAGCCTGGTGGTGAGGAGCGTCTCATTAGTAGGCTTGGGTCTCGTTATATTAAGCGGGATAAGAACAGTGCTGGTGTTGAGTTTAAGAAGCAACAGCACGTAGAGCACCGTATTGAGTTCGATAAGAACCTGTATCCCGATCAGTGGCGGGTTATGCAGGAGATTAAGAACTTCGGTGCCATTAAGATGGCCGAGGACGTTAAGCTCGACATCATCGGTATTCTTCCCGATATTCTCCGACGCCGTCAGGCTATTACGTGGCCTGCTGGTATTAAGATTTGGGAATACCAGGAGGACGAGTATGGCGTGATGAAGAAGACTGGTCGAGTTCTCTATGAGGCTCCTGTTACTGAGTCCATTAAGATGGATAAGTGTATGGAGCTGGCCCGTGAGATTATCTACGAGGAAGAAGACCGCCTCGTAATCTTCTCACAGTTTAAGGAAGCTCTTAAGGAGCTTGAGCGGCGCTTTAACGCGGAAGGTATTTCGGTAGTCCGTTATGACGGGGATACATCGGATGCCAAGGCGCAGGAAGCGCAGTTGGACTTTGACGGTAAGCTTGCGGCAAATCACCTTTCGGGGACGAACTGTAATGCTGACTGTAAGGGTTGGATTGAGGGGCTAGACGTATCAGAGCAGGACTGTAAGGGTTATAAGTATCAGGTAATCGTTGCCCATTATAAGAAGGGTGGCGTTGGCCTTAACCTGAACTCCGCTCGACAGCTTATTAAGCTGGACAGGGAATGGAACCCTGGTAAGGAAGACCAGGCCGACGGACGTATTGACCGACTGGATAATACCATGGACTCTATCGTCCATACTATCCATGTTGCCGGTACTATCGATGAGTTTATGGATGGACTTATCGATGAGAAGGCTGCGGTTATCGACGGATTCGATAGTACTCACGATATGCTTGAGCGTATGGTCGAGGCTCTTAGGGGTGATCTGATGTGAGCCATACATTTACAGCTAAATCCGGTAATCAGTATTTCGTGGAAGCTATTCGAATTAGAGGCTTCATCGATATGTGGCTTGAGCTGGACGACCCATCAGCCACCTAGTGTGATCATTCACGGAAACTCCACGGACAATCTTGGTATGATTTCGGACATACCGAGGTTTCGGAATGACTGTTGGGTGTCGTTTGGGGTATAGTCTTAGGGAAGGGCTGAGAGACAACGGCCCTCCCCATGCCGGTAATAGATTATCTATTACCTATATAGGTCTGAGTGGGATAACTTGCGCGGCGAAGTTATTAACCGAGGCGCCAGGTTATTAACCTACTTCGTTAGGGTCCGTGTGCAAGCAGTCCCTAGCAAGATAACCGAATGCCGTTATCCCACTCAGCCAAGACTAAACCCCCCGGTCATCGCCTCGCCGGGGGGTTCATTATTTTATAAGGGATATAGGTGAAAATCGAGTTAGTATCTACCGGTGTAGATCCTCGGATCTATGACGTAACTATCAACTTCACTGGTTATCCAAAAGACATTAAGTATTTTCCGCTTAGAAGTAGATATTATTCTGATCGTCTACATACTGTACCTTATCGTATGCTAGATGAGCTCCTTAAACCACTTAAGCTAAGACGTATTAGTTATTGGCATTCAGTACGCCCTGACTCACTCCGCAAACGAACAAACATTTATCGTACAACGGTTATTTCAGACAGGATGAACAAGCGCAATGATGTGGGCTGATTACTACTCTGACGGTCCGGTTTCCTCTGTAGCCGAAGCTATGCACACGTGTTTTATAGAGGGGACAAAGGTTATTTGTAACTACATCTGGTGTGGTTATGAAGAAGAGTTTCCTAATCTGGATGACGCCAAGGTGGCGGCAGAGATTCACGCTAGTAATGAGGGGTAATGAGCGACAGAGATAAGCGGGCTACAGAAATCGCTAATGCTCTAGAGCAGAAGATTAGGCTGGAATTGCAGCCTGGCGATAAGCTGCCAACTCATCGACAAATGGTAGTATTGTTTAACGCTTCATCGCAGACTATATGGTATGCTATGGAGAAGGTTAAGGCTAGGGGTCTCGTTGATACTAAGCGAGGCGTAGGCGTCTATGTTAAGAAGAGGTCATGAATCCACGTACTAGGCAGGTAGCTATTAAGGAATGGGTTCGTGAAATTAATGGCCGTAGGTACAAATTCAATGTAACCTACTGGCCCCCATCTTGCGAAGCTGTCTATTCTGTATGGCGTCGTGGTGATAAGTTTGGCTGGGTACAAATCCATATGTGGCGAGTTAAAGCTGACGGTTCTGTAGAAGGTACCTACCGATAAGAAGAGGTCAAAATAACCTGTACCGTATGCCGACTCGGCCGTAACTGGGAATGTGAGCAGCATGGGAACTGTAGCAGTAATAATCCTCAGCTTCACGGCGGGAGTACTAGTGTCAGCACTAGCTCTAGCGATATACCTGAGGAAGACTTGGGGCCAGTAAGAGAAATAAACACTTACAAGTCCGATAACGCTTTGCGAGATCAGCAATCTACTGGCCGTAAACGAGCAGCGGAAATGTACCCGCTAGATGAGGATGCAGATTGTGAGTGGCAAGGGAAGAAGAATAATGGTGGTGGCAAATCTCCCATTGTCGGATGTCTTGAAGGAAAACAACAGGCACGCCATCACGGACCAGATAAGAACACTCTCAATAATGACTACGGGAATGTACATAGGATCTGTCACCAGTGTCATAATCGATGGCACGCACGTAATGATGACGGATATGTATGGGGCTCAGTATACGACCCCCACTCCCCCGTCGTAACCGATAAGCAAACTATTCTTCTTGACGAACTTAACTGGATCGGCAAGAAGGTTAAGAATGTGAGGGACTAATGGAATACTGGCTTATTGTCATTGTAGTTGCTTTCGTTTACGAGACAATTAAGCGAGCTATGAAGCACAAGCACGAACGTCTTATGGAGGTAGAGAAGACTAAGCAAATGGAGATCCAGCGCGATATGGGAATCTGGACTCAGCTTGAGAACGAGACAAAGAAGGAGATCGAAGACTAATGCGAGCTAAGGTTATTCTTTTCAAGGCTTCCGGTAAGTATTACACAGAGGAAGAGTGGGAAATTCCTACTGAAGAAGAGTTGAAGGAGAAGCAGAGGAATACCCCTCGGGAATATCACGACTACGTTCATGTACCTACCTGTATGCAATGGAGTAAGGATTTCCGTCGTATTGGTAGGACAGGTGCAGTACTTATTGAATCCCAAGAGCCGTGGGGATTTCCTCACCTATTCCCTGCTATTACTCTTCCTGAACTGGCTAATGAGGAACTGGAGATGATTTCATCATCTCTCAATCTAACTATTCAGGATCACGATTGGAGAGAAGGTACGGATTGGAATAAGTACCGAGAACTCTTTAACAAGATTAATGGCTTTATTGATCACAGGAGTGCTATCTAATGTCTAACACCTTCTTTGAGATTACACCTGAGAACCACAATGAGGTTTTCAATAAGTGGCGGGACCTTACTGACGATGAGATGAGGATTGTTAGCGCGCCTACGTCTAAGTCTCGTATCTACGTCTCTGTAGCCGATATTGAACAGATCCAGAACGCTTTTGAGATTACTCTGCAAACTGCTGAGAATCTTGTAGGCGGCCTCAATAAGCAGGATGAGCGACGTATTATGCAGATGGGCTATGCTCTCGAAGAGATTAAGCAGAAGCTCATTAAGGACATCGCATCAGGAAAGAAGAAAGATGCCAGTAGTTGAGTTCGTAGCTAAACCCGTAACGGTTAGGGCTATTCAGTGGACCGGGGAAAATTTAGACGAGATTCTCCGATTCTGTAACAACCTAGCCTTTATGGAAAACGGTATTCTTTATGTCGAGACTACAGAAGGTACTAGTCGCGCTCGCGTAGGTTACTGGATAGTGCAGGGAACCATGGGCGAATTCTATCCCGTTAGGGATATAGTAATGCAGGAGAAGTACATCAGGAAGGAATATAAGCCCTATCGCGAGAGGGTCATTGAGCAGTTTAAAGATGAGCCTCTTGAACTCGACTAGAAATATCGAGTGTGGTATACTGAATTAGCTACAGGGAGAGTAGTGCCACACCCCCCGTCCACTATTCTCCCTGTAGCCAATCTTTTTATTTATTAGCGCAACCAGGAAATAGGACATATGGTACAGAGGGTGCTATATCCACATCCAAACCATATTAGGTATGGTCTGGCTATAATGACCATTCGGGAACATCTGTGCGGTTTCTACTCTCTGGAGACACGCTGTGTCGATGCTGGTGTGCGTGTAGACCCCAGCACTGGTCATAGGGTATGCTGTGGTTGCGACAGGATCACTGTATCCAGTGGCTTAAGAAAATGTGATATGTGTAATCGCGAATATATTAATCTGGATAAATACCAGGATAATAGGTATGAGACTTATGATCCTGAATGTATTGAGAGGTATGGACTAGATGAGGAATAGGTTTCGAGTATCTACTTCTGAAGTAGCTACTTATCTTACTTGTAAGCAGCGATGGATGTATGCACACCATCCGTCGTATAATCTCGAACCTCGTACTCTTGGCGAAGCGCTTACACGCGGTATTGTCGGGCATGAGGCATTGGAGATTTATTACAAGACTCTAGTAGAGAAGTCTGAAAGTAAAGCTAAGGAAGCTTCTCAGGACTTCATTACTAAGTCAGCTCTTGGCGCTATGAAGCTTGGCGACCATAAGAAGAGTCTTATGATCGCTAGTCTTGGACTAGTGCTTACAGAGTACTACACTGACGCTAAGTACCTCCTGGATGAATACAACATTCTGGGTGTAGAGAACTCTATTATCACTCCCCTACCGGGTTGTGATGATATCGAGTTTGCTGGACGTGTAGATCTAACTCTAGGTGTTAAGTCTGGCCCTAATAAGGGTGAAGTTGTACCTTACGACCATAAGTTTACATACAACTTTTGGAGTGAGAATCCCCTTAAGTTGAACCCTCAGATTAACAACTACATCTGGGCGTTTAGGGAGCTTGGTAATCGCTCTCGTAGAGGCATTATCAATATGCTTCGCTACAGGGAGACTGCTGTAGACAAGTTTAAGCAGGAGCCGGTTCCTAGTAATTCGGATCTGCGTAAGGCTTTCATTAAGAACCATGTGGTAGCAGCTAAGCAGATTGTGGAGCTTAAGCTTAAGCCTACGGTAAGTCTTGAAGAAGGTATTACTCGCTCATCTTCCAAGTTTAATTGCGAGTATTGCCCCTTCGCCACTTTGTGCTACACTGAGGCCACTGGTCAAGACAGCACGACAATGGTAAAGGCTAGCTTCCGTAAGAACAGTTACGGGTATGACAACGAACTGGACGTCGCATAATGGCTTCTCCTGTAGACGATATCGTAGATGTGGATGATGTTCCTAAGCATCCCATTATTAACCTATATGGTCCCGAAGGTTGTGGTAAGACTATTCTGTCTGCCCAGCTTGGGGACAATAATCTCATCGTCGCGACGGAACGGTCTAATGTCTCACTCAGTAATTTTCCTAAGCTGAAGGCTAAGACTAAGATTCTGAAGCTTAAGACTTTCGATCGCTTCACTAAGCTGATTGCACAGCTGGCTAATGGTGAAGTGGTTGCAGACCATGTAATCGTGGATACCTTTCCGGCTCTCGTAGATCTCAAGCTCTATGAGCAACTTAGGAAGGTGCAGTTTAACCGTAAGCATCCAGACGTCAATAGCCTTGAGGACTATCAGCTCCTTAAGGAGCACTTTAAGGGTCCTCTTAGGCAGATTGCTCGACTGGATATAAGCTTTACGTTTATCTCCCACGATCGAGTACCGGATGAGGCGTCCTATGAAAAGGGCGATAAGCTTATCCGTCCAAACGTCCCATTTGCTGTCCATCGACTTCTAAATGGGTACACAAACCTTACTGCTTATATGTATAAGGGTAAGGAAGGCAGGACACTCCTTACGGAGTCAAGCAGGACTCATATTGCTAAGTCCCATATTGCTATGGGTAGTGCTACTGTGTCCGATGAAACGTTCGTCAAGGTTATTCGTGACTGGAAGGGTATTTAATTATGTCTGAGGAATTCGAGAGCTTCTTTGGTGACACCGACGTCGATGACGTTCCGGATAACCCTAATGAGCTTCCTAACAACACCTACAAGTTCCGTGTGACGGCGGCTAAGTTCGGCAAGACTAATGCCGGTGACAAGGTTGGTATTACCTTTAAGTACCAGATTGTCGAAGGTTCTTGGTCTAGCTTCTTCCCCCTTAACGAGTGGGTGCGAGTTCCTGAAAAGGGTATGCCTAAGGATGAGAAGCAGCGTATTCTTTCTTATCTGAAGATGCGTCTTCTCGGTTTCGGCTTTACTCCTGAAGAGATTCAGAAGTTTAGCCCTGGTATGGTTAGCGACTGCGTCCACCGTGAGTTTTACGGTACGACGTCTGCTAAGAAGGACAAGGACAACCGCATTAACATCAAGGTCGTTAAGTTCGACCCTATCTCTGAGGATGACGATATGGGTATCGGCGGCGACTCTAACGAAGATATCGATTACTAGGTTATGGTATGGCAGTTGAAGTAATTTTGAGGCTGCCGGATACCGGGAAAGACATAGAGAGTGTCCAGGAATCCATTCTGGATGCTCTTTATGCGGCAGGGTTTACACGTATCGAACCAGTAGGAGTATCCCTTACTACTGACGATGACGATAAACCCTGTGCTTGTGGATAGTCCTTAGCGGTAAGGTTTGGCTACAGAAGGTGGGGGCCCTCTGTAGCCATTCCTTTCATTAGGGGTGCATCCTCTATAGTCTAGATTAAGATGGGAGGCGTTTGATTTGTAATTGGTGCCGAGAGAAGCAGCATGATAGCTGTGTGAATGATTGGCAAGGCGAGATCCAGCGAGACGTTTCTATTAAGTCTTGTGCTTGCCAGCATAAGAAGTCGTGGAACTTTGCCGAAAAAACCAAGGATAACAATGGGGACGGTTCGCAGCCTTAACCCCACTCAGGGTCTGGAGGAGTTCTGTAACTTTCTTTATGGGGAAGAAGAAGGTTACGTTCACGTTCCAGTAAAAAGAGACGAACAATACGAATACGACTTCTTCTTTAAGTGGCCTGCGCAGCGACAAGATCTGCTAGACCATGTAGCGCGTTATGTCAATACTGCTGAGGTGTATATTGCACCCGGTATGTTTAAGACGCGTTCGTCTAGCGTAGCTGAAGCACACGGCAGTTATGTTGCGTGGGCCGATTTTGACGGTAATGTTCCGTCACTAGATGAGCTAGAAGATTCAGGGGTTCCACACCCTACGGTTAGAGTTCAGTCTTCTATGCCAGGGCGCGAGCACTGGTATTGGAAGTATGACCAGTTTAACTCGGACATTAGTTCTGTCCAGGGCATTAATCAAGCAATCGCTTATGCCTTGGAAGCAGATATTGGTGCCTGGGATGCCGGTCATAGTCTCCGACCTGTAGGGACTATTAACCACAAGCGTGGTGGTCTCCCTGTAACCATCAAGACGCATAACGACAACACCTTTAAGCCGGATGACTTTTCTTCGGTACCTGTACCGCAGATTAGCTATAATCTGGATCAGTTCAAGAAGGAGCATATCCCTAGCTTCCTCAGGGTGTTGGGTAAGTATCCGTGGGCAGATGATGCCTTGGATCTTATTTCTAAGAAGCATATTAAGGAAGGTAGTAGGTCTAGCGCGCTTGCTGCCCTTTCTTACTATGCATGTGAAACAGGTCTGGACAATAGTGAGGTCTATTCGATTCTTCTTTGGAAGGATCGGCATTGGCAGAAGTTCGCTAATCGTCCAGACAAAGAGAAGTACTATGTAGATCTCATTAACTACGCACGTCAGAAGGTACCCTATGAGGGTATTAAGGACGTGTCGGTACTGGCTGATGAGATTAAGACATATAGCTTCAAGGAAGTAGTCGCACACGTCGATGATACTGAGTGGATTATTGACGGTCTGCTTCCTAAAAAGGGTATCGGTTATGTAGTGGGTAGGCCAGGTTCTGGTAAGACAACACTAGCTCTTGGCCTCTCCTGTAGCCTAGCTCTTAATAAGAACTACCTTGATTGGTTTTCCAATGAGGGTAAGGCATATAAGGTTCTTGTTCTCTCGCTTGAGATGTCGCTAGAGGATATTAACCAGTTCTATACAGCATTGCAGCAGAACTTTACAAACGAAGAAATCGATCAACTAGATGAAAACTTCCACACATATGCAAGTCCTGAAAAGATTAAGTTCTATCAACCGCAGAGCCCCCTAATGGGTAAGTTTCTGCGGAAGCTAGAGAACACTCGTCCAGATATTATCCTCGTAGACTCAGCGTCATACTCTCTGGCTGCAAACCTCTCTAATCAGGATGAGGTTACGAAGTCTATTGAGACGTTGGACCAGATCAGAGATCGTTATGGATGTACGTTCCTGTTTATTCACCACGCCCGTAAAGAGCCTCCTGGTCATGGATATAAGGAAGCTGATCTGGATGATATGTTCGGATCTGTCTTTATTGCTGCTTCGGCGAGTACTATTATTGCATTGAAGCGTAGTAAGGACTATGAGCCTTCCAACGGACTTATGGACATTCGCTATTTGAAGGCTCGATTCAGCGCTGACAATACTGGTTTCTCTGTTGTAATGGACGGAGAGAAGCGAATGTTTAGAAAGCCGGTAATGGGCGCTATCGAGGCTGCACCAGTTCCTAAGCAGGAGAAGAAGAAGCAGAATGACGAGTCCTTCTTCCTCATCTAATGAGGTTATGCTTAAGCCTTCACCGTTTCTTTCGAAGGCGCTACTTGCTAGTACAATGGCTATTGATACTGAAACCACCGGTAGGGATATCAGAGACGGTCGCGGTTACTGCGTAGGTATCTCTGCGGCCGTCAGAGTTAGTGATGTCTACTACTACTCATATTTCCCTGTAGCCCACCATGAAGATAACATCGATTCAGGAGCTAAGGAACTTCTGTATCAGGTCATCTCCTCAAGAGCTAGGATCATCTTTCATAATGCTAAGTTCGATATCGAGTCTCTAGAAACTGCTGGCTACAGGGGAGGATTCATCAAGTGGTATTGCACTATGATGATGGCTCACTTCCTTAATGAGAACGTGCCGAAGGATCTAGACTCACTATCGCGACGTCTGCTTGGTAGTACTGGAAAGGTGAAGAAAGATTATACCGGGATCTGGAGTATGGGCTTGGGACATATGATCCCTGTAGCCGAAATTGAAGAGTATGCGGGTGTGGATACTTTGCGTACACTACAGCTCTTTTATAAGATGTATCCCTATTTCGTAAAGTCGGGATTTGATGGAGATCAGGTGTCGGAAGTGTGACAGCACTTTCAAAAAGTCAGAGATTATTGTAACGGGTGAAGGTCTTTTCTGTAGCCAGTGTATTCCTGAAGGTGTAGACAAGACCTTCTTTACGGTGCATCTATCCTGGCAAGGTCTAAACGCTATTATTGACTTTGTTGAGGGTACCGCAGACGTAGAGCAGTTTATGATTATCGAAAAGATAAAGGATAAACTGATCCTAAAGATGATTGAGGAGCTTAGGAAGTATGCAGAAATTCCAGAGTCCGATTCCTAACCTCTGGGAAAGGGAGATGGTTAATATCGACATCTTCCGGACTATGGAGCGTAGGGGGGTTCGTATTAATAAGGACATCGCGCTACAGGAGATCGCTGTAGGCGAAGGTCGTATGAACCAGCTTAAGAAGGAACTTAACGGCTATAATCCTCTCTCCAATAAGGACTTGCACACACTCCTTATTGATGAAATGAAGCTTCCGGTAGTAGCTCGCACACCTAAGGGCGCTCCTAGTTTTGATAAAAACGCCATGAAGGACTATGAACTTATTCTGGAGAACAACCCAGAATACAGCTCAGGTCAGTGGGGTTCTGTAGCTCAGAATATTCTGGAGTACCGAGGTTGGAATATCACCCTTGGATTGCTCTATAGGAAGATGGTCGAGATGGTTAGTCCTGACGGCCGTCTAAGGTGCAACTATAAAATTCACGGTACTAAGACTTCCCGCACTAGTTGTGAGAAGCCTAATCTCCAGCAGGTTCCTAAGGACGCTGCTAAGGTATGGAACCGTAATGTTAAGCGAGCTTTCGAAGCTAGAGAAGGTTATACTCTCGTTCAGGTTGACGTTAACCAGGGCGAGATGCGTCTAGCTACGGGTTATGCTAAGCAGCCTTATCTCATGGAGACATTCCAATGGAATAAGGATATGTGGGGTCAGATGGTTGCTGAGCTTAATCGACCTAAGCCCCAGTGTAAGACACTTACTTACGCTAAGATGTATGGTGCTCAAAGGGCTAAGCTTAGGCTTATCCTTGGTGGTGACAATCCAGACCAGTTTATTACGGATTGGGAAAAGGCACATGATAGGATCGTAGCCTTTTCACAAAATGTAAAGAAGAAGGCAGAGCAGCGCGGTTACGTGTATCTCTGGACTGGTAGAATTCGTCATCTTAAGACAGACCCTACTGGTGGACCGCGACTTGCATTTAATTCTCTGCTACAGGGAGGATTGGCAGAGATTGTTAAGAGCGGTATGATTCGCCTCTATAACGAGGTCGATGATGAAGAGGAGTGCCGTATACTCCTTATGGTTCATGACTCAGTTATCTTCGAGATTAAGACTGAGTACTTGGACCAGTATGTGCCCCTGATTAAGAAGGTATTTAGTCGGGTAGAAGATGAGCGTCATTGGGACATTCCCTTCGACGTTACCGAAGAGTTTTGGGGTAAAGATGCGGCTTAAGCCACCTAGGAGTGACGAGCAGTGATTAAGATTAAGTTTGAGAAGCCTAAGAAGGGACCTAAGCAGTCTAAGGTTTATTGGGCATATTGCATTGGAAGTGCTGTAACAAGCTTCAGTATCCCCCACTTTATTGATACTGAAGATACCACTCAGTACATCGTAGGGATCATTCTTTGGTTCTGTGTAATCATGGCAGGACTTACAGGGATGCTTAAGCACGACTCAAGGAGTAAGAAGCAGTGAAGTTTATTCTTGGGCCTACGTGCCAACATGCTCTAAAGTATTGTGAGATCCACGATCTCAATTCCAAGCACTATATGATTCTGGATGTATTAAATCCCTGGTACATCCTTGAATGGCGTTTAGCACAACGGTCTACTGATGAAAAGAACGAAGTCCTTGTTCTGGATAATGACTACATGAATGACCCGGTCACTTTCCAGCATATCATGGGTTACTTCGAGGAATACTCAGATGACTTTAGATTGGAGATTGTAGAAGGTGTTTATTTCAATTGATCCTGGCCATAACGTAGGGGTGGCCACCTTTACGGACACTGGACTTGACGTCAGTAAGGCTACTATAACTCTTCCAAGGTTTAGGCAGTTTATCCTTAAGAGTGCTGTTAGGGAGCGACTTAAGGCTCCTGAGGGTACTCCTAAGCTGATTTTCCTTATGGAAGATTACAAGCTTCGCCAGGACATGGCCATAAACCAGACTGGTTCTGATATGCCTGCTTCTAGGTGTATTGGTGCGGTAGAGTTTGCTTGCGATATCCTAGGTCCAGAGCGTTGTGAAATTATTCTCCAGCCTCCAGGTAATCTGAGGACCGCGCTAAAGTGGTCTGGTTATCCAGAGCTGGCTAATAAGCCTAGGACATGGCATTGTCCGGATGATATGTCAGCTTATGCACATGGTGTGTTTTGGCTGATTAGAAACGACTACAGAAAGCACCCGATTTTTAATGCCACCTCGTCGTAAAAGAACCCACAAGAACGACCTAGACCGGCTGGGTAAACTCACAGCTAAACTAGGTATCAATCTAGATAATCTCCTTGAGGAAGTCCCCCTTACGGAGATTGGCGAAGAGGCGCAGATAAGGAGTCAAATTGAAGCCGAATCTGTTCTCTTCTATATCGAGACTAAGGGAGCTGGGTTCCAGCAGAAGGTATGTAAAAACCCTAACTGTGAGGGACTTTTTCTCCACACGTACTCAGCTGTGGATTATTGCTCTGACTCTTGTAGGGCTTGGGCACTTGCTGAGGTAGGGATTATTTGGAACTTCAATAGAAAGCCTATGTCTCAGCGTTGGAACGCTCAAGGCAAGGGTTATGTTCCAAAGATTATCGGAGTCGAAGCTGCGGCCGCACTTGTTGAGGCTGGTTATGTTGAGATTGATGAAGAGGAATACGTGCCTGAGGTACCGTATAATCCTAACTTCAAGCTCAGTGATCTAAAGACTCATTCCGATGATGGTATGGATGAGCAAGCCGTAATTGAACTCGAAGAAAAGTTGAAGGGAATTAAGGGCAATGGCTGAACTTAAGCTTAATGATTTCGACCAGATGCTTACAGCGTCTACTGCCATCGCGAACGAAAGGTTTGACGTCTCTACACATAAGGTTCTTATCCAGATTGAGGATGAGGACGGGGTTACTTACGATGTTACAGACGTAGAGTTTAACCCGGATACGAAGGCTATTCACATTAAGTTCAACCACGATAACGACGGGGACGAAAGCTAGCCCCTTAAACGCGAAAATCCCCTGTAGCTGAAATCTGGCTACAGGGGATTTTTGTATTTATACCTTCAGGGCGGGATTGTAGAACCCTGATTCTTGGTACTCTTCCCTAAGAAACCGGGTGTCTTTAATCGGGAGTTTACGCCGTTCCTTCTCTGTCGTGCCACCCCATACCCCCTGGTAGTTATAAACCAAAGCAATTTCCAGGCATTCTGCCATTACAGGACAACCTATACAGAATGCCTTAGCCTTAGTCTCGTTGTCAAAAAACAATGATGTTTTTTGACCGCCACATTTCGCCTCATCCTGCCACAAAAACACCCCGTCTTGTGTAGGCATACTCATTATGGCGACCCCCGCCCGTATTGCCACTAGGGTATAAGAACAGCGATAAACCCCGCCAAGGCTACCCTAGCGCTTTGGTGAGTAGGAACAACAGGGTACCTCCCACCACAGGCAAAATCAAGCTACTGACAAGCAAGTCTTGTGCTTTGAAACGGCGCTCCCGTAGCCCCGTCTCAATGTTAGATACCTGATTCTCCAAACTGTCAAGTTGCTCGGCAACTGTATTCTCAAGAACCCTAAGGCGCATATTTAGAGTCCTAAGATGGAGTGCAATTTCTCTATTACTAGCCGGGATATCCAAGTCACCCTCATCTATTTGCATGTGCCTCTTACATCTTTGAGAGTACAGACTGCCAATATGAATAGATACTCGGGTAACCACCCCTCTGGGTAGTCTTAGAGTACATATTCTGAACAGCTCCAGGACCGCCATACCAAGCTACAGCAGCACCAGCAGCGCCATATTGTTGGAGATACTTACCAAGCTTATAACGTGCAATAGCATCCTGAATTTGGGGACTGTTCATGAACTCGCTATAGGATACGTCACGCCCAAGGGCTTCTTTATCCCAACCACCCGTTCCGGCAAAGTTAGACTTGAGAATCTGGTAAGCTCCAGAAGCTCCATACATGCTATTGTACGCACTGTAATTATTATTGGATTCTTGGGATCGAATTGCTCGCATGAGCTTATCAAGCTCTCCCCCACCACTAACCCCCCCTGTAGCTCCACCCGCAAGGGTGGGCATATTTAGATTAAGTGTCTTAGGCTTAACTGGCTTGAGCTTAGGAGCAACATCGTATCTACCAGTGTCAGTAACTCTATTCAGTTCATTAATAAAGTTCCCGAAGTTGCCCGAGAATGCATCTACCATGGCCTAACCGCCCTTGCAGGTTGACCGGGACTATTAACAGAGGCCACTGTTACATTCCTTCCCCGTCCGGGTGCATGGATAATCTGGCCATTACCAATATAGATACCAACGTGGCTCATACTGCCAATACCGTTAGGATCGTTACTACCTGTATTATAGAACACCAGGTCACCCGGAAGCAAGGCACCAGTAGATACTACCCTACCGGATTTAGCCTGCTCATAAGTGGTCCGCGGGAGGTTAATACCCATCTGCTTATAAACCTGCTGCACTAGTCCGGAGCAGTCTACTCCCCTAGTAAGTGAATTACCTCCCCAGACATAAGGTACGCCTTGCGATTTCATCGCGATAGAGACTGCTTTAGCTCCAGCCCCAGTACCTGATGCGCCAGGAGTATAATTTATATTATAACCAGCATTCATCTCAGCCTGGTTTTGAAGAGTCTGCCAACGAGACTTAGCCTCTTCTGTAGCCAGAGCTGCTTTACCTAGATCCCCAACTGCTGTAAGTTGCTTATTAAAGTAGTCAGAGAAATCTGTCATCTTATCCTGGACAATACCCCACTCATTAGTAGGGATCTGACCTGCTGCTTTCTCAGCATAATCAGAAGCCAGGTCAGTAGTTCGCTCATTCTTGTCTAGCATATATCTGTCGAGAGCACCTGAGGTCTTAGTGGTAATCCACTCAGGAATCGATGCACCATATTGAGGGGTAGTGTGAATCTGCCGCTTAGGGTTAGTGATGCCAAGAGTAGGATTCGTCGCGGTGTTAGTATTACGCCCACTGAGGGGATTAACCATCTTCTTATTAAGCATAGAGTTTTGGTACGTTCTGAGAAAATCTTCGACCGCCATATTACCCCCTTAGACTTTTAAGGTAGTCCCGAAGGTCGAACTCAGCACTCTTAATATAGGGATCCGTGTTCTGAATACCACCAGCTGTGAGCATATTCAGGATGTTCTGATAGTTCACACCCTGACTATTTTCCTTAGTGGTTTCCGATACGCCAAATTCTCCTGTAGCCCGACCTGCGTGACTAAGTCCAGGAATCTGTTTGACGAGATAATCTGGATAGCTATTAATAGGACCACCAGTCTGTGCTTCGGTTCCTGTAGCCATTTCGAATGGAATTCTGGCAGCTGGGTTAATCATACCAATAGTAGACTTACCAGGGTTATTAAGCTGTGCCATGATATCCATTGTAGGGTTACCAGGGTTAATTACAGTGTAGTCCCCAGGACCACCCATAACAGGACCAATACCCTTCTCCCTAATCCAGTCAGGGAAAAGCTGGTCTACAGGGAACGGGTCTGACATAGTAGGTCCAGTCTCGATACCCAGCATATTCTGAAGCAGATACTGTCCCTTAGGATAAGCCATTACCTTACCAGGTGTGGCTACAAAGGACTCTACGATAAGTGGCAAAGCCTTACGTGTCCAGGAATAGAAGGGGAACATACGCCGCATAACATTACGTTCAAATGCCGTAAGGTCCATACCGTCAGGATGCCATTTCCTAACGATAGCTGCTGCGTCTTCTGATGCCTGGAGGAATGGCTTCTTAGACTTTTTCAGTGCATCGATATAATGAGCGAGACGGACGTAATGATCGCGCCCCTCTGATATAGTGTGAGCTGCTTTCTGGCCTCTACCACCGAGAGGCTTAATCTTATCTAGCGCGGTAGCTACGTCATCAGGGATATCTTCCAACACGCGCGTAGTGGGAAGGATACCCTGCTGGAACGCGCTTACATAAACCATGTCATTAGTGATCTGCTCACCGTTCTTCATAGTGAGCGCAATATTTTTACCCTTAGCCCCAGGTGCTCCCCCACCCTGCATAACCCTCATGAGAGCTTTAGGGTCAGTAAGGTGTGACGTAGCTTCAATACCTTCATAACGTCCACGCTGGGACTGCATAACCTTAAAAGCAGTACCATAGGGGCGTGTAGAGTTAACCCCAGAAAGCCAGTTAAAGTATACGTCACCGATCATATTACGGATGTGGTGCGACGGAATATAGATAGTCACACCAGCCTTCCACTTACTAAGAACTTTATCGAAATGCTGGAGGGTCTTAGAAGAGGTCTGGCTAATTTCCTTGAGATTCTTAACAAACTGAGTGGCCTGTTCGGCTGCATCCTTACCAAAGTAATAGCCTTTGAGACGAGGGTGATTTACCATATGCTGAAATTCACCACTCTTAACCTTAGAGCCAAATCGAGCAACAATATCGTCAAACATAATCTTCTCACGAACAGTATGCTCGACGACGTTCTGTACCTTAAACAGAAATTCGATAGGCTTGTCAATACTCCAGGATTCCCAAGAATTAAGCCACTTAGCGCCTTCGGCGTAATCGCCCTTCTTAGTAAACTGGAACTCCCCCAGGCCAAATCGCCTAAGGTTTCTATTCATTTCACCCATAAGGAGTTGAGAACGTCCAGCAACACTATTTTCTATGGCTACAGAAGATTTAAGAGCAGAGCTACCAAATAGGTTTTCCATAACCTTGATGATTTCCTGTGAAAGTGCGTGCGCAGGAGTGCCCTCTAGAGTGGCCATACGCCCCTGTGCAGCCTTGAGAGCATCGTTCCACAGATCTGCATCGTTGATGTTGAACTTCTTAGCCAGATTATTAAGTTCCTGAGCCCTAAGGGCTACAGATGCTTTAGCAGTAGCAGCATTACGAAGGTAAATAGGCCGCATGTCGGCATTCTTATACGCAGCGTTAAAACGCGCACCAAGCCACTCAACAACACGTGCATTAGGTCCAGCCAGCTTACCCAATTGCCTAGGAGTAGGCCCACCGATAGTTTTATTGATAGCTCTATCAATAGCCGGTGCAGAAGAATAACGCTTAAGCAGAGCAGGGGATACATTAGGGTGACTAAGTAGCGCAATAGTGTTAGTGGCTGGAAAACCGTCTCCGGGCACTTTAGGAATAAATGTTTCTTTAACCTCCCTAGCAGCCTTAGTTCCGGCTACAGGAGATCCTCCCGCCATACGGGCAATATCGTCAGCTACCTTAGAGCCGATGGTTACGATATCTTCATTACGAGCCGCGCTAATAGGACCCTTGATAAGATCCTCGATAGCCTTAGAACCAGCCTCTACACCAGCGACTAGTTTCTCACCATCGACAATAGCTTCGCCAGCTTTAAGAGCCTCAATACCTTCGACTACTTCTCTAGGAAGAGTAGCAAGTGCCTCAGGTTCTCCACGAAGAATCTTAGTCATTAGAGTCGGATTCGACGCAATGGCCGCCGGCCCCATTATATCGAGAATTTGACTAAGCCTAAGAGGAACGGCTTTATCAGGAATATGATGGCTCATAGGCTGGAGGCCCTTAGCCATCATAGTATTCTCAAAGTGACGCAAAAGTGCGTGTGCAGCTACAAAGTTCTTAGGGTTCTTAATAAGCTTAAGACGGTTAGTAAGGTAGTTCCATACGTTAACCTGCTGCTTATCAGAGTATGCAATACGCTTACCGCTGGCTACAAGGGCCAGATGCTGAACCGGGTTAGTAATCTGTGACGGAGCCTTAGTTCCTGCAATAGCTCCACCGAACTTAGCCTCAAGTTCCTTAATAATTTCAGCATCGCGAGTCGGGTTTTTAGACGTATATCCGGCTACAGAGGTGGATGCCTTAGCTCGCTTAACAAACTCGTTAAGTGCAAGAGGGCCGTGTACTGACGCCTCATTAATAAGTTCATCAGCAGTCTTAACCTTAGGCGGCTCAGAAAGCCTACGAACATCAGCTTCAATAGTTCGAGACAGCGCGCCGAGAATCTTTTTGCGCTCTGAGGGAATAGCAAGTCGCTTAGCAAAATCAGGAATCTTAGCGAATCGTTCGCTAATAAGTCCCTTGGTGTTGTTGAATGGAATTCCGGGATACAGAACACCAATACGCTCAAGAGCGTTATCGAAGTTCCCTGTAGACATACGCCTAAGCAGATCACCCGTAAGGGTAGTCATGTGCTTAGGGTTAGCAAACTTATAAAGAACCTTGTGGTATTCTTCAGGGATAGCCGAAGACGCGTATTTGATATCCCTAGTTTCAGCTGCTGGCTTAGAAGAAGCCCAAGAACCGAGAATATCATCCAGCGGATCAAGTTCATTAACGCTGGCTACAGGAGGAGCCGCGCTAGTAGTTACTTCCGGAGCAACTCCTATAGGCGGTTCTGTATGTGTCCTAAGTCCATTATGAATACCCTGGAGCGCGGTATCACTAAGATTGAACTTATTCCTCAGGTGATTTGAAACTTTAGACCATTCAGCACCAGCCGCGCCAGCAAGTCCAATAGCTTCATCCCAAGCCTGCTGAGTAATAATATCGCTAGGATCAGCCCTAAGGCCGTCCATGAAATTAGCAGGTGTAGATGGTCCAACAGGTACCGTAGGATTAACTAGCTCGTCTATGCTTCTAGGAGGAAACGCTTCATCAAACCAGGCCGGAGGCTTAATAAGCGCTCCTGTAGCCGGATTTGCAATCTGGTTCTGAATAGTCCCAGGAGCGAGTTTAACCTTATAACTACCAGGCTTCTTACCAAAACCCATAGAAGCAGGGTTTACGATAGTCTCTGTGGTATTGGTTTTAGCACCCTTAGGAAGTTCCTTGAAACCCTGGAAGGTATTCTTGGACTCACTAATAACCTCAGGGACTTCCGCAGTACTCTTACCCTTAAACAGAGTAGGACCCTTAACGAAGTTAATAGGATCAGCCACCATAGAGGCGCCCAATCCGTAAAGCTTCATGTCCTTAAAGTACTGCTCAATATCATCGTCGGTTACTTCAACCTTACCCTTATCCCAGTCATAGAAATACTTGTCCTTTTCGTCATCGCTGAGCATATTGATCTTCTTGTCAGCAAGACGTGCCCGAATCTTTTCAATATTCTCGGGCTTCATAGCATCTTCAGCAGACATATGTGTATCCCAGCGAACCAGAAAATCACCGAGATACTGCTTATCCTGAGGATCTGCGGCAGTCTCACTAGAAGCAAAAGCACCACGGAGACCGGTACCAATACCTCGTCCGGCACCAGTAACAATACCGCCAATAATCTGACCAGCATCGCTCAATACACTATCTTCATCATCAGACTGGTGTCCTGCCAATGCATCATCCGCAGCATTAGCAACCATATATGCAGGTGTACTAAGAAGGTCAATAGCACGACCCCAAAGAGTCTGCTTACGGGGCGGGGCCTCTCCTCGCATATTGAGGCCCTCACCCAGAAGCGTACTAATCGGCGCGTTACTGTACTTTGAGTTAGCAAGAATATTAAGCGCAGCTTGAGAAAGCCCAGCGCGATTACGCATCTGTCCCAATTGCATAGGTGGGAAGACGCCACTAAAATCGATAGGCTTGTAACCCTCAAGCATTAAACCTCTTCATCGCGCATAAGGTCATGAGATTCAAGTGACTTATACTTGGCTACAGGAACCACAAGACTACGCCCAATAACCGCACCTGCGGCTACAAGGAGAGCATCCAAAGTCTGAAGTCCCAGATTACCATTAAGATAGTCAGCTACTGCCATAAGCACAGCAATACCAAAACCAACCCAGACTATAGGTTCCCTAGAAAACTTCATCGGAGCTTCCCCTGTCGCGCTAGAAGTGCGTTAATAGCGTGCATAATATCGTTCTGGCTAAACTGAGTCCCACTAAGAGGACCCTGACCTTCACCACTCATACGCTTACGAAGAAGGTCTTCCATATACTGCTGGTTAACCTTATTCATAATAGGCTGACCGTACTGGTCATCTTCACCAGAGTCGTACTTACCAGCAATAACCGTAGGGTCGCCCATAACATCGTTAATGGCGTCCATAATAGCGTTACTGGTAAAGGTATCTCCACCCTGCTCAGGACTACCGTAAATTTCTCCAAGGTAGTTAGCAGGACCAGACATACCGTTAACTCCCTTAAAGAGAGAGTTAACCCCTCCGGAAGCCTTATTCATCATCTCCTGCATACGCAGCTGGAGATTAAACATATCCATTAGCCGGTCATATTCCTGGCTTTCCTGCTGCTGTACTCTCTGCGCATCCTGTTGCTGTAGCTGAGCCAGCATACTCTGAATAGCGCCCTCACGTCCAGCCTGAAGACCTGCCATTTTACCACCAGCCTGCTGAAGATAATCCTCAAGCTGACTAGCAATATCCTGTGAAGCGTTAACTCCAGCAAGTCTAGTGTTCTGTGAAGTCTCTCGGTTATAGCTAACGTCCGAGTTCTTCATTTCATTAAGCATTTGCAGCGCGGCTGCTTCATCGTTCTGGCTCTGCTGCTGGAAATAAGCCTGATCGTCCATAGCTTGCTGTGAAGCTTCTGGAGCTGCGGCCTGAATACCAAGCTTCTTATAGAGTTCTGCCTGTTCTGCTGCCTGCTGCTGATACTGTCCCTGTAGCTGATCCTGTGTAGCATTATAACGCTGCTCAGCTTCATTAGAAGCCTGAGACATCTGCTGAGTAATAGCAGGCATTTCAGCTGCAATATCCTGAGCCAGGGCGTTATACATACCCCTAGCTTCCTTCTGGTTATTACTCCCCCGCTGTTTAGTGCGAGCCATCTCAGCTTCAAGCTGCTTAATAAGCGGATCAAACTGAGCACCAGCACTACCTGTAGCCTGCTGTAGAAGCTGGTCATAAGGAGTGGCAGCTACGTTAATACCCTGAATCTGCTGCATAAGCTGATCCAGAGGATTAACAGGATCTGACGTATCTACCAGACTAGACTTAGACTTAGACTGCTTAGCCTGCGCATTAGCCTGGCGACGAATAGCATCGGCGATACTATTAGAAGTACCACCAAGGTCAAAGATTCCCGGATCTGCCATTAAATCCCCAACTTAGCTGCTCGTCGCCTAAGTGCATCCTGCCTAGCTGCGTTCTGCTCTAGAGTAAGTTGTCGAAGAAAGTTAGTCCTCTGCATAGCGAGGTCTCCGAGCTTATCACTCTTACCCGTAAGCAGGTTCTTCATCTTCGCGTTAAACTCAGTATTGTAATCTCCAAGAGCTTTAGCAAAAACTCCTGAGTGGAGAATACCGCGTCCCGCAAAGTCGTTCTGCTGGTCATCTCTATCTGCCGTACCTTGACGGTTCATAGAGCGAACCATCTCAGCATAATCGCGCTCAGTAATACCCTTCTGGCGCTTATACTGAGATTCATAGTCCGACTTGGACTTCTTGAAATTAGAACTCTGCTGCTGGTATGTAGTGTCTCCAGCAAGCCACTTAGCTGCTGCTGATTTAGCCATCTACCCTCCTCACTTATTAGGAATGTAGAACGTACCGCCCTTATAAATAAGGTTAGGGCCACGCTTCTTAAGAGTCTTTACAGTACCCGCACTGCGATTCTTAAGATTGTAGTTCCAAATATCTTTCCAACTTGTACCATGCTTCTTAGCAATACCAGTAAGGGTATCTCCACGCTTAACCTTATACGAGGTATGTCCCTTAGGAGTACTGCCAGATGGCCTAGGCTTAGGGTTAGGCTTAGGCTTAGGCTTCGGCTTACTTGCTGTAGCCGAAACATTAACCTTAACATTGCCTACCTGATACGGGATAGCTGCACCTGCACCCACCCCATAATCAGACTTAGCGAATCCCTTGTCTGCGCCTAGAATCTGCTTGCTAGTGTACTTTGCATTAAAAGTTTTACCAGTACCCGCAGCAGTCTTAGCCTTAGCCTGAACGTACTTCTTTGCCTTATCCTTATCCTTAAGGCTACCTGCCGCCAGCTTACGCTTAATGGCGTTCTCTTTAGCAGCAATAGCCGACTGTCTCTTATTGTCAGAAGTTACCGGCGTGTAGTCCGCCATTAACTAAACACCCCCTTAGACGTATACCCCATTACACTAGCGTTCATAGGGTTACCTGTACCTGCGCCGTTCATCCTACGGAGAATAGCATTCTTCCTAGCATTAGCCCTATTATCCCGCTCCTCATACCCCTGAGGACTGGCTACAGGACCAATAGTAGGCATAGGACGTCCGCTACCGTAGTGCTTATTACCTGCGGCATAGGGATTAAATGCCTTCTTACCTGGAGCCGAAGGAGGCACAGGCTGATTACCAAAAAGATCGGCAAGTTGCATTAGTTCACCGCCTTAGGCATAAGCTGCTTCGCGCCGATAAAGGACGTAATAGAGTACAGGTAAGCCGGGCCATCTAGGGTGTTACCCTGGGTGACCATATCAATTTTAAACTGTAGAAGTCGGAACCTAAGAGACTTAGGAAACCTGATAAATTTAACCTGTTTGCCTGCGTCAGAACTAACCTGCTGCTCTACACTAGGGATAGCAGTAAGTGGATACGCCCATGTATTTAGTTCATGCCAGTGATATATATGCAATTGATTCCAGGTTACCCTGTAGGCTACAGAGAACGGATACAGGGTCCCTACTACGTTTCTTGAAGTATAGCAGTCGATACCCCAGTGCATCAAGCGCTTAAATCTATGACTGAGTCCTATATCGAACTGCTTGGTAGTCATCGACAGTTTAATATCTACAGCAGGGAATTCAGGAGTTATATTGCCATTCTCAGTATTAGTAGCATTGTAGCGATCTTCCATCTGGAATAGCTTAAAATACATCTTCCAGGCACCAGATGATCCGACACCCTGGGAATCTACGTTTTTAATGAGACTACTAGTAGCTACATATGTATCAAAACCACGAAGAAGATCAGTGTTAGTATTGTCCAGACGAGTAATTGGACCAAGATACTTAACATTTACATCCTCGCTATCCCATCGGGTCCAACCCCTAAGACGAAGATGGTAGACATAGATTCTATTATAGAACCTAACTATAGCCCTATCCCCCACAACCCTAAGCCAGAAAGGCCATTTAAAAGCCTGATCGCCAGGATTATAAGGGCTGGCTACAGGGAGAGTGTCATCATAGTCAAATGGAATTTTAACACTTACTCGCACAAAGTCATAGTTTGACATCTCATAGAGCTGATTATATTTAAGAACAAAGATGGAGTTCTCGTATACATCTACACAGTTACGTCCCATCGCGCCAACATCGGTATTGATTACCTGTAGCACAGCCTGAGGCGGACCTGTGTCATAAGCTAGCACATAGGTTGCGTTATCCTTGAAAATGATGATGTTGTCCTGATAGACGACTAGCTCATTTACTGCATCGCCGTCCCCAGGAGCAATATCGAAAAAATTTGTACCAGGCCAATCACCAAAGTCTGCAAGATCAGAAAAATAGAGGCGAGAGCTATTAGGGACACTCCGGCGACCGCTGATCCACAGACGATCTTTATAAATACAGGATGCATAACCTTCTGGCATATCTGGCAGTAGCGTTACCAAACCACCAGCGAGGTCATATCTGGCACCGTCTCCCCCGCCAAGGTCTGGGACTAGAAATAGATCGTCTGAATACCGATGCATCTTAGAGTGAGTACCATCGGCAATCTTAGCTAGAATACCTGCATTAACCCCGTCTACAAAATAGATGTAAGATGCCGCCGCACCTGTATGATTACTGTTTACAATAACAAAACGATTGCCTTCGTATACCCCAGTACCAATAATGATCTGATGACAGTTTGGAGGAGCTGTACCAGTTTCAGTACTAGTAACTGAAGTCCCATAAAGCAATTGCCAAGGGGGTCGCGATACTAGAGAGCCATCAAGACTAAGGTCAAAATTAACACAGTCTACCATCTCATCGTCTGCAATCATTGCAGGGTCAGAGTAAGTGTTAATTCCTCCAGCAAATGGGCCGATTTCAAGTTCCTGCACAGCCTTAGTATCTTTGGCCATTAGTAGTATCCACCCCAATAGCCGTAGTTACCGTAATTCTCATCTTCAGGAAGCGTAGTAATACGTGGGTAGTATTCCTGAGAAGTCCACTTATTACGGTCGTTCAGCTTCATTACGTCGTTCTCGAAGTCTGCCTTAACAGTCTGAGCCTTCTGGTAGTCTTCATCCAGCTCATAAGCTTCTTTAAGACAGTACTTCACTACTGCGTTATGATACTGAAGCGGAACGGTAAGAGCGTCAGCCAGATTGCCAACAGACTGAGGATGCTTAATATAGTATATGGTAAGTCCACCTGTAAGACTCTCATTCGGTTTAGGGAATAGGGTGATTTTGTTATTCCAGACCATAAAGATCTCAGGAATACCAGGGCCATACGGGCTTACACCGTCGTCTGCCGAGTACCCATCAATATACTCGTTAAACTCAGCAAAGCTCATGGGCTTAAGCCTATAGCCACGATACTTAAGACTACGCAGAACCGCCATATCAGTCGGAACATCGTATTCCATCTGATTCTGCACAGTATCTGCGGAAGACTTAGCCTCCATTAGACCTTCGTTCTCAAGAGTAATCTTCTCTTGAGCGTCGTTAATCCAACGGATAATATCAGCGTCGGTTACCTGAACGCCAGCTTCATCACCAAATGTACGCTTTACGCGGGTCACTACGTCTTGAACGTTCAAGGTCTATCAACTCCCCCTGCCTATTACGAACCTTATAGGAGGACTTAGGATTACGGATAACTGCTGCTGCTATTTCGTGATCCTCCTGACGCCTATCTTCAGCTTCCTTAGCTTTTACAAGTTCTAGCGCGGCATTGTAATTTTCTATGAAGTTGAGTTTGTTACTAGAAGTCCTCTGGTCAGCTTCAAAAACTTTAGCAAGTAGACGCTCATCCGCCTCTTCTGCCGTGCATACCAAGTAGGGCGACCGTCCCATAGGGAAACAGACAACTCGAAAAGCCAAATCATTAGATGAACGGTTATTCGGCGGTATCCACTGCAATTGCAGTGTCGAGTCGTAGTCCTGCAAGATTTCATTAATTCTCACCTGCTTCTGGCTAACAAAATGACCGTCTACAGGGAAGTAGAAATTGCCATTAATAACTCTATCAGACATTAGCTTACAACCCTTGTAGCAATAATCATAGCATTGTAAGTCACATCAACTGTACCAGCATCTACAGCCACAACAGAGAATGCTACCCCTGTAGCCGCATTAAAATAGAACTCCGAAGTAATAGGAGTTTCGGCTACAGGGATAGGCGAGATCACAGTATCCCCATACTTAAACGCCATATTGAAGTTATCTGTAGCTGCCGGTACTCCAGTACCACTAAGCCACGTAGTTACTGTAATCTTATGCAGTTTTCCTGTAGCCGCAGCCGGAGGCTGATGAGTTGCAATAGTAGCTCCTGCTGCTGGAGCAGTTACATCACCAGCACCAAAACCAGACTCTGAAATAGGTCCAGCTGTAGCAGGGCTATCTACTCCCCCACCACCACTAGCAATCCTTAGTGCGTATTCATCATTACCGATGGCTACAAAAGAACCATGGAACATTGTATTTGTAGACTCTGGCTCTGCCACTATTCCTCCTCAATAGAAAAGAGCGGCTACAGGGAGATTCCTGTAGCCGCTCCCTTAAGGCTAACGACAATTAGCTCTCGGTAACGTCGTCAACAAGACCGTGAGTATTACGCCGGTGAGTACCGAGCTGGCAGTACTTATAAAGCGTAGAGTCATAGGCGTCATAGCCGATAACTCGCTGCCACTTAGAACCATCACGGTCCATAAAGCTCCAGTCGCCCTCGCGATAGAGCTTAAATTCCTTCTCATTAAGGAAGTACATACGGTTAGGCTGGCAGTCCACATCAGAGATAAGTGGAATTTCGCCGTTATCCGTAGTGAAGGCGAGACCCTTAAAGCCACCCTCGAAGTCCTTAGTGTCGCAGTAACGACGCTGCTGAACCAGAAGGTTAAAGTAACTACGGCGCACGCCAAGCGTAGTAAAGATAGCCGTGGTGTTACCACCGTTGGTGTAGATATCATCCACCATCTTAATCATAAGAGACTCAGACAGTGCACGATTAACACCAGCGTTATCGTTGATAACCGACTTCCACACCGGCTCAACAGCAGGGTCAATATTGAACAGAGTCGTAGTGTCGTCTACGATCTGCTCAAGACCGATAATCTCACGGTTAAGAGAGCCATGACGAACGACGATATCGTTAGCTGCGGTAGCTACAGAGGGAGCGACAGCAAGCTCAATAGAGGTGTCCTTAATGACATCGACAACCTCAACACCTGCGGCAGCAGTCTTAAGGGTGGTACCCGTAGAGTCGTAAATATCAACGACCATACCGATTTCCATATACTGCGTATTAGCAGTAGGAACGGTAACCGTCGCGTTAACTCCACTAACCGTCATAAGGGCACCAACAGAAGTGCCATAAATCTGACGGTTGTAATCCTTAGCCAGGTCCTTCTGAACGCCATTAACTTCCTGGTCTAGAACAGAAGCGAACGCCTGGAAATTAGACTGCGCCAGTTCCATAGACTGACCACTAAGCCTAATGGAACCATACTGGTAACTAAGACCAACCTGGGCACGTGCATAACCCTGGTTCTTAGCAACCGGCAGTTCTTCCATTTCCAGTCGCGCACCAATACCATGGTTACGCTTAACGTGGATAGGGAAGACTACATACTTACCACCGACTTCAGAAGTAACACCTTCTGAAGTCTGCTCAATACGCTTAGAAGTCTTAAGGTGGTTCTGGAGCTGCTCACGAATACGCGGCTCGTAGATTTCCTTAAGAATATTAGTAGCAGTTGTGAGCGTTGTGCCCATTAGCCTCCGAGCTTAATTTACTTCTTACCGAACTCTGCTGCGAGCATTTGAGCTACGAGATCACGAGTCTCTTTACCAGAGAGCTGCGTAGGATCTATTGCCTGCGAGGGAAGGCCAGTGCCGCCACCATTACTGCCAAGAACATTAGGAGCAAACGGCTTAGGCGAAAGACGCTGAACAAGGTCCTGATAAGACTTAACGGCGTCCTCACCGGATGCACCATTAAGCATCTTAGTCAGTACATATTCCTCGTCATAATCGCCGTGCTTCTCCTTAAGAGTACTAAGCTCCTTTTCGAGAGCACTATCAGCAGCCGCAGACTCCTTAGCCTGAGCGTCATTAAGCACAATCTGAGCTACTGCTTGCAGTAGTCCGTCATGCTGCTCAAGCTTAGATGAGATCTCCGGATCAATACCATACGGAGTATCTTCATCATCATCATTATCGCCATCAACATTAGGCTTGGCTACAGGAGCAACCTGCTCACCAAACTTATATGCTTCAGCCAGAGCCTTATAGACATTCTCCGGGTTGTTGTTAATCTCCCACATAAGGCGGAGACCCTGTTCAACTTCCTGCGGATTAATGCCGTGCTCTACGAAGGGCTTGAATCCTTCAAAATCCTTGAGTGAACTATTAGCAGCTTCAATCTTAGACTGAGCAGCCTGGTCCCACTTCTGGAAATGAGGAGTGACGACCTGATGAAACTGTTCTGGCAATACATTAAGAACGTCGTTCCATGCGGGATTAGGCCCTGGAACATCACCCGCGTCCGGGCTATTGTCCTGTACCTGACCACCATCATCTATTGGCGTTCCCATTATTCCCTCAATCCTTTAGCCCGTACCTCACTCGGAGGCCCTAGACTGATATTTATTTAAACAACTTCATTAGGGCGAGGCAGAGGCTTACCCTCTACTTCACCCTTACGACGGTTTTCCTGAACTACCATAGCCCTTACAAAGCAGTCCTTAGCTTCAAGAAGCTTACGAAGTCCCGCAGTAAGTTCAGGATCAGATTCAATAAAATCTGACATATTATTAGCGAGTACTGCACACTGTGCAGCTACGCTCTTAAGAGGTTCCGGAAGATGGGCGTATTCAAAGAAACGAAGAATAAGCTCCTCCGAAGGATGCCTATTAGTCACTTCTTGACCTCTTCCTTTTCCCTCTTCATAGCAAGTCGACGGGCAATGGCACCCTTCTTAGGGTCCTTCTTACCCTTCTTATCTTCGACTTCCTTAAGCATATCCTCGTATGCCATTACTTCCCCTTAGTTCTCATAGCCAGTCGGCGACCAATAGCCCCCATACGGCCATTATCTTTCTGCTTGGCTACAGGGGAAGCTGTCCTTCTGCCACCTATGCTAGCATTCCTGTTCGCGATGGCGCTAGTCGCATTATCCACCATCTGCTGGTCTGGATTAGCACCATACATTATGCAGTCCTAGCAGCCTGTGCTGTCATGTAGTCCGCAATAGTCGTGGGGTCCTCAATATTGCGGAGAGCAAAAACCATATCGTTAGTCGTCATACGGTCCAGCTCCTCTTCGGTGTAAGTAAAGGGGTCATAAGTGCTCAGAGCACCCCTAAGGCCGAAAATAGAGGCATAAGCTCCAGTACTAAGGAAAGTACCAGCAGAGCTAGTAGTAGGGTTCAGCTTATTAGCATTAATGAACTCATAGTCCACAATAGGCTGAGTAGATGCCTGAGCCATAATTACATCACCATCCCTGGCTGTGGCGGTCCTTCTGGTGCCTGCTCTACATTAGCAGCAGGATCTGTCTCTTCCATATTTGCTGCCTCTTCACTACCAGCTTCCGGAGGCATATTTTCAGGCGACGGAGCACCTGGCATCATACCAAGAGCCATCATATGCTGGTTAACGTGCTCCTCAAACAGTTCCTTAATACGCTGAGGAAGCTGTTCGTATTCCTGACCCTTACGATAATTGTTATGCACCTGAATATGGATCTGGTGGTTATCGTAAGTGTTAGCAGGAACAATAAGCGGAGGAGGCATAGGCTGTCCAGTCATAGGGTCGACCATAGGCTGACCAGTATTAGGATCAACCAACATAGGCTGTCCTGTAGCTGGGTCCTGACCCATAAATGTCTGGAGGTATGCTTCCATATCCTGTTCAGTAACAGTGCTCATCTTCATATTCTCACGTGTAGCCTGAGCACTATCAATCTGAATCTCTTCATAAAGACGCTGTACTCCCCCAACGTCCATAAGCTCAAGACCCTTCTCCGGGGGAATAAATCCCTGAGACATAAGGTCCATAAGCAGAGCCTGCTTAGCAGACTTAGACGTAGGCAGAGCAGAGCCAGCCTCAATACGAATATCAGTGTTATTACCAAGCTGAGAGCCCTGGAAGCTAAGCACGTTAAACTGCTGATCGCGCCCAACTACCTTAACAATACGAGGTGTGTCCCAGTACTGCTTAACATAACAGAGAGTCTGGAAACCTATCTTCTCAAAACCTTCTTCAATACTAGAGAAGGTAGTGCTAAGCATAGATTCATCCTGCTCCTGCAAGAAGCTAATAGCAGTAGCAGCAGTTACACCGGGTGGAACTTGACCCTTACTAACCTGGTGCTGACCGCTAATATCTTCAAAATCAAGCAGCAAACGCTCAGTCTCCTGTACCACATAATTAGGAAGGTTCTGCAAAGGCAGAGGCTGTGGCGGAGGAAAACCGAGCTTATAAAGAATAACCTGACCAGGCTCAGTATTAATCTTAGAGGCATCAATAGACCCCTCCGCAGCTAGAAGCTGAGGATGAGCCATACGGTTCTTAGCCTCAATCATCTGACCACGAGTCCGATTGTATTCACGCTGAATCGGAATAAGGTCAGCAACAATAGAGTCGTCATAAAAGCGACCCGTAGGGACATGCCCAAACTTAATAAACGGATACTGCTGATGCAGGTAAGGGTTACCTTCTACAAACTGGACAATAGAGTCCCCAATAATGGTATACATACCACCCTTGGGCATAAACTCTACCTGACCAGGCTTAACCCAGACCTCATAACAGAGTACTGCATTCTTGCGGAAGTCCGCCGCGCCTACAAGATTAAGGAAACTATCGTTCAGAATATCGCTAGCTTCCATCACATTAGGCGCTGCTGCGATGTTAGGGTAGTTAAGCTTAACCCACTCAGCAGACTTAGCCTGAATGTGAATAACGTAAGGCTGGTCTTCAATATCTACTGCCAGCATATCTGGCACGAAGAGATGAAAAGGCGTTACGTTTTCATACTGAAAATCCCCAGGCTGACCTGAACGATCCAGCTTATTGGGGTCCCAATACGTTTTCATAAATCCAGTACCGCAAGTAAGGGTCCACAGCATAGTCTGCTTAAATGTGGCCTTAACCTTCTTTTCACGGTAAACTGAATCCCATATCTGCTCTCCTGCCTGAGCAGCAGACAAATCCCTATCTTCCGAAGTAGCAGGAACAATAGTAGCCGTAGGCTTTTGCGCCGTCAGCTTAGCAAGTTCCGTACGGATGATAGGACGGATGCGGTTAATAACAGGCCGAGCACGATAATAAGGAGCCGGAGGAATATAGAGCCTCACCCCTGTAGCTGCACTAGACCCACTAGAAATTGGAATAACAGCTACGTTCTGCTTTCCAATATAGAACGCCATGTTGATATACCACTGACGCTCTATCTGCTGTCGGACTGTGCGACACCGCTGATGGGCAGACTTAGTCCACTCAATAACGCGATTCTCAAAGTCCTTCTGCTTAGAGTTCTTAGCGAGATTCTGAAGCTGTTCATCGCTATACTTATTATTGTCCTCTGTAGCCCCAACTACTGAGGACGAAGGTTCAGTGACGCTCAATTACCTCCTCTCTTAAATGAGTGGCCCAAAGTCCTGAAGAGCATCATCAGGACTATCATAAGCACGTGCAGGATCAATACCCTGAGCCTTATAATATTCTGCCAAACGATGGGCTACAGAAGCATCATCATTAGCATAATTTTCAGGACTGTCTACAGGAAACGTCTTATTAGTCGTCAAAGTCTGAAGAGTCGAAAAGGTCATCGGGTCCTTCGACACTATCAGATTCGTTAGTCTCTGATTCTCCGACTGTAGACTTTTCATTAGCATTTCGTTCGTCTTCTGAGTTTTCCACCCCAGAAAGGCGAGAACGCATATTGTCAATATCCAGATCAGGCATACTAGTCCTAGACTCCACGACATTATGAATAGCCTTTTCGAATGGCTCGTATTTAACCTTAAGCTGATCAAACGTAACCTGAAGCTTACGATGCTCCGCATACAATGCATCAAAGCTGGCTACAGGGATGTAATCAGCAGCCTGAGCAACCTCTACAATACACTCAGTGCATATGTAGATTACTCCGTACCACTCAAGGTTTTTGCCGAAGTCAATAAACTTACGCTTACCGTCCCCAACACATCCGTTAATAAAGCAGACTCCAGGTGCTAGCTCTGGGTTAGCTAGCACCTTAAGCCTAGACTGAGCACTAAGCGCCATTACTTAGCTTCCTCGTCGTCATCCAGTCCCTGAAGACTAGGAAGACCGTAAGTCTCGTCTTCCTCAGTAACTGACTCAGTATAGCTAACCTGCGGAGGAACGTCCTCTTCCTTAGTAGTATTAGCAACCTCGTCCATGCTAACCATGTTAATAACAGGCTTAACAGACGACGGAACAGTACCAGACGGCATAAGGGTCGGGTACCTAATTTCACGCCTGGCTACAGAAGGCTCACGCTTTTCAAATCGCGCTGCCTTATCCTCGATATTCTGAAGTTCCTGCTCATCCAGGAATACCGTAGGGTTAGCCTCTCCAAGAGTCTTGTTCTCGAAGAGTTCCGGATTAGTATTAACAAGACGAGTCATTAGAAATCCTCATCGTTGAGAACGACATTATTCCATACGGTCTTTTTCCTAAGAGCGTCTGGACTCAAATTCGGGTCCAGATTAGCAGCAGTAGCAGACTTAGCACTGTTGCCACCAATCTTAGGAAGCTCCAACTTCTTACCCGGTAGCGGAGGGATCGGTTTAAGCTCCGGCAGGAACGAAAAGCAATATCTCGCAGCGTCACAAGCGTGGTCGTTTTTCTTATGAATTTGGTCATAAGGATTATTCTCCGACTGTTGCTTTTTAGACGCCCAGGTCTTCCATCGCAGCCTCTGTATCTCCTTAATAAGGTTAGCACAGTTTGCCGTGATGAGCCAGTTGGGTTTACCATCTGCGCCATTGTCCAAATACTGGTTAACTTTAGCTACACCGGTTAGCACGTCATTAATACCAAGCGCCATACCAACACCACGCATAGCATACTCTGTTTGAATTGAGGTACCCGTTACTGCGTTACGCTGAGCCAGTGCGGGATCACATACCCTAATATCAGGTGTCCTCTTAAACTGCTTCTCTCGTTCCTTAATAACTGCCGCGTGGTACTCCACGGTACGCTCAGCCTCATAGTGCTCTGCGAAGGTGATAATACGTCCATCGCGATCCACTATATGCCACAGAACCGCAGTAGGGTTATTAAATCCATGGTCGAGAGACATATACCACTTGTATTGACTACCCCTAAACTGGGTAGGATCAATAGTATCGATAACATGGGTCCGGGTGGAAAATTTCTTGTAGACCAGACCACCACGAGTCACAAACTTACCGTGACCTCGAATATCTCGTTCTTCAGGGCTAAGTTTACTAAGAAACTCCTCAACCTCATCCATATCAAGGTGAGGGTTCTCAGTCATATCTACTTCAATAACATCGATACCAGGGTTAATACCACCAATACCCGGCTCATAAAGCTGATCGAAAATCCAGGCCATACCTTCGACTGGGGTAAGGGTAAACCATTCTCTACCCTTACGGTCAATAAGTCGGGCTAGACACTCAATCCGAATATCCTCAGGAGGTTCCTCGTCGTAATGAACAAAATCTCGAGAAGTACCAGCGAACTTATCCAGATCCTGGTCATAACTCATAAGCTCTACAAACGAGCCATTTTCAAAATTAAGTACACGCTCCATCGAATCATAAGCTGAGAACCATGAACCACCTCTAAGTTGAGATGGCGGTACCCACTGCTTAAGCTGAGGAATAATGATCTTATTAACACCGTTAGCAAAGTCGACAGAGACAATACGTCCGGCTACAGGGCGGTTAGGAGTTTCAATATATGGGTGCCGGTTAGTAAGCCACCAGATATCCTCTACAATTCCACCTGTAGTCTTACCGGATCGGTTACCTCCGATATACAGGCGTGTCTTCTTCTTAGAAGAATGAAATAGCTTCTGCTTAGCATGGGGCTCATAGGAGTTAATATCAGGTGCATACGCTACTCGCGTTAGACCTTCCATCAACTCCTTAAGAGCATCTCCTACTGTAGTAATATCCTGTACGCGCTTCTTAGGCATTGTAATACCAGCTGTATGCAGTGTTATAGTGGAGTCCATCGAGCCAGATATTCTGGCTTCCAGAGTTACTATTAAAGAACCTAAAAGAGTTATATCCATCTTCGCGAAGGAACATACGTCCACTCACATTGCCAGCTTTACCGGCAGCACTCCTAATAGGACTCAAGGCTACCGTGTGGTTAAACTCAAATGGGGGCCTAAGTCCAAGGGGAAGAGTCTTAAAAATAACAAAGGTAGTAGCAGATGCGATATTGACTGTCTTCTGCCTAAACCTACCTCGCCAATGGCACCATCCCCTACTATCCAGAGCTATCTGTACCGGACTAGTAGGATGCTGCTCAAAACTAGTATGCACAATAGCTGTAGACGGGACCGTAACCCAAGGGGAAGTAATTGCCTGAATAGGTCGCCAGTGCCAACCCCAATCAGCGTCCTTACAAACAAGCAAATAAGCGCTAGGCCAATTAAACCCATCCTTAGGGTCATCCCTGTAGACCATATCAAATAGGTTATAGTTCCCAGATTGTGGTAGCGCTCCCCCGGCTGGAATTACCGTCGGATTGCCCCGGCCTCCAAGGATTTCAAAATTATCCGTTATATTCTTAGCAACATCAGCCATACTGTCTTCTTCACTAGGCATGAAGAAGCCGTAGTTAGGAGTAGTGTCACCCATTAATACCACCACTGTACGCCATCAAGCATAATAAAATTACCTCCACCTGCATCACCCTGCCAGCGGACTGAAATAGCAGTCCTACTAGGGGTAGCACGTTTTTCGATCCAAATAACAGAAGAAGCAAAACCACCGGCAGCTGTAATCTGACTAGCCCCACCCTGTTGGATGGATGTAAAATCAGCATTAGCAGGAGCTAGACTATCCTGAATAGCAGTATCCGTAGTAATTTCATAACTAGTAGCTGTATCCCAGGCATCCGCAGTGGCATTAAGCTGCACACCACCCATAAGTACAATACGTCTAGAAGCTATATCAATACGAGCCTTAAGTTCATGCCCAGGTCTATGGATAACTGGAGCTCTAATATTAACAAGCTGCCAGTTCTCCCAAATGTTAATCGGGTTAACAGGGCCATTCCATGTAGTACCATCCCATGCAGCAATATTATTAGTATTGAGGGGATTAACCGATACGGTACCCTTAGGGATGGTAATACCAGTAAAATCAGGAGGGTTTTGATTAAATGGCTTAAGTCCCTCCTCTACTACATCCCAATTAGCGTTAAGCTGGGATTGCTCCTCTACCAGCTCATCATTAGGAGGGTCTGTTATATAATTAAAGTTAAAATAGGCCAATCAGGCCCCTTCTTCGGGGATATCGATAATAACTTCATCATTAATAACTTCTGGTTGCGCAGGCGGAATATATTCAGACTCGGCTACAGGAGGCTCAGCTACAGGAGCAGGATCAGGTGTAACCTCTGCACTACCACCAACATTAAGCGGCATTAGTCTGCCAACCCCCAATATACGTCATTCAGAGAGAGATACCTCTCCGAGCTAGAACTAGCATTGCCACCGTACTTACAGAACTCTAGTCGCTGATCCGATAGAGTCTTTTCTGGTACATATATCCTTGCGCACTGGAAATCTGAACCAGCAGCATTACCACCATATACCGTAAAGTACTTATTCCTAAGCGGCATAACACTATTAGGTAGCGTCATAAAGTTTGTCGTAACGTTAGCCGGTAGTTCACTAGAGCCGCTATTTAGAACCAGACGACCGCGCAGGTGGACAAATCCATCCTGGACTGAGTACGCAATACGGCTATCTTCTAGGTTTGCACTGCCATAACCAGGTTCAAAAGAAATACCACTAATAGCCCAGTCAGTAACCGCTGAGTTAGCTGACGTAATGATACTGCCGTTAGTGTAGTGATACACAGAATTCGTATACGTTTTGAACCACTTATAGCCCTCGTCCTTAGATGTATCGGACGCTGAGATAGTGGGGAGATCAGTATTCTGGATATCTACTAGCGCCCTCACTCGTTCATCAGCGCGACGCCAGTTATAGTTAATATCCTGCTCAACGTTTACTAGTTCTTCACCGTCAATAAGATAAAACTTCTGTGTGGGCGTATAGTCACCCATTAGCTCAGTCCGAGATGCTTCATAATAAGGTCAGCCTTACGGTTAGCTTCAGCTGCCTGCTCAGCAGCATAACGAAGAATGCTCTCAGGCTCCCAATACGTATTAGTAGTAGAGGGATGCGTACCAGGCTTACGCATAGAATCAGTGTTCCATACGTCCTTATAGACCTTAGGCTTAGCCTCAGGCTTATTAGCGTCGGCTACAGGGGGAGGTGCCACGTACTTAGGTCCCTTTGCATAGCGAGTAGCGATATCCTTCTGAACGGCTTCCATATCCATCATGGTTCCGCTCTTATAGCCAGGGTCCCACTTACCGGGCTGCCACTGACCATGACCAATAATAGAGTTCTCGTTCCAGCCATGAAAATCAATAATCGCGCAGGAGAGTAGAATTCCAGTAATGAACTGAGCCTCAGTCATATGGTGAGAACCAGAGTACATAAACTCTGCACCGTACATACGAGAATTACCGTCAGTGTTAGCTTCGTTATCGACAGGGAACTTAACGTCCTCCGCGATAAGAGCATTCAGTACATCGTCGTCACCCAGACCAGCGTGATTAGCGCGGCCCCACCCAACAAGATGACAAACGCCAGTAGTAGCAATACCAAAATTACAAAGAGGTCCTGGAAGAGTCGCATAACCCTTCTTCAAAAGAGAGAGCTGATTAGCAGTACTGCTATCAGAACCGGTATGGTGCCACATAAAACCATGGACAGGTCCCCATGCCTTTACATGATTACGGTTACGAGTCTCCCAATCCGGCTCTTCCTTAAAGTTAACACCCCACTTCTTAAGCTGAGCCACTATCTGAGTGGTAGTCATTGGTGTAGCCATTTAGACCTGCCTAAAGTTAACGAACTTACTAAGGAGAGTAACTAGATCGGCTACAGTAGGAGCAACTGGAATAGTCCACTCAGCCCTAGTACTACCGAGGTTAACTGGGTCCATTTCCATAGGACCTAGCTTTTTAGAAGTAACACCATCATGATTATGGTCACCAGGACTAGCCTGATTATGTTTAATGCCCAGAGTGTGGTGCTGTGACCGAGGCCCTAGGTCCACATCAGAGCGGCTGTGTGCCCTCCTGGACTCCTGCGGAGACATGTCAGTCCACTTGGACCGGTCATAGTCTGCATTATAGGACTGACCAAATTGATCGGGCGTAGTCTCATTACGAACCTGATTAACCTGAGAACGCCTGAATTTATTGACGTCAAACTTAGTAGGCTTAAGTTCTCTACCTGTAGCGTCTTCATCAGCCATGGCTATCCTTACAAGTACATCCATCTACAGGAGACCAAGAAACACAACTACTTTCCATACCAATATGGTTGCAAGGATAATTATGCTGATTATCGCTACGGAAACCTGTAACCTTATCACCACACTCTGTACATTTAAGGTATGGATCTGCGTACTCATAAACAGTAAATGTATGAGTTCTAACTACCATCAGATTATCTCCTTTCTGGTTGACATACCCGGAACAACATTAGAGCTGGCTACAGGAGACCCGGACTCAATAGCAATCTGGCTCATCTCTACCGCGAGAGCATTGAGTTTAGCTGGGTCCTTAATGTGCTTCTGGATAGCCTCTAGCACTCGACCGATAACCAGCCTCACGTTAACGTTAGACTCCTGGTCAGGGTCGTACCTACCAGTGAGCTTATAGTAAAGCTGGATGCTAGCAGTATTACCCTGGTTAACTCCGCGCAAGAGACCCATATGTGCCATGTGCAGAGAGTTGTCTATAAGGTTCTCTGAGCGCTGCTTAACGTATTCTGAGAAGGTATGGTTAAGCATCCACGTGGACCATTCCTCAGTACTAATACCAAGGTCGCGAAGCTTCTTCTCATCGCTACGCCTATCCACAAGATTAAGCATTGCAGATACGGCTGCTAGCTGTCGAGCACTAATAAAGCCGTCACTGCTAGCAATACCACGGCTCTGCATAGATGCCTGGAATAGAGGATTCTCTTTAAGCGCATTAATGTCCTCTTCATTAACGTCATGCTTGAGCAACCTCAGATAACTAACTATATCATCATCAGGAGGGAAAGCGCCAGTCACACTATGGATGCGCTCTACGTAATTAACGGAATCCCTTTGCCAAGGTTCCAAATACTCTTGCTCAGTCACTACTATCCCAATCACTATTCCAGTCCTCTTCGGTCATAGTACCGGAGAGGATTTTCTTTTGGATATAAATAGGAACATCATCCCATGCCACGATAGCTTGATCCGCTCTCGTTACAAAATTAGGTACTGGAAGCATTCTCCTATCACGATCCTTAAGATATTTAATCCACTGCCCATTACTAACGCTCACTAGTCTTAAATCCTTCCCCAATAAGACGCAACTCAGTTAGTACCTTCTTCAACTGATTAGGCATAGTAATAGTGGAACCTTCTTCATACTCGGCTACAGGGGAAGGGTGTAGACACATATCCACACAAAATGCATGTGCACTAACCCAGTAGTCTTCTCTCCACTGCCTAAATGCCTGGTAGTAGTAGATAATACCGTGTTCTCTAAATGATGGTTGCGCAACACGGTGATAGTCAGTTATGGCTACAGGGAGGAGAGCTTTATTTAGTTTTACACTCTCGCGCTGCTGCCACTGCCACTCCCTATAAAGTTGCTCAATCATCTCACCTGTAACTGGCTTATCCAGGTGGCTATTGATAGTCTCTGTAGTCCAGTCCACGACTTCTTTATTAGGCTTGTCATAAAGGCCCTGTTCAAGTCGCGATAGATACTGCCTAGAAACGCCAAGGTTCTTAGCCAGTTTTGTAGAGGAATAGGTAGACAGATAACGGGCGTAGGTAACGGGGTTCATGTTCTGATAATAGTTGGTTTACATGCCATTTGTCAAGTTGATAGGGGGTTATTAGGGATAGGGAAAAACGAGTGGAAAATCTTTACAACATAAGGGGCACACCATAGTCTGAGGACGTAATCAACCACAACTAAGGGGGCTCATATGTGGCAGGGACTTATCGCGATCATCGTCTTCGGACTGGTTATGGCCTACGGCATTCTCAGTGAGGGCGAGACCGATAAGCCGATGACCATTACGGTTATCCCTCCCATGCCGCAGTACTCCCCTTACCTGCCGATTACCGAGCACGACTTTGCAGAGGACGGAGTCTTTGACTACTGCTTTTGTGATGAGTGCTGCAATAAGCAGGCCGTTATTGAATACGCGGATGAGTTCACCGCGCTCTTCAATAGCTATGAGGTAAAGCGCGCTAAGAACGGTGCGCTTATGATCCGTCGCGGTAACTCCGGTAGCTACCGTTTCGCTAAGAAGGGCTGAACTAATGGACGCCGTTGCATATGAGATTCGAGTAAACGAGACCTGCTGGGTTGAGGCCGATTATGAGGACGTTCTTACTACTTGGGCGTTCTTCCCCGAACTCTCGTTCCGTGCCACCTATAAGGGTGTGGACGTAACGGGTGAGGTATTGGCCACGATGCGCACCAAGTACATCTACGGTTAGGGCGCAGCGCCTCTAATGGTAATGGTTTCCATTATCGTTAGGGGCGCGCTCCTCTTTTTTATTTGCCCCGGCTGGAAAAACGAGTGGAATTCTTGCCAGTCGTGCCAGGCGTCCATAAGCTACAGGCAGAACCTTGAAAACTCCATAGATCACTGAGCGGCCCAATAAGGGCAGGACTAATGACGCGCCCGTTTAGTGCACCCAATTACGCGCAAGCGTTAACCATGTATCCCCTCGTTAAGGGAACGCTAATGGGGAAGGGCAACGAAAACGGAATAAACGCTAGGGATTAGTAACCACCTAGGACCGGCTCATATCTATGAGAGTACGTGGCCGAAAGGTCTTTTTAACTCAACAGTGCGCGCCGTATATAAGGCTCCGTCGCGATAGCTCCATTCGAAGCATTTAGTCGCGACAAATCGTCTGATTAGACGAGTGAACGGTGTAGATAGCGATATTAGGCATGGCAGCTCTAATTAGCGTCGCGTAATGGCTTAGCTAGTTATCTGAAACTCCCGAATAAGCGCGATTCTATGCAAGGGTAATGGAATTCTTTATGGGTTCCATTATCCACTAGGGCTGAGTGATCCCTTCAAATCCACTCGAATCCAGTCCCTAGGGATAGGTGCGTCAACCATTGCATTGGTGTACTCTGTCCTTAGGCAAAAACCCATCTGAAACAGGAGTCTGACAATGGCTGAGAACAACACCACTCAGGACAACAACACCACTAAGCCTGAGGGTGAGGCCGCTAAGCCTACGGCTGAGGAACTGGCAAAGCTTTTTGAGGCTCTTCCCGGAGAGTTTAAGGAAGCCATCCAGTCCTTTAACGCTCTCGCCGAAAAGCACAATGCAAAGGTCGACAGCGTAAAGGCTGCCGAATCTCAGGACCCGAAGCTTATCAAGGCTGAGATTTACGAGCAGAACAGCAGTGGCAATAAGAAGCTCGCCGTTCTGCGAGAGCGTGAGCTTAAGCTTCAGGAGCAAATCGAAAAGATTCGCAAGGACGCTTATGAGATCATCGACACCGATGGTCTTATGCCAAAGGACCTTACGCCCGAAGAGGTCGAGAAGCTTAAGGGTGAGGTTACCGAGGGCAATAAGGAACTCAAGGATCAGACTCAGTCGCTCTCTAAGCTTGAGGAAATGCTCCCCATGTTTAAGGGCAAGATCCTTATTCACCTTGCCGAAGTTAAGTCGCGTAGGGGAACGGGTGGAAGTAAGGCCACTGCTAGCGGTGAGGGTCCTAAGCGTCCCCGCTTTAAGAGGATCGAGATTAACGGCGTTACCGGTGATGACAAGGGCAATACCGTTTACGGCGCTGTCGACGGTAACGAGAAGTACACGTTTGGTCTTGCTGCCGCTTACCTGAAGAAGCAGCACAAGGGCATTAAGTGGACCACTAAGGATCTCCAGGATGCCTATTACGCGGGTGAGGACGAGAACAACCTCCCTGACGTTAAGGAATTCAAGATGCCTTACACGTTCAAGGACGAGAGCGGTAACGAGCACACCGTAGAGTACTCGGTTAAGTGCTACCGCTAATCCACCCCATGGCCTAAGGGCCATTAGTGATAACCCCCGGCTCATTACGTAAGAGTCGGGGGTTTTCGCTATCAACCCTTAGTCATAGGAGGCACCATAATATGTATGCGGTATTGGTAGACGGTAGAGAGCGTGAGGGATTCACTAACCTCACTCAGTCACAAGCATGGGCCATCCTGACCCTAATGCAGGAACTTTCTCCCGACCATCACTTTGAGGTCGAAGAACACTACGACCCGGAATACAGCTGATTAGATCCCAGCTAATCCACTCTTTATGAGAGTGAGATTAGCTGGGATTTTTTTATGTCTAAGTGAAGGCTTGCATGGAAATTCTTGACCGGCCAATTGATTGGGGCTACAGGTGACTATCACTGAACTTATCGAAATGCTGAACAACGTTCCCGAGACTCTTAAGGATCGAGAGATTGTCCTTATGGACACCTCTCGTGGGAGTAAGTCTCACATCCGTACCGATGTTTCTCAGCTCGGTTTGGAGAACGGTAACGTCATCATCTACACCGAAGCTAAGTGATAGGAGCTACAGGGAGTGAACGAACGTATTGTGGAAGCCCTTAGGATTCTCTGTGAAGAGGGTGTCGAAAAGGTATTCATTATCGCAGAGGATACTGCTTCTGTCTATTACGACGAGACAGTAGTTTCCGACCTTCCCAGCAACGAGACTTTCACTTTCTAGCTACAGGAGGATTAATGAAACGTGGGTTTAACCGACACTGTAACTACTGCGGGACCAAGCTTATTCGTAAGGACAAGCGTAAGGCTCATCGTAACTGGGGCCGTATTATCTGTCTCTTCTGTGCAGGTATGTGGGAGCACGACCGAAACTGTTGTTCGTAATAACGAAATGGATTAGCCCCTAGTCGGTGCCCTTTAAATGAGTACTGATTAGGGGCTTTTCTTATACCTATTAGTGAGAGCACGTCCTGCATAGAAATTCTGGGCCGCTTAAAAGGATATATGATGGACGAGATATTCACTAAGCCGGTTATAGTACTGGTGACGTTTTCTACGACGTTTGCCTTTACTTCCCTCCTGTGGGCATACGTTTGGTCGTGTAATGGTTAATACACAGATGCCTACCAAAAACCGAGTTATTCTTTGGCTACAGAGGGAATCCGAGGGACTTACTAAGTCTGGCTACAGGAAGAACCTGGCAGCCGTTATCATCGATAGGAAGGTAAAGACTAATGAAGAAGCGTAAGGCTTGGAAGCTTACTCACAAGAAGTTCGGGGACGAGTACTACCTGACTGACGCAAAGCTTAACATCGCCAAGAAGCTTAAGTCTATTAAGAACTATAAGGTTGAGAGGGTGATTATCCTCTCCAATTAATAATCTCTCTGTTTGACCCTTTGAAACTGTCAAACAGACATACCACCCATCTAGGCTACAGAGGGGCATTCCATCCCCTAATGGCCTAGATGGGTTCCTATAGTACAAACCCTTATTTTTTTATATTTACAGACATCCCGGCATTTGCGACTTCCTACGTCAGTACACAATGCCGGATGCGATTCAGTTGACCAACCCCATCTGACCTGCTATTTTGACTTTTACCCTATAGTTTGACCCTAACCCCCTGCAAACGGTTGTACCTTAACTCGTGCAAAGAGGGCGACAGAAAGTCGGGACTAATTTTGGCAAGACCAGTGGATACGGACTACAGGACTGATATCCTGGGGGCGTTCAATCGACATACGATCCGATCCCTAGGTGAAATTAATAACTACCTAAAAGAACAAGGTACTTATAAGAGTTATCAATCAACGCGACGGATGTTGGATAAGCTATGTGGGGAGAAGCTTCTTACTAAGCTACCACGTCGTGGTGAAAAGAACTCAGTCCTGTATAGCAAGTTGGTGTTTAACCAAGACGCTCATCTAGTGGGGCGCGATGGTTATGTGGTTACAACTCAAGAGTTTATCGATGAGCTTCTATCAAAGGAGTTCCCTCAGGTCATCGATAAGCAGATCTCAACTGTTATTAAGCACTGGATGCTAGACAGTATGGCGTCTAGTCACATCGATGGTTATACCGGTAAGCGCGACTATCCGGATGAAAGACTACTGAAAAAGAAACTAGAAGGTACTCTTAGAATGCTTGCAGAAATGCACGCATATCTTAAGGGCTTTCTGGATTCTGGGATTTACTCTCCTGTAGCCAGAGAGATTATGGCCGAGGAGTTTAGGGATAAGCTGGCTGCTTATCATGTAGCTATCGTAGAAGAAACATGGACTTAGGGTGGAAATAATGGGCTATGTGGTTAAGTTCTTTAGTCTGCGTGAGGGCACTAAGGATGAGTTCGAATACACTCATCTCTTCGAGGCTCTTTCTGTAGCTAAGAACGCTGATATTGGGCCGGATAGGCTCTCGACTCCTGCTATGACAGACGATACTTTCGACAGTCAGCTCCTTATTCTGCTCACTAGTGGAGTGATTTATGGAGGCTTCAAGTCGGAAGAGTACCCGGAGGGTGATCTTATGATTATGCTCCTCCGTCGCGATGGTAATGGTACCGAAACGGTAGTGTATAACGCACTGCCTATGCCAGCATTCGACGTAGAGCCTAACGGGGATATCAAGTTTAAGGCACCATTGCCTAAGCGTATCCACCCTATGCGCGTCGTTCCACTCCAGAATAAGGGTTATTAAATGATGACACAAGAAGAGAGAACGACCCCAAGGCTTACGAAAACAACCAAAACGTAAAGCGTTACGAAAACGGTAACTAACATAAGCTCGGTTGGCTACAGGTGACCTCTCCCCCTGTAGCCAATCGTTTAGGTCCCGTCGCGGTGATATAAGCAGTCAACTACTTCCCCCAGTAGCGCTTATAAGAAGTTCGATTCTTCTCGGGACCACTCCCCTGTAGCCAAACGAGAAAGACAAATTTAAATGAAGCGTTATTTCAGGCAGTCTGATATTTGGGGTGACAGTCCCTCTCAGTATATGCCTATCGTCAAGGCTAAGAACCTTAAGAAGCTTCCTAATCCTGAAATGGGTAGGAAGTGGGTTGAGGTTGACTCGAACGGTAAGGTTATTTAATGCCCACGATACGTCAGATATTCGGTCACTCGGTCCCTGTTGAGGATGGTAAGTACCTCGTAGTAAGGGACCGTAAGCCTAAGCAGTGTTCCTTTATTGAGAACATCGAGGAGCCACCGTTTATTAAGCGGTGTATCCTCTCCCCCAACCCTAACAGTAAGCTGTGCGATAAGCATGAGAATCTGGGTGGATAATGCTAGAAGCTCTTATCTACTTCTGTTATGTCTGCGGAGAGCCCGCGTCAGCATGTCCTGAGTGTGTTAATACAGTACGTATTGACCCTGAGACTGAGCTACCACCTGATGTAATGCTTGATGAGAACAGAAACCTCAGGAACATTACACCAGACTCTAATGCTCTTGCGCGATCGGTTCCTCTGCCTATTTGTGATAACTGCGTTGTTGCGGGCAACATTGTCCGGTCTAGCGCGGGAGAAACAACTAAGCTTATGACAGCAGCTCAGAGGCATAGGGATTATCATAAAGCATCTGCATTTTAGAGGCCGCTGTCGTATATTCGACATGCCCACACGTACCTGTCCCTGTAGCCAGAAAGAAAGCCACGATGACTGAGAATCTTTGCAAGAACTGCTATGACGAAGAAGCCATTAAGCTTACTAAGGGTGGGTTTACTACCGATCTCTTCTGTAGCTGGGTTTGTCTGGGAGAGTTCATCGACGAAGACATGAAGGAGTGATTATGTTTATGCATAAGAAGTACAGCTTATGGCAGCGTTTCGTTATGGGATGGCGAGACTTAAGGCGAATGTGGTAATGGACAAGAGACTCGTATTACTTACAGCTAATCCCTACGCCTTCGTTAAGAAAATGGAGGTTGACCTCAAGGATAGTCAGATTGACTTTAGAGTCCCTGGGGGTGAGATCTTCCGTCTCGATAATGTAGGCGAAGCTGAGAAGCTTAGGAATATGCTGGATGTGTGGATCGCATATCGTAAGCTTCTCATCGAATAGTTAGTCCACCGCGCTGGTGGTGAGAGGCGATTATCATCAGCGCGGTTCAGGTCCCGCTAGGAATTAATAACCTACCCCTCGGGTTATTAGTGGGTTCGAATCCCACCGGGACCACGTGAATATTACAGTAAAGCATGTCGAATTGGCCATGGCACTAACAGAGGAGCTTCACCTCTCTGTAGCCGAAGTAATGGAGATTGTGGACTGTGACAAGGACTATGCCAATAGGCTTATGCATGACCTAGTTCTTATGAACCTAGCATCTTGGAATCTCA
>Ga0247820_10000075_pt1 | contig 44821 bp, 42 predicted proteins | sample 13C_Glucose_Day1_2_FD_192480 | JGI IMG/M metagenome (GOLD analysis project Ga0247820, IMG submission 192480) | Soil microbial communities from agricultural site in Penn Yan, New York, United States - 13C_Glucose_Day14 | ecosystem: Environmental > Terrestrial > Soil > Agricultural land | place...
GTGCTGGTGGGGGTGGGGTGAGTTTTCCCCGCCCCGCCCGCCTGAAGCGCCGGGCGGGCTCAGTGGGGCACCGTCACCACGATCTTGCCTCGGGTTCGGCCCTCCTGGCTGAGGCGGTGGGCTTCCGCCGCCTGTTCGAGGGGGAAGGTCTTCGAGACGTGGATCTTCACCGTGCCCTGGGCCGCCAGGTCGGAGAGGTGCTGGAGGTCCTGGGGGTCGGGGCGGACGAACCAGTAGTGGCCGCCGTAGGCCACCACCTCCGGATCGGTGATCGAGGCCAGCCGGCCCTCGGGGGCGAGCAGATTGGCGGAGACCTTGAGGGCGTCGCCGCCCACCGAGTCGAACGCCGCGTCCACGCCCTCGGGAGCCAGTCCCCGCACCCGCTCGGCCAGGCCCTCGCCGTAACTCACCGGCTCCCCGCCCAGACCGCGCACGAAGTCGTGGTTGCCCTCGCTCGCCGTGCCGATGACCCGGGCGCCGAGGTGGACGGCGAGCTGGACCGCGATGGATCCCACGCCGCCGGCCGCGGCGTGCACCAGGACCGTCTCGCCCCGTTTGACCTCGAGCACCCGGTGCAGCACCTGGTACGCGGTGAGCCCCGCGAGGGGAAGGCCGGCCGCCTCCTCGAAGGACAGGCCGCGCGGCTTGCGCGCGAGGGTGCGCACCGGGGCGGCCACGTACTCGGCGAAGGTCCCCCGGGAGAGGACGTCCTCGCGGACGTAGCCGATGACCTCGTCGCCCGCGGCGAACTCCGGTACGGCGGGTCCCGGCCGGACCACCACGCCCGAGACGTCCCAGCCGGGGATCACCGGGAACACCGGCTGCAGGATCTGGTCGAGGTGGCCCCCGCGGCACTTCCAGTCGACCGGGTTGACGGCCGCCGCGCGCACCTCCACCAGCACCGAGTCGGGCCCGACCCGGGGGTCGTCGGCCTCCCCGAGTTCGAGTACCTCCGGGCCGCCGTACCGTGCGTACCTGATCGCCTTCATGGGTCCGACCCTCAGGGTTCCGGTCGCGCCGTGCAAGCCGAACGGCTCGATATACGCCCATCGCGTGGCCGGCGGACGAACGGCGGGCGCGGCTTGCGCCTATCGTGGCCCCGATCACGTTCGGCCGCCGCTCTGGACGGCATACCGACCGGTCGGCATCATGTGCGGGTACCCTTCACCTGCCCGTAGGAGCGACGATGAGCCCCGATCACCCGCCCGGACTCGATCTCGACCGGCTGCGCGGCCTGCTCGAACGGGAGCGGCCCGGCCTGGTGAACGGCCCGCTGTCCGGCCGGCTGATCGAGGGCGGCAGGTCGAACCTCACCTACGCGGTCTCCGACGGTGACGCGAAGTGGGTGGTGCGCAGGCCTCCGCTCGGCCATGTGCTGGCCACCGCGCACGACATGAGGCGCGAGCACCGGGTGATCAGCGCGCTGCACCCGACCGCCGTCCCGGTGCCGCCCACCGTGCTGCTGTGCGAGGACGAGGACGTGCTCGGGGCGCCCTTCTACGTGATGGAGTTCGTCGAGGGCACCCCGTACCGGACGGCCGGACAACTGGCCCCGCTCGGTCCCGGGCGCACCCGGGACGCCGTGCTGAATCTGGTGGACACGCTGGTCGAGCTGCACGCGGTGGACGCCGCCGAGGTCGGTCTCGCCGACTTCGGCCGCCCCGAGGGCTTCCTGGACCGGCAGCTGCGGCGCTGGGGCAAGCAGCTGGACGCCTCCCGCAACCGGGAACTGCCCGGCATCGACGAGCTGCACGCCGCGCTCGGACGCGAACTGCCCGTCTCCCCCGCGCCCTCCGTCGTGCACGGCGACTACCGCCTCGACAACGTGCTGATCGGGGAGAACGACGAGATCACGGCCGTCCTCGACTGGGAGATGTCCACGCTCGGCGATCCGCTGACCGACCTCGGGCTGCTGGTGATGTACAGCATGCCGCTGGGCACGCCGGACTCCCCCGTCTCCACGACCGCCGAGGCCCCCGGCCACCCGACGCCGGGCGAGCTGATCGAGCGGTACGCCGCGCGGTCGGGGCGCGATGTCTCCGCGGTGTCCTGGTACACCGCGTTCGCCTGGTTCAAGCTCGCCGTGATCCTGGAGGGCATCCACTACCGCTACACCCTGGGCCAGACGGTCGGACGCGGCTTCGACCGCATCGGCGACCTGGTCCCGGTCTTCATCGAGCACGGTCTGACCACTCTCCAGGAAGGCTGACCCGACATGGACTTCGCGTTCGACGCGCGCACCGAGGAGCTGCGCGGCAGGCTGCTCGCCTTCATGGACGAGTACGTGTACCCGGCCGAGGCGGTCGTCCACGAGCAGCGTGCCGGGCTGGACTCGCCCTGGCGCAACGTGCCCGTGGTGGAGGAGCTGAAGGCGGAGGCCCGCCGGCAGGGACTGTGGAACCTGTTCCTGCCCGACTCCGAGTACGGCGCCGGCCTCACCAACCTCCAGTACGCCCCGCTCGCCGAGATCATGGGCCGCTCCCCGCAGATCGCGCCGACCGTCACCAACTGCGCGGCGCCCGACACCGGGAACATGGAGGTGCTGGCGCAGTTCGGCGACGAGGCGCAGAAGAAGCAGTGGCTCCGGCCGCTGCTGGCCGGTGAGATCCGCTCGGCGTTCGCGATGACCGAGCCGGAGGTGGCCTCCTCGGACGCCACCAACATCACCACGCACATCGAGCGGGACGGCGACGAGTACGTCGTCACGGGACGCAAGTGGTACATCTCCGGGGCCATGCACCCGGACTGCGCCGTCTTCATCGTGATGGGCAAGACCGACCCGGACGGGGCGGACATCCGCCGCCAGCAGTCCATGGTGCTCGTCCCGCGCGACACCCCGGGCGTCACGATCACCCGCGCGATGCAGGTGTTCGGCTACGAGGACCACTACCACGGCGGGCACGCCGAGGTGGTCTTCGACCGCGCGCGCGTGCCGGTGTCGCATCTGATCGGCGAGGAGGGCGGCGGCTTCGCCATCGCGCAGGCCCGGCTCGGTCCCGGCCGGATCCACCACTGCATGCGGCTGATCGGCATGGCCGAGCGGGCCATCGAGCTGATGTGCCGCCGCGCGGTGTCGCGGGACGCCTTCGGCAAGGCGCTGGCGCGGCAGGGCGTGGTGCAGAACTGGATCGCCGACGCCCGCGTGGCGGTCGAGCAGCTGCGGCTGCTGGTGCTGAAGACGGCCTGGATGATGGACACCGTCGGCAACCGGGGCGCCCACACGGAGATCCAGGCCATCAAGATCGCCACCCCGCGCACGGTCGTCGGCATCCTCGACCGGGCGATCCAGCTCCACGGCGCCGGCGGGGTCAGCCAGGACTTCCCGCTGGCGGAGCTGTACGCCGGCGCCCGCACGCTGATGCTCGCCGACGGTCCCGACGAGGTGCACCAGCGGTCGCTGGCCCGGCGGGAGCTGAAGAAGTACCTGTAGAACCCGCTAATAGCCGCCGGACGGTGTGTGGTCCGCCAGCGCCAGCGCCCGGAGGAAGTCGCACAGGCGCAGGAGCCGGCGGGCCAGCAGCCGGGGAACGGCGGGGGCGTCGGGGGCGTAGGCGGTGGTCCACAGGGCCGGCAGGAGATCCATGCCCTCAGCATGGGGACGGCCCCGACCAGCGGTCCAACAGATGGTTTCGCTGGCACCGATCTCTAGAATGGATGGATGGAGATCCGTCAGCTCCGTCACTTCATGGCGGTCGTCACCGAGGGCGGCTTCACCGCCGCCGCCCGCTCCGAACTGATCGTGCAGTCCGCGCTCAGCACCTCGATCCGCAACCTGGAACGGGAGCTGGGCGCCGATCTGTTCGACCGCACCGGCCGCCGGGTCGTCCTCACCGAGGCGGGGCGCGCGCTGCTGCCGCAGGCGCGGGCGCTGCTGGCCGGGGCGCGGTCCGCGCGGGAGGCGGTGGCCGCCGTGGCCGGGCTGCACACCGGCCGGGTGGCGATCGGCACCATCCAGACGCTGACCTGTGTCGATCTGCCCGGTGAACTGGCCGTCTTCCACCGGGAGTTCCCCGGTGTGCAGGTCTCCGTGCGGGACGCGACGGTGGACGAGCTGACCGCGGCGCTGCGGGCGGGCGAGCTGGACCTGGCGTATCTCGCGCCGGACGCGCGGGAACTGCCGGAGGGGCTGACCGTGCACGCGACCTGGCACGAGGAGCTGGTGCTGATCACCGCGCCGGGGCATCCGCTGGCCGCGGCCGGGCGGACGCTGATCAGCGACCTGGCCGAGGAGCCGTTCGTGGACTTCCGCGCGGGGACCGGCCTGGAGACCGCCGTGCGGCGGCTGGCCGCCCACTGCGGGCTGCGTCGCCGCATCACCTGTGACGTCACCCAGGCCGGGCTGCTGGTGGAGCTGGTGCGGGCGGGTATCGGGGTGGCGTTCGTGCCCCGGCCGATCGGTGAGCGGGCGGGACTGCCGTGCGTCACGGTGCGGCAGCCGGACCCGGGGCGCACGGTGGTGCTGGCCGGGCGCGGGCCCCGGCCGCGCAACCCTGCGGCGGCGGCCCTCCTCGACCGTCTGACGGGCCGCGGGGAGACCGTCAGGGACGCAGCGCCCGCAGCAGCAGGTCGGCCAGGTGATCGGCGACCTCCTGGGGGCTGAGCGGGCCGTCGGGGCGGTACCAGGTCGACAGGTGGTGCACCGAGCCGAAGTGGTAGTCGACCACCAGGTCGGCCGGGGTCGCCGTGGAGAACACGCCCTCCCGCTGGCCCTCCTCGATCAGCGCGCGGAAGCGTTCGTGGTAGCGGCGGCGCTCGGCGCGCACCTGCTTGTTCTTCTCCGGGCCGAGGTGGTGCATGGACCGGAAGAAGATCGACGCGTCGTCGAGGTTCTCGATCGTGGTGACGACGACGTCGGCCGCCGCGCCGCGCAGTCGCTTCTCGATCGGCTCGTCGGCGCCCGCGAAGTGGTCGAGGCGTTCCTGCTGGAGGCGCAGCACACGGGCGTACACCTCGTGCAGCAGATCGTCCTTGGAGCCGAAGTAGTGGTAGAGCGCCCCCTTGGTGACGCCGGCCGCCTCGACGATCTCCTGCACCGAGGTGCGGTCGTAGCCCTGCTCGGCGAAGAGCCGGGTGGCGGCGGCCAGCAGCCGCTGCGGCACAGGAGTCCCGTCACCGTCCGTCGTCCTGGGCACTGCGGCCACCCGCCTTTCCGTGTCGCTTTCGGTTCTCGTCGGTCGGGGAACGCGGTTCCCGACGGAGGATCTTCCCACTCCCCGCGCCCGGCGTGCGCGGCAGGACCTCCGACCGGCGCCCGGGGGCCGGTCAGCGGGAGGTCTCCCAGTGCTGCTGGAGGCGGTTCATGCCGTTCAGCCAGCGGTCGGGGTCGGCGGCGCGGGCCTGGTAGTACTCGGCGACCTCCGGGTGCGGGAGGATCAGGAAGCGGTCCTCCTCGATGCCGCGGAACAGGGCGTCGGCCACCTCGTCCGGTTCGATCGCGGTCGGCTTGAGGACGAGGTCGCCCGCGCTGCCGCTGGCGTCGAGCATGTCGGTGCGCACCCCCTGCGGGCAGATCGCGTGGACCTTGACCCCGCGGTGGCGGTAGGTCAGCGAGAGCCACTCGGCGAAGGCGTACGCGCCGTGCTTGGTGACGCTGTACGGAGCGGTGCCGATCATGGTGAGCAGTCCGGCGGCGGAGACCGTGGAGACGAAGCGTCCGCTGCCGCGCTCCAGCCAGTCCGGGAGCAGGGCGTGCGCCGCGCGCACGTGCGCCATCACGTTGACGTCCCAGGAGAGCGCCCAGCCCTGCTCGTCGAGCTCGCCGCCGGGCTCCCCGCCGTCGCGGCCGACGCCGGCGTTGGCGCAGTAGACGTCGACCGTGCCGCCGAGCGCGTCCCGGGCCTCGGCGACGACCGCGCAGGCGTCGCCGGGGACCGCGATGCCGCCGATCTCCTCGGCGACGGCCTTCGCCCGGTCGGCGTCCAGGTCGTTGACGACGACCTCGGCCCCCTGGGCGGCGAAGCGGCGGGCGAGCGACGCGCCGATGCCGCCGCCGGCTCCCGTGACGACCACCTTCGCGTTCTGCAGGGCTTGCACCATCGGTCTCCTTCGACGCGGCTCCCAGCGGTTCCGGGCGTCAGACTAACCGGTCGGTATGCCCGGTGGAAGAGCTGTTCGGCGCGGGGTCGGTCCGGTTCGTTCCCCGGGGCGGTCATGCGCGCTAGCGTGCGTGCTCATGACACCCGCAACGATCACGGAGGTCACTGCATGAAGCTGTCCAGACGGAGCCTGCTCGCCACCACCACGGCCGCGGTCGCGGCCTCCGCCGCACCGGCCGCCGCCGCATCCGGGCCGGGGGCGGCGCAGGGAGGTGGCCGGGGGCTGCGCACCGGGTTCGAACGGCTCGCCGCGGACGGCTACGCGCTGCTCGACGGGCGGCGCGTGGGCGTGGTCACCAACCCGACGGGCATCACCCGGGACGTACGGCACATCGTCGACGTGATGCACGCCGACGGGCGGGTGGACCTGAGCGCGGTCTTCGGCCCCGAGCACGGCTTCCGGGGCACCGCGCAGGCGGGCGGCTCGGAGGGCCGCTACGACGACCCCGCGACCGGGCTGCCCGTCTACGACACCTACCTGAAGAGCGGTCAGGCGCTCGCCGACGTCTTCACGGCGTCCGGCGTGGACACGGTCGTCTTCGACATCCAGGACGTCGGCGCGCGGTTCTACACGTACATCTGGACGCTGTTCGACTGCATGGAGGCGGCCGCGCTCGCGGGCAAGCGGTTCGTGGTGCTGGACCGGCCGAACCCGGTGACCGGGCGGGCGGCGCTGGGCCCGGTGCTGCACAAGGAGTTCGCGACCTTCGTCGGGCGGCAGCCGATCTCGCAGGCGCACGGGATGACGGTGGCCGAGCTGGCCCTGCTGTTCAACGCGGAGTTCCTGACCGAGCCGGTGCCGCTGGAGACCGTACGGATGTCGGGCTGGAAGCGGTCGGACTTCTACGACGCGTCCGGGCTGCCCTGGGTGCCGCCGAGCCCGAACATGCCGACGCCGGAGACGGCGCTGGTGTACCCGGGCACCTGTCTGTTCGAGGGCACCAATCTGTCGGAGGGGCGCGGGACCACCCGGCCCTTCGAGCTGCTGGGCGCCGAGGGGATCGACGGGCGCTGGGCGGCCGAGGCGAACGGGCTGGGCCTGGCGGGCGTCCGCTTCCGGGAGGCGTACTTCGCGCCGACGTTCTCCAAGTTCCAGGGCAGGACCATCGGAGGGGTACAGCTGCACGTGCACGACCGGGAGGCCTTCGATCCGGTGCGGACCGGCATCGGACTGCTGATCACGGCCCGGCGGTCGTGGAGCGGGTTCGCATGGCGTCCGGACAACTGGATCGACAAGCTCACCGGATCCACCCGGGTGCGCACGATGATCGACGCGGGCGCGGACACGGACGAGGTGGTCGCCGGCTGGCGGGACGAGCTGGCGGGGTTCCGGAGGATGCGGCGGGAGTACCTGCTCTACCGCTGAGCGGAAGGCACGGACGGCGGCGGGTCGCGGACAGCGGCCCGCCGCCGTGCTGTGCCGGGCCGTCGCACCTCCGTGACCTGCGATGACGTGACCGGGGGTGTAGCCGCGCGGTCGGCGGCAACCAGGGAGGGACGGCCGGTGTGCATATCCGAGGCGTCTCCAAGGAACCCGTGGAGCCCGCGGGGAGTTCTCAGACTGTCGAGGAGGGGCGCCTCCCCGCGGTGAGGGTACGCGGCGGGCTACCGCCCGGTACCCCCGTGAACGACCACAACTGAAGCATGGGCCAAGGGAGTTGGCCCCGACGTCCCCGCGGCCGGCTGGGGGGCCATCGCAAAAAAGGATGGAGCCGATTCGCGTGTCGATACGTCTATTCGGCGACGTCCGTTCGACGACGCCGAAGTGACCGGATTACAGGTGCAGGTGTGACGGAGGTGCAGGACGATGGCCGGTTTCCGGAGTCTGGCGAGACAGGTCCGAGATCCCCGGTGCGATCTGGCGCTGCGGCGCTATTCGCTGCGCAAGTGCCTTGAGCGGTTCGCTCCTTACGGGCACAGGGCGACCTGGGACCATCTGTGCTCGCGGGCCGGGTTCGATCCCGAGGACCGCTCCGTCGACCCGGCGCGGCTCGTGGCCGCACTGGACGAACTGGAGGAGGCCCGGGCGGTCTGGCTGGCCTACGAGGTGGAGTTCGCCGAGCGCCGCAGGAAGGAGAAGCACGACGGTCTGCGCAGGCCGGGCAGTGTGGACGACTGGCACCGGCTGACCTGGGGCGGTTTCGGGGTGGCCTGGTGCGACGATCCGCGGGTGCACCCGCGCGAACCGCTCGCCGAGGTGCTGCGGCGGCTGATAGCCGCGCTGGAGCGCGAGCCGGGCACGGCGTGTCCCGTGTGCCGGGGGGAACGGCTCGTGTGGCGCCACGACCTGGACCACGAGCCGTCGGCCGGCCCGGTCTGCACGGACTGCGGGATCCTGGTGCCGCGCCCCGTGCTCACCCCCGGGGCCCTGGCGGACGCCCGCCGGGTGAGGCTGCTGGTGTCGGCCTGAGGGCCTGAGCGGCAGGGAGCAACGGGGCGACGGGGTGCGCAGGGGATGCCGCACCCCCGTCGGCGCCCGAAAGGCCCGGCCGGGTGCGCGCCCGCGGGTTCAGCCCTCGCACCCCGGACGGCCGCCGCGGCGCGTGCCGCCGGGTTCCGTCATCAGGCGGGAGCCGGTCAGGCGGTCCCCGGAGACGTCGTCGGGGTTGGACAGGACGCAGGTGTCCAGGGAGAGACAGCCGCAGCCGATGCAGTCCGTCAGATGGTCCCGCAGGCGGTTGAGCTGCTTGATGCGTTCGTCCAGCTCGGAGCGCCACGCCTCGGAGAGGCGCGCCCAGTCGTCCCGGGTCGGGGTGCGCTCCTCGGGCAGCTCGGCGAGCGCCCCGCGGATCGTGGCGAGCGGGATGCCGACGCGCTGGGCGGCGCGGACGAAGGCGACCCGGCGCAGGGTGTCGCGGGTGTAGCGGCGCTGGTTCCCCGGTGTGCGGCGGCTGCTGATCAGTCCCTTGGACTCGTAGAAGTGCAGGGCGGAGACCGCGGCGCCGCTGCGGGCGGCGAGCTGGCCCACCGTGAGCTCGTGGATCTTCTCGGGAATCTGAGGCACTCCCCGAACCCTACCCACCCGTCCGGCGGCCGGTTCCGTTGACAGGGACCGCACGGCACACCATGCTAAGCAGTTGCTTAGGCATACGCAGCGGGATGCGCTGCGACTACGTGACGCGAGAGGCCGGGACATGGCAGAGCCGAGGATCTTCACGTCCGTCGACGACCTGAAGGCGGCGGTGGGCGAGCAGCTGGGGTACACCGACTGGCTGGAGGTCGACCAGAAGCGGATCGACCTGTTCGCCGAGGCCACCGGGGACCACCAGTGGATCCACGTGGACCCGGAGAAGGCCGCGGCGGGGCCGTTCGGGACCACCATCGCGCACGGCTATCTGACGCTGTCGCTGCTGCCGCTGTTCGGCCCCCAGCTGCTCTCCGTCGAGGGCGTGAGGATGGGCGTCAACTACGGCACCAACAAGGTGCGCTTCCCCGCCCCGGTCCCGGTCGGCTCGCGGGTGCGGGCGACCGCGACGGTCACCGCGGTCGACGAGGTGCAGGGCGGCGTGCAGGTGGCCACCGCCTTCACCGTGGAGCGCGAGGGCGGGGACAAGCCGGTGTGCGTGGCGGAGTCGGTGGCCCGGTACTACCTCTGAGCGGGGGCGGCTTCCCGCGCCCCGACCATCCTGAGCACGAGGTCGGCGTAGAGCGCGCCGACCTGCTCGGGGGTGCGGGGCCCGTGGACGTTGAACCAGCGGGCCACGTCGATGCAGAGGGAGAGCACGGCGAGGGTGGTGCCCGGCACGTCGTCGACGTCGAACTCGCCGGAGCGCACGCCCTCCTCGATGATCCCGCGCACCTCGGCGTCGACCTGCCGGCGCAGTCCGACGATCTCCGCGCGGGCCTCGGGGCCCAGCGAGTCGAGTTCGTACTGCACGACCCGGGCGGTGGTGCGGCCGCCCGCGTGCCAGCGGACGAAGGAGCTGACGGCGTCGGCGAGCCGCTCGGTCGGGCCGCCCTCGGCGCGGGCCGCCGTGCGCAGGATCTCCACGGCCTTCTCGTGGCCGATCCTGCTGATGCGGTGGAGCAGCTCTTCCTTGGTCTTGTAGTGGATGTAGAGCGCGGCCGGGCTCATCCCCGCACGGCCGGCGATGTCGCGGGTCGTCGTGGCGTGGTAGCCGCGCTCCGCGAACGCCTCCACGGCGGCGAGCAGCAGCCGTCGGGCCGCGTCGGGCGTGACCTCACCCCACGGCTGCGCCTCACCGCCGGCCGTCTCCTCCGCCGTACTCATCGCTCACCTCATTCGCTGGCAGGGGTAACACCATACCGGCAAGGGTGAGCGGGCGCTTAGTGCGCCCGCCGTCACAGCTTCTGCAGCGGGTCGTGCTCGGAGAGGAGCTTCTCCAGGCGGGCCTGGTCGACGCGGTTGACGATCTGCCCGGCCTCCTGCCGGTCGCGGACGACCTTGGCCAGGGTGAAGGCGGAGGTGACGAGGTACAGGACCGCGATGCCCAGGAAGGCACGGACCCAGGCGTCGGTGTCGAGGTTGAAGATGCCGACCGCGGTGGCGCCCATGGCCACTCCGAAGGACGCGACGGCCTGGCCGTAGAAGGCGGCCGTACTCTGCTGCTTGACGGGTGTGTCACTCATGGGGACAAGGATCGGCGGAGGCGTCCGCGGCCACATCCGTTCGGCTACTCAGGCCGTACTCAGAACGCCGAAACCCCGGTCAGGGCACGGCCGATGACCAGTTTCTGGATCTGGCTGGTGCCCTCGTAGAGGGTCATCACCCGTGCGTCCCGCAGGAGTTTGCCGGCCGGGTACTCGTCGATGTACCCGTAGCCGCCGAAGACCTGGAGCGCGTTGTTGGCGGCGCGGACGGCCGCCTCCGAGGCGAAGAGCTTGGCCTTGGAGGACTCGACGGCGAAGGGCCGCCCCCGGTCGACGAGATCGGCGACCCGCCAGGTGAGCAGCCGGGCCGCGTCGACGTCCACGGCGATGTCGCTGATCAGCTCCTGGACGAGCTGGTGACGGGCGATGGTCTTCCCGAACTGCTCGCGCTCCCCCGCGTAGCGCACCGCCGCGTCCAGGGCGGCCTGGGCTATGCCGACGCAGCCGGCCGCGACCGACATCCGGCCCTTGGCCAGCGCGGACATGGCGACCGAGAAGCCCTTGCCCTCGGGGCCCAGCATCGCGGAGGCGGGCACCCGCACGTCCTCCAGCACCAGTTCCGCGGTGGCCTGGCCGCGCAGGCCGAGCTTGCCGTGCAGTGCGCGCCGGGTCAGCCCCGGGGTGTCGGCGGGGACGAGGAAGGCGGAGACGCCCTTGTGCCCGGGGGCGTCGGTGGAGCGGGCGAAGAGCAGGACGACGTCGGCCCAGGTGCCGTTGGTGATGAACGTCTTGGTGCCGTTGACGACGTAGCCTCCCCCGCCGTCGCGCACCGCGCGGGTGGTGAGGTTGCCGGCGTCCGAGCCGGTGCCCGGTTCGGTGAGGCCGAAGCAGCCGACGTACTCGCCGGAGGTGAGGCCCGGCAGCCAGGCGCGCTTCTGCTCCTCGCTCCCCCAGGCGGCGACCGTCTTGGCGACCAGGCCGAGGGAGACGGAGACGATGCCCCGCACGGAGGAGTCGGCGCGGCCCAGCTCCTCGGTGACCAGGCAGTACGCCAGGTGGTCGCCTCCGCTGCCGCCGTACTCCTCGTCGACCGTCAGCCCGAGGAAGCCGACCTCGCCGAGCTTCCTCACGATGCCGCGGTCGACCTCCTCGGCGCGGTCCCAGGCGGCGGCGTGGGGCACGACCTCGCGCTCCACGAAGTCCCGGGCGAGCCGGCGGACGGCTTCCTGCTCCTCGCTCAGCTCCAGGTTCATACCGCGTCACCCCGTGTGAGATCCAAGTGCCGGCACGTCCGTACGGCAGTGGGCCTTTAAATTAGCACTGCTAGTTTCCGGTCGCGGTCCTACTATGTGCGCCATGGCCCGACCGCGCAAGCCCCTGCTCAGCACCGACCGGATCGTCGGTACGGCCCGCGCGCTGGTGGACGCGGAGGGCCTCGCCGCCGTCTCCACACGCCGGCTCGCCGCGGAACTGGGGGTGAGCGGGCCCTCGCTCTACAACCACTTCCGCACCAAGGACGAGATCCTGGAGGCGGTGGCCGACTCGGTGAGCGCGCTGGTCGACCTGTCGATGTTCGAGGACGGCCGGGAATGGCGGACCGCGCTGCACGACTGGGCGGTCTCCTACCGTGCCGCGCTGCGCGACCACCCGAACATCGTCCCGGTCCTGGCGCGCGGTCCGGGCCGCCGCCCGGCGGCGCTGCGGCTCGCCGACGCGGTCTACGGCGCGATGGTCGAGGCCGGCTGGCCGCCCGCGCAGGCCACCTCCATCGGCGCGCTGATGCGGTACTTCATCATGGGCTCCGCGCTCGGTTCGTTCGCGGGCGGCTTCGTGGACGACGCGAGCGCCTACGATCCCGCCGACTACCCCCACCTCGGACAGGCCCATCTGCTCGCCGAGCAGCAGGAGAAGATCGACGAGCGGGCCTTCGAGGCGGGGCTGGCGGCGCTGCTGGACGGGCTGGCGCTGCAGTACGAGCAGGTACGCGCCGGGGCATAGAGCCTGTTCGCGGCGGGCCCCGGCCGGGTGGCGGACCCTTCGGTGAACGCCGAACCGTCCGTGCCGCATGCTGGGGGCATGACCACCAAGGACCCCCGGGCGGCGGGGCTGGCACGGTACGCCGCGCTGGTCGCCGACGAGACCCGGGCCGCGTGTCTGCTGGCGCTGCTGGACGGGCGGGCCTGGACGCAGGGCGAGCTCGCCCGGCACGCCGGGGTCGCCGCGTCCACGCTGAGCGAGCACCTGGGCAAGCTGGTCGCGGGCGGGCTGCTCACCGAGGAGCGGCAGGGGCGGCACCGGTACGTGCGGCTGGCCGGCACCCGGGTCGCGCAGCTGGTGGAGGAACTGGCGGCGCAGGTGTCGCCGGACGCCGCCGCACGCCCCCGCACGCTGCGGCAGTCGGGCGCCGGCTCGGCCATGGCCCGCGGGCGCACCTGCTACGACCATCTCGCCGGGCGGCTCGGCATCGCCGTCACGGACGCCTTCGCCGCGCGGGGGCTGCTGCTGCGGGACACCGGGTTCGCGCTCACGGACGCGGGGCTGCGCTGGTTCGCGGCGGCCGGCATCGAGCTGGACCGCCGCGGCCGCCGGCCGCTGGCCCGGGCATGCCTGGACTGGACGGAGCGCCGCCCCCATCTCGCCGGGGTGGCGGGCGCGGCCCTGTGCCGGCACGCCCTGGACACGGAGTGGTGCGTGCGGATCGGCAGCGAGCGGGCGGTGAAGGTGACGGGAGCGGGCGAACGCGCGCTGTCCGAACTGCTCGGGATCGACGCGGCGACCCTCCGGTGACCCCGGGGGCCCCGTCCGAAAACCGCGGGCGTCCCGGCCCTTGGTCCCGGTCCCGAACGGCGACGACCGTACGGGCGGCCGCCGCCCCGGTTCCCCGGGAGGAGACCGCCCGCAGGTCCTAGAACACCACCAGTGCCCGTCCGCCCTTGCCGGACAGCATGTTGCCGAAGGCCGCCGGGATGCCGTCCAGGGTGATGCGCTCGGTCACCAGGGCGCCCGGGTCGAGGCGGCCGGCCCGGATGTGGCCGGCGAGGACCGGCAGGTCGCGGGCGGGGTCGGAGTCGCCGTAGACGCAGCCGGAGAGGGTCCGGCCCCAGTGGAAGATCTCCAGCGCGTTGAAGGTGACCAGCTGGTCCTTGCCGCCGATGCCGACGACCGTGGTGCGTCCGCCGCGCCGGGTGGACTCCCAGGCCGTGCGGATGGTGACCGCGCGGCCGACGCACTCCACGGCCACGTCCACGCCCTCCTTGCCGGTGAGGGCGCGGATCTCGCGGGCGGTGGTGTCCGAGGCGACGAGGTAGTCGGTGGCCCCGGCGGAACGCGCGAGTTCCTCCTTCTCCGGGGAGACGTCCACGGCGACGATCGTGGACGCGCCCGCCAGACGCGCCGACTGGAGGGCGGCGAGGCCCACTCCCCCGACGCCGAACACGGCGACCCGCTCACCCGGGCGCACCCGGGCGGAGTGGTGGACGGCGCCGTAGCCGGTGAGCACCGCGCAGCCCAGCAGGGCGGCGTCGGCGAGCGGGACGCCGTCCGGGGCGGGCAGCACACAGGACGCGGACACCACGGTCTCCTCGGCGAACGCGGCGACGTTCAGCCCCGGATACAGGTCGGTGCCGTCGTCGGCGCGGCGGGCGTGCACCTCGGCCGCGCCGCCCAGGGCGTTGGCGCACAGCCAGACCTCGCCGCGCGCGCAGGCGGGGCAGGCGCCGCACGACGGGGCCCAGTTGAGGACCACGCCGTCACCGGGCGCGACATGGGTGACACCCTCACCGACGGCGACGACCGTGCCGGCGCCCTCGTGGCCGAGGACGGCCGGGACCGGCAGGCGCATGGTGCCGTTGGCGAGGGACAGGTCGGAGTGGCAGACCCCGGCGGCGGCGAGCCGGACGCGGACCCGTCCGGGGCCGGGTTCGGGCAGGTCGATCCAGGTGATCTCCAGCGGGGCGTCGACGGCGGGCAGGACGGCGGCACGTACGGCCATGGCGGACACGGCTCCCTCAGAACTGGAAGGACTTGGTCTGGAGGTACTCGGCGAGGCCGTGCGCGCCGAGTTCGCGGCCGACGCCCGACTGCTTGTAACCGCCGAACGGCGCGAGGGGGTTGAAGCGTCCGCCGTTGATGTCGACCTGTCCGGTCTCCATCCGGCGGGCGAAGGCCACCGCCTCCGTCTCGTCCGCTGCCCAGACGGCGCCGGCCAGACCGTAGACGGTTCCGTTGGCGATGCGCAGGGCGTCCTCCTCGTCGGCGTAGCGCAGGACGGACAGGACGGGGCCGAAGATCTCCTCCTGGGCGATGGTCATCCCGGGGGTGACGTCGGCGAAGACGGTGGGGCTGACGTAGTAGCCCCGCTCGTGCGGGGAGTCGGGGCCGCCCGCGGCCAGCCGGGCGCCCTCGGCGACGCCCTTGGCGATGTAGCCGCGTACGCGGTCCCGCTGCGTGGCGCTGACCAGCGGGCCGATGCGGTCGCCGTACTTCGCGGCGGCGGCCGCGGCGAGTTCCACCGCCTCGTCGTACTGGTCGTGGTGGACCAGCATGCGGGTCCAGGCGCTGCAGGTCTGGCCGGAGTTGGACATGACGTTGGCGACGCCGACGTTGACCGCGCGGGCCAGGTCGGCGCCGGGCAGGATGACGTTGGCGGACTTGCCGCCGAGTTCCAGGGCGACCTTCTTCACCATGCCCGAGGCGATCGCGCCGATCCGGCGGCCGACGGCGGTGGAGCCGGTGAAGGAGACCAGGTCGACGCCCGGGTGCTCGGCGAGGGCCTGCCCGGCGACCGGGCCGAGGCCGGTGACGAGGTTGAACACGCCCGCCGGGATTCCGGCCTCGTGCACGGCCTCCGCGAACAGCCGGGCGACCAGCGGAGTGTCCTCGGCGGGCTTGACGACGACGGTGCAGCCGGCGGCGAGCGCGGGGGCGGTCTTGGCGACGATCTGGTGGAGGGGGTAGTTCCAGGGGGTGATCGCGCCGACCACGCCGACGGGCTCGTGGAGGACCGTGGAGTTGCCGGTCCGCTCCTCGAAGGCGTACGTCGCCGCCAGCTCCGCGTACGAGCCGGTCACGGCGATCGGGACGCCCGCGTGGACGGTCTGGGAGAGCTTCGGCGGTGAGCCGAGTTCGGCGGTCACCGTTTCGGCGATCTCGTCCTGCCGGGCCACCAGCACGTCGCGGAGCGCGGCCAGCCGGGCGGCGCGCTCGGCGGGCGGGGTGGCGGCCCACCCGGGGAGGGCGGCCCGGGCGGCGCGCACGGCGGCGTCGACGTCCTCCACGGTGCCCGCCGGGACGGTGGCGATCACCTGTTCGTCGGCCGGGTTCACCACCTCGATCACGCCGGGACCGGCGGCGGGGCGCCAGGCGCCGTCGATGTACATGCCGTCGTGTGCCTTCATCGCGCTTCCTCCGGGGCGGGGCGTCGGTGTCCGACCGCTCAGTACGTGCGGACACCTAAACTAGCGATGTTAGTTTTATCGCGCCAGGGGACTCCCGTACGCGGGTGTCACTCGTCCAGGTCGGGCAGCCGCGCCGGGTTGGGGCAGATCCGTTCGCCGCTCTGGTCGAAGACGAAGAGGTGGGCGAGGTCGACCAGCAGCGGCACCTGCATGCCCTGCCGGAGGCGGAGGTCGGGGGTGGTCCGGACGATGAGGTCGCCGGGCAGCCGCGGCTCGGCGGAGTCGGGAGCGGGGTCCGGCGCCGACGGGTCCGTCGTCACCACGGGCCCCGCGCGCAGCGCACCGGCCCTTCCGCGCAGCCGGTCCAGGAACGTGCCCCCGCGGCGCCGGCGCCGGGACGGGCGCTCGTCGGGGCGCGGGCGCGGCGCCTCGAGATCGGCGACGACGGCGGGGCGGGAGCCGGTGTCGAAGTGGACGAGGACCTCGTGGCCCTGGAACTCCAGGTGCTCCACCAGGCCGGTGAGCACCACCTCGCCGGTCCGGGCGGCGGACGGCTTGGCGATCCGTACGGCCTCGGAGCGCAGCCCCACGATGACCTCGCGGCCCTGCTGCACCCGCAGCAACTGGTGGTCAAGGCAGAGGGGTTCGGGCAGCCGCAGGAACTGCTTGCCCAGGCTGATGGTCATCGCCCCGTCCAGCGGGGCGCGCACCAGGCCGCGCAGCAGGTTGATCCGCGGGGTGCCGATGAAAGCGGCGACGAAGACGTTGCTCGGCAGCGAGTACACCGTGCGCGGACTGCCCACCTGCTGGAGGACGCCGCCGCGCAGTACGGCGACCCGGTCGCCGAGCGACATGGCCTCGGACTGGTCGTGGGTGACGTAGACGGTGGTGACGCCCAGTTCGCGGGTGAGCCGGGAGATCTCGGCGCGCAGACGGTTGCGGAGCTTCGCGTCCAGGTTGGACAGCGGCTCGTCCATCAGGAAGGCGGAGGGGTGGCGGGCGATGGCCCGGCCCATGGCGACGCGCTGGCGCTCACCGCCGGAGAGCTGGGCGGGGAAGCGGTCGAGGAGGTCCTCGATGCCCAGCATGCGGGCGGTGGCGTCGACGCGCGGGGCCGGGTCGGCGCCGGGCGACTCGATGCGGAGCGGGAAGCCTATGTTGTCGCGGCTGGTCATGCTCGGGTACAGGGCGAAGTTCTGGAACACCATCGCCATGTCGCGGTCGGAGGGGGGCAGGTCGTTGCCGTACTCGCCGTCGAGGAACAGCAGGCCCTCGTCGATGTCCTCGAGTCCGGCGATCATCCGGAGCACCGTGGACTTGCCGCAGCCGGACGGGCCGAGCAGGACGAGGAACTCGCCGGGTGCGATGTCCAGGGACAGCTGGTCCACCACGCGTACGCCTCGCGTGTAGGTCTTGCTCACGTCGTGCAGGGAGATGGCGCGTGTCATGAGGGTGCCCCCGGGGGCGGTTCTGGGGCGCTGGCGCTCCGCGTTCGGAACGCCCCGTGCGGGTCGCACGGGGCGTATGGGTCACGGAAGCTAACGGAAAGTAGCAGCCGGGGGAAGACGCGGGACGGAATCAGGGCGCTCCCGTCCAGCAGGTGAGAAAGCGGACGCCCGCATTCAACGGGATCTCCGGTGTTTCCCCGTCAGTCGCCGTCGCCCTCCCTGTTCCCGCCGCTTCCCGAGCGGCCCTTCGAGCCGGCGCGGAGCAGCTCGCCCGCCGGCAGGGTCCCCTTCGCCACTCCGCGCGCCCGGCGCGGACCGCCCCGGGCCGCCCGGACACGCCGCCTCCCGGTGGGCGGCTCCGTACCTCCGGGTGCGATCGCGCCATCCTGCCGGCACACGGACGCCCGCCGGGAACGGCCCTAGCGCGAGGTGCGGCGCCGTGGGCGGGGCCCGGTGCCGGCAGGGGTGGACGGCGGGTCGTCCGTCGGCCTCGAAGGGGCCCGCAGCGCGACTCCCGAGGAGAGGAACAGCAGGGCGCCCAGCATCACGAACGGGGCGGCCACGCCCGCGACGCCCGCGATCAGGCCGGCCGCCGCGGGGGCGGCGACCTGGCCCAGGCGGTTGCCGGTCAGCCGCAGGGCGAGGGCGGTGGAGCGGGCGTCGGCGGGGGCCGCCTGGACGACCGTCGTCATCGACAGGGGCTGGCCGACGCCGAGGCAGAAACCGAGCACCGCCAGGACCAGCGCCAGTGCCCAGACCGGCAGCGGCAGCGCGACGCCCGCGCACAGCAGCGCCGCCAGCAGACAGGTGACCGTCAGCAGCACGGTGCGGCCGAGCAGGCGCAGCAGCGGGGTGAGGACGAGCCGGCAGGCGATGGTGGCCGCCGCGCGGAGGCTGAGCAGGACGCCGATGACGGCCGGGTCGATGCCCCGGTGCTCGCCGACCACCGGAAGGTAGGCGGTGAGGATGTCGGTCGCGGACAGCACGGCCAGGCTGATGAGGATGCCCGCGGGGACGCCCCGGGCACGCAGGATGGCCCGCACCGGCACCCGCGTGCCCTGCGCCCCGGGGGGCTTCGGGGGTGCGGGGCGTTCTATGCGCCACAGCGAGGTGAGCGCGACGGCGCCGCCCGCTCCCGCCGCCAGCAGGGCCAGCGCACTGGTCCGGGCCATGTCCGCGCCGATCAGCGCGCCCGCCGCGACGGGTCCGACCAGCTGTCCGAGCGAGGCGCCGATGGTGAAGTGGCCGAAGTTGCGGTCCTGTTCGTGCGGCGCGGACTGGCGGGCGACGAGCGACTGCGCGCCGATGACGAAGCAGAGGTGGCCGAGGCCCATCACCCCGCTCCACAGGGCCATCGTCCACAGCGAGCCGGCGAGGCCGCTCAGCGCGCAGCCGCCGGAGATGAGGACCACCCCGGCCGGCAGCAGGGGCGCGCAGCGGCCGTGGTCGGTGCGCCGGCCGAGCGGTACGGCGGCGAACAGCGGCAGCAGCGCGTACACGCCCGCGATGACGCCGACCGCCCTCTCGTCCGCCCCCAGGGCCAGCGCCCGGTAGGAGACGGCGGGCCGGGCCATCGACACCGCCCCCTGCGCGAAGCCGAAGGCGATGACGAGGCGGAGCAGCCAGCCGCGGTTCCCACCGGGCGTCATGATCGGGTCCTTCCTGACAGGGGGCCGGTACCGGCCTCAGATGATGCCGAACAGGATTCCGGCCGCGAGGATCACCAGGCAGATCATGGCCGCCCACTTCACCACGAACCTGGTGTGGTCGCCGAACTCGACCTTGGCCATGCCGACCAGGACGTACACGGCGGGGACGAGCGGGCTGGACATGTGCAGCGGCTGGCCGACGAGGGAGGCGCGGGCCATCTCCAGCGGGGTGACGCCGTGCGCGGCGCCGGCTTCGGCGAGGACGGGCAGGACGCCGAAGTAGAAGCCGTCGTTGGACATGAAGTACGTCAGCGGCAGGCTCAGCACCCCGGTGACCAGGGCCATGTGCGGGCCCATGCCGTCGGGGATGACGTCCACCAGCCACTTGGCCATGCTGTCGACCATGCCGGTGCCCTGGAGGACGCCGGTGAAGACGGCGGCGGCGAAGACCATCCCGGAGACGTTGAGGACGTTGTCGGCGTGGGCCGCGAGTCGGGCCTTCTGGTCGGGGATGTTCGGGTAGTTGACGGAGAGCGCGAGCGCGGCGCCGAGCAGGAACAGCACCGGGATCGGCAGCAGCTCCATGATCATGGCGGTCAGCAGGCCGACCGTGAGCAGCGCGTTGAACCAGTACAGCCTGGGGCGCAGGGTGGGGCGGTGGGGGTCGAGGCCCTGGAAGTCGTCGTCGTCCGCGTCGGCGTCGGCGTCCGTGCCGGAGCCGGAGCCGCCGGTGCGCTTCCCGGCGATGACGCCGGTGCCGCCGCCCGCGCCGACGAGGACCGTCTCCTTCTCCTCGGCCGGCGCCTCGTCCAGCGTCACCACGCCCAGCCGCCTGCGCTCGCGCAGACCGAGCACGTAGGCGAGGACGACCACGCCCAGCAGGCCGACCAGCAGGGCCGGGATCATCGGGACGAAGATGTCGCCGGCGTCGAGCTTGAGCGCGGTCGCCGCGCGGGCCGTCGGGCCGCCCCAGGGGAGGGTGTTCATCACGCCGTTGGCCATGGCGGCGACACCGGTCATCACGACCAGGCTCATCTTCAGGCGCTTGTACAGCGGGTACATCGCCGAGACGGTGATCATGAAGGTGGTGGAGCCGTCGCCGTCCAGCGACACGATCGCGGCGAGCAGCGCGGTGCCGACGACGATCCGCATCGGGTCCGCCCTGCAGAACCTGAGGATGCCCCGGACGATCGGGTCGAAGAGCCCGACGTCGATCATCACACCGAAGTAGACGATCGCGAACATGAGCATCGCCGCGGTGGGCGCGAGGCTGGAGACGCCGTCGATGACGTAGTCACCGAGGTGGGCGCCCTTGCCGACGAACACGCAGAACAGCGCGGGGATCAGCACGAGCGCCGCGATCGGCGACATCTTCTTCAGCATGATCAGGACCAGGAAGGTCGCGATCATGGTGAAGCCGAGGATGGTCAGCATATGAGTGGATACCTAACGTTCGCCCTTGAACATCCCACCAGGGCCGGCGGTGCGACGACGTTAGGTGCCGCGAAGCTGCGTTAACAAGATGTTGACGTGCGAGCAATAAGCGCAAAACCCCAGGTCACAGCTTTGCTCAGGTCAGAGCGCCGGACGCCGTGGCCCCGGCGGGGGTCAGCGGGGCCACCTCGACGGGCACTCCGTTGAGGACGGCGTTGCCCGACAGCGGGTCGAGGAGGCTGCCGTCGAGGAGCTGGTTGACGTTGACGCCGGGGTCGGCGGCGGCGTGCCGGGTGCGGGTGCCGGGGCGGTCGTGGCCCCAGCCGTGCGGCAGGCTCACCACACCGCGGCGCACGGCGTCGGTGACCTCGGCGGGCGCGGTCACCTCTCCCCCGGCGCCCTTGATCCGCACCGGTTCCCCGTCCCGCACGCCGAGGCGTTCGGCGTCCTCGGGGTGGAGCTGCAGGGTGCAGCGGTTGGAACCGCCGGTGAGGGCGGGCACGTTGTGCATCCAGCTGTTGTTGGAGCGCAGATGACGGCGGCCGACCAGGACGAGTCCGGCGGGGCGCTCGTGGAGGGCGGCGCGCAGCCGCGGGAGGTCGGCGGCGATCGGGGCGGGCAGCAGCTCCACCTTGCCGCTGCGGGTCTTCAGCGGCTGGGGCAGCCGCGGGCGCAGGGGGCCGAGGTCGATGCCGTGCGGGTGGGCGAGCAGCCTGTCCAGGGTGAGTCCGTCCGGGTCGGCGCCGAAGCCGTCGCCGTAGGGGCCGAGGCGCAGCATCATGTCGAGGCGCCGTTCGGGGCCGTTCACTCCGGTGAGCAGGCCGGCGAGGTCCTTCGGGTCGCGGCCGTGGACCGGGGAGTGCGGCTCCCGGACGGCCTTGCCGAGGGTCTGGTCGATCACCATGGCGTCGACGGCGGCGGGGTCGGCGCCGTGCATGCCGGTCGCGGCGAGGACCAGCCTCGCCAGGATCTCGGTCTCCGCCATCCGGCCCGGTTCGAGGGGGACGGCGGGGCGGGTGTACCGGACCTGGTTGCGCACGGCGAGGGTGTTGAAGGCGAAGTCGTGGTGCGGGCTCTGCGCGGGCGGGGGCGGCGGCAGGACGACGTCGGCGTGGCGTGAGGTCTCGTTGAGGTACGGGTCGACGCTCACCATGAAGTCGAGGGAGTCGAGGGCCTTGTCGAGCCGGTCGCCGTCCGGTGCGGAGAGCACGGGGTTGGCGGCGACGGCGATGAGGGCGCGCACCGGCTCGCCCTCGCCGGTGGCGGTGTCGATCTCCTCGGCGAGTGCGGACAGCGGCAGTTCGCCCTTGGCCTCGGGGTGCCGGCTCACCCGGGAGTGCCAGCGCCCGAGGGCGAAGCCGTGGCCCGGCCCGGCGGGGCGCGGGGTCCTGTCGGTGGCGGCCTGGGGGAAGAGGGCGCCGCCGGGCCGGTCGAGGTTGCCGGTGAGGACGTTGAGGACGTCGACGAGCCAGCTGGCGAGGGTGCCGTGCGGGACGGTGCAGCTGCCGATGCGGCCGTACACGGCGGCGGTGGGTGCGGCGGCGAGTTCCCGGGCCAGGGCGCGGATGGTGCCGGCGTCGACGTCGCACGCCTCCGAGACCGCTTCGGGCGTGAAGTCCCGGAGCGCCGCCCGGAGTTCCTCGAAGCCCTGGATGTGCGGCGCCCGCTCGCCGAGGTCGGCGAGCCCCTCGTCGAAGAGGGTGTGCGCCGTCGCCGCGAGGAGCAGGGCGTCGGTGCCGGGCCGGACCGCGAGGTGCCGGTCGGCGAGGCGGGCGGTGCGGGTGCGGCGCGGGTCGACGACGGTGAGGGTGCCGCCGCGGGCCCTCAGCGCCTTGAGCCGGCCGGGGAAGTCGGGCGCGGTGCACAGACTGCCGTTGGACTCCAGCGGGTTGGCGCCGATCAGCAGCAGGTGGTCGGTGCGGTCGAGGTCGGGCACGGGGATGGCGCCCGCGTCGCCGAAGAGGAGTCCGCTGGAGACGTGCTTGGGCATCTGGTCGACCGTGGAGGCGGTGAACAGGCTGCGGGTGCCGAGCCCGGCCAGCAGGACGGGCGGGTAGAGGGCGCCGGCCACGGTGTGGACGTTGGGGTTGCCGAGGACGATGCCGACGGCGTGCGGTCCGTACCGCTCGACGAGGGGCCGTATCCCGGCGGCCACGGCGTCGAACGCCTCCGCCCAGGTGGCCTCGCGCAGTTCGCCGCCGACGCGGACGAGCGGGGCGCGCAGCCGGTCGGGGTCGCCGTCGACGGCTCCGAAGGCGGCGCCCTTGGGGCAGATGAACCCCTTGCTGAACACGTCGTCGCGGTCGCCGCGGGCGCCGGTGACACGGCCGTCGTCGATGGTGAGGGTCAGGCCGCAGGTGGCCTCGCACAGGGGGCAGATACGAAGGGCGGTGCGGGGCACGGGGCCTCCCGGGTACGGCGGCTGCGGTGACGCGCGGACGGGCCGAGCATACCGACCGGTACGCATGGACGGGAGGGGGTCGCCCGGAGCGTCTCCTGCGGGGCCGCTCAGTCCAGCGTCCGGGCCAGGTACGCCCGGAGCATCTCGCGCAGTTCGCCGACGACCTGTCCGTCACCCTCGGGCGCCATCCGGAACGCCAGGTGGACGACGGCGTCGGCGGTCTCGACGGCGACGAGGAAGGCGCGGCGCAGATCGTCGTCGGGCTCGCGGCCCAGGTAGCCGGAGATCAGCCCCGCCAGGCGGTCGGCGACCCGGAGGTTGGGCTCGGCGCGGCGGGTGCCGACGGGTATCTGGTTGCCGAAGTCGACGAGGGAGAAGCCGGGCGCGGTGCGCTTCATGTCGAGGTACTCGTCGAGCACGACGTCCATGGCGTCCCGCCAGCCCCGGTCACCGGCGGTGCCGAGCCGTTCGGTGACCCGCGCCGCGAAGCGCTCCAGGTTGCGCTGGGCCAGGGCGTCGGCCATCTGGCGCTTGTTGCCGAAGAAGCGGTAGACGGAGCCGATGGGCACACCGGCGCGCTGGGCGACCGCACGGGTGCTCAGGTCGTCGTAGCCGACCTCGTCGAGGAGGTCGGCGCAGGCGTCGAGGATCCTGGCCAGCCGTTCGGCACTGCGCCGCTGCACCGGCGCTCGGCGGAGCGATGTCGCGTCGGGCACGCTGTCATCATGCCTGCTCGGCGCCGCCCGGTGAACCTCGCCCTCCGTTACGGTTCCGCCCCGCCGTCCCGCGCACCGGTTCCGGCGGCGCCGTGGCGATCGGCTCGACGCTCGGGTCGGGGCTCGGCTCCTGGTCCGACACGGTGATGTCGGCCGTGCTCTCCACCGGCTCGCCGTCCACGGCCCACACCGAGCCGTCGTCGGCGTAGAGGCGTGCGGTGACCTGGTGCGTGCCGCGCGGGACGGAGCCGCCGGAGAGGTGGTACTCGGGGGTGCGCAGCAGGGCGACGCGGCGGCCGTCGAGCTCGAGGTGCGCCAGCCCCCGGCCGGCCACCGCCCGCTCGCCGGTGCCGTCCGGCGAGAAGCGGAAGTTGCGCACCGTCAGCCGCACGTCCCAGCCGCCGTCGGCGTCGGGGGTGACCACGACGCCCACCGCGGGCGCGCCCTCCGCGTCGACCTGGCGGTAGGGACTGCCCTCCCCGTCCCTCCGGTCCAGGAGTTCGCCCGCCGGGGAGGGCGACGCACCGCCCCGCTCCCGGGCGTCACTCGGACCGCAGCCCGCGGATCCGGTCAGGAGTGCGACACAGACCGCGAGCGCGGCGATCGGGCCCCGCTTCCTCGTCATGCCGGGGAGCGTAGAACACGGGTGCGACACCGCGGATCCCCCTGAAGTCGGGTTCCGCGTCCTCCGCGATGAGGAGCGGACGGAAGGACGGGAGGGAGATCGCGTGGCCCTCTTGCGCCGGAGAAAACGCAATCCTACGGTGGTGCATAGGAATCGGATCGCAAGGGAGCACCGAGCATGAGCGATGGGGGCACCGCCCGCGTGACCACAGTCGAGCGCGAGGGAGCGCGCAAGACCGCCGAAGGACTGGAACACCTCACCGGCTTCGGCAACGAGCACAGCTCCGAGGCGGTCCCGGGCGCCCTGCCCGAGGGCCGCAACGCGCCGCAGCGCGCACCGCTCGGGCTGTACGCCGAACAGCTGAGCGGTACGGCCTTCACCGAGCCCCGCGCGGAGAACCGCCGCTCCTGGCTGTACCGGATCCGTCCGTCGGCCGCCCACCCGGCGTTCACCCGCACGGGCAACGGCGCCCTGCGCTCCGCCCCCTTCACCCAGACGGTGCCGGATCCCAACCGGCTGCGCTGGAACCCGCTGCCGGAGCCCGCCGGGGGCACCGACTTCCTGGCCGGGCTGTGGACGCTGGGCGGGAACGGCGACGTCACCCAGCGCTCCGGCATGGCGGTGCACCTCTACCACGCCACCGCCTCGATGGAGCGCGTCTTCAGCGACGCCGACGGCGAGCTGCTGATCGTCCCCGAGCACGGCGGGCTGCTGCTGCGCACGGAGTTCGGGATGCTGCATGTGGAGCCGGGACACATCGCGCTGATTCCCCGTGGGGTGCGGTTCCGTGTGGAGCTGCTGGAGTCCTCGGCCCGCGGCTATGTGTGCGAGAACTACGGTGCGCCGTTCCGGCTCCCCGACCTCGGCCCGATCGGCGCCAACGGGCTGGCCAACGCCCGGGACTTCCGGGCGCCGGTCGCCGCGTACGAGGACGTCGAGGGGCCGGTGGAGGTGGTGAACAAGTTCTGCGGCAACCTCTGGTCGGCGGTGTACGACCACTCCCCGCTCGACGTCGTCGCCTGGCACGGCAACCATGTGCCCTACGCCTACGACCTGCGCCGCTTCAATGTGATGGGCACCATCTCGTACGACCACCCGGACCCGTCGATCTTCACGGTGCTGACCTCGCCGAGCGACACCCCGGGGCTGGCCGGGGTGGACTTCGTGGTCTTCGCCCCGCGCTGGCTGGTCGGCGAGGACACCTTCCGTCCGCCGTACTTCCACCGGAACGTGATGAGCGAGTACATGGGCCTGATCGAGGGCGCCTACGACGCGAAGGCGGAGGGCTTCGTCCCGGGCGGGGGCTCGCTGCACAACATGATGTCGGCGCACGGCCCGGACCGGGAGACCTTCGACAGGGCGAGCGCCGCCGAGCTCCGTCCGCAGAAGATCGACGACGGCCTTGCCTTCATGTTCGAGACCCGCTGGCCGGTGTCCCTGACCCCCCAGGCCGCCCGGGCGGACCACCTGCAGCAGGGCTACGACACCGTGTGGCAGGGCCTCGAGCGTCACTTCCGCCCGTTGCACTGAACGTTCCCCGACCGGTACGGATAGCCCCGTGACCTCCTTCGCCCCGGACTCGATAGTCCTGAACCGCAAGCTGCCGCTCTGGTACCAGGTGTCGCAGTCGCTGCGCGCCTCCATCCTCGGGCGCTCGCCCCGGGACCCGCTGCGCCTGCCCACCGAGGAACAGCTGGCCGGGCACTACGGGGTGAGCGTGCTGACCATGCGGCAGGCGCTGAAGGAGCTGGAGGACGAGGGGCTGATCAGCCGCCACCGGCGGCGCGGCACGTTCATCGAGCCGGACGCCCGGCGGGGCACCCCGGTGCGCCTGCTGGGCTCGGTGGACGCGATCGTGGCCCAGCAGTCCGGGATGACCACGGAACTGCTGGAGCACGGCACGGCGCCGGTGCCGGCCGAGATCGCCGAGTACTTCCCCGGCCTGACCGAGGCGGCGGCGTACCACCGGCTGCGCAGCGACGAGAAGACGGGCGAGCCGACCAACCACGCCCGCAACTGGGTCCGGCCCGAACTGGCGGCGCGCATGGACCTGGACGACCTGGTGCGGTGGCCGATGACCAAGGTGCTGCGGGACGTCGTCGGGGCGGACATCAGCCGGATCACGGACACGGTGGAGGCGCGGCTCGCGGACCCGGAGACGGCCCGGCTGCTCCGGGTCCCGCTGCTCAGCCCGATCCTGCACTACACGGGCATCACCTACGACAGCGACGGCCGCCCCCTGGACGTGGCCGTCATCCACTACCGCGGCGACCGGTTCTCCTTCACTGTGACGCTGGACGCCACCTGATCCGCGGCCCCCGAGACTCGTTACGATGCCCTGCGTGACGCCCGACGACGCTCCGCTGCTGGCGGACCTCATGCCGTGGTCCGTCGCACCGCCGCGGCTCGGCCGGGGGTGGCCGGCGGCCCCCGACGCGGCGTCCCTCAGGGCCCGTTGGGACGCCCTGCTGAAGGCCGAGGGGGCCGAGCGCGAGGCCCTGTTCCTGCCGACGCGCTCCCGGACCCAGCACACGGCGGTGGGACAGCTGCCGGGGCGGGACGGCGGCACGGAGAAGCTGGTCCGCGCCACCGGCCCGTGCCCCGAGCCGGTACGGGTGCTGTACGCCCCGTTCGACGAGCAGTGGCTGATCCCCGACCAGCGGCTGATCGACGCGGCCCGCCCGGAGCTGTGGCGGGTGGCGGACGCACGGCAGGTCTTCGTCGTCGAGGCGGGCCCGGCGCGGGGCGCCGCCCAGGACCCCGCAGGACCGCCCCTGCTCGCCACTTCCCTGCTGCCCGTGCTGCGCACCGGCCGGGTCCGTCCGCTGTACCGCCGGCCGGGCGCCGCCGAACCCAACCTGGCGCCCGGGCTCACCGGCCACCTTGCCGCCAGGCTCGGCCACGACACCTCGCCCCTGGACGTCCTCGCCTGGACGCTGGCGGCTTCGCGCGCCACGCCCGCCGGGCTCGCGGTGCCGCTCACCGGGGACGCCGAGGTGTGGGCGCGGGGCGTGGAGACGGGCCGCCGGATGCTGTGGCTGTCGCGGCGCGACGGGGAGCGTCCCAGGCTGCCCGGCGGGCGCCGCCCGTATGTGCGCGCCCCGCTGCCCTCCCGTCCGCGGGCCGTGCGCTACGACCGTGACGAGGAGACGCTGCTGTTCGACGAGGGCCGCATCTCCCCCGTGCCGCCGGGGGCCTGGGACTTCGAGGCCGGCGGTGTCCGCGTGCTGGAGGCGTGGTGCGCGGCCCGCACGGAGCCGGCCGAGCCGGGCACCCTGGCCGCGATCCGGCCGGCCGGCTGGCCGCAGGCCTGGACCTCGGAGCTCCTCGAACTGATCACGGTCCTCACGCTGATGGCCGAACTGCGCGCGCAGCCGGCGGAACCTGCGGTCCCCGACCCGGTCACCCCGGCCGAGCTGCGCGCGGCGGGCGTGCTGCCGGTGCCGTCCTCCGCACGCCGTCCCGCCTCGGTCCTGGACTCCCACGAGGAGGGGCCGGAGGGCCAGCTCGCCCTCATCTGAGCGCGCGGGTCAGCGGGCGGGGTCGAAGCCGTCCAGCATCCGGCCGAGCGCCCGCTCGAACACGGCCTCCAGGTCGATCGGCCCGGCGTCCTCCAGGAAGGCGGCCGCCATCCGCGGGTACTGGCCGGTGGCGATCCGGCCGCCCAGATAGGCACCGCGGATCGCGTGCTCCTGCTCCTGCGACCAGGGCAGCGAGCGGGTGCGCTCGGCGGTGGCCAGCTCGTTGCTGACGTAGGTCGTCACGATGCCGTTCAGCATCGCGATCAGCTCCAGCTTGGTGCCGTAGGTCCCGGGGAGCGGGTCGAGGCAGGCCAGGCAGTGTTCGAGGTAGCGCAGGGAGTTGGGGCTGAAGCCGTAGACCGGTGACATCAGCCGCGGCAGCCAGGGATGGCGGTGCATCAGGGCGCGGGACTGATGGGCCACCCTGACCATGTCGGCGCGCCAGTCACCGGCCGGTTCCCACAACTCGTGCTCGCCGCCGACCGCGTCCACCATCAGCTCGTACAGGTCCTCCTTGCGGGGGACGTAGTTGTACAACGACATGGTGCCGCAGCCGAGCTCGGCGGCGACGCGGCGCATGGAGACGGCGTCCAGCCCCTCCGCGTCGGCGATCCGCACCGCCGCCGCCGCGATGTCGGCGCGCGTGTACGCCGGTCTGGGACCTCGGCCGGCGCGCTCGGGGCGCGCCCAGATCACTTCGGGTTCGGCCGCTCGGCCCGCCATCGTTCATCACCTCGCTCACCATCGTAGTTACGTACACCGTACGTAGTGCGCTATGGTCGGACCATGACTACTACGTACGCTGTACTTAGTGAGGGTCTGGAGAAGAGGTTCGGCGCGGTCCACGCCCTGCGGGGACTGGATCTGGCGGTGGCCGAGGGCACGGTGTGCGGGGTGCTCGGGCCGAACGGGGCGGGCAAGACGACTGCCGTGCGGCTGCTGACCACACTGCTGCGGCCCGACGCGGGCTCCGCGCGGATCGCGGGCCGCGACCTGGTGCGGGAGGCCGCCGCCGTACGGCGCGCGATCGGCGTCACGGGCCAGGACACCTCGATCGACGGGGACCTCACGGGCCGCGAGAACCTGCGGCTGTTCGCCCGGCTGCACCGGGTGGACGGGGCGGCCGCACGGGCCGCCGAGCTGCTCGAGCGCTTCGGGCTCGCGGAGGCGGCCGACCGGCCGGCGTCCGGCTGGTCCGGCGGGATGCGGCGGCGGCTGGACCTGGCGGCCGGCCTGATCCGGCGCCCCGAGGTGCTGTTCCTGGACGAGCCGACGACCGGCCTCGACCCGGCCAGCCGCAATCTGATCTGGGACGTGGTGCGGGAGCTGACCGACGAGGGCACCACCGTGCTGCTCACCACCCAGTACCTGGAGGAGGCGGACCGGCTCGCCGACGACATCGCCGTGGTGGACCGGGGCCGGGTCGCGCACACCGGTTCCCCGGCCCAGCTCAAGTCGCTGGTCGGGACGCACGCCGAGGTGGTCGTCGCGGACCCGGACGCGCTGACGGCGGCGGCCGGGGTGCTCGACCGGCTCACCGGCGCGCCGCCCTCCCTCGACCGGGAGCGCAACGCCGTCGGCGCGGTCACCAGGGACCCGGCGCTCACCCTCCCGCACCTGGTGCGCACGCTGGACGCGGCGGGTGTGCCGCTGCTCGACGCGAGCCTCAGGCCCCCGACCCTCGACGACGTGTTCCTGCGGCTGACCGGCGCGGCGGGCTCACCTCACCCCTCCGACGACAAGGAGCGTGCCGCATGAGCACGTTGGCGTACGACGGCACCGCGATGCTGGGCCGGCAGCTGCGGCGGATGCGGAACAACCCGGGCCTGCTGATCATCACCCAGACGATGCCGGTCAGCATGCTGCTCTTCTTCGGCTACGTCTTCGGCAGCGCGCTCGCCCTGCCGGGCGCCGAATACCGGTCCTTCCTGGTGCCGGGCCTGCTGGTGGCGACGGCGGCGGGCGGCGTCATGACCGGCATGTTCCAGTCGGCGCAGGACGTCCACCGGGGGGTGACGGACCGGTTCCGCACACTGCCGGTGAGCCGGGCGGCGGTACCGGTGGGACAGGCGGCGGCGGACGTGCTGGTGACGGCGGCCGGGACGGTGCCGTTCCTGCTGGTGGGACTCGCGGTGGGCTGGCGGGTGGAGGGGAGCGCGCTCGAAGCCGTGGGCGCCGTCGCCCTGTTGCTGCTGTTCCGGTTCGCCTGCGTGTGGATCGGGATGTTCCTCGGTCTGCTCACCCGTAACGAGGAGGCGGCCGGCCAGCTGGGCGGGGCGACGTTCCTGCTGCCGCTGCTGTCCAGCGCGTACATCCCGACGGCGGGGCTGCCGGACGGGCTGCGCACGGTGGCGGAGTGGAATCCGATCAGCGCGGTGGCGACGGCGCTGCGGGAGCTGTTCGGCAACGCGCCCGTCCCCGAGGGCGCGGCCTGGCCGGTGGCGCATCCCGTCGCGGGGTCGCTGGCGTGGTGCGCGGTGCTGCTCGCGGTGTTCGTACCGCTCGCGGTACGGCAGTACGGGCACGGGAGGCGGTGAGGGAACCGACGGGGAGGATGTCAGGTTCCTGCCAGGAAGGAGCGGGCCGGTGAGCCCCCGGGTGGGTTCGGGGGCGCCACAGGGGGTGCCGGTGTCGTTTCGGGCAGCGGGGGCCGCCGCGTGCCCGCGGGGATGACGGACGGGCGCGGGGCGCCGCGCCGGGACGGTGGTGGGCCGTCCGGGCGCCGGCGCTACCGGCCGCCGAACAGGGAGCGGCGCAGCCGGCGCAGCGGGGCGAAGAGCGAGACGCGGCTCGCCCGGGCCCGTGCGCCCCTGGCGCCGCGGTCGTGCGCGGTGTCACGCGCGATGAGCTCGCGCATCAGTGACGTCGCCTCGGCCGTCTCCCGCTGCGGGAGCGCGGGCCCCCCGAGGACCGAGAGATGGCGGTCGAGGCGCGAGCTGGTCGCGCTGCCGCCGCACGTGATCGCAGGGACCCTGGCCCTGCTGCGCACCGTTATCTGTTCCATGTCACTCCCCACCCGTACGAGTCCACCCGGCCCGGGCAGGGTAACCCTATCGCCCCGTACGGGCACTCGTGTATCGAGGTCACAGGATTCACCTTCCCCATAAGGGGGTTGACGAACACTCGTCGATTACGCTCCGAATCCGACCGCTTCCAGGGCGAGTTGGACGATGGGCTGGGTGGTGGGCTGTTCGGAGCCGCCCTCCGGCTCGACGGTCACGGCGAGTGATGTCGCGGCGGGGTCGAGGCCGGAGGCGACCAGGGGCGTGTCCCCCTCGAAAAGCCCCAGGGAGCGCGGTCGCCCGCCGTCGCCCATGAGCCAGAGCTGGCGCACACGTCCGTTCGGAGGGTCGCCGTATCCGCCGAGGGTGACGATCGCGCCGCGGGCCGACGCGGAGGCGATCACCCCGATCGTGCGGCCCCGCGCGTCCCGGCCGCTGCTCGCCCGGGCGTCCGGGGCGGCGAGAACGTGGGCGATCTCACGTGACCGGTCACGCTCGGCGTTCAGCTGGTCCTGGGTGCGGTTCGCCTGGACGGCGAAGAGCGAGGCGACGACGAGCGCCGCGGCGGCGGTGGCCGTCGCGAACGGCACGAACAGCGGCGCCCGGCGCCGGTCACGGGCGCGCGGCGGCGGCGCGGCGCCCCAGACGTGCGCCGGGAACTGCGGGGCCCGCGCGCGCGGGAGGTCCTGGGGTGCAGGTTCCTGCGGAGTGGTCCGCACGGCGGCCAGGACCCGGTCCCGCATCGCGGCGGGCGCGGGGGCGGCCGTGGACCAGGCGAGGCGGACGGCGTCCTCGGCGAGGGCGCGCACCTCGGCGGCGCAGCGGCCGCACGACGTCAGATGCCTCTCGAAGCGGACCCGTTCGGCGGGCTCCAGTGCGTCGAGGGCGTAGGGGGCGGCGAGGGAGTGCGGCTTCCCGCGGCGCGGCAGTCGGTCGAACACGCTCATGCCGCGCCTCCCAGGCAGTCGCGCAGGCGGGTCAGGCCGTCGCGCATACGGGTCTTGACCGTGCCCAGCGGCAGCGACAGCCGCTCGGCCACTTCGCGGTAGGTGTAGCCGTCGTAGTAGGCGAGGGTGACCGACTGTCTCTGGAGCGCGGTGAGCCGGTCCAGGCAGCGGCGCACCCATTCGCGTTCGAGGCCGGCCTCGACCTCCTCGGCGACCTGGTCGAAGGCGGGGCCGGGACCGCGCCGGGCCTCGCGCTGCTCGCGTTCGCCGGCCGCGCGGGCGCTGCGCACCCGGTCGACGGCGCGGCGGTGGGCGAGGGTGAGGACCCAGGACAGCGCGGTGCCCCGGCCGGGGTCGAACCGGGCGGCGGAGCGCCAGAGTTCGAGCAGCACCTCCTGCGCCACCTCCTCGGACTGGGCGGGATCGCGCACCACGCGCCGCACCAGCCCGTACACCGGCCCGGAGACCAGCCCGTACAGCTCCTCGAACGCCTTCTGGTCGCCCCCGGCCACCCGCACCAGCAGCTCGTCCGCCTCCAACGCGCATCCCCCTCCCGGGCCCCTGCGGGGCCGCCCTGTCACACGAGGCGTTCGCAGCGGGCGAGCCTCCGGACGGTAAGTACGGATCGACGGACCGAAAACGCGGGTCGGCGGCGAGAAACGCCACGAGCGTACGGCCCCGTGCGCGGGAGGCCCGGACGAATTTCCGAACTCGACCAATCCGGCCCGCCGTTCGCTCCGAAAGCCAGTGCGTCAGGCAAGTTGGCACTGAGGACGGACGGCATGACACCTAACTCCAGGACCGGTGCGGGGCGCGGCGGTCTCGCGACACTGCTCTGCGGCGCGCTGGCCGCCGGGGGGCTCGCGGCCGCCGGCGTGACCGCGCTGGAACCCGAGGCGGCCTCGGCCTCCTCCCACCGGGAGGCCCCGCTGATCTCGGGCACCCCGCAGTACGACAACACGGACCTGTACGCGTTCGTCAGCCCCGACAAGCCGGACACGACGACGATCATCGCGAACTGGATCCCCTTCGAGGAGCCGGCCGGCGGACCGAACTTCTTCACGTTCGCCGAGGACGCGCAGTACGACATCCACATCGACAACAACGGGGACGCGCAGGGCGAGCTGCTGTTCCGCTACACCTTCCGGACGCACACGAAGAACGACAAAACCTTCCTCTACAACACCGGCCCCGTCACCGCACTGGACGACCCGGACCTCAACATCACACAGACCTACGACATCGAGCTGCTGAAGCTGAAGGACCAGCGGGCGGTGTCCCGCACGAAGATCGCGGACGACGTCCCGGTGGCGCCGTCGAACGTCGGCAAGGCGTCCATGCCGGACTACGACACGCTGCGCAAGCAGGCGGTGCACGAACTGGCGGGCGGGGCCACGACGTTCGCCGGTCAGGCCGACGACCCGTTCTTCCTGGACCTGCGGGTCTTCGACCTGCTGTACGGCGGCAACCTCTCCGAGGTCGGCAACGACACCCTCAAGGGCTACAACGTCAACTCGCTCGCCCTCCAGGTCCCGACAGACATGATCGCCGAGTCGGCGGAGCAGCCGGTCGTCGGCATCTGGTCGACGACGCAGCGCAAGAACGCCGAGGGGCACTTCGTGCAGGTCTCCCGGCTGGGCAACCCGCTGGTGAACGAGGTGGTCAACCCGCTGAGGGACAAGGACACCTTCAACGCGTCGGGGCCGTGGGACGACGCGCAGTTCCTGAAGAACGTCACCGAGCCGGAGCTGCCGAAGCTCATCGAGGCGATCTACAGGATCCCCGCCCCGGACGAGCCCCGCGACGACCTCGTCGACGTGTTCCTGAAGGGCGTCGAGGGGCTCAACCAGCCGCCGCACGTGACGCCCTCGGAGATGCTGCGGCTCAACACGTCGATCGAGCCGGCCGCCGAGCCCAAGCGGCTGGGTGTCCTGGACGGCGACAACGCCGGCTTCCCCAACGGACGCCGGCTGACGGACGACGTGATCGACGCCGCCCTCCAGGTCGTCGAGGGCGAACTGGTCGGGGCGAAGAACGACCTGGGTGACGCGGTCGACGCCAACGACAAGGAGTTCGGGGCGGCGTTCCCGTACCTGGCGAACCCGACGGAGGGTTCACGGGGGCCGCTGGCCAAGGGCGTGGACGGCGGCAACGACGTGCGCAACCAGCTCGGTGACGCGCTGCGCCCGGCGGGCGCGGAGGGCTCCGGCGACACGGCCCTGATCGCCGCGTCCGCGGGTGCGGGCGCCGGGGGGCTGCTGCTGATCGGCGCGGCGCTGATGTGGTGGCGCCGGATGCGCGGCCGCGCGTACTGACCCCTGACAGGCGCGGCCCGTCCCCCGTCCCCCACGGCGCGGGCCGCGCCGCCGACTTCCGACCACCGGCGAACGACCGAGGAGAGAGGCCATGCCTCCGCGTACGAACGACAGCGCCCCCGACGGCGGGGGGCACCCGGTGCCGCCCGCACCGGGAGCGGAGACCACCCGTCCCGTCCGTGCGGAACACGCGCGGGACACCGGCCGCGGCGACGAGGTGCCGGGGGCGGCCGCCCCCGGGCGGCCCGCCGCGGGCCGGCGGGCGCGGGGGCTGCGTCTCCTCTCGTGTGCCGCCCTGCTGGCCGTCGCGGCGAGCGCCGGGGCCGTCGCCGTGGGCGGCGGCCGGGACGGCGCGGGGGCCGGGGCGGCCGACGCCGCGCCGGCCGCCGTGGCAGGCGTGCTCGCCGGGGGTGATCTCGGCGCCGGGATACGGTCGTTGCAGGCCCATCTGCGGGCACAGCCGAAGGACGCCGCCGGCTGGGCCACCCTCGGGACCGCCTACGTCGAGCAGGCGCGCACCCAGGGTGATCCCTCGCGCTATCCGCAGGCCGAGCGGGCGCTCCGGCGGTCCCTCGCCCTGGACCCTGGGAACGACCAGGCCCTCGCCGGGCAGGCCGCCCTCGCCGCCGCACGGCACGACTTCACCGGCGCCCTGGCGTACGCCGACCGCGCGCTGGAGCGGAACCCGTACAGCGAACGCGCCCTGTGCTCCCGGGTCGACGCGCTGGTCGAGCTCGGCCGGTACGAGGAGGCCGGGGCCGCCGCCACCACCGCCGACCGCAGGCGGCCCGGTGTGCCCGCGTTCACGCGGTACGCCTACGTACGGGAGCTGCGCGGCGACGTGCGCACCGCGCGGGAGGTGCTGCGACGGGCCCTCGGCAGCGCCGCCTCGCCCGCGGACGTGGCGTACGTGGCGACCGCGCTGGGACAGCTGGCCTGGAACCTGGGCGATCACGGGGCGGCCCTCGAGCACTACGCGCGGGCGCTCGCGGCCGACGACGACTACCTGCCCGCCCTGGAGGGCCGGGCCCGCGCGCAGGCCGCGAGCGGGGACCGCGCGGGAGCCGTCGCGGCGCTGGAGCGGATCGTCGCCCGGTCCCCGCTGCCCGGGCCGCTGGTCGCCCTCGGCGAGCTGTACGAGGACCGCGACGGCGACGGCGACCGCGCGAGGGCACGCGACCAGTACGCCCTCGTGGACGCCTGGACCGCGCTGGCCCGGGCCGGCGGGGTCGACGCCGGCCTCGACACCGCGCTCGCCGCCGCCGACCACGGCGACGCCGGTGCGGCGCTGCGCGCGGCGCGCGCGGAGTGGGACCGGCGGCACAGCGTGCACACCGCGGACGCCCTCGCCTGGGCGCTGCACGTCAACGGCCGCGACGAGGAGGCGCTTCCGTACGCCCGCCGCGCCACCGCCACCGGCTACCGCAACGCCGCCTTCCTCTACCACCGGGGCGTGATCGAGAAGGCCGCCGGGCGGGACGGCGCCGCCCGGCGCTCGCTGACCGCCGCGCTGGAACTGAACCCCGGGTTCTCGCCGACGGGCGCCCGTACGGCCCGTGCCGCGCTGAAGGAACTGGGGGCGGCACGTTGACTCTCCGCCGTTCCGTCACCGCCGGCGCCGCCGTCCTGACCGCCGCCTGCGCGCTCGCGCTGGTCCCGGCCGCGACGGCGGGGGCGCACCCGCTGGGCAACTTCACCGTCAACCGCTACGACGGACTCGTGGCCGCACCGGGTGAACTCCGCGTCCACCACGTCGAGGACCTCGCCGAGATCCCGGCCGCACAGGCCGGACCGGACGTCGAAAGGCTGGGCGGGCGGGCGTGGGCCCGGGAGCGCTGCGCCGCCGCCGCGCTGGACAGCGAGGTGCGCGTCGGGGGGCGGGCGGTCCCGCTCTCGGTACGCGACGCCCGTGCGCGGGTACGGCCCGGTCAGGCGGGTCTCGACACCCTGCGCGTGGAGTGCCGGCTGGCCGCTCCGCTTCCGGAGGGCGAGTCGCTGTCCGTCCGCTTCGACGGAGCGGGTCCGGCGTCCGGGCCGGGCTGGCGGGAGATCACCGCGCGGGGCGACCGGATGACGCTCGCCGCCTCGGACGTGCCGGAGTCGTCGCTGTCCGGCGAGCTGACGCGGTACCCGGAGAAGCTGCTCTCCTCGCCGGCCGACACCAGGACCGCGGCCCTGACGGTCCGTCCGGGCGGACCGGCGGCGGAGGAGAAGGCGGAATCGGGCGACGCGCCCGCTTCCGCCGTGCTGCCGCGCGGCGCCGACCGCTGGACACGCGCCCTCGACGACCTGGTCGCACGGCGCGACCTCACCGCCGGCTTCGCCGCGCTGGCCGTGCTGATCGCCGTCGTGCTCGGCGCGGCGCACGCGCTCGCGCCGGGGCACGGCAAGACCCTGATGGCCGCGACGGCGGCGGCGCGCGGAGGCCGGGCCGGGCTGCGGGACGTCCTGCCCATGGCCGCCTCGGTCACGGTCACCCACACGCTCGGTGTGGTCGCGCTGGGCCTGCTGGTCACGGCGGGTTCGGCCGCCGCGCCCTCGGTGATCGCCTGGCTGGGCGTCGCCAGCGGCGTCCTCGTCACGCTGGCCGGGGCGAGCCTGGTGCGCCGCGCCCTGCACGACCGTCACCCCACCCACCGGCACTCGCACACGCACACGCACACGCAAGGCCACGACCACGGCCACGTCGAGCACAGCCACGGCGGCCACACCCACACCCACCCCGCCGCCCCCACCCTGCGCGGCACGATCCTGCTCGGCTTCGCCGGCGGGCTGGTGCCGAGTCCCTCCGCCGTGGTGGTGCTGGTGGGTGCCGCAGCGCTCGGCCAGGCCTGGTTCGGGCTGCTGCTCGTCGTGGCGTACGGCGCCGGACTGGCCCTGACCCTCACGGCGGCCGGGTACGCCGTGGTCCGGGCGGGCGGCGGACTGAGCCGGCTGCTGGCACGGCGTCCCCGCTGGACGGCGGCTCCGTGGGCGGCACTGGCGCGCCGGAGTGCGCCCCTGGGATCGGCGTGCGTGGTCGTGGTCCTGGGGGCCGGATTGGTGTTCAGGGGGGCGGCATCCGCACTCGGCTGAGCTACTTTCATGAGGAAAAGGGGAATTCGCCCGGCTGCGAAGGGGGGCGCCGTGTCCGAAGAACCGGGCAGTGAGCGGGTGATCGCGGGTCGCTACCGGCTGCTGTCACCGCTGGGCGAGGGCGGTATGGGCACCGTGTGGCGGGCCCGCGACGAGGTGCTGCAGCGCGAGGTCGCCGTCAAGGAGGTGCGCGCCCCGGCCGGGCTGCCGGCGTCCGACGTGGAGCGGATGTACGCCCGGCTGGAGCGGGAGGCGTGGGCGGCGGCCCGGATCACCGACCGCAACGTGGTGACGGTGTACGACGTGGCGACCGAGGGGGGCCGCCCGTGGATCGTCATGGAGCTGGTCCGGGGCCTGTCACTGGCCGAGGTGCTGGACGCCGAGGGCCCCCTGCCGCCGCGCCGTGCCGCGCACATCGGCGCGGAGGTGCTCGCCGCGCTGCGCGCCGCGCACGCGGCGGGGGTGCTGCACCGGGACGTGAAACCGGCGAACGTCCTGATCGCGAACGACGGGCGGATCGTGCTCACCGACTTCGGGATCGCCACGGTCGAGGGCAGCTCCGCGCTGACCATGACCGGGGAGGTCGTCGGATCCCCCGAGTTCCTCGCCCCGGAGCGGGCGCTGGGGCGCACGCCGGGGCCCGAGTCGGACCTGTGGTCGCTCGGTGTGCTGCTGTACGCGGCGGTGGAGGGGCACTCGCCGTTCCGTCAGGACACCCCGCTGAGCACGCTGCGGGCGATCGTCGACGAGGAGCTGCCGCCGCCGCGCCGGGCGGGTCCGCTCGCCCCGGTCGTCGAGGGGTTGTTGCGCAAGGACCCGGCTGAACGGACGGCGGCGGAACGGGCGCTGGAGGAACTGCGGGTCGTCGGGGCCGGCGGCGCTCCCCGTACGGGCACGACGCGTCCGGTGCCGTACACCCCGACGGTGGCCGCGCTCCCCGGGCCGGGCCCCGGGACGTCCTCCCCCGCTCCCCCGGGCCCGGTGACGGAGGCGGGGACGCCGGTGACGGACAGCCGGCCGGGGCGCGACCGGCGTGCCGCGGCAGCCCTGGTGGCGGGCGTGGTCGTGCTGATGCTGGCGCTCGCCGGGCTGACGTACGCGCTGCTGGACGGCGACGACGACGGCGCCGACGCCAAGGGCACCGGCGGTGGGGTGAGTTCGCCCGCGCGGACCGGCGACGGCGGGGACGGCGACGGCCGGACGCCGGAGACGGACGATCCGGCGCCGTCGCCCACCGGGAGCGACGACGAGGAGGAGAAGTCCGCTCCGCCGCCGCAGACGGTGTCGGTGACGGTGACCGGCGCGCGCACGGAGTACTCCGGCGGCTGTCCGCCGCCCGCCGAGCGGGCGCCCGCGTTCACGGCGACGTTCACGGTGGGGCGGCTGCCGGCCGAGGTCTCGTACCGGTGGGTGGCCGAGGACGGCTCGGTGGCCGATCCCGGCTGGCGGAAGCTGTCGTTTCCCGAGGGAGGCGGCCGTACGGAGCACGACACGGTGACCGTGACGACGTACTCGGAGACCGGGACGTACCGCGGCGAGATCGGTGTGGAGGTCAGGGAGCCGGTGCGGAAGACCTCCGGGACGGTGCCGTTCTCGGTGACGTGCGAGACGGAGACCCCGCCGGGCGGGGCCTCCCCCTCCGCGTCCGCTTCCGCGGACGACCACTGACCGGTCAGGCCGCGGCGTTGAACACCGGGAGATAGCCGCCGGACTGCCCCGCGGCCTTCGGGTGGTACGAGTTGCCGATGTTGGTCCAGTCCACACTGTGCAGCCAGGAGCTGCCGGAGCAGAGCTCGTGGCCGGTGAACGTGGAGCGGACGTCACCGAAGGTGAAGCCGTGGGCGCGGGCACGCTGTCCGATCACGTTGTTGAGGTGGTCGGACGCGTCGTTGATCGCCTTCCGCTTGGTCTCCGAGAGACCGACGCAGAACGTGCCGAGCTTGTAGAAGCGGGGGTATCCGAGCACGGCCACATGGGCGTTGGGGGCCTTGCCGCGGATCGACGTGTAGACGTTGTCGAGCTGGCCGGGCAGCGTGGAGTCGATGTACGCCCGCGCGGTGTTGATGCGCGAGATGCAGGTGCTGTCGGACTGGAGCACACAGGTCGTCATGACGTCGGCGAAGCCGGCGTCGTTGCCCCCGACGCTGACGGAGACGAGGCTCGTGCCGCTGTTCAGAGGACCGAGCTGTCCGGCGAGAACATCACCCGTTCGGGCGCCGGAGCAGGCGGTGAAGGAGAAGGACGAAGGGGAGTTGGCGGCTGCCCAGAGGTAGGGATAGGCGTTCGTGCTGCGCTTGCAGTCGCCGCTGGAGTCGATGTAGGAGCCTGCCCCCACGCCGGAGGAATAGGAGTCGCCGAGCGCCACATAGCCGCCGCTCGCGGCCTGTTCGGCGGACTGCGCCGTCGCGGCCCCGGTGAGGGCGGTGACGACGGCGAGGAGGAGTGAGCCCAGAAGAAGCAATGGGCGGGGATGTCTCATGGGACCTCCGTTTAGCAGGATTGCTGCATCAACCGTTGTAGCGGCTACGCGCGTTGACAGGAAGTGTTCATGTCAAAACTTGCATCGCATCGAGCGGATTGGCCCGTTCATGTTTAAACCCGGAGCAAATCTGGCCGTTGGACCTTTCGGCTCTTGACGGCCCTTACGGGGTGGGCCACATTGAAGCCCGGCATCCGACACTTCGGGGGGCAAAGTCGGCCATGCAGACACACACATCTCGGCAAGACACGTACGTAACGGCCAAATCAACGAAAACGTGAGTGGCCGTTCCAGGTCTTGCCATTAGGTGTCAATCGTCAATACCGTCATACATCTCACTCGCATCGGTCCGTCGGCAAGCGGCTCCAGGGGAGGGCTCGGGACCGCGACGGAAACCGGCGCGGGGCGCGGTAGGGGGGTGCCGTGCCCGGTGACCGCAGGCGGTGACCGGGCCGTGCCGCGCGGTCGGCCGCCGTTTTCGCGGCCGGCCAGCTTTGCCAGCTCACCCGGCGTGCACGGAGCTCCGTTCGCCGTGCCCGTGGGGTGAGAACCCCCCTTTCGAACCGGACGAACAGCCGGGCCGCCCGAGGGGCGGGCGGTCCACCGGACGAGAGGGACCAGACTCATGAGTTCCGTTCTGCAGCCGGCGACCGAGGACCAGGATCCGCCGGCCGCCCGCACGTACCGGCCCGTCTCCACCCACCTGGCCATCGCGCCACCGGTGAGCGTGGTGATACCGGCCATGAACGAGGCGGAGAACCTGCCGTACGTCTTCAAGACGCTTCCCGACTGGGTCCACGAGGTGGTGCTGGTCGACGGCAACTCCACCGACGACACCGTCGGGGTGGCACGCGAACTGTGGCCCGGCGTCAAGGTCGTCGGGCAGCGCGGCAAGGGCAAGGGGGACGCGCTGCGCTCCGGCTTCGAGGCCTGCACCGGCGACATCATCGTGATGGTCGACGCGGACGGCTCGGCGGACGGCAACGAGATCGTCAGCTACGTCTCCGCGCTGGTCTCCGGCGCGGACTTCGCCAAGGGGTCCCGGTTCGCCAACGGCGGCGGCACCGACGACATGACGTTCATCCGCATGCTGGGCAACCGGGTGCTGTGCGCCGTCGTCAACCGCAAGTTCGGCGCGCGGTACACCGACCTCTGCTACGGCTACAACGCCTTCTGGCGGCACTGCCTGGACAGGATCGACCTCGACTGCACCGGCTTCGAGGTCGAGACCCTGATGAACATCCGGGTCGTCAAGGCCGGGTTCAAGGTGCAGGAGATACCCAGCCACGAGTACCTGCGCATCCACGGCACGAGCAATCTGCGGGCCGTGCGCGACGGGCTGCGCGTGCTGAGAGTGATCCTCGGGGAGCGCTCCAACCGGCGTGCGCTGCGCCGCCGCCCGCGCCCCTCGCCGCTGCTCGGCGCGGTCCGGGGGAAGGTGTCTTGAGCGGACCCGGAACCCCGGGCGTCTCGGTCGTGATCTGCGCCTACACCGAGGACCGCTGGGAGGACGTCCTCGCGGCGGTCGCCTCGGTTCGGGCGCAGTCACGGCCGGCCCTGGAGACCCTGCTGGTCGTCGACCACAACCGGGCCCTCCTGGACCGTCTGGGCGAGGAGTACAAGGAGAGCGGGGACGTGCGGGTGCTCGCCAACGCGGGCCCCCGCGGCCTGTCCGCCGGCCGCAACACCGGGATCGCCGCCTCGCGCGGGGAGGTCGTCGCCTTCCTCGACGACGACGCGGTGGCCGAACGCGACTGGCTGAGGCACTTCGCCGAGGCGTACGACGACCCGCGCGTGATGGCGGTCGGCGGGCGCACCGAGCCCGTCTGGGCCTCGGGCCGGCGGCCCGACTGGTTCCCCGAGGAGTTCGACTGGGTGGTGGGCTGCACCTACCGGGGCCTCCCCGGCGGGCGGGTACGGGTCCGCAACGTGCTCGGCGGCAACGCCTCCTTCCGGCGCACCGCCTTCGACGCGGCGGGCGGCTTCGCCACCGGCATCGGCCGCGACGGGAGCAGACGTCCGCTGGGCGGCGAGGAGACGGAGCTGTGCATCCGCCTCAGCCGCGCCCGCCCGGACGCGGTCCTGCTGATCGACGACCGCGCGGTGATCCACCACCGGGTGCCCGAAGTCCGCGAGCGCTTCGGCTACTTCCGTACCCGCACGTACGCCGAGGGGCTGTCCAAGGCGCTGGTGGCGCGCAGCGTGGGCGCGGGCAAGGGGCTGGAGTCCGAACGCCGGTACACCACGCGCGTGCTGCCCGCAGGGGTGGTGCGGGGGCTGCGCGACGCCCTGCTGGCCCGCCCGGGCGGCGCCGCCCGGGCGGGCGCGATCGTGGCCGGGGTGCTCACGGCGGCCGGCGGCTATCTGGTGGGGAGCGTGCGGGCCGTACGGGGCGGGGTCACGTTCTCCGTGGCGGGGACCGGGGAGGGCGGCCGTGACTGACGTACCCGTCCCGATCCTCATGTACCACGCGGTCGCGGCCGATCCGAGCGGGGCGACCCGTGCCCTGTCCGTGTCCCCGGAGGCGTTCGCCGAGCAGATGGCGGTGGTCGCGGACCGGGGCCTCACCCCCGTCACCACGGCGGAGCTGGCCGCCTGCTGGCGCTCGGGCCGTGCGCTGCCCGAGCGTCCGGTCCTCGTCACCTTCGACGACGGCTACGAGGGCGTGCACCGGCACGCGCTGCCCGTGCTCGCCGGGCACGGCTTCCCCGCCACCCTCTTCGTCTCCACCGGCTGGCTCCGCGGGCCGTACGACACCGGCGGCGGCCCGGACACCATGCTCGACTGGGACCAGGTGCGCGAACTGGCGGGCGCGGGGGTGGAGATCGGCGGGCACAGCCACAGCCATCCGCAGCTCGACCAGCTCGACGACCGCCGGCTGCGCTCCGAGCTGACCCTGTGCAGGGAGATCGTCTCGGACCAGCTGGGCTCCGCGCCCGCCTCGTTCGCCTATCCCTACGGCTACTCCAGCCGCCGGGTGCGCCGGGCGGTGCGGGAGACGGGGTACGCCCAGGCGCTGGCCGTGGGCAACGGGCTCGCCCGCCGCGCCCAGGGGCCCTACGCCCTGCGGCGCGTCACGGTGCGGAGGTCGACGGACACCGCCGCGTTCGAACGGCTGGTGACGGGGCGGGCCGTCGCCCGCGCCTTCGCCCGGGACCGGGCGCTGACCAAGGGGTACGCGGTGGTGCGCCGGGCCCGGCGGGTGCGGGCGGCGGCCGGCCGGCCGCCGGACTGAACGGGGGACGGGCCACGCCCGGGCGCCGCGTGTACGCCGGAAACGGGGTGCGCGCGACGCCCGGGTGACCGATCATGGCGGCATGTCCGCGCAACCGCACGACGCACTGCCGATCCGGCTCAACGTCGACGACAGCGACTCCCCGTCCGATGTCGTCGACGCGCTGTTCCTCGGCCGCTTCGCGACGGGCGAGCAGCCGTACTCGCACGCCGTCAACATCGACCGCGTACGCTCCGGCGCGAGCCTGCTGCCCGCGGGCGCGCGGGTGCTGCGGCTCGCCAGGGACGACGACCGCAGCGCCACCCTGGCCGAGGGCGACGGCTGGACGCTGCTGGTCTCCCGCTGGAACCGGGGAGCCGACGTCACGGTCACCGCGATCAGCGAGGAACTGGCGGCGCTGGTCCTGGAGGAGGCCACCGAGGGCGCGGCCGACGAGCCCGAACCGCAGCCGGAGAACGTCACCATGGGCTTCTGGTACGTCTCCCCGCGCCGGGGTCCGCACCGCACCACCCGGCAGATCTCGGCGGGCACCTGGGAGGAGGTCCGGCCCAACTACACCGCGCCGGTGGCGGACGCGATGGACCGCCTGATGAAGACCACGCCCGAGGACATCTCGGGCCGGCTGCTCCTGCTGCACGGCCCGCCGGGCACCGGCAAGACCTCCGCGCTGCGCACGCTGGCCAGGTCCTGGCGGGACTGGTGCCAGGTGGACTGCGTCCTGGACCCCGAGCGGCTGTTCAGCGACGTCGGCTATCTGATGGACATCGCGATCGGCGAGGAGGACGCGGCGGGCAAGGGCCGCTGGCGGCTGCTGCTCCTGGAGGACTGCGACGAGCTGATCCGCGGCGAGGCCAAGCACACCGCGGGTCAGGCCCTGTCACGGCTGCTGAACCTGACGGACGGTCTGCTCGGCCAGGGCCGCAACGTCCTGGTGGGGGTCACCACCAACGAGGACCTGGAGCGCCTGCACCCGGCCGTGGTCCGCCCGGGCCGCTGCCTCGCCCGGATCGAGGTGGGCAGGCTGACCCGTGCGGAGGCGGTGGGCTGGCTGGGCCACGAGGACGGCGGCGTCGGCCGGGAGGGCGCGACCCTGGCCGAGCTGTACGCCCTGCGCCGGGGTACCTCCCCGACGTCCCTGCCGGAACCCCGGGGCGACGCGGAAGCGGGTCTGTACCTGTAGGTGTTTGATGGCCGTATGACCCTGTTCGTCGGAACGTCGGGGTGGCAGTACAAGGACTGGCGCGGGGTGCTGTATCCGGCCGGGCTTCCGGTGCGGCTCTGGCTGGAGGAGTACGCGGCGCGGTTCGCCACCGTCGAGATCAACAACGCCTTCTACCGGCTGCCGTCCCGGGAGACCTTCGAGTCCTGGCGGGAGCGCACCCCGCCGGGGTTCGTCGTCGCGGTCAAGGCGAGCCGGTATCTGACCCACGTCAAACGGCTGCGGGAGCCCGAGGAGCCGGTGGAGCGGCTGATGAGCCGGGCCGCCGGGCTCGGCGACCGGCTCGGCCCGGTCCTGCTCCAGCTCCCGCCCACGCTCCAGGCCGATCCCGCGCTGCTGCACGCCTGTCTGCGCCGCTTCCCGGAGTCGGTCCGGGTGGCGGTCGAGCCGCGCCATCCGTCCTGGTGGACGCCCGAGGTGCGGGCCGTGCTGGAGTCGCGGGGCGCGGCCCTGTGCTGGGCCGACGTCCTGGGCCGGCCGGCGACCCCGCTGTGGCGCACCGCCGACTGGGGCTACGTCCGCTTCCACCAGGGCCGCGCGCACCCCTGGCCGCACTACGGCCGCCAGTCCCTGCGCACCTGGCTCCACCGCGTCACGACCGCCTGGCCCCCGGAGGCGGACGTCCACGCCTACTTCAACAACGACCAGAACGCGGCGGCGGTGACCGACGCGGCCCTGTTCGCCCGCCTGGCCCGCACCACCCCCCACCCCGT
>Ga0247820_10000076_pt1 | contig 44703 bp, 35 predicted proteins | sample 13C_Glucose_Day1_2_FD_192480 | JGI IMG/M metagenome (GOLD analysis project Ga0247820, IMG submission 192480) | Soil microbial communities from agricultural site in Penn Yan, New York, United States - 13C_Glucose_Day14 | ecosystem: Environmental > Terrestrial > Soil > Agricultural land | place...
TCGCGGGGCAAGCCCGCTCCCACGCCGCCCGATATCAAGCCATCAGCGTTTGATCTGGCGCTGACGCACGGCCTCGAACAGGCACACCCCGGTCGCCACCGAGACGTTGAGGCTGCTGACGCTGCCCGCCATCGGCAGCTTGACCAGGAAATCGCAGTGCTCGCGGGTCAGGCGGCGCATACCCTTGCCTTCGGCGCCCATGATCATCACCAGCGGACCGGTCAGGTCCTGCTGGTAGATCTCCTGCTCGGCCTCGCCGGCAGTGCCGACCACCCACAGGCCACGCTGCTGGAGTTTTTCCAGGGTGCGGGACAGGTTGGTCACGGCCACCAGCGGAATCACTTCCGCGGCGCCGCAGGCCACCTTGCGCACCACGGCGGTCAGGCTCGCGGACTTGTCCTTGGGGATCACCACGGCGGTGGCGCCGGCAGCATCGGCGGTGCGCAGGCAGGCACCGAGATTGTGCGGATCGGTGACACCGTCGAGCACCAGGATCAGCGGCGGCGTTTCGGTGCGCTCGAGCAACTCCTCGAGCATCAACTCGCCCCACACCTGGCTCGGACTCACCTCGGCGACCACGCCCTGGTGCACGCCCTCGACCCAGGTGTCGAGCTCACGGCGCTCGGCCTGGCCGACTTGGACGCGGTTTTCCGCGGCCAGGGCCAGCAAGGCCTGGATGCGCGGTTCGCTGCGCCCTTCGGACAGCCAGATCTGCTTGACGCGCTTGGGGTGGTGCTGCAGCAGTGCCTGCACCGCATGTACACCGTAGATCTTTTCCAGCTGACTCATGACTTGTTCTTGCCTTTACGTGGCGCGCCGGACTTGGGCGGCCCCTTGCGATGCTTGGTCGGCTTGCCGGAAGACTTGCCACCCTTCTCCGACTTGCTGCCGGCATGGCCGCTGGCGCGCGCCTCGCCCATCAGCGCCTTCTTCATCTCGCGACTCTTGCGCACCTCGGCGTTGCGCTGCACGGCGTCCTTCGGGAAGTAGGCGTCGGCGCTTTCGCTCTTGCGGCTACGCGGCTTGGGCGAAATCTTCGCTTCGGCGGCGGGAGCCTTTTCGGTTTCAGGCTGCGCTGCGGCACTGCGCGGCTTGCGGCCAACCGGTGCGGTAACGGTCTTCTCGGACATCTCGAAGTCGATCTTGCGCTGTTCGAGGTCGACGCGCATGACCTTGACTTCCACCGTATCGCCCAGGCGGAAGCTGCGACCGCTGCGCTCGCCCGACAGGCGGTGGTGCACCGGGTCGAAGTGGTAGTAGTCGCCCGGCAGGGCGCTGACATGCACCAGGCCTTCGACATAGATGTCGGTCAACTCGATGAACAGGCCGAAACCGGTCACCGCGGTGATCACGCCCGGGAAGGTCTCGCCCACGCGATCACGCATGTACTCGCACTTGAGCCAGTTGACCACATCGCGTGTGGCCTCGTCGGCGCGGCGCTCGGTCATCGAGCACTGCTCGCCCATCTGCTCGAGGCTGTTCTCGTCGTACGGATAGATGCGCGCCTTGGGGATGCTCATGGCGCCGGCCCGCTTGACGTGCGGGGTATCGACCTTGGAGCGGATCACGCTGCGGATGGCACGGTGCACCAGCAGGTCCGGGTAGCGGCGGATCGGCGAGGTGAAGTGGGTGTAGGCCTCGTAGTTCAGGCCGAAGTGGCCGTTGTTCTCGACGCTGTACACCGCCTGGCTCAGCGAGCGCAGCATGACGGTCTGGATCAGGTGGAAGTCCGGGCGCCCAGCGATGCTCGCCAATAGTGCCTGGTAGTCCTTCGGCGACGGGTCCTTGCCCTTGTGCAGGCTCAGGCCCAGTTCACCGAGGAAGGCGCGCAGTTTTTCCAGGCGCTCTGGTGGCGGACCGTCGTGCACGCGGTACAGCGAAGGCACGTTGTGCTTCTGCAGGAATTCGGCGGTGGCGACGTTGGCCGCCAGCATGCACTCCTCGATCAGCTTGTGGGCGTCATTGCGCACGGTCGGACGAATTTCGTCGATCTTGCGGTCTTCGCCGAAGATGATGCGGGTTTCCTGGGTTTCGAAATCGATCGCGCCACGGGTGTGACGGGCGTCGACCAGCACCTTGTACAGGTTGTACAGGTTCTTCAGGTCCGGCAGGACTTCCTTGTATTCCTCACGCAGCGCCTTGCCTTCACGGGTACGGGCATGCTCGAGCATGCTGCTGACCTTGTTGTAGGTCAGGCGGGCGTGGGAGTGGATCACCCCTTCGTAGAACTGGTAGTCGACCATCTGGCCGGCCTTGTTCATGGTCATTTCGCAGACCATGGCCAGGCGATCGACGTGCGGGTTCAGCGAGCACAGGCCGTTGGACAGTTCCTCGGGCAGCATGGGGATCACGCGCTCGGGGAAGTACACCGAGTTGCCACGCTGCTGGGCTTCGACGTCCAGCGCCGAGCCCAGGCGCACGTAGCTGGACACGTCGGCGATCGCCACATACAGGCGCCAGCCGCCGGAGAACAGGCGCAGCTTGCCCAGGGGTTCGCAATAGACGGCGTCGTCGAAGTCGCGGGCATCCTCGCCGTCGATGGTGACGAACGGCAGATGGCGCAGGTCGATGCGCTTCTCCTTGTCCTTCTCCTCGACTTCGGAGCGGAACTTGCGCGCTTCCTTGATCACGTCCTGCGGCCAGACATGCGGGATGTCATAGCTGCGCAGGGCGATGTCGATCTCCATGCCCGGCGCCATGTAGTTGCCGATCACTTCGATCACGTCGCCCTGGGGCTGGAAGCGCGGGGTTGGCCAGTGGGTGATCTTGATCGACACGAACTGGCCGATCTTGGCGCCGCCGTTACGCCCGGCGGTGACCAGCACTTCCTGCTGGATCTTCGGGTTGTCCGGGGTCACGTAGCCGATGCCGCCCTCTTCGAAGTAGCGGCCGACCACGCTTTCATGGGCGCGGGAGATGACTTCGACCAGCACGCCTTCGCGGCGGCCACGGCGGTCGACACCGGACACCCGGGCCAGGCCGCGGTCGCCGTCGAACACCAGGCGCATCTGTGCCGGGCTGAGGAACAGGTCCTCGCTGCCGTCGTCGGGGATCAGGAAACCGAAGCCGTCACGGTGGCCGGAAACACGGCCGCAGATCAGGTCGAGCTTGTCTACCGGGGCATAAGTGCCGCGCCGGGTATAGATAAGCTGGCCATCGCGTTCCATGGCACGCAAGCGGCGACGCAGGGCTTCGATCTGGTCTTCTTCGTAAAGACCGAACTCTTCAGCCAGCTGTTCACGGGCAGCCGGTTCGCCACGGTCGGCCAGGCGCTGCAGGATCAGCTCACGGCTGGGGATGGGGTTGTCGTATTTTTCCGCTTCGCGAGCGGCCTCGGGATCGAGGGATTGCCAATCGGCCATCAGAAGGGGTTCACCTTGGGGTATATAGATATGAATTCTGGCATAGGCGTATTGAAACCGGAAATGTCAGCCTTGGACAGCCCCGGCAGTGCGTCCGTCGTGCAGCAATAGGCCTGCGGAATCAACAAGTTGAATTTTTTGAATTTTTTTTCGTTCGAGGGGTTTACAGGCATCAGGAGCGTCCGTATAGTGCGCACCACAACGACGGACAACCCCGAAGTTGTAGTAGAGATGAACGACGCTGTAAAGCATCTTGTAATCTCGAATGTGTGCCCAGGTGGCGGAATTGGTAGACGCGCTGGTTTCAGGTATCAGTGACTTAACGGTCGTGGAAGTTCGAGTCTTCTCCTGGGCACCAAAATTTTTCAAGTAACAGATGACCAAGGATCTGTTACTACTGTGTGAAAGCGAACGATAGTCGCCTTCATCAGATGATGCAAAGCTTTGCCCAGGTGGCGGAATTGGTAGACGCGCTGGTTTCAGGTATCAGTGACTTAACGGTCGTGGAAGTTCGAGTCTTCTCCTGGGCACCATACAAAAACCCACTAGCTTGCTAGTGGGTTTTTTCTTGCCTGCGATTTTTGCAGCCACCCGACGCGCCCCCTGTAGGAGCGGCCTTGTGCCGCGAAAGGGTCGCACAGCGACCCCGGCGATCTTGACGTGAACGCTGAAACCTAGGGCCGCTGCGCGACCCTTTCGCGGCACAAGGCCGCTCCTACACAGATCCCATGAATTTCCCGTCATGCGCCCATTTGAGAAACAATTTCGTTTACCATTGTTTCCAAATATGTAGCCGTAAGCGAGGAAATACCCGCATGACGATCCGCCCGCAACCGCTGATGCGCACCCTGGCCGCCGCAGTTCTGAGCCTGGTGATCGGCGCTCCGGCCGCCCTGGCAGACGAACCGGTCACGCTGACGATGTACAACGGCCAGCACAAGGAAATCGGTGACGCCATCGCCAAGGCCTACGAGGCCAAGACCGGCATCCACATCAATATCCGCAAGGGCAGCAGCAACCAGCTGGCCAGCCAGATCATCGAGGAAGGCGCATGCTCGCCGGCCGACATCATCTACACCGAGGAATCCCCGCCCCTGAACAACCTGGGCGAACTGGGCCTGCTGGCGAAGATCGACGACGTCACCGCGAACATGATGCCCAAGGAATATGTGGGCGCCAACGGCACCTGGATGGGCATCACCGCGCGCACCCGTATCGTGGTGTTCAACCCGAAGAAGATCGACGAGAAAGACCTGCCGACCACGGTCATGGACTTCGCCAATCCCGAATGGGAAGGGCGTGTCGGCTACGTCCCCACCAGCGGCGCCTTCCAGGAACAGGCCGTGGCCATCCTGAAGATGCATGGCCGCGAAGCCACCGAAGAATGGCTGACCGGCCTGAAAGCCTTCGGCAAGACCTACACCAACAACATGGTGGCCCTCAAGGCCGTGGAAAAAGGCGAAGTGGCCGCGGTACTGGTGAACAACTACTACTGGTATGCCCTCGAGCGCGAGCGCGGCAAGCTGGACTCCAAGCTTTACTACCTGGCCGATGGCGATGCTGGCAACCTGGTGACCATTTCCGGCGCCGCGGTGGTCAAGGCCAGCAAGCACCCCAAGGAAGCCCAGGCCCTGCTCAACTGGATGGCCAGTGAAGAAGGCCAGCGGGTGATCACCCAGACCACCGCCGAATACCCACTGCACAAAGGCATGGTCTCGGACCGTGGCCTGAAGCCGTTCGATGAGCTGCGCCCGCCGAAGATCTCGCCGGCCGACCTTGGCAATGCCGAGGAAGCGATCGAGCTTGAACGTGAGGTTGGCCTGCTCTGATGACCGCCGCCCTGCCCTCGCCCGCCTTGTCGCGCTTCGTACCGAAGCGCAAGCGACCCTCCGTCTGGGTGGTGTTGCCCGTGTTGTTCCTGGTGACGATGAGCCTGTTGCCATTGCTTTATGTCGGGCTCAAGGCCTGGGAAGCCGGCTGGCACGAAGCCCTGCGCCTGCTCTGGCGCCCGTTTGTCTGGGGTCTGCTGCGCAACACCCTGATGCTGATGGTCGGCGTCACCGTGCTGTGTCTGCTGGTTGGCGTGGCCCTGGCCTGGCTGCTGGAGCGCAGCGACCTGCCGGGGCGGCGCCTGTGGGGCGTGGTGCTGTGCCTGCCGTTCGCCGTGCCGTCGTTTGTCAGCAGCTTCACCTGGGTGTCGCTGAGTTCGGACTTCGAGGGCTTGGGTGGGGCCATTCTGGTGATGGCGCTGTCGAAATACCCGTTGGTGTTCCTGCCGGTGGCCGCCACCCTGCGCAACCTCGACACCTCGCTGGAGGAATCGGCGCGCACGCTGGGCTGCGGCCGCTGGGGCGTTTTCCACAAGATCACCCTGCCGCTGCTGTGGCCATCGATGCTGGGCGGCGCGCTGCTGATCGCCCTGCACATGCTGGTGGAGTTCGGCGCCCTGTCGATCCTCGGCCTGCAGACCTTCACCACGGCGATCTACCAGCAGTTCGAGCTGGAATTCAGCAACGCCAACGCGGCCATGCTCTCGGCGGTGCTGTTGGTGCTGTGCCTGGCGATGCTGTGGCTGGAACTGCGGGTACGCGGCAAGGCCCGCCATGTGCGCATTGGCCAGGGTGTCGCTCGTCGCGCGCAACCGCTGCGCCTGCGCGGCTGGATGCCACTGGGGCAATTGTTCTGCCTGGCCCTGGCAGTGTTGGGCAGCGGCATTCCGCTGGCGATGCTCGGCTACTGGCTCAGCGTCGGTTCGTCGGCGGCCTTCCCGGTCGCGGCCATCGGCAAGGCCCTGGCCACCTCGCTGTCGGTATCCCTGGGCGGCGCCGGTTTCTGCGTGCTGCTGGCGCTGCCGATCAGCTTCCTGGTGGTGCGCTACAAGGGGCGCCTGGCGATCTGGGCCGAGCGCCTGCCGTACCTGCTGCACGCCCTGCCCGGGCTGGTGATCGCCCTGACCCTGGTGTTCTTCGCCCTGCACTATGTGCCGGCGCTGTACCAGACCACCGCGCTGCTGATCCTGGCCTATGCCTTGCTGTTCCTGCCCCTGGCGCAGTCGCCGGTGCGCACCGCGCTGAACAAGGCCTCGCCGACGCTGGAAGAAGCCGCGCGCACCCTGGGTGCTAGCAGTTTCGCGGCGTTCTGCCGGGTCACCCTGCCGATCATCTTCCCGGCGATGGCGGCGGCGTTCGCCCTGGTATTCCTGGATGCGATGAAGGAGTTGACCGCGACCCTACTGCTCAGCCCGACCGGCATGACCACACTGGCCACCGAGGTATGGGCGCACACCGCCAACGTCGAGTTTGCGGCGGCGGCACCTTATGCGGCATTGCTGATCGTCGTGTCGGGATTGCCGGTGTATCTGCTGACCACGCGGATGTATCTGAACAAAGCCTGAGACGTCATCGCGAGACAGGCCCGCACGAATTCGTGTACCGGACACGTGGCGGGCTTGCCCTGCGATAACGCGCAAAACGAAACTTCCTACCCGCTCCTACGCGCATACCTACAAACCAGCACATTTCCTACAAAATTCCTCTACATCGGGTTGATTTCCACACCGTACGAGGGCCTATAGACTCGACACCATGAAAACATCCGGTGACCGTCTCAAAGCCCTCCTGCTGGAGTGCCACCTGACCCCTTCCGACTTTGCCGCCCAGCGCAAGGTCTCGTCGCAGCACGTCAACAACTGGTTCAAGCGCGGCGTGCCCCAGGCCCGGCTCGATGAAATCGCCGACCTGTTCTGCGTACGCAGGCGCTGGCTGCGCAGTGGCGAGGGACCGAAGCATCCGACGCCTCTGGCTCCCGCGACACCAACGGCACCGGCCCTGGCGTTGCCGCCGCCGCTGCAGGCCCTGGACACGGACCTGATCCACCTGCCACTGCACCAGGTGCGCGATGGCAGCCTGCAGGCGCTACCAGGGCATTATCAGCCGATACCCCGGCGAGCCCTGGAGTGCCTGCAGGTCAACGCAGAAAAGGCCATCTGCCTCGGCATGCCAGGTAACAACATGGCCCCGCTGCTGCCCCAGGGCGCCCTGCTGGCCATCGAGCGCGGCTGCACCCGGGTGGTCGAAGGCGAATGCTACGCCCTGCTGCACAACGGTCGCCTGCGGGTGCAACACCTCACCCTTGGCCACAATGGCACGCTGTGCCTGCACAGCCATGACCGCCTCAACCATCCCAGTGAACGCTATACGGCCTATCAGCGCCGGGTGCAGAACGTGGAAATCCTCGGCTGGGTGTTCTGGTGGTCGAGCCTGCGCCCGGCACGCCCCGGCTGAAGCACCTCACTTTTTGCTGGGCATGCGCCACACACACGGGTATGCTACGCCGCACATCATGCCCCCTGATGGTGCAAGCCGCATTCCAGAGGGCCTGGCGACGTCTCACACAGCCGTCCGCCATCTTTTTCAGGCCATGTTGCCAACCGTTTAAGGCGGTTGCGGCTTATCAAAAATGAGCCAAGACCGTCCCCGAGAAGCCGGCCACAAGCCGGCTTTTTAATTCCTGTCGATTTCTCCAAGATGGCTCGCCCCGACGTCGCTCCTGCCGACGCCGGCTATTTGCTGCGGCAGGCTGCTCAACACCGGCCTGAACAGCATGCGCGATCGGTACCCGCCCCCCAGACTGCGTTCGACCATGCCTTCGGCACTCGGCACCGCGCCGCCATGCAAAGCCATGAACATCGACACGACCTCACGCACGTGCGCTTCGGCGTGCTCCCCCTGCAGCGGTGCACACAGGCCGATCAGTACGCGAAAATAGTCATCACCCTTGAGCAGGCAGAAGAAGCGTTTCGCCGACGTCTGCGCATCCTCGACGCGCAGACGACCTGCAAGCGAAGCACGCATCAGCAACTTGGTCATCTCCTTGAGCATGTGCTGTGCACCCGCCTCGTAGAACATGCAGGCCAGCTTCGGCTCCTGACGGGCCATCGCCACGATGATGCGTTGCAGCGCGACCGCCTCGCTGCTGCAGATCAGGTCCAGGTACTTGCCACCGATCTTGAGCAGAACCGACTCGATACTGGCATGCGGCGAAAACTCGAACAGCCGCTCTGGCAGCTGCTCGTCGCACTTGGCTGTGATGGCTGCCGAGAACAACGTCGCCTTGTCACTGTAGTGGTTGTACACAGTCAGCTTCGAGACCCCCGCCTCGGCGGCGATCGCATCCATGCTGCTCCCCTCGTAGCCTTTGCTCAGAAAGAGGCTCTTAGCCGCTTCAAGGACTGCCTTGCGCTTCGCTTGATCCTTGGGACGACCCGATCTACTCACCATCACCGGTTGTTTGGACATCTGATTTCCATACCATTCTTGTTTAATTTTTAGATGACTGACCCCTCCAGCCCGCATTGCTGCGAGCCGGCCAGTCAAGTGTTGCAGGCTAAGACGGCCCGGTCGGCGACCAGGCAGCCGGCAAGGCTCAGGCTCCGTACGAAATGTATCTGCACTCGCCCATACTGCGTTCGTACAGACCCTAGGGCACGAACAATCGCTGCCCTTGCTGTGCATAGGTTTCGCTAGCCTCGGCCGTGCGGCCGGCACCGAAGACATCACTGATATCGAACGGCACCTTCACGCCACGTTGCGCTGCGGGGCGCTGCTCGATAACCGCCAGCCAGCGCCGCAGGTTCGGCAGGTCCTGCACATCGACACCCGACCACTCGTGGCCGCGGGCCCAGCACCAGTTGGCGATATCGGCGATGCTGTAGTCCCCGGCCAGGAACTCATGCTCGGCCAGACGCCTGTCGAGCACAGCCAACAGGCGCTTGCTTTCGGCCTGATAGCGAGCGATCACACTTGGAATGCGTTCTGGAAAGTAACGGTTGAAGACGTTGGCCTGGCCCATCATCGGGCCGACACCGCCCATCTGGAACATCAGCCACTGCATCACCGTCGAACGCGCCTTGGTCTCCTCGGGCAGAAGTGCGCCGTGCTTCTGGGCCAGATAGACCAGGATGGCGCCGGACTCGAAGACGCAAAAGTCCTCTGAATCACGATCGACGATCACTGGAATGCGGCTGTTGGGGTTCAACGCCCTGAAGGCTTCGCTTTCCTGCTCCCGCGCGGCAAGGTCCACCAGAATGGCCCGGTAGGGCGTGGCGAGCTCTTCCAGCATCACCGAGACCTTCCAACCGTTTGGCGTAGCATAGGTATACAAGTCAATCATCGGTTAATTCCTCGAACAGATCGTCTGACTGAATCAGCGTTCGGAAAGCGCAATGCCGGACACATCAGCGCTGGGTTCGGTGCGCCTGGCGAAATGGTGGATGAGGTAGGGTATGCCCACGGCGTTGCAGAACAGCGAGACGAAGATCGCCAAGGCGCAGAACACCCCGAACAGGCGGGTGAAATAGGATTCGCCCAGTCCGAGCACGAGGAACCCCGCACACAGCACCAGCGCGCCGGTCCACAGCGCCTCGCCAATGTCCTCGAAGATCATCACCACCAGTTGCTGGGCCGACAGGTGCGCCGGGGCGTGCCGCGCGTGGTAGAAGCAATGCAGGGTTGCGTCCACCACCAGGCCGAACATGATGCAGCCGATCATCGAGGTACCCACATTGATCGACAGGCCCAAGGCCCCCATCACACCGAACACCGCCACCAGCGGCATGATGTTGACGACTACTGCGACGGCGGCGATCTTCCACGAACGAATGAGCAGGTAAAACGCGACCAGCATGCAGGCGACCGCGAACAGGATGCTCCACAGCATGCCGTCGAGCAGCAACTTGACCATCGCCGACTGCATCACCGAGTACGATGTCAGGCTGTGCTCGAACACACTCGGCTGCCGGTCGAGGTAATCGTTCACCTGGTCAAGCACCTGCTGCAGCTGGGCGTGAGGCATTTGCTGCAGGCGCACGCGCACTCGGGTGGACTGGTTGTCGTAGTCGATGAAACGCGTCAGTTCGTGGTCCGGCCCCGCCAGCGAGTAGGTGAAGACGTATTGCTCGGCCGCCTCCCGACTGTCAGGCAATACCTGGAAGCGCGGGTCGCCTCCATTCATCTCGCGATGGATATCGCGCAGGAAGTCGACCACCGACAAGGTCTTGTCCACCCCAGGGATTCGCCCGAGGTAATCCTGCAGCGCGGCGATCTCGCGCAACGCAGCGGGTTCGAGTACCCCGCCCTTGTCCTGGGTCCGCAGGCTGACCTCAAGGTTGGACACGCCACCGAGCTCACGCTCGACGAAGTCCGTGGACACCTTCACCGGTGCTGACCGATCGATGAAGTTGAGGAACGAGGCTTCCACATGCAGGCGACCGATCGGCAGCAGCGCCAGGGCCACCACCGCGACCGTCAGCAACGGCAGCGTGCGCGGCGAACGATACAACGGCGCGAGGCGCTCCACCCACCTGGCATGGTGCTTGTGCTCGGACCGTCGCACGCGCCTGGCCGGCGCGCACTCAAGCAGGAACGGCATCACCAGGTAGGACAGCACATAGGCAAGGATTGCCGCCAGCGCGGCGATCACGCCGAACGAGCGGATGGGCGCCACCTCGCTGACCGCCAGGGTGAGAAAGCCGATGGCCGTGGTGAAGGAGGTGAGGAAACACGGCACGAAGTTCTGCCGCAGCGAGCGACGTGCGGCCTCGAGCACCGGCAGGCCGTCGTTGAGGCCCTGCCGGTGGGTATCCAGCAGGTGCAGGCAATCCAGCACGGCGACGCACATCATGATCGACGGCAGGCCGACCGTGACCGCGTTCATCGGCAACCCCAGGCGTCCCATGCTGCCCAGCAGCAGCGCCGTGCACAGGGTCACGACGGCCATCACCACCCAGACATCGCCCAGGTTGCGCAGGAACGCCAGCAGCAACACCAGCAGCACCAGCGAAGTCAGAGGAATGAAGACCTTGAGATCCTTCCACATGTCGCTGGTCACCTGTTGCTCGACCACCGGCTCGCCGGCGACGTGGTACAGGGTGAAGCCGCTGCCTTGCATGATCGGCGCCACGCTCGCCAGGATCCGCTCGAACTTGCCTTCGCCAGCCGCCGAGCGGACCTCGATGAGGATCGCCGCCACCTGCCCGTCCGGCGAGATCAGGTCACGCTGGTACAAGGGGCTGGCGCGCAGCTTGTCGAGCACCCGTTGGCGATCGTACTGCGTCGGCTGGGCCAGCGCCTCGGCCACCGGCAGGATATCCAGCGCCTGCTCCTGGCCATGAATGATGTTGACCGAGGCGATGCTGGTCGCCTTGGCCACGTCGGGCAACTGCTTGAAGCGCTCGGTGACCGCCTCGAGCCTGGCCATCGCCTGGTCGCTGAACAACGCCTGGGGTGGCAGGGCAATCACCACCATGCGGTCTTCACCGAAGCGCTGCTTGAACGCTTCGTACTGCTGGCGCTCGGTGTTGCCTTCAGGCAGGAAGGAGTCGATTGACGCATCGAACCGCAGTCCCAGCGCACCGGGCGCGATTGCCAGCACGGCAATCAATACCCACAGCGCATTCAACCTGCGCCAGTTGATCAGAAATCGAATGATTGCATCCATGCCCATGGGTGTACCTCGCGCGATGGCGATCCTTTCATTGTCGTCGGTGCATCAGCCGGCCCTGGCGGCCAGCTGAGCGATGATTAACCCGGCAATACCAAACAGGCAGACGACACCCACGGCATAGGCCAGGGTCCGCCATGGCTGCCAGCGCGCCAGGTAGGTCACGGTGTGCACGATGCGTGCAGCGGTGAACAGCGAGAACAGCCATACCGCAGGCCCTGCCGGTCCCTCGAGCAGCACGTAGATGCCACCGAGCACGAAGAACAATGGAATGTTCTCCAGGTCGTTCATCCACGCCTGGGAGGCGCGGGAGACCTGCGGCAATTCCTCGGCACTGGCGGGGCGGCCGACGAACCCGGCATCTTCGGCATTCTTGAAGGTCAGGCGGCCAATCCGGTATGCGCCCTGGTAGAGCGAGATCGCGAACATCTTGGCGAACAGCACCAGGACACACAGGGTGTAGCTGTACAGAACAACGCTCATATCTACTCCTTTAGATAACTTCCGGTGTTTTGGTCGATGCCCCGGCGGTTCAGGCCTCCGGGGCAACTCCAGTGTAACAGCCGGGCTCTTTTCAACCGGAGCTTAAAGCGATACGCGCCGCACGAATTCCTCGGTGTCGAACTCGAACGCAAGCTTTGCGCCGGTCGCCTTGTCCGAGCCCCAGCCTTCCTTGAGCACGGTCATCACGGTCTGGCGGAAGCGTGGCGAGGTCACCCACATCAGCGAGAACATCTTGTTGCCCATGATCATCTTGTTGATCGCCCGCGAGGCAATGGCCAGCGAAGGCACCGGGGTCTCGACGCAGTGCCACCACCAGTGTGGCGAGAACAGCACGTCACCCGCCTCCAGGGTGGTGGTGTACTTGGGAATGTAGCGATACAGCGGATAGCCGTCGGCCTCGATCTCGTCGTGGCTCTTGCGCCAGTCGAGCATGGTTGCGGCGTAGAACATGTCCTTGCGGGTAATCGGGTGCATCCACATCGAGTGCTTGGGATGCACGAAGGTCCACTTCTTGACGCCGCTGATCATGGTGAAAAGGTTCGGTCCCCCGGTGCAGTGCCAGCCCGAAATCACCCCGCCGGCAGACAGGAACATCTGCGTCGACATGATCCGCTTGTCGCGGGTGCTCAGGTAGCGCCCCAGGGTCGGCAGGTCGAGTTCCTGGCGCAGCTCGGGGTGCTTGTTGAACAGGTCCTCGGTGTGGCCCGGGTAGTAGGTACCTCCGCCAAGGATGTTCTCCACCACTTCGGAGATCGGCAGGTCGATGTACTGCAGCGCCTTCTCGTTCAGTTCGTTGCCCCGCACGCGGGTCGCCACCTTGACATCGCCGTAGTGCTCGGCAAGGTATTGCGGGGTCCATTTGCGCACTGACTCCCAGTCCTTGGCAGCGCCGCGGAACACCACCGGGGTGTTGGGTTCCAGGTAGATCTTGTGGAAGTTTTCCGGCGACAGGTCCTTGAGCTCGACCTCCGGCACCGGCAGCGTCGGAGCGTCGCCGTAGGCCCGGGACTGCTCCTGGATGCGCGCCTCGATGCGCCGGGTGCGCTCGATGCATGCCTGCGAGCCATAGGGGCCATGTTCCTTGCGCCCGACGAAATAGTAGCGGCGGAGGAAATCCGCCCAGTACTGGCTACGGGTCAGCCAGTCGATCTTCGGGTCGTGGGTCAGGTCGATGGTCGGGAAATCCACGTGGGCGAAACTGCCGGAATTCATCACTTTGTCCATTGCTATCACTCTCCCTGTTGTCTTATTGGGTTTCACTGTTGAAATGCGCTGCGACGTCCTGCGGCGCACCTTGCACCGCACCGCTGCCGAACAGCCGAGCCAGGGCCTGGACGGACCACTCGGTCAAGCCGATATCCTGGAGCTGCGCCATGGGGTTGCCGAACAGGAACTGGCGCACATGCGGGCGCAGTTCGAGCGACAGCAGGTCGATGCGAATCGCCACGGCCGGGGTGTTGTAGTTGCTGTAGTAGCGCACCTCGGAGATCGCGCTCACCCCCATGAAGCGGTACAAGGCCTGGTGCTTGGGCGGTACGGCGAACACCACGTCGGTACAGCCGCGGGTGAACTTGGCGTGTTGCAGGGCGATGCGGAACAGCGAGTACACGCACAACATGCGCTCGGGGTCATGGATGCTGTAGTTCATCGCCCCGAAGTGCTCGGTGCTCACCGCCAGCATGCCGAACTCGACCAGACGGCGACCTTGTTTGCGCAAGGGCGCCAGGCAATCCTCGAACACCGCGTCCATCGGCAAGGCTGCCACCGAGTCGGGAATCGAGGTCAGGGTCATCGCCACCTCCCCCTCCACCTTGCCGACGAAGGTCACGGTCTGCGGGTTGAGCAGGAAGCTGTTGGTGTACAGCCCATTCTGCGCGGGCGCTGCCAGGCCCTTGCGGAAGTAGGCGCCATAGACCAGGCGATAGGCGGCCTCGCGGTCGTCGATCGATTTGGCCTGCCCCAGCAACACCGGTGCGCTGGAGTGCAGTTCGCTGGCCGGGCAACGCGGTTGGTGATCCGGCTGTTCGCCAGCCTCGGCGATCGCCTGGTCAACCCTCAGGCGCTGGCACAGGTGCTTCACCTCGCGCGGCCATTGCCCGCCATTGCAGGTTTCGCAAGGCAGGCAATGCAAACGCACGACCGCGCCGATGGCCTCCACCTGCACGACCTGCGCCTCGAAGGCCAGGTCGCGCCGAGCGATGTCGTCGCGGCCCTGCAGTGTCAGCACCTGGCCCACGCGTACTGCCAGGGTCGTCTCCAGCACCAGTGCCGACTCGCTCAGCGAACATAGCCGCGCCGTGCCCCGGACATCGTCGACGCTCAGGATCCAGGTCCCCCCTGCCTCGTCAACACATCGTTTTTCTACGTCTGTACTCAACAAAGGTCTCATCAGCTTCACTTCCTATCGATTGAACGAGAACATCCCTATCGCTACCTTTCGAAGCCCAGATCCATGCGTGTCGTGCTCCTCCCTGCCAGTTGCGTCATTGCTCAAGGGTTTTCCAGCACTGGCCGCTCTCGACCTTCGCGCGTTGCCACGACCCGTGCGCTTGAGGCGGTGGGCGCAGGCTCGCGCGGCCGGATCAGCCGGACGATCGGCAAGGTGATGACCGTCGCCGCGAGTGCGACAACCATGAGAATCGCGTAGAGGTCGGTCGTGATGACGCCGATCTCCAGCCCGACCGTCAGCAGGATGATTTCCATCACCCCCTTGGTGTGCATCAGCGTCGCCACGACGAATGCGTCGGGACGGCAAAGCCCCGTGCAGCGCGCCACCAGGTACGAAACCCCAGCCTTGCCCAGCGCGCCGACCAGCAGGAACAAACCGCCCCATGCCAGCAGGCCCGACCAGCTACCTGCCTCGATGTTCACGTTCATCGCCGCCGTGCCAAAGAACAGGGGTGCGAAGAACAGGTTGACCAAGGCCTGCGGTCCCTTTTCCCAGAACTCGCGAAGGCCCTGGTGACGGCGGAAGGCGATCCCGGCGATGAAGGCGCCGATGGTCACGTGGGCGTTGGCCAGGTCGGTGATGACACAGAAGGTGAACAGCACGATCAGCGCCGCGACCAGTGGCCGTGACGGATCACTGCCGGCGGTCGCGGACGAAGGCGCGACCAGGCGGCGGCTGACCACGAACTCGGCCACCGCCACCAGCACGATCAGGGTGATGCCGGAATACAGAATGCTCGCCGAGCCCGTGCTCGATAGCAGCACCAGCACCAGGGACAGGGCGAACCAGGCGAGGATGTCGGTGATCACCGCTGCGTTCATCACCAGCGGCGCCAGCCGGTGGTGGAGAAAACGCGGATCGGCGAGGATGCCGGCCAGCACCGGGACAGCGGTGGCCGCCATCGCGACGCCAAAGAACAGCATGTAGGGCAGCCGATCGACATGGCCGGAGAACACGCCGTGGCTGGCATAGCCAAGCAGCACCCCAGCCAGTCCCGCGCCGATGAAACCGAACACCGCGATCGGCAACGCCCCACCAGCCTTGGCCTGCGATCCACCATGGCTCCCCGAGCCGGTTTCCAGCCCCAGGCCAAACATGATGAAGATCAGGCCGATCTTGCCCAGCGCCATCAGGCCGGTGACGTTGGCGAACAACGCGCCGGTCAGGCCGGGATCGATCGCGCCCAGTACCATCGGCCCGACGATCACGCCGGTCAACAGATACCCGATGACTGCGGGCTGACCCAACCAGAAACTGACGCGGCCCAGACAGTGGGAGACCCCGAGGATCACCAGCAATTGCATGAAGATGTTTGCCGAGTTCATGGTCGATCAATCCTTGCGCGCCGCGGCGCCTGAGTGCTGTCCGATGAGTCGTCCATCGCCGAAGGGTTCGACCGGCCGCTGCCCGGGGTTGGTCGGGTGCACGCGCCAGCGAGCAGCAACGGCGTGCAACGTGACCACCAGCAACGCGGCCAGGCAGACGAGGACGCTGTAGAGAATCGCCGGGATCGCCATGTCGACACTGCCCAGCAAGCTGGCGATGACCAGCGCCAGGGCACTGTTCTGGATGCCGATCTCGACGGTGATCGAACGGGTCTGGGCACTGCCGAGCCCCGCCATCCTGGCTGCCAGCCAGGCAAGGCCCATGGTGCTGCCGAACAGCGCCACCAGGCTGAAGCCCAGGCGCGCGGCATAGGCCTGCAGCAGCGGGAATTCCTTCACCACCACCACCAGGATCATCAGCATGAGGAACGCGAAGCCGAGTATCCGCAGCAGCGGTTCCAGACGTTTGCAAGCAGTCGGCCAGAGCCGCGCCAGCCCCATGCCCAAGGCCAAGGGCAACAAGGTGAGGAGGAACAGGCGCACGACGGTGTCGGCCATCGGCAGTTGCACGGTCTGGCCGAGAACGCCGTAGTGGGCCAGCGCCAGCGCCACCAGCAGCGGCACGCTGATGAAGGCGATACAACTGGAAATCACGGTCAGCGAGATCGACAGCGCCACGTCGCCCTTGAGCAGGTAGGTGATGGTGTTTGAGGCCACCCCGCCCGGACACAGGCACAGCACGATCACCCCCAGGGCCAGGGTGCCGTCGAGCGCAAACACCCAGTTCACCCAGAGCCCCATCAATGGCAGCAGCAGCACCTGCCCCAAGGTGCCGATGGCGACCCCGGTTGGCGCCTGCAGCAGGTCGACGAAGTCCTTGCGGCGCAGGCCCAGCCCCATGCCGATCATCATCACGAACAACAGCACCGGGGCGATCAGCCTGGCCAGTTCTATGGTTTGCATACGTGTTCTCCTGGCTGGCCCAGGCCCAACTGGGCCTGGAGAAATGCCACCACCGCCTCTTGGGCCAGGTAAGTGGGGTGGTCCTGTTCGTCGACATAACTCACGCCCAGCACCGAATGGGCCCAACGCCCGATGCCATGGGGGTTGTCCGCCGACGAGTCGATTTCGCAAGCGACGAAACGCTCGCCGAAAGCCTGCTTCAGGCTTTCGAAACGGGCGTCTGGGACCGCCGGGTCACCGGTGAAGCGCAGGCCGAGTACAGGAATGGCCTGTTCGGTCGAGCGCCGTACGACAGCGTCCAGCGTGTCCTGCTCGATACCCAGCGCACCGGCCTTGGCAGCGGACAGGGCGAAGGGCAGCGAGGGGTTTGCCAACACAGGGGCGATGACTGCAGGGTCCGCCATCATGGCCAAGCCAAAGCCACCGGTCAGGCACATGCCGATCACCCCCACTCCTGGGCCTGGACTGGCCGCGTGCGCCGCTCGGGCCAAGGCCCGCAGCCAGTCGGTAATCGGGCTGCTGCGCCGGCTGGCCAGGACCCGGAACTCCCGCGAGATGCAGACCTGGCCCATGCAACCGGCCACCGACAACGCCGAGACCCGCACCCCTGGCTTGCCGAACAACACCGGCATCCACACGCCAAGGCCCGCATCGGCAAGCCGCCGGGCCAGGCGCACCACGCCATCGTGCAGTCCGGGGACTTCGTGCATGAGCACCACCGCGGGCCCCTCGCCCAGGCGAAAGACCTGGCGAGTCACGCCCTCATGGGAAAACTGGAAATCCGAGCAACCTGCGAAAAGGTCGCCAGCGAGCGCTAGATCGTTCATTCAACCATCCGTGGTAAGCCATCCGCGGCAGGTGCTCGGCCAACAGCCGGCCACCCGCTCGTGCATGCCGCCCGCGCCTTGCTGACCAAGGCGCGTGGCGGCGTCGGTCAAGCCTTCAGGCGCAGTCTCGTGCCTGGTCAGCAACGCGCCTCACCGCCCTGGACGGGGGTGGCGCTTCGAGCGGCGCCATCTTCAGATCCTCCAGACGCAGGTCAAGCTCGCGCAGCGAGCGGTCGATGTGCCGCCCCATGAAGATCCGCCGACGGACCATGAAGTCCATGAGTGCGAAGATCAGCAGCCACTTGCGCCGCCCCGCCTTGCCTTCGCGAACCAGCTTGGCGAACTCGGGCTTGTACGGGTTGTAGCCAAGCAGCTTGAGATCCGAATACATCAGCAGCCAATTCAGGGTGAAGTTGCTCAACACCGGGTTGGCATGCACTTTGTTCTGCACCAGGCCCAGTTCGATGACTGTGTTGGTGACGCGCGCCTGGTCGTAGTCCCAGGCATGGAACGGCGCGAGGATGCGCGGCAGCTTGATGCCCTCGCCATGGCGTTGCGGGTTCCAGAACAGCGCCCGCTCGTGTTCCTTGAACACGCCGTTGGCAAACAGTTCATGGGGCGTCCAATCCTGGGCGATACGCTCCGCCGGCATCTCGTAGAGCATGCGCTCGGGCTCCGGCTGGCCGGGTGAATAGCCGGTGAAGATCAACGGGATGTCCTTCTCCACGGCAAAACGCAGCAGGTCCCCTTCGCGGATGTCCAGCCAGAAATAGCAAACCGTGTGCACTGCCCCCTTCGGGCCCTGGTTCATCAGCAGATGGCGGATGAAACGCCGGTAGACGCTCTGGACCGGACGGTGCACGTGATGGTCCACCCCGAGTGCCTTGACCGTCCGCCGGATGTTGTCCCAGGTCCTGGCCGGTATGTCGAAATCGCTGGTATACGCCAGCACCTTCAGGCCGTAGTCCACCACCAGCCGGTGCAGCAGGTAGCAACTGTCCTTGCCACCACTGAAGGAGACAATGCAGTCGTACTTCCTGCCACTGCCCTTGGCGGCGCGCAAAGTCGCCTCCAGGTCCTGCTGGAAGCGCATGCGCTGCGCGTCCTGGCGCAACCGCCCCCCCGCCTGCGAGATGCGGCACAGGTTGCAGGTGCCGTCCGAATCCAGCGCCACGCCTTCGACGTCGTCGGTCAGCAGGCAGCTGACACATACTTTCTTGAACATACCGACCAGCTCCTTTCTATCCTTGTCGTGCTCCGATAACGGTCCGTGTCAGGTCACGCGTTCACGGCGACCTGGGCGTGTGGCAGGCGGGCGTATGCTTGCCGGGCCAGTTGCAGGGCCTCCCCAAGGAAATCGCCATAGGCGGTCAGTGCCTGCTCGCCGATGGCGACCAGGTGCTGGGTGTATTCAGGCTTGGCTTCGAGCAACTCGGCGACCACGCGGAAGTTGGTATCGGTATGGCCAAAGTCGAATCTCACATGCTCGGCCAGGAAGGAAATACTTTGCTGGCCTTCTTCACACAGCGCTGCGGCACAGGCTTTCAACAGTGCTGGGCCGTATTGGGTGGTGATCAGTTCAATCTCCACATCAATGGCAAGTTCGGCCCACGGTGCATCTCCGGCCACCACGTCCTTGTGCAACTGGTGATAACGGCGCACCGAAGGCGTCAGATTGGAAACCAGCAAGTCGTCGGTATTGATCGGCATTCCCGGATACTTCGCATTCCACAGGTTCACCAACTTGTGGACATCCGCCGCCGCCCACTCGTGGTGACCGTCTTCTTCTTCGGTGTGCTCCTTGAAGAACTCGGCCAGCCTGTTCAGGCCCAGGGCCTCGCAGCGCACGCCGGCCGTGGCCAGGTACTCCGGAATAGGCGTAGTCAGTGCCGCGCTCATGGCGCTCCAGTAGATCATGAAGAGGTTCACCAACGGCGCGTCCATCGGCGCGTTGAACAACGCCTGGACATCGTCACGGGCGGCAAACTTTTCACGTGCCGCCGCGATACGAATCTGGTACTCGTTGATCATGATCGGATCATTGCCAACATTCATTTTTCACGCTCCTTTGTAGGATGAATAAAACCTTTAAAGTCCATGAAACAGGCGATCGCGGCCAAGGGACGGACAGTCATATCCTCCCGTTTCAAACGATCGCATTTACTGCAAATGGCCCGCATGAACATGCGCGCGCAACTACATTGCCCTGTCAATCAGAAGTAATAGTGAACCCCTGCGTACAATTGATCGTTATCCCTGAACTGGCCGAAGATACCTTCGTCATGCCCGGCAAAATGCATTCCGCCAGTGCGCAGTTCCCAGTCGTCGGTGACCCGCCAGCGCAATTGCAGGCGCCAGAAACGGTCGGTCATGTTCATGAACTCGCGCCCCTGGAACTCCAGCCACAGGTCCTCGCCCTTGAGCGGCACGTTCACCCGCCATGTCACGCTTGGCCGGTACTTGTCCGGCTGCATGTTGCCGTTGTGGTTACGGATGTAGTCGAGGGTGTACTGCAGGTTGATGTAGGTCCGCGAGGCGAAGGTGTAGTCCATGCCGGCCACTCCCCTGAGCGTGTCACGGCGCTCGACCAGACCCGGCACAGCCATGTCGTAGCTGACATAACCGGCATCGGTGACGTAAGCCAGTTCGCCACGCACACCGATCCCGTCACGCCCCGACTCGAACGCCATCGACGTGGTGTGCTGGCGGGCGTGATAAGGCTGCACGGTACCGACTGCCCTGCCGCTGGCGTCGAAGCCCTGGATATCGGCGCGAAATGCCGCCATCTGCTCGAACTGGTAGGCATAGTTGAACGACAGGTCATAATTGTCGCGCCGCAGCACTCGCCGAGCGGCAAACACGCTGTCGCCCAGCGGACCACCTTCAACCTTGGTCGAGCGCTCGCTCAACCCCAGTCCGCGCACGTAGTTGTTCTCCACGAACAGGCTCCATTCCTCGCCTGGCTGGGCCAGCAGATCCTGACGGAACTGCGGCTGCCAAAGCACCTCGAAGAAATCGCCGCCATCAAGAAAGTAGCGACCGCTCACCGCGGTCACCGGCCACTTGCGTTCGAAGCGGGTATGGATCAGGAAGCTGCGAAAATCCTGGGGTGTGAAGCTGTCGATCACACTGACCTCGTCCGCCACCCCCCACTGGATCACCTGCCGCCCGATGCGCCAGCTGGTCGTCTCGCCTTCCCATTCGACGTACCCTTCCCACAACCTGGCAGTGCTTTCGTTTTCGTCGGCTGCCGAACGCATGCGCTTGTGCTCCAGCTCCAGGTCCGCCGAAACCAGCGTGCGCAGGCCGTCGGCCTGGTGATCCAGCTCGACCCGGCCGCGACCTCGCAGGCCATTGTCCAGGCTCGACTTCAAGGCGCTCGAGCCCACCTCGCCACCGCTGCCCAGGCCAACCGCCGAGCGCAGGTCGAAAAACCCCGTCACCGTGTTCTGGCCACCCAGGGCCGCCAGCGCCTGGGCGCTCACGCAAGGCGCGCCAGCCAGCGACAAGACGGCTGCAAGTGTTCGGACAATCCCGACCATCACTCCACCATCCTGCTGGTTTCGTCACTGACCAGGCGTTGCACGTCCGCAGGTTCGGCAAAGTGCTCGATGCCCTTCTCCATCTGCCGCACCGTCACCAGCGACGCAGGCAGCCCGGTATCGACGCGAACCCAACGTCGCTCCATCAGCGTCTGATGCCCGTTGCGCAGATCATTCACCTGCACGAAACGCTCGTACAGGGCAGAGCCGTATGCCTGCACTTCGGTGCGCCGAACCTGCTTGATCAACTGGCCGGCAGCATCGAAAAAGTCGATCCGACTGGGGAAGTAACTGCCGTCGGCGCGGATGTAGTAGCGGCGCTTGGCATACGCCGAGTTCGACGACGGCTTGGCCTGGCAATCCACCACATGCACTGCGAAACCTTCCTCGCTGGCCTGCTCCACATAGCTGAATGTCCAGTCCTCGAGGTTGATCTTCTGCAGATCCTCGTAGATCAAGTCGGACCCGACCCAGGTCTGGTGCTTGGAAGATACCCGCCGAACCCTACTGGCGGCCGGCAGGTACAGGTATTGCAGGTCCTCGGCGCCACGCACCTCCTCGTTGAAGGTGGCGATGTTGCGAATGCTGCGGGGATAGAAGAACTTCTGCAGGTCGAGGTCACCCTGCTCGCCTGCCAGGTGATACCAAAGCAACCCGCGCTGCCGCTTGGTTCCAGCCTTGTCGGTCAGGGTGACCAACAACATCGAGACCGAATCCTTGCCGGTTGGGCGGTCCTCGGAACGCTCGATGATATCCCTTGGCACCAGGTTGCCCGCCGGCATGCCAGCGAAGGCCAGCAGCGGACAGAGCACGCCGATGATCATCAGCAAACGCTTCATGGCTGCACGCTCCCGGCCTGGCGATAAGTGGCGAGCATGCCGCCGGCGAGGCCTGCAGGGCGGTGGACCTCCTCCAGGGCGAGGTGCTGGTCGGTTTCGCGCAGCGCCTCGCCGATGCAGATCGCAGCCGTGTCCAGGACACGCTCGTCCTTGCCTGGAACGCCAAGAGCGAAACGCACCAGGGCATCGCCAGGGCCGGCCGAGCCCCCTGGATTGAGCGCGCCACGCACACCGTAGCCCACATACAGATGATTGAGGAAGGCGCGAGCATGCATGGCCGTGAACTGCGCGCCAGCCATGAGGAACACGCCATGGACACCCACCTGTGACTCGTCGCCCAACTGCAACAGGCCGTGGAAACGGCGTACCTGGTCAATGCGCGAACGAACTTGCTTCACCAACCCATGCGGCTCGCGCATTGCCGCCAGCAAACGACGCTTGCCCAGCAGGTCAAGGCCCGTGCCGAATATCAGCGCCTGGTCGCGACAACGCTCGAACAGGGTGCGGTCACGTAGCGCGAGGAAACCACCGATGGTCGTCGGCATCTCCTTCGTCGCGCTCAGCAACACACCGTCTGCCAGTGCGCACAGGGCCTGAACGATGCTCAGTTCGTCATGGTCACGCCAGTCGCAGGCGTACTCGCGGATCAGACAGGCATTGCTGAGGATCCGCGTCGCGTCGAGTAGCAGCGGGATGCCGTAACGATCAGCCACTGCCTTCACTGCACGCAGGTTGTCCAGCGAAACGGGTACGCCGCCAATGGCATTGGTGCAGGCTTCGACCAGCAGGAAAGGTATGCGCTGGCGGCCCACACGCTTGATCGCCTGCTCCAGGGCCACGCAGTCCAGGTCAGCGCGAAATTGGCCACCGGCATCTGCCGTCGACACCGTGCAGTATGTGGCGCCCCTGAGCTGCAGGTGCGCCTGCAGCGTGGGAAATGGCGCGCTGCCAAGCACGCAGTCGCCCGCCGTGACCAGGGCGTTGACCAGCAACGCCTCCGCCAGCCGCCCCTGGGCCAACGCCAGCACCTGGGGCAGGCCGAACAAGGCCTGGAACGCCGCAGCCAGTCGCTCGTCCAGCTCACCGTCGCCGTCCTGGCGCAATAGAGGAACGCTCGGGTAGTCGCGGTGCATCAGGCTGTCGGTCTGGTAGTCGTCCAGGACCAGCCGCGACGGTATCAGGTCGAGGTTGAACCCATGTTGAGCCAGGACCCGCGCGCGGGCCTCGACGGTGTCGGCCAGCAACGTCATGCCAAGGCTCCCTCGGACACGTCGATGATCCTGTGGTTCATGCGATTGAGGTCGAAGAACATCACCTTTGGCAGCACGATCGGTTCCCGGAAACCCGGCACCAGGTCATGCAGCAGGTGGTTCACACACTCAGTGGCCAACAGCGATGTCGCGATCAGAGGCCCCACAGCTACCGTTGGCACCTTGCCAACCTCGAGGCTGCGGACGATCGCCTGCATGTGCTGGGGCACGAAGATTTCGTCGAAGATCCGCGGCAGGGAGCCCTGCTCCTTGGCCACCTTGAGCGTCTGCGTCCAGTACTCCATTCCCAACCCTTGCGGTGAGGAGCACAAGGCAAAGCAGCCGAAGCCCATGATCGGCCCGACAACGCTGAACACCCCACGCTCGTGTGCCTTGCGGTGGATGGACTCACGCAGCGAGTGGGGCACGTTGGCATCCAGGCAGTCGACCAGGATGTCAGCGCCCGACAAAAACTCGTCCTGGTTGTGGTCGGTGATACCTTCGACAAAGATCTCGACCTTGGCCCGGGGATTGAGGTCGAGAATCAGCTCGCGATACACCAGGGCCTTGTTTCGGCCCAGCGAAGCACCCGTCGCGGCCCATTGGCGGTTCATGTCGGGCGGATCGAAAGCGCCCGGGTCAGCCAGCTTGAATGACTGTACGCCCATCCGGCACAGGGTGAGTGCCATGGCGCCACCCACGCCGCCACAACCGGCGATCACCACCCGGCTGGACGCAAGCTTGTCGATGCCCGCCTCGGTCAACAGAGGTAGCGAGCGGTTCAGCATATCGTCGTTACTCATCCTGAAACTCCTTTTCTCACGTGTGTGGATCCTTGCCTTGGCAATGCTGCCAGAGGCCGCCATGCCTCCTGCGAGGCGCAGGAAGGACACGTTGCCAATACTTCCTTCGGCAAAATGTCACAAACAATTTCAAGCCGGCCCTATCGCACCGGCCAACTAATTAAACCGACGAGTAAATAAACAACGGCAAATCGCAGGCACAACGAGACACCACGCAGTAGTTGCGCAACACCGCCAATTAATAAAACCCTCAGTACACTATTGGCACTTTTAAACTGCAAAGTTTAATTTGTCAGTCGCTGGCGCGAACAAACTAAACTCGTAAGTTTAATTGCCAGCCAACCGAACGCAGCAAGCCAAAGCAACCTTGAAAGCAGAACCAACAAGCCCGGCTCAAAAACAAGCATAAAACACTTAAAATCAATGACTTGAAAATGCCAACTCAGGCTGGATAGACGCTGCAGCGCACAATAACACCCGAGAATTGCAGCCGCGTGCACAGTACTCGCCAAGCGTTTTGGCGTGGCCAATCCGGACGAACGCCAACAGAAGAAATAGTTATTAACTTAGAATATTCGCGGATACTAAACGGAGCGCCAAGACAATACAAGCCACTCTTTAGCCATTATCGATAGCCCTGCGCAACGAGGCGACTATCGCACGCAGCAGATGCGCGAGATAAAGCACAATCTATTATCCGGCACGCCTGTATTCAGCAGGCCCGCCGAAACATATGGCAGCGCTGCTCGATATCAGGGGGGGCAACGCTCGCACCCTGGCCATTGCCCGAGCAGCAGTCGGGACCTGCTCGGCATTGCAATTGGCTAGCGGCGATGCGGGGTATCAGGGGTTAGCGTTGCAGCGCACTTGAGATCGAACGCCGCGCGGGCGGCGCTCGGCTGCAAGGGTTGCGGCGGGCTCCAGCCACCCCGACGATCGGGCCAAGGCGCTGGACAAGGCAGGCGCTCTCAGAAGCGCGCCACCATCCCCACCCGCCAGGTACGTCCCGGCGCCGGCATGAAGCTCTGCGCCAGCGGGTCCAGGTAGTAGCGGTCGGTCAGGTTCTGCACCGACACATTCAGCTCGGTGTGCTCCAGCAGCTTGTACTTGAGGAACAGGTCGAACAACGCCACCGAGCGGTAGTCGATCTGCGGCGTGGTCGCGCCGGTCTGCCAGGGTTTGTCCATCTGCGCGGTGGGTCCCGAGCTGTAGGTCATGCGCCCGCCCACGGTCAGTGCCTCGTCGAAGAAGCGCATCCCGCCGAGCAGGTTGGCCGAGAAGCGTGGCGGGTTCTGGGTGTTGGTGTACGAGCCCATGTAGCTGCCCGACGTGCAGTCCGGGGTGTCCTGAGTGCGCTGGTAGCGATTGGCGCTGGCGCGCAGCTTGGCGGCGAAGGCCGCGTCGCAGGTCTCGGTCATCAGGTAGTAGGTGGCCGAAAGGTCGGCGAACACACGCCCGGCATCGTAGTGCGACTGCAGTTCCAGCCCACGGGTGTGGAAGCTGTCGGTGTTGCTGAAGGTCATCTGCCCCCACAGGCCCGGGCTCGGGTCGTAGTAGCGGGTGATGTAGTTCTTGATGTCGTTGTCGAACCAGGCCAGCTTGGCCGACGCCTCGTCGCCCGCGGTCAGCAGGTCGCTGCGCAAGGCACTCACGCCCACTTCCCAGCTGCGCGAACGCTCGGGCTTGAGGTGCTTGCCCGGGGTGACCTGCTGGGTGCCCTGGCTGGTCTCGAACAGTGACGGCAGGCGCAGGCCCTGGGTGTAGGAGGCGTAGACGAAGGTGTCCGGGAGGAACTCGACATTGATACCGAAGGCCGGCGCGAAGCCACCGCCGCTGCTCTTGCCCTGCGGGGTGTAGTCGTAGCCGGTGACCACGTTGCTGACACTTTCGGGATGGACCACCACGTTGGTCGCGCCGGACTCGTTGAACGGCACGCCATTGAACGGCTCGTTGCTGTTCTCGAAGACGATGCCGTTGTTCAGGCGTGGGTCGGTGGCGTCGGTGTACTGGCCGTTCTGGTCGGGGAACCACGTCATGCTGCCCCAGTGCCCCGGGCTGCTGGCGGTGATCCAGCGCATTTCCCGCTCTTCGCGGCGCGCCTCGGCCAGCACGGTGTTGTCCTTGGTCTGGTAGTGGGCATAGCGGCCGCCGCCCCACAGCGTCAGTGTTTCAGTGGGTTTGTATTCCAGGTTGCCGTTGAAGCTGAACTCCTGACGCGAGGCATCGCGCAACATGCGGTTGGCGTTGATGTCGTGCTGGGTGGAGACCACGTTGCTTTGCGGCTGGAGGTCCTCGAGCTGGAAGGCGCCGCCCAGGTCGAGTTTGAAATCACCATGGGCTGTGGTGAAGCGCGAAACGTTGGTCAGGTCGCCGCCGATGCGGCGGTTGTCCTGGCGGGACCAGGCGCGGTCGGTACGGTACAGCTGCGACTTGGGTGCCATCCAGGCCGCGCTCAAGGTACTGGTCTTCGAGTCGGTCATCCACAGCCTGCTGGTGAGGTCCACCCACGGATTGCCCTCGGGCAGGTAGTGATAGCGGGCGGTGTAGGTGTCGATCTGGATTTCGCTGGTGGGGTACTGATAGATGCCGGCGGTGCCGTAGCGGAAGATGTCCGAGGGCATGATCTCGCCCATGTGCCCGTCGAAGCGGCGATAACCCAGGTCCAGGGTATGGTCGTCGGCCAGCCGCCAGGTGGTCTTGAGCAGATAGGAGTCGGTCTCGGACGACGAGTTGAGTACCTCCTCGCCGGCGTTGTAGGTATTGGCGACACTGGCCTGCTCGTCACCCCAGCGGTCATACAGGCGGTAGCGGTCCTGGCCCTTCTTGCCGGAAAAGTAGTTGCCCTGGTTGCGGTGCGCATAGGCCGCCACCAGGTCGAAGCGTTCATGGGAGTAGCCAAAGGCGGCGCTGCCGGACTCGGCCTTGGAGCCGAACAGGCTGCCGCGTTCGTCACGCGGCACCGCGCTCAGGTCCTCGTCCCTGGAGTTGCGGTTGCGGTGTTCGGGCTCCACGCCGTTGTTCCACAGGTTGCCGGTCAGGCGCACGCCGACATCCTTGCCATCGACCAGGATGTCATCGACACCGATGGTCTTCATCTCCACCGAGCCACCGATCGCTCCCGAGCGAGTGCTGGGGCCTTTGTTCACGGTGACACTGCTGATCAGGTCGGGGTCGATGTAGCTGCGCTGCTGGGTGCCGCCGTAGCCCCGGTAGACATCCACCGCCTGCTCCGAGCCATCGACCCTGACCGCCACCCGGCTCTGCCCCTGGATGCCGCGGATGTTGACGTCCAGCGCTCCGCCGTTGCGGCTGTCGCCGACCTGCACGCCGGCCACGCCCTTGAGCATGTCGCCCACCGAGACGGTGCTGAAGCGGTCGAGGTCCTCACGCGACAGGTGCACCGTCGAGCGTGGCGCGCGATAGGTGTCGCGCTGTGGGTCCAGCAACTCGCTGGCCGCGACCATGGTCGGCGTCAGTTCCGTCGCCATCGTCGATGCCTGGGCCTGCGGGATGAGGATATAGGCCCCCCGGGAGTTCGACAGCAGTTGCAGGCCGCTGTTGGCCAGCAGGCGCCGGGCCCCCTCCTGCACGGTGTAGCGGCCCTTGAGTGCCGGCGCGGCGCGGCCGCGGGTCAGCTCGGGATCATAGGACAGCAGCAGCCCCGACTGGCTGGCGAACACGCTTAACGCGGTGCCCAGCGGGCCCTTGGCGATGTCGTAGTCGCGCAGCGTGGCATCGTCGGGCCGGGTAGAAGCCATGGCCGGGGCATCGGCGGCCTGGGCCAGACTCGAAGCCGTGCCCATCAGGCAGCCGAGCATCGCACAACGCACGGCGAAGCTGATCGGGGACAAGCGTTGCGAAGGACGCGAAACAGGGGAAAGCCGACGGATTGCGGGCATGCTTTTCTCGCTCGTGAGGTCAGTGCCCGGCACTCGATGCGGGCTTGCACCCCTTCTGTCGCATGACGGCGAAAAAGGTATATGCGTGCGATTCGCATTTTCACTTGATCTTGTGATTTAGCCAAATCTAGTGATAATTGTTTGCATTTACACCCTGACACCTCCCCGCCATGACCCTTTTCAATACTCCGCCCCAGCCCGCCGAGCGCTGCGCCGTGACCACGCTGTACATCGAGCACCACGCCTGGTTGCGCGGCTGGCTGGCGTATCGACTGCGCTCCTGGGGGCGTGGCGTGGCCGACGACCTGGCCCAGGACATCTTCGTGCGCGTGCTCGCCAGCCGCGACAGCAACCAGCCCGATACCCTGCGCCAGCCACGCGCCTACCTGACCCGTATCGCCAACTGCGTGCTGGTCAGCTGGCGCCGCCGTCATTCGCTGGAGCAGGCCTGGCTCGAAGCGCTGGCGCTGGTGCCCGAAGCGCTGCAGCCGTCGCCCGAGCAGCAGAGCGTCATCCTCGAGACCCTGCACGAGATCGACGCAGTGCTCGACGGCCTGCGCCCACGGGTCAGGCAGGCATTCCTGATGGCCACCCTGGACGGCATGAAGCAGAAAGACATCGCGCAGGCGCTGAACATCGCCCTGCCGACGGTGAAGAAGTACATCCACGAGGGCTACATGGCCTGTCTGAGCCAGATGCCCGATGACTAACCAGCCCGCCATTGCCCAGGCCGTGCTCGCCGAGGCCGCCGCCTGGTTGCTGCTGATGCAGGAAGGCCCGCTGACCCCGGCGCAGCAGCTCGAACTGGAGTGTTGGCGGCGCCGCGACCCGGACCACGAACGCGCCTGGAAGCGTGCCCAGCGCCTGCTGACCCGCCTCGGCACCCTGCCGCCGACCCTCGCCCGGCAAACCCTCGCTCGCCCGCAGGACAGCAGCCGGCGCACCGTACTGCGTGGCCTGCTGGGGCTGATCGGCGCGGCCCCGCTGGGCTGGTGGGCATGGCGTCAGGCCCGGGAGGGTGTCGACTACCAGACCGCAGTGGGCGAACGGCGCGAGTTGCTGCTGAGCGATGGCACCCAGGTCACGCTCAACAGTCACAGCGAGCTGCGTGTGCTGTATTCGGCCGAGGAGCGCCTGCTGTACCTGCGCCGTGGCGAGGTGTACATCGTCACCGCGACGGACCCGTCGCGGCCGTTGCGGGTGCGGACCGAGCACGGCCTGATGCAGGCGCTGGGCACCCGTTTCAGCGTGTACCAGCGGCCTCGCGAGACCCAGCTCGCGGTCTATGAAGGCGCCGTGCGCGTCACCCCCGACGCCGGCCTTGGCAGCGTCATCCACGCCGGCTCGCAGGTACACTTCGACCGCGACCGGCTCGGCCTGGTGGAAACCGCCCGCGACACCCAGCTGGCCTGGCGCAGGGGTTTGCTGGTGGTCGACGACATGCCGCTATTGCGGTGGGCCCAGGAGCTGATGCGCTACGGCGACCAGCGCCTGGTCTGCGATCCGGCCGTGGCCGAGCTGCGGGTCTCCGGCAGCTTCCCGATCGATGACCTGCCACTGGCCCTGGCCATGCTGAGCGAGAGCCATGGCTTGCGCGTGCGCAGCGAAGCCGGCGGGATGTTTATCAGTCGCTGATCCCCCAGCTGCCATACAGGGAACTTACGACTATGCGGCCAGCGCGTACCCTGTGGGAGCGGCTTTAGCCGCGAAGCAAGCAACTCGGTGGATGGCACCGGCTTCGCCGGTGTTCGCGGCTGAAGCCGCTCCCACAGGCCCCTACTAGATCGATAATTCATGTGAAGCCCGCGCCCACGGGAGCCATGTGACAAACCACACGACGAAATGCCAGCACCTGGCCATTGCCCCGGCACCATCGCCAATGGGATGATTCGTATTTGCAATGAATTCTCATCAAGGTCACCCCGTGCCCCCCAAACTCCTCCTCGCCGAAGACGACCCCCGATTGCGCCAGGACCTGGAACAGCACTTCCTGCGTCGCGGCTTCAGCGTCCAGGCCTGCGAGAACGGCACCCAGGCATTGAACGCGATGCACCAGGCGCCCTTCGACCTGCTGCTGCTGGACATCATGCTCCCCGGCATCGATGGCCTCAGCCTGCTCGACGAACTGCGCCGGCACCAGGCGGTACCGGTGATGCTGATGTCGGCCCTGGGCGCCGAGCAGGACCGCATCAGCGGCTTCACCCGCGGCGCCGACGACTACCTGCCCAAGCCCTTCAGCCTGGCCGAGCTGGATGCCCGGGTCGATGCCCTGCTGCGCCGGGTGGCGCTGGACCGACGCCCGCCCACGCCACGCAACGCCTGCACGCTGACCTTCGATACCGCCAACCATGATGTCGCCCAGCATGGCCAGAGTGCCGGGCTGACCGGTTCCGAATACCGATTGCTGCTGACCCTGCAGGCCCATCCCGGCGAGGCACTGAGCAAGGCCTTCCTGTACCAGAGCGTCCTGCACCGGGCCTACACCCGCCTCGACCGTGGCCTGGACGTGCATGTGTGCAACCTGCGCCGCAAGCTCGGCGCCATCGGCGCCGGACACCTGGAGATCCAGGCCGTGCGCGGCCAGGGCTATATCCTGGTCGATGCGAGCAGCAGCTGATGCGCCGTCATCCGCTGCTGTGGAAGCTGGCGCTGCTGCAGGTGTGCTTCTGCCTGCTGCTGACCTGGCTGATCTGGACCTGGGGCCTGTCGGTCGAACGCAGCACCTACTTCCTCGCCCCCGCCGACCGGGTGTTCCTCGCCGGCTTCGCCGAACAGGCCGAGCAGGCCTGGCACGCGGAGGGAGCCGATGGCGTGGAACGCCTGCGCCGTCGGCTCGAAACCGAGGAGGACACCTGGGTCGCCATCATCGGCCCCCATCTGCAGAGTCTCGGCACTACCCCGCTGAACGCCGATGAAGCCAGCCGCCTTACCTTCATGCGCAAGCTCGACTGGCCGATGAGCCGGCGCCTGCAGGACGAGCTGCCATACGTGAGCATCGCCTTCCCCGAACACCCCGAGGACGGCCGCCTGGTCATCCAGCTCCCCGAACACCTGCTGCCCACCGGCCTGACACCCTGGACCCACGTGATCACCCACGGCGTGGCCCCCGCCCTGCTCGCCCTGCTGCTGGGCCTGGCGCTTTACCGCCACCTGGTCGTGCCGCTCAACCGCCTGCGTGACCGTGCCGACGCCCTGCGCGCCGACGATCTGGACAGCCCCGGCCTGCCCCTGCAGGAACGTCGCGACGAGTTGGGCGAGCTGGCCCAGGCCTTCGAGCACATGGCCGTGCGCCTGCGCAAAAGCCTTGACCAGCAACGCCTGCTGCTGCGTACCCTGTCCCACGAACTGCGCACCCCGCTGGCGCGCCTGCGCATCGCCCACGACAGCGAACTACCGGCGGAACTGCTACGCCAGCGCCTGGACCGCGAAGTGGACGACATGCAGAAACTGCTGGAGAACACCCTCGACCTGGCCTGGCTGGACACCGAGCGGCCGCAACTGGCGACCGAACCGGTACTGGTGCTCTCGGTCTGGGAGGCGCTGGTCCAGGACAGCTGCTTCGAAAGCGGCTGGCCGGTCGAACGGCTGCCCTGCTTGCTCGGGCTCGACTGCCAGGTCCAGGCGCACCTGGACAGCCTGGCCCAGGCCCTGGAAAACCTGCTGCGCAATGCCATCCGCCACTCGCCCGCCACCGGCCGGGTCAGCCTGGACGGTTGGCGCGAGGGTGCCTTCTGGCACTTGTGCCTGCGCGACCAAGGACCTGGGGTAGCGGAGGACGAACTCGAGCAGATCTTCCAGCCCTACCGCCGCCTGCCCGGCAGCGGCGCCGGCTTCGGCCTGGGCCTTGCCATTGCCCGGCGCGCCATTGAGTTGCAGGGCGGACGCCTGTGGGCAAGCAATGGCCATCCCGGGCTATGCCTGCACCTGCTGCTGCCGGCCAGCGAAAGTGTTTAGAAAGTTAATGCGCTTTACTCTCAAATAGGAGTTATTACTATTTGTGATCTCTTGAATTCAGCCCGCCGTGCCGGAGATCACACATGTCGCCCCGCCCGCTTCCTTTCGCCCCCTTCCTGCTGCTGTCCAGCTGCCTGCTGAGCAGCGCCGTGCAGGCCGCCAACCAGCCAGAACCGATCGTGCTGGAAAGCCAGAACGTGGTGGCCACCGCCCTGGAGGAGACCAAGCAGGCGCCGGGGGTGTCGGTCATCACCGCCGAGGACATCCAGAAACGACCACCGGCCAATGACCTGTCGCAGATCATCCGCACCATGCCGGGGGTCAACCTGACCGGCAACTCCACCAGCGGCCAGCGCGGCAACAACCGGCAGATCGACATCCGCGGCATGGGCCCGGAAAACACCCTGATCCTGGTCGACGGCAAGCCGGTCAGCAGCCGCAGCTCGGTGCGCTACGGCTGGCGCGGCGAACGTGACTCGCGCGGCGACACCAACTGGGTGCCGGCCGACCAGGTCGAGCGCATCGAGGTGATCCGCGGCCCGGCGGCGGCGCGCTACGGTTCCGGGGCCATGGGCGGGGTGATCAACATCATCACCAAGCAACCGGCGGGAGAGACCCACGGCAACATGACCGTGTACCAGAACTTCCCGCAGCACGGTGACGAAGGCGCCACCAAGCGCGTGAGCTTCGGCCTCAACGGCCCACTGACCGACACCCTCAGCTACCGGGTCTACGGCAACGTGGCCAAGACCGACGCGGACGACTGGGACATCAACGCCGGCCACCAGTCCGCGCGCACCGGCACCCAGGCCGGCACCCTGCCCGCCGGCCGCGAAGGCGTGCGCAACAAGGACCTCAACGGCCTGCTGAGCTGGCGCCTGACCCCGGAGCAGACCCTGGAGCTCGAAGCCGGCTTCAGCCGCCAGGGCAACCTGTACGCGGGCGATACGCAGAACACCAACTCCAATGCCAACGTCAAAAGCATGCTCGGCAAGGAGACCAACATTCTCTACCGCGAGAACTTCGCCATCACCCACCGTGGCGATTGGGACTTCGGCAGCAGCATGGCCTTCCTGCAATACGAGAAGACCCGCAACCAGCGCATCAACGAAGGCCTGGCCGGCGGCACCGAAGGCATCTTCAGCAACACCGACTTCTACACCTCGACGCTGCGCGACCTGACCGCCCACGGTGAGCTCAACCTGCCACTGCACGCCTGGCGCGACCAGACCCTGACCCTGGGCAGCGAGTGGAGCCAGCAGAAACTGGACGACCCCAGCGCCAATACCCAGACCACCAGCGAAGGCGGCAGCGTGCCCGGCCTGGCCAGCAACGGCCGCAGCACCAGCAGCCAGGCGCAGATCTTCTCGCTGTTCGCCGAGGACAACATCGAACTGCTGCCCGGCACCATGCTCACTCCGGCGCTGCGCTTCGATCACCACAGCATCGTCGGCGACAACTGGAGCCCGTCGCTCAACCTGTCCCACGCGCTGACCGACACCCTGACGCTCAAGGCCGGCATCGCCCGCGCCTACAAGGCGCCGAACCTGTACCAGCTCAACCCCGACTACCTGCTCTACAGCCGTGGCCAGGGCTGCTACGGGCAGAGCACCAGCTGCTACCTGCAGGGCAACGCGCACCTGGAGGCCGAGACCAGCGTCAACAAGGAACTGGGCATCGAGTTCCAGGACAACGGCTGGGTCGCCGGCCTGACGTACTTTCGCAACGACTACAAGAACAAGATCGACTCGGGCCTGAGCGGCATCGGCCAGGCATCCGGTGGCGCAGGCCTCAACGCCAATGCCACCCTCTACCAGTGGGAGAACATCCCCAAGGCACTGGTCGAGGGACTCGAGGGCACCCTGACCATCCCGCTGAGCGAACAGCTGAAGTGGAGCAACAACTTCACCTACATGCTGCAGTCGAAGAACAAGACCACTGGCGAGACCCTGTCGGTGACCCCGGCCTACACGCTCAATTCGATGCTCGACTGGCAAGCCTCCGACGACCTGTCGCTGCAGCTGAGCGTGGCCTGGTACGGCAAGCAGACGCCGAAGAAGTACGACTACCAGGGCAAGCGGGTCACCGGCACCGCCAACGACCAGGTGGCCCCTTACGCGCTGGTCGGCGCCAGCGGCACCTATGCGCTCACTAAAAACCTGAGCGTGACCGCCGGCATCGACAACCTGTTCGACAAACGCCTGTACCGGGCCGGCAACGCCCAGGCGGTGAACGGTATCGAGGGCGCGGGCGCAGCCACCTACAACGAACCCGGGCGCACCCTCTACACAAGCCTGACCGCCTCCTTCTGAACCCGTGCCGCCGCTGCACTCGACGATGGCGCGGCGGCTTGTCATGGAAGACCTCACGAGAACACCGATGAAGATCCTTTCCCTTGTCCTGGCACTGCTGCTGAGCGGTTCGGCCCTGGCCCAGCCGCAAGCCGAGCAGAAGATGGACGACACCCTGCTGCAGCGCCAGGACCTGGCCTATCGCTTCAGCCACCTCGACCTGGATTCACGCGACGGCCAGCGCCATTACCGCCTGTGGATCGGCCAGCCCCGACGCCCGGCCCCCGCCAGCGGTTACCCGGTGCTGTGGATGCTCGACGGCAACGCCGCCATCACCGCCCTTGAGCCACAGCAACTTCAGGCGCTCGCCGGCGGCCAGGCACCGCTGCTGGTCGCCATCGGCTACCAGACTGACCAACGCATCGAACGTGCCGCCCGGACCTACGACTACACCCCCGTGGTGCCCGGGCTGGCCGAGCAACGCGATCCCCTGACTGGCCAGGCCAGCGGTGGTGCCGATGAGTTCCTCGACCTGCTGGAACAGCGCATGCGCCCGATGGTCGCCGCTGTCGCGCCCGTCGACCCGCAACGGCAGACGCTCTGGGGTCACTCCTATGGCGGGCTGGCGGTGCTGCATACGCTATTCACCCGCCCATGGCTGTTCAGCGACTATGCGGCGGCCAGCCCATCGTTGTGGTGGAACGACGGCGCCATCGTGGCCGAGGTGCACGGGTTGCAGGGGCGGCTGGGCAGCCACCGAACAAGCCTGCTGCTGATGCGCGGCACGCAAGAACCGGCCAATCCGCGTGGGCCGGTGTCGGGTGATGTACAACGAGCGGCCCAGGAGCTGGTGGCCAGTCTGGCCGGGGTGAAGGGATTGTCAGTAGCCTTCCAGCCATTCGATGGCCTGGACCACGGGCCAATGCTGCCGGCCTCGCTGCGGTTCGTGATGGACAGGATGTCCAGCTCAGTGAGCCGTAATCCGTTGTAAGAGCCATTCCTTTCAAGGTGTTGAGAATTGGCGCTCGGCTTGGCGTTGCCGGGGTCGCTTTGCGACCCTTTCGCGGCACAAGGCCGCTCCTACAGGGCGCGCGGTCGCCTGTAGGAGCGGCCTTGTGCCGCGAAAGAGCTGCAAAGCAGCCCCGGCAATCTCGAATTGAGCGGTCATACCCAAAAAATCGCAAAAACCTTGAAAGGGCTTGTTGTAGGAGCGGCTTTAGCCGCGATGCAAGCTGTGCGGTGTCTGGCACCCGCTTCGCGGGTAATCGCGGCTGAAGCCGCTCCTATAGATGCCGTGCCCCCTTATCCAGCTTGGCGCACGGTGTCCCGCAGAAACTCATCCAGTAACCCGCTGTCACCACGCGTCACCGGCACCTCCCGCACCTCATCGGCTCGCGCCAGCTCGGCCTCGATGAACCCATGCAGCACCTCGTCGCGAGGTCCGTGCTCGGCCTCGCCGCTGCGTCGTTTCACGGCCAGCAACGCGTCGATCGCCGCCTGCAGTCGCGGGTCATCGACGGTACGCGCCATCAACGCGGCGAACGCCGTCGGCGGCATGCCCAGCCCCTGGTCGATCCAGCGCACCGCCAGCAACGGCCGCAGCACATACAGGTACTTCTTGAAGCGCACGGTCTCACCCATCAGGTAGCCACGCAGGTTCTTGCGCGCCATCGACAGGTAGTGATGGCGCACCGCGCGTGGTGAATAGAAAGCCTCGCCCAGCTCGCGCAGGCGCCTGGTGGCCTCGGCGTCGGCGCGGTACACCAGCGGCGAGCCCAGCCACTCGAGCAGGCTCGGGTTGGCGCCGCGCATCAGGCGCAGGGTCTTGCGCAGCTCCCAACCGCTGATGTCCAGCTCGTCGCAGAGCGGACGCTCGATCACATCGCGAGGCTCGTCCACCCGCAGGTACCAGTCGTTGCGCGGCACGTAGACGAAGCGTACGTCGTAGTCGCTGTCCGGCGAAGCGAAACCCCAGGCACGGCTGCCGGACTCGCAGGCATAGAGCACGGTCACCTCGTGCTCGCGCTCGATACGTTGCAGCTCATCGAGCACCCGGGTGCGCATGGCCTCGGGCAATGGGTGGGGGTCGTCCTGATACATGTCTTCGTTCCTTGTACAGGGCGCCACCTGGCGCCCGTTTCAACCTTTCACGCACACCACCTGACGCAGGGTGTGCACCACTTCGACCAACTCGCGCTGGGCCTGCATCACCGCATCGATGTCCTTGTAGGCCATCGGGATCTCGTCGATCACATCCTTGTCCTTGCGGCACTCCACATGGGCGGTGGCGCGCTGCTGGTCCTCGACGGTGAAGCGGCTCTTGGCCTTGGTGCGGCTCATCACCCGGCCTGCGCCGTGACTGCACGAGCAGAACGATTCCTCGTTACCCAGGCCCCGGACGATGAAGCTCTTGGCACCCATGGAACCGGGAATGATGCCCAGCTGGCCCTTCTGCGCCGACACCGCGCCCTTGCGGGTCACCAGCACCTCACGGCCGAAGTGCTGTTCCTTCTGCACATAGTTATGGTGGCAGTTGACCGCCTCGAGGCTGGCCTCGAACGGTTTGCCCAGCACCTTGCGGGTGGCGGCAACCACCGCCTGCATCATCAGCTCGCGGTTGTGCCGGGCGAAGTCCTGCGCCCACTCGACCGCCTCGACATAGTCGGTGAAGTGCCGGCTGCCCTCCTCGAAATACGCAAGGTCCCGGTCCGGCAGGTTGACCATGTGCTGGCGCATGTCGGCCTGGGCCAGTTCGATGAACAGGTTGCCGATGGCGTTACCGACACCACGCGAGCCGCTGTGCAGCATGAACCAGACGCGGTCGGCCTCGTCCAGGCAGACTTCGATGAAGTGGTTGCCGCCACCCAGTGTCCCCAGGTGCTGGCGGTTGTTGGTCTTCTCCAGCCGCGGGTGCTTGTTGGTGATCGCCTTGAAGCGTCCGGCCAGGCCGCTCCACACCTGGTCGGCCTGGTCCGGCACAGTGTCCCAGGCGCCCTGGTCGCGACGGCCGAAGGTCTTGCCATGGGGCACGGCCTTCTCGATGGCCGTGCGCAGGCCGTGCAGGTTGTCCGGCAGGTCGCGGGCGTGCAGCGAGGTGCGCGCGGCGATCATGCCACAGCCGATGTCCACCCCCACCGCCGCCGGAATGATCGCGCCCACGGTGGGGATCACGCTGCCGATGGTCGAGCCCTTGCCCAGGTGCACATCCGGCATCACCGCCAGGTGCTTGAAGATGAACGGCATCTTCGCCGTGTTCATCAGTTGCTTGCGGGCGTCGTCCTCGACCGGTACACCGTCGGTCCACAGTTTGATCGGCTTGCCGCCCGCCACTTCGAGTATGTTCATTGCCTTGTTCCTTGTTGCGCTACGTCGTGTCGCAAAGGGTCAACCCGCCTTGAGGCTGACCATTCCATTCAATACCTGATCCAGGCCACCGAACACCGAAATCCGGTCGATGCGCTCGGCCACCCGCTCCAGGGTTTCCAGCTCCTTCAGGCGCAGGGCCGTCGGGTTGCCTTCCATCACCTTGGCGGTGTTGAGCAGCGAACGGGTCGCCTGGGTTTCCTCGCGGCGCCGGATCACGTTGGCCTGGGCGGCCTTTTCCGCCTCCACCACCTGTGCCAGCAGGGTCTTCATTTCGCCCGGCAGGATGATGTCGCGCACCCCCAGGCTGCTCACCTCCAGGCCACTGCCTTGCAGGTGCGCCAGCAGGTGCTCGGTGACGCTACCGTCGATGGACTGCTTGTCTTCCAGCAGCTCGTCGAGGGTGCGGGTACCCACTGCCGCACGCAAGCCGAACTGCAGCTCGCGGTACAGGTGCTCCACCGGCTTGCTCATCTGTCCGTGGGCGCCAAGCACATCGGTGTAGCGCCAGTTGGCCACCAGGCTCAAGCGCAGGCTGACCTTGTCGCGGGTGAGGATCTCCTGGCCGTTGACCTCCAACGCCTGCAGGCGGGTGTCGACCATCTCCACCGCTACCTGGCTGCCGCAGCGCCAGTAGCCATGCCGACCTGGCTCGAGCAACCCGGCCACCACGCCATCAATCTTCAGCACGCCGACATGGAAGGCCGGCACCAGCGCCAGCAGGACCAGGTCCGTGCCGGCCACGCCGGGACGGTTAAGGCGAACCACCAGTTCGTCGTCCAGGCGCCGTCCTTGATCAAGGTCGATGCGCTGCAAGCCATGTTCGACCTGACCTTTCCAGTACAGGCGGCGGCTGTCGGGGGCCAGCAACTCAACCAGGCGGCCGTCCTCGAAGCGCAGGCCGGCCTCGTGCGGCGCCAGGTCCATGGTTTCGAAATACTGCTCGACCAGTGCCGGCTCATGCCCACGCAGGTATTGCGCCAGCGGGTGGTCAAACAGCGGGGATTGGAGGCTGAAAGTGGTCACTGTCAGCCGGTCTTGCCAGTCGAAACGCTGGTACTGGCCAGGCTCGAGGATCGACACGAAGTCGCCTTCGCTCATCAACAGGCCGCGTTCGTTTTTCTTCACCACAAAGCGTTTCAACAGTTTCATCTTGCTCATCCTTTTATCAATGTCCTTGGCTGCGGGTGGTCGCCGACTCACCGAGCGCCGCGGGCGAAACCTGGCGGAGTCCGGGGCTGGGAGCGATTGCTCCGGCGGCCGCCATCGTTGCGCCTGGTCCGGCCGGCGGGCCGGGTGAACCAGCGGTGGCTCAGGCTTCCTTCGCAGTGGCGGGCCGTCCTGGCCCTGGTTGCGTTGCCTGTGCCCCACCTGCGGGTGTTGCGGGTGTAGCTACCGTGGAGGGTATTGCCGAGGCGTGGCCCGGCGAGCGCCTCGCAAGCCTGTTCACAGGCTTGCGCCGCAATGACCGGTCGTTGCGGCGGCGGCATGCACGACACCGACACCTGAAGGTGGGTACGTGCACCGGCGGGGGTTGATCCCCTGACCCGAGGGCCTGCCTGGCGATGCGGTCGAGAGGGATATAGCGAGCGGCGTGCCAGGTTTTCATTCGCTCTTGAAAAATCTTTTAACTATTTGATTTATAAGTATTTATTTTTTGTTGCGCGTTAGCCTGTGTATTGCAACGCGTCATGCCGATTTCATTTTTCGTATATCCTGAGATACATACTTATCTTTTTGGATAATCACGGATGACCAAGCCCCTCGTCGCCATCGGTTTCCTCGGCACCACCCTCGACCGCAACGGCAAGGGCGCCGCACGCTGGAACCGCTGGCGGCCAACCATCGGCCTGTGCCAGCAAGCCGACCTGCCCCTGGACCGCCTGGAACTTATCCACGGCCCCGGCGCCCGCGACCTCGGCCTGGCCGAGCGGATTCGCGCCGACATCCAGCTGGTCTCGCCCGACACCGAAGTGCGCCTGCACCCGCTGGCGCTGCGCAACCCTTGGGACTTCGAGGAGGTCTACGGCGCCCTGCACGACTTCGCCAGCGGCTATACCTTCGACACCGAGCGCGAGGACTACCTGGTGCATATCACCACCGGTACCCACGTCGCGCAGATCTGCTGGTTCCTGCTCACCGAAGCCCGCTACCTGCCGGCGCGCCTGGTGCAGACCTCGCCCTCGCGCAAGCAGGATGAAAACAGCGACCCGGCCGGCATCGCCACGCTTATCGACCTCGACCTGTCGCGCTACGACCCGATCGCCTCGCGCTTTCGCCGCGAGCAGGTCGAGGGGCAGTCGCTGCTCAAGTCCGGCATCGCCACGCGCAACCCGGATTTCAACCGCACCATCGAGCAGATCGAGCGGGTCGCCCTGCGCTCCAAGGCGCCCATGCTGCTGGTCGGCCCGACCGGCGCCGGCAAGTCGTTCCTGGCCCGCCGCGTCCATGAACTCAAGCGCGGCCGCCACCAACTGGGCGGGCGTTTCATCGAGGTGAACTGCGCCACCCTGCGCGGCGACGGCGCCATGTCGACCCTGTTCGGTCACGCCAAGGGCGCCTTCACCGGCGCCCAGAACGCCCGCGACGGTCTGCTGCGCGCCGCCGACGGCGGCATGCTGTTCCTCGACGAGATCGGTGAACTGGGCGCTGACGAACAGGCCATGCTGCTCAAGGCCATCGAGGAAAAACGCTTCTTCCCGCTGGGCGCCGACCGCGAAGTGGAAAGCGACTTCCAGCTGATCGCCGGCACCCACCGCGACCTGCGCGCCAAGGTCGCCGATGGCTCGTTCCGCGAGGACCTGTTCGCCCGCATCAACCTGTGGACCTTCGCCCTCCCGGGCCTGGCCGAACGCCGCGAGGACATCGAGCCAAACCTTGATTTCGAGTTGCAGCGCCATGCCCGCGAACAAGGCCGCCAGGTGCGCTTCAACCTCGAGGCCAAGCGCCGCTACCTGGCCTTCGCCCATTCCGGCGAGGCACGCTGGGCCGGCAACTTCCGCGAGCTGTCGGCGTCGATCACGCGCATGGCGACCCTGGCCGACAGCGGGCGTATCGACGAGGCATTGGTCGAGGAGGAGATCGGTCGATTGCGTTACGCCTGGGGCCTGGAACCGAACACCGAACCACTGCTCACAGGTCGCGAGCTGGACCTGTTCGACCAGGTGCAGTTGCAGGCGGTGATCGACGTCTGCCGCCGCGCGCCGAGCCTGTCAGAAGCCGGACGCCAGCTGTTCGCGGTATCGCGCCAGGAGAAGGCCAACCCCAACGATGCCGACCGCCTGCGCAAGTACCTGGCGCGCTTCGGACTGGACTGGCAGCAACTAAAGTCGTAGGGCTTGCCAGCCCGCTGGCACAGTGGGGTATGCTTGGCCGGTCTTCAGGGCGGGGTGAAAGTCCCCACCGGCGGTAAATCGAAAGATGAGCCCGCGAGCGCCCCGGCCATGCCGGGGGTCAGCAGACCTGGTGAGATTCCAGGGCCGACGGTCATAGTCCGGATGAAAGAAGGCGTTTGGCAGGGGCCGTCCGGGCACCCCTGCGCGCGCATTTTGTTCGCCCCGAGACGTTCATCGATCATTCACGAGGAGCGTTTCATGTCCACCATGCTCAACAAGCAATTCCCCAATGTCAGCGCCGCCATCGCCGCCTTCCAGGCCGGGCGACCCGTGCTGCTGCTCGACGACGACGACCGCGAGGACGAAGCCGATATCGTCGCCGCCGCCGAGAACCTTTCGCTGCAGACCATGGCCATGATGATCCGCGACTGCAGCGGCATCGTCTGCCTGTGCCTTGACGAAGCCACCGTCGACGCCCTGCAGCTGGCGCCGATGGTGCAGAATAACCAGGCCCGCCATGGCACCGGTTTCACCGTCACCATCGAAGCCGCCGAAGGGGTCAGCACCGGTGTGTCGGCACAGGACCGCATCACCACCATCGAAGCCGCGCTGCGCTCGACCGCCCAGGAACGTCATATCGTCAGCCCGGGCCATGTGTTCCCGCTACGCGCTCGCGATGGCGGCGTACTGACCCGTCGCGGCCACACCGAAGGCTCGGTGGACCTGGCCCGCCTGGCCGGCCTGCGCCCGGCGGCGGTGCTGTGCGAACTGATGAACCCCGACGGCAGCATGGCCCGCGGCGAGCAGGTGGCGGTGTATGCCCGCCAGTACAACCTGCCGGTGCTGACCATCGAGGAACTGGCGCGCTATCGCGAGGCGATGGTCGAGCTGGAAGCAGAGATCGCCTGAATCATCTTGGGGCCGCTGTGCGGCCCATTCGCGGCACAAGGCCGCTCCTACAGGAAATTGCGATCCCCTGTAGGAGCGGCCTCGCCGAGGCGTCGGACCGGCCGGAAAGGGCTGCAAAGCAGCCCCAACAATCTAAAGCCCAACGCCAATCAAGCTGCCGTCAACGCAACCCCAACGGCCCCTTCAGAAACTCATACAACCCCGCCGCACTCTTGCGATAACCATCAGCCGTCAGGTGCACCAGATCCGGCCGCGCCAGCCCGCCCGCCTGCCAGCCGGCAATCGAGCACGGCCCGCCCATGAACCCCTGCCAATCCCAGAACAGCGCCTTGTACTTCTGCGCCATCTGCTTCTGGATACGGATCACCGAGGCCAACGGTTGAGGCTGGCGCGCCGCACAGCTGCGCGCCTTGCGCTGCTTGATCGAATCCGGCGGCCCAACCAGCAGGATCGCCGCCTGGGGCAGGTCCTTGCGCAGGCCGACGAGGGTCGCCTCCAGTTGCGTCTGGTACAGCGCCAGGTCGAGCTTGTCGTCAAACGCTTCATTGGTGCCGTAGGCCAGGATCACCAGGTCAGGCCGCACGGACTTGAGGCTGTCACGCCAACCCGGCTGCCACTTGTCCACCACGTCCAGGCGCGCACCGTTGATGCCCAGCGCCGAGTAGGTCACCCCGGCATTCTTCTGCCCCTGGATGTACCAGCCCCCCAGCGCGACACCCCGGCCACCCTCGACACTCAATTGCACCGGCAGGCCGACATTGGCGTAGGCCGGGCTGAAGCGCCACTGGCCATTGCTCGCCGGCAGCACGCGGCGCTGGCCACCATTGACGAAGAGGCTGGCACTGGTGGTCGACTGGTACAACGCCGAGACCTTGTAGCGCTGGCGGTCCTCGTCCCGCGCCTGCAGCACCACACTGGAGCGGTTGGCCAACGGCAGCGACAGGTAGCCCCCCAACGGGAACTGCGGGCTTTGCTGGTTGCGCGCCGACACCAGCTCCCACTGGCGCTTCTCGCTCTTGATGATCACCCGGTCGTTGCGGATCCCCGGCACCGGCGAAGCCGGCACCAGGCCGATGCCGCCGTCGCCGTAGCGCGTCTGCAACAGCTTGCGCAGCTCGCCGCTGAACAGGTCGGCGGCGGTGTGCGAGTCACCCAGCTGGACGATGGCAACCGGCGCCCGGCCGGCATTGCGCAGCTTGCCGGCGAGCAAGGCGAGGTTGCCGTCCTGACGGGCGGCAGGCGCGGCGGCGGGCCGGGCCGTGGGCTGGGCGCTCACGCTGTTGGCGCCGGTACTGCAACCCGGCGCGGCGCTGATCAGCAGGGCCAGGCCCAGCAGGTGATGCCATTGGCGCATCTCAATGTCCTGTAACGGTCAGGCCCGGAAAGCTGATCAGCGACAGAACCTGTTCGGCGATCATCTTCTGGCCTGTGATGGTGAAATGAATACCGTCGTCGACCCGCACCTTGACCCGCTTGCCCTGCGGTGTCTGCACCGTATACGAGAAGTTGGCGTCGGTGTAGCCGAGGATCGGGTTGGCCGAGACGTAATGCTGGCCAAACAGCGCGGTCTGCTCCTGGTAGAGCCCGCTGAGGTAGCCCATGGCCGTGGACAGCCGCGCCTTCTCCATGTTCGGCGGCCCGACCCAGATCACCTGCACGTTGTGCGTGCGCGCCTGCTCGAGGATCGAATCGATACGGGCACGGTAGGCGACCTCCCACTCCGGCGACTTGAAGCGCAGGAACGGCTTGCCCTTGCCCTGGGGCATGTCCCAGGGGTCGTTGGGACCGAGGAACACCACCATCAGGCGCACGTTCGGCTCATGATCGAGGGTGTCTGCCACGGTCTTCGGCCAGTTGAAGAAGCCCGGGTAGGCAAGGCCGGTACTCTGCTTGCTGAGGTTGACGGTACGGATCTGGTAGCGCTTGCGCAGGCTGTTGGCCAGGTGCGGCGCCACGCCCTGCATCAGCGAGTCGCCGACCAGGAACACTTCGTCACCAGCGGCCAGCGAGGCCACAGTCCCCGGCTGCAACAACGCCGGGGCCGGCGTGGGCGGTGCAGGCTGGGCGACAACGACGGCGGCTGGCGCATGGACCGGCGCAGGCGTCGGCTGTGCATGCGCGGGCGTCGATACCGGTGGCAGCGGTTTGGCCAGGACCGCCGGGGTTTGCAGATCGACCGTGACCACCGGCATCGGCGCGGGCATCACCTCGATCGCCGGCCCCTCGGCCAGTTGCGGCGCGGGCAGCAGTTGCTCGAGCAGGTCATCGCGCTGCGCCTCCAGCATCGCCGTCAACTGCGCACCCAAGCGCCAGGCCGGCAGCTGGCCCAGCAGCGGTATCTCGCAGCTCTGGTGGTATTTCTGCTGGCAATAGAGCTTGATCGAGTCCTGGTTCAGCCAGAACAGCAACGCGGTGGTGACCACGATCGCATACAAGCCACGGGCGGCGCCCATCTGCACCTGGAACAGCTGTTTGCTATCAGAAGCTTGCATAGATGAACCCCGGCACGCCCGACTGCGAAGCGAAAATCACCAGCGACACACCGACCCCGAGCGGGATCGGGTACAGCTGCCACGGCAGGCGCTGGAA
>Ga0247820_10000078_pt1 | contig 44028 bp, 80 predicted proteins | sample 13C_Glucose_Day1_2_FD_192480 | JGI IMG/M metagenome (GOLD analysis project Ga0247820, IMG submission 192480) | Soil microbial communities from agricultural site in Penn Yan, New York, United States - 13C_Glucose_Day14 | ecosystem: Environmental > Terrestrial > Soil > Agricultural land | place...
GCTCGCGACCGCGACCGCGCCCGGCGGCGCCGACGGCGGTGCGAGCGCGGCGCCGATCCAGCCGCGGCCGACCGTCGGCGCAGCGCTGGAGGCGATGCAGCGGCTCGCGCCGCAGACGTCGACGACCGTCGTCCCGGGCGAGACGACCACGACCACGACTTCCGGGGGCGGGGGAGGCAATCGACGAACCGGGTCCCTTGCCCCCGGAGGGTCCTACAGCGGGACCACAGCGCCTGTCGTCGCGCTCGCCAAGCTCGCGCACAGCTACGGGCTTCAGACCACCAGCTCCAAGCGCCCGACGGTCAACACCGCCAGCGGCAACGTCTCAGACCACTACGCCGGGAACAAGGGCGCCAACGCCCGCGATCTGAGCGGCTCGGTCGCCGACATGGACCGCGCTGCCGTCGCGCTCGCCCGGCGGCTGGGGATCTCCGGCTACAAGAAGGGCCAGCCGCTCGAAAAGAGCATCACCCGCGGCGGCCTGCGCTACCAGATCCTGTACCGCACCAACACCGGCGGCAACCACTTCAACCACATCCACGTCGGGGTCAAGCGGGTGTGATCGCCGTCTCGGACACGGTTTGGTCGGTGATCGGCGCCGCGCCGGTGTCGTTCGCGCTCGGCGTGCTGGTCGGCTTCCTGCTCTCCAACCGCTACCGCGTGACGCGACGCGACGGCAAGGGGGCGTCTGATGGATAAGCCGCCGCATTGGATTCATGGCGAGTGGGCGGGCCTGATCGCCTTCGTGCTCGCGCTCGGCATCGCGGTCTCGATGGTGGTCTCGCTGATCGGCGCGGTCCTCGACGACGACGGCCTCTCGCCGGAGAAGTCGAACCTGCTCTCCACCGTCTTCGGCGCCGCGATCGGCGTCATCGGCACGTACATCGGCGCGCACGGTCGCGGCGCCCGGCGCTCCTCAGATCGACGGGGCGAGGAGACCGACGAGATCCCCGTCGTGGGAGGGGGCAAGTGAGCACGCACTACGACCTACTTACCGAAGGTGAGAAGGCTTACTGGGACGCCTACGCGAACCTGCGTGCGATCTCAGACTGGCCCGGCTTCCAGCCCGACCAGGACCAGCGTCGCGCGAACGCGCGCACATGGCTCCAGAACCGCCGCAAGGACATCTGGCGGCTCGCGCAGGACCCGCCCAAGGGCGACGGCCAGGGCTGGGACCACGCGAACCGGCGCCAGCGCTACGAGACGCTCAAGGATGAGCACCTCAACAGCTCGACGGTCCAGCGCAAAGAGACCACGCTCCCGGCCAACGGGTGCACCGACGCCGAGCGCAGCGTGATCGAGGAGCGCGAGGTCTGGTGGCAGATCGACTCCACCACCGACCAGCAGAAGGCCGACAAGCAGGCGTGCACCGACTGGCTCGTCGCGCGCCGCAAGCAGGTCTGGCACCTGATGCAGGACGACCCCGGCGGCAACGAGGCCAACCACCGTCAGACGCGCTACGACAACCTGTGCATCGCGACCAAGTACGGGTCGGCGTACGAGAAGTGGAAGAAGACCCACGACCAGTACGGCAAGGCGCTCAAGGCCAGCACGCGCGACGAGATCGCCAAGTGGCTGGACAAGTACGTCGGCACGTCTGAGGACCCGAAGGGGTCCAACCGCGGCGAGCCGCAGCCGTCGGGCTGGCAGCGGCGCGTGTACGGCTCAGACGGCGTCCCGTGGTGCGCCTGCTTCTCGGTGTGCTCGGCGTGGGACGCGGGCATCTCCGGCTCCGGCACGGCCAGCGTCTACCAGAACGTGCAGCTCGCCAAGAAGGGCCAGGGCATCTACAAGGGCTGGACGTCAGATCCGAGCAAGGTGCGCAAGGGCGACCACATGTTCATCGGCTCCGATCACACCGGCGTCGCGCGCGGGTCGCTCCAGGCCGACGGCACGATCCTGGGCGTGGAGGGCAACACGTCCGGCACCTCGAGTAGCGGCAGCCAATGGAACGGGGACGTCGTCGCCAAGAAGTCCCGGCCCGCGAGCTACTGGAGCGCCGGGTTCGGGCTGATCCGGGCCGACTGAGGAGGCCGACATGGAGCAAGGCTCAGACGCGCGGCTGCCCGCGGACGCGGCCGAGCGCATCGCCGCGCAGCTCGAAGCCGAGCAGCAGCGCCAGCGCGAGGAGGAGCAGCGCCTCGCACAGGTCCGTATGACCAACGCAGAGGAGGAGTGATGGACCCGAGACTCGCCGCCGTGCTGGCGGTGCTGCGCGACTGCGCGCTGATCCTGTTCGTGATCGTCTACGTCATCGAGACGGTCTGATGGCGCGGCGCAAGCGGCTCTCTCAGATCCTCGCCGAGCAGCGCTACCGGGGCAACGCCGTCGGCGTCCGCGGCGACCCGTTCGGCGCGATCGGCAACCTCAGCCCCGGCCAGCGCATCAAGCGCGGGCGCCGCAAGATCACCGAGGACGACCCGCGGTGGCGGCCGAAGCGGTGATCCTGGTCCACGTCACCGGCCGCCCGGCGCCCAAGGGATCGCGGATCGCCGGGCGGACCAAGGACGGCCGCAGCTACACCCGGGCGGCCTCCAAGTACGAGCAGCCGTGGGTGGACGAGGTCAAGCGCCAGGCGCAGATCGTGATGCGCCACCACGACACGCCGCCGCCGCCGTACGAGGTCCGGCTCGAGTTCCACCTCCACAAGTCCAGGAGCCGCCGCCGGGGCGCACCGGACTACCCGACGGTGGGCGACGTCGACAAGCTCGCGCGCGCCGTGATCGACGGGCTGGTCAAGGGCGGTGCCATGGAAGACGACCGCCACGTCACCAGTCTGACCGCCGGGAAGCGCTTCGCCGAACCTGACGAGTCAACGGGAGTGATTGCCGAAATCCGGAGCCTTGCGCCAGAGTGCGCCGCCGCTCAGGTCATGCTCACCTAGCACATCTGAAAGTGGTGTGTACACCACCTAGACACACGCGAGACCCCCCCGGCATGATCTGCCCGGGGGGTCTCGCTCGTTCAGGAGCGCGGCCCGAGGAAGGGAGAACAGCGATGGACAGCGAAGGCCGTGCGGCGATGCTCTGCGTGACTGGCGAGCATCTTCTCGTTGTGGCTCAGACGCTGGGGGATCGCGACCCGCTGGCGGGCTTCATCCGCCACGCGGGCCGGTACCTCATGCGTTCGGCGTACCGGGAGCGCTGTGACGGATCTCCCCCGGGAGTGGCGGCGGGGCCTGTCCTGCCGCCAGCTCCCATAGACGCTTCTGTGCGTATTCCAGCGCCGCGAGGCGCTCGTCGAACGTCTCGCCACCGATAGCGGCGCCGAGGTCGGGCACGGTGAACCAGGCATAGGGGAGGTCAAGGCGAACGGCCAGCTCGCGCAACACCGGCGGTGTGAGCTGGCTCTCGCCGTTCTCCAGCTTGCGCAGCGTGCGCTCGCCGAGTCGCGCTGACGCCGGGATGCGCTCGGCGAGCTGCGCGACGGTGAGATTCCGTAGCGCGCGCGCCGCACGCAGGCGGCATCGAAGCTCGTCCTGCTCGGGTAGATACTCCGTCATCTGGTGGCCCTTCCGTTGGGGTGGTGCTGGTTCTCTCTCCATACGGAACCCCCCACACTAGGTACCAAGTGGGAATGTCCGTACACGGACAACCATAGACCCTCGTACTGCCGATGGGTTGCACGATTGGGATCTGAGCGGTAGAAACCAGACATGGCTGATCTGAACCCGGATCTGCCACTGGTCCTCCGTCTCCGTCTCGAGCGTGGCATCACGATCGCCGAGGTCGAACGTCAGACCGGTGTCAACCACAAGACGATCGTCTCCTGGGAGAACGGCACGCAGCTCCGGCCCAATGCCGTCACCCTGAAGGCGTTGGCCGACTTCTACGGCGTCTCGCCGTCGGAGCTGTACGCGGACTTCCGGCGCCGCGAGCTGGAGCAGGAGCTGGAGACCAATGCCGCGTGAGCCGGTCCCGGCCACCGAGATGATCGTGCGCTACTCGGCGCAGGAGATGCCGATCAACGCGCTCGAGGGCCTCCAGCACGACGTGATGACGTCCTACAACCGGCGCGAGCGCACGGCCGTGGAGACGCTCAAGCTGGTCAACCTGCTGCTGACGATCGCGCTCCAGAAGCTGAGCGCGGCATGACCGCCGTGGCCGAACCGCCCGGCGAGATCACCGCCCTACCGCAGTCGATCTACGCGAAGCTGCTGGACGCCGCCAAGGCCGTCGGCGTCGTCGAGAAGGACGCGCGCAACGAGTTCCACCGCTACTCGTACACGTCGATCGAGGGTCTGATCGACGCCGTCCACGACGCGCTGCTCGAGCGCGGCATCCTCTGGCTCGGCGGGGAAGCTGAGATCCAGGACCGTTCGCGTCAGACGCGCGAGGGCGAGAGCACCGTCACCACGGTGCACATGCTCTTTACGTTCGTCGACTGTCAGACCGGCGAGAAGATCGAGATCCCGTGGGCGGGCCGCGGCGACGACCCGGCCGACAAGGGCCTGAGCAAGGCGTTCACCGACGCCCGCAAGACCTTCATCGTCCAGCAGCTCAACCTGCGCCGCGGCGACGACACCGAGGCCGACTCAGACACCGACCGCCGGACGGCGGCGACCGGCAACCTGATCGCCGACGCGCGCGGTCTCGGCGACACCGCCCTCAACCAGGTGCTGGTGTCGATCGGGATGCCCGCGCAGCAGAAGCCCTTCGGGGCGTTCACGCGCATCCCCGCGGACAAGGTCGACGCCGCCCGCGCCGCGCTCCGTGAGGCGCACGGTGCGTGAGCCAGACCACCAGCACCACTGGAGTCAGCGGCGCCGCCGCGACCACTGTCACTACGTCTCCATCGAGCGCGACTGTCTGGACTGCGGCGAGACCGTGGTCGACGACATCGAGGACCGCGACTTCGAGGACTTCAACGAGATCGTCTTTGCCCGCGAGGACTGCGCGAGCTGCCGTCAGAAGCTGACCGGCCGCGAACCCGCGAGCTGGACCAAGGGAGAACCTCATGCCCAACCGTCAGGCTGACCCCGACGCGAAGGTCACGCTGCTCGTCCAGCGCGAGCGCACCGGCGACTTCACGATGCAGATCCCCGCCTCGTGGAAGGTCACCTTCGGCGCCGTCAACCCGGGCGCCCCGCCGCACGGCCGCGACCTGCACTGCCTGCGCGTCTGGGAGGGCGAGAAGCTGCGCGCCGTCTTCTGCGACGTCCGCGGCTTCCGCGACCTGGACATCCCGATGGCCGTCAAGGTGACCAAGGAGACCGGCGCCGCCTCGTGGATGCAGGACTCCAACGGCAACTTCGAGCGCTCCGAAAGCCGCCAGCTCGAGGAGCGCTTCGAGTCTGACGACAACATCGGCGACATCCCGTTCTGATGGCGAGCAACGGCTGGCATATGGTCGACCTCCCGCTCGCGTTCGTTCAGCGCTGGCGCGAGGAGAACCCCGACGTCGAGCCGCCGCGCGCCTACCGGCGCGGCGAGCTGACCGCCTTCATGGGCCGCGAGCCGCTCGGCCCCTACGACGACCCGGACATGCGCTGGCACATCTCGCTGCGCTACGGCCACCCCGGCGTGAACGGGCGCGTGCCGACGTGGGAGGAACTGGTCTTCGCCGCGCATGAGCTGCGCCCCGGCGTCCCGTTCGTCGTCGGCATCCCGCCGCGGTCGTGGTGGATGAACGTGCATCCCGACGTCCTGCACCTGTACGAGACCCGCGACGACGCCCTGGTGGAGTCGTGGCGCGGCCAGGCCCAAGCGCACGCGCCGACATGAGCGACCCGACCCGCCACGTCTTCACGCCGCCCGCCGACGAGCCGTGGGCGCGCTGCGTGATCTGCAAGCTGGCCGAGAGCGCGCACCACACGACCGGTCAGATCCTTCCGACGGCCGAGAGCTACCGCTGCCCCGAGTGCGTATGGGCCGCGGAGTACGGCCACCCACCCGTGCATTTGGAGGCGTGCCGATGACCCAGCTCGTCACCATCCCCGTCACCGGCGAGGTCGTAGATCTGAACGGCTCGCTCGAGTCGTTCGTCGACGGCTGGAACCAGCTCGAGGATCTGACGTCTCAGATCCGCTCGGTCAAGCGCGAGCTGACCGACGAGATCGCCCGGCGGCTCGACCACGAGGGCCGCCGCTCGGTCGAGATCGACGGCGTCCGCTTCGAGATCACGGCGCCCACCGAGAAGGAATGGAACATGCCCGAGCTGGGCGGCACGCTCGCCGAGCTGGTCGCCGAGGGCACGATCTCTCAGGACAAGGCCAACGCCTGCATCAAGTGGGAGCCGAAGGCGGTCTGGCGCGAGCTGAAGACCCTGCTGTCAGATCCGCGCTGCGCCGCCCGCATCGGCCATTGCGTCACCGAGAAGCCTGCGGCCCGCTATGCCCGAGTCACAACATGAAGCCGTCGCCCGAGCGGATTTCAGATGCGTGGGTTGTGGCTCGCCGTGGTTCCGGTGGCTGGTCTGTCCAACGTGCGGGCACAGGTACGTGCGCCCGGCCCGCGACTTCATCCCGACGCAGATCCCTCTGTTCGCGCCTGATGGGCGACATCGTCCGCTGGAGTGAGAACCGCCGGTCGGTGGCCGCCGCCGTCGTGCTCCAGCTCTACGGCGGGATCGACCCCGACTACTCCCGTGAGCTGGCCGATCGCGTGGTGCGCGCGATCGACCGCACAGCGGCGCGCGGCAAGACCGACGCATGGCCGGACGCCGACGAGATCGCGCGCGCCCAGAGCGCGCTCGCGCTGCGCGGCATCTCGGCATCAACCGAGGACGTGCGCACCGCCCTGGTCGCCGCGTTCGTGCGCGGCTGGGAGGACTGATGAGCAGCACCAACATCAGCATCGCGTGGACCGCCAACCCACCGGTCACGCTGTCGGTCTCCTGCAACCGGTCGATGAAGTCCAACGAGCTGCACACGCTCGCCGAGACGGTCGCCGCCATCGAGGAGTTCCGCGCCACCGTGCAGGGCCTTGAGGAGGTGGTCGAGCCGTGATCTGCCCCCGCTGCTTCACGCCCGTCCTGCCGGGCCAGCTCTACGTCGAGAAACCCGGCGGCCCGCAGACGCTGCCGGTGCACGTCGCGTGCCCGACCGAGCGTGAGATCGAGCGCGCCGTGATGTGGGACCGCTGGAGGTGGGTGGTATGACCGAGGTCCGCGACGCCGCCGAGGTGCTGATCCGCAGCTCGCATGAGCTGGACGATCTGAGCAAGAACCTGATGCAGGTCGAGGTCGAGCTGGCGCCGATCGAGCGCGACCTTGAGGTCTTCGTCGCCGACTTCCAGGTGGCGCTGTACGAGGAGCACCGCGACAAGGGCGAGCGCCTGCCCGCGTCGGAGGTCCGGATCGCGCTTGCGCATCGCGCGTTCGACCGTGACCGCTACAACCGCTATCTCGCGCTGCGTGCGGCCCGCGTGCGCGGACGCCAACGTATCTCCGATCTGAAGGGCATCGTCGATGCCCAGCGCTCCATCCTCTCCGCGCTCAAGATCGAGGTCGAGGCGTCTGAAGGACCGCAGCCCGCGTGGACTCCATGAGGGGGGAACGTGCTCGGCTCATCGAATCTGTGGTCCGTCCTGTGGGGCGAGGGCGGCCAGCTCCACGAGGTGCGGCTCGCCGGTCAGACGTGCTGGGTGCCGTGCGAGCGCGGCGACGTGCTCGGCCGCCTGCTGCGCGCTGACGACTGCCAGGTCAGCATGGTGCCCCGGACGGCCAGAGACCCGTTCGCGATCGGCCGTGCCTGGGTACTCTGGGCGCGGCTGGAGGCTCCCGAGTGCGCCTCGCGACTCGAGCGCTTGAGGGTGGGACCGACCCTCGTCGCACGCGAAGGAGCTTCCAGCCGACGACTTGCGCTGTGGGCGCTGTCAGAGCCGCTCTCCGGGCCGTGGATCGGGAGGGCCACCGAGCGGCTCTCGTGGGCGCTGAAAGGCCGCAGAAGCGCCGCAGACGCCTCAGCGCTCGTCGTCTCCCCGTTCACCCGCCTGACCGCGCACCGCAAGAAGCCGCAGCGGGTCTGGATCGAGTACCAGTCTGAGACCTACACCACCGCCCGCCAGATCGTCGGCAGCCTCGCCGACGCACCGCCCGCCGACGGATGGAAGGCGGCGGCATGAGCGCCAAGTCCAAGCCGCTCTGCGCGCACTGCGGCAAGCCCAAGCCCAAGGGCCGCGGGCGCAAGCTGTGCGACGCCTGCCAAGCCGAGTGGCACCACAAGATCGCGCGCAGGCGCTGCAACCGGTGCGGCGAGCCATGCGCGCCGCGCAAGATCCTGTGCGAGTCGTGCCGGGAGCTGGCCGAGTGGAAGCGCTCACGCCGTCACGCCGTCGGCCGCCGCAAGCCGTGCACCCGGTGCGGCGGGCCGAAGGGACCCGGCGCCCGGCGCCGCCTGTGCGACCGCTGCCTCAGACAAGACCAGCAGGTCCGCCCGTGCGAGAACTGCCACAAGCGGCCCAAGCGCTACCGCATCGCCAAGCTGTGTGAGATCTGCAAGCTCGAGGCCGAAGCCCGCGTGCGCGAGCGCAACCGCGAACGCAACCGGCTCGACCGTCAGAAGCGCAAGCCCAAGAAGCGCAAGATCACCCGCAAGCGCCAGAAGGCCATCACCGAGAACCACCGCATGGCGCAGCGCCTGCGCGACGAGCGCGCCGGGCGCGAGATCGTTCCCGTCGACGAGCGCACCTACCTCGAGCGCTACGGCACCGGCCGCGGTCAGACGATGGCGCGCGTCCCCGTCGACCCCCTGCTCCAGTGGCTGACTCAGATCGACGACGACGAGCGGCTGGCCGTCGTCGCCGAGCGCGCCGGGCTGTCGCCCTCGTACGTGCACCGCGTGCGCCGCGGCCTCTACGAGGCCATCGCCATCCCCGACGCCGACCGCCTGTGCATCGGGCTGGACCTCAGCTTCGCGTCGATCTACGGCGAGGCCGCGTGATGCGCACAGACCCTGGTACGAACGTCCAGGGCTGCCGCCAATCGGTTGATCCCTGCTACCGTTCGGCACGATCCGGTCGACACCGGAACGACTACCGCAAGGGAGAAACCATGGGCCGACGCAAGGCCAAGCCGAAGCTGCCGGATGACGTCCGGCAGCTCGACTCCGGCAAGTACGGCTTGCAGTTCAGGGTGGACGGACGCCGCCTGTCCGGGCACGCGATCCTGCGCACCGTGCCCCGCAGCTTCGACACGCTCGACGAGGCGCTCGAGGCGCGCAAGCGGGTACGCGACTTCCTCGCCTCCACGTCTGACCGGCACACCACGGTGCGCGGGTTCTGGGAGCGCTGGACGGACCCGGACGATCCGCGCTGGGGCGTCAAGCACTCCAAGCGCCGCGAGGACACCTACACGATCTACGCGAGCCGGACGCGCGCGTTCGTCGACGCCTACGGCGACCGTCAGATCGCGGCCATCACCCCGGCCGACGTCATCCGCTACCGGGCGACCGGCGCCGACTCCCAGCTCCCGACGATCTCGCTGTTCTTCAAGGATGCGATCAAGGATGGGCTGCTCGCCGTCAACCCGGCGGCCGACGCCGGGCGCGAGGCCAAGAGCAACGCGAACAAGCGGCGCGAGCTGGAGCGCGAGGAGCGCGAGACGCCCAGCCGAGCGGTCGTCGACGAGATGCTCACCCGCGCGACCGCGCCCGGCTACCCGCGCTCGTTCTACGGGTGGCTGCTCACCGGCGTGCGCACCGGCCTGCGCGGCGGCGAGCTGGACGGGATGCAGTGGGAGTACCTGGACGGCGACGTCTACCGGGTGCGCAAGCAGCTCCACTACCGCTCCGGCAAGCTGACCGCGCCGAAGCACAACTCCTTCCGGGAGATCCTGCTGCCCGCCGACGTGATGGCCGAGATCGACGCCGCGCGCGAGCGCAGCATCGGCTCGCCGTTCATCTGGACCAACTCGTTCGGCGACCCGTGGCGCGGCGACGCGCGCGAGCGCTGGTGGCACTGGTGCGTGGACGGCGGCCCGACCCTGCGTTCGATCGTGGGCGGTGCCACGATGTACCAGGCCACCCGCCACCACTGGGCGGATTACGCGCTCAACACACTGCTCATGCCGGTCCCGATGATCGCCAAGCTGTACGGCCACCGTGATGGCGGCACCACCCTGCTTGCGCACTACGCCAGCCCGGACAACGACCGCGCCATCGCCGAGCTGCGCCGGGCGCACGCTGCCCAGCCGTCCGACCTGAGCGCGCGCCGGAGGCGGGCGGCATGATCGACCCGCTGGCACTGAACGAGTTCCAGGAGACGACCGTCGCCGCGCTCAATGACCGCTGGGGTCTCGCGAGCTGGCGGCACGGTGAGGATGGCCTGATCCACTTCACGGCCGACGACGGCGACACCGGCTGGATCGACGAAGACGGCGACTGGGACTGGGACTGAATGCCCACGCCGCCCTGCAAGTCCTGCCCGTGGCGCGTCGATGCCACGGCGGACGAGATCCCGAACTACCGGCCCGAGCTGGCCGAGAGTCTGAGCGCGTGCCAGTCCGGTGCGCTGGGCGCTCCGATGTTCGGCTGCCACCTCTCGCGTCCGGGCGAGGAGTTCGCCTGCGCCGGGTGGCTGGCCGTGCACGGACGCGAGAGCATCGCCGTCCGGCTGGCCGTGTCCAGCGGCAGGCTCGACGTCGACGTGCTCGACCCGCAGCCCGGCTGGCCTGAGCTGCACAGCAGCTACGACGAGATGATGCGCAAGCTGCGCGCCGCACAGATTCCCGCACAGACCGACGCAGGATCTGAGGCGTAGAGCCATGCCGCGTGGATCTTCTGGTTCCGGGGGTCAGCTACTGGTCGTTACCAGCGGCTACCGCCCGTTCCCATCTGATCCCGCATTCCAGAGCCGTTCCCAGACCCTCCGCTTGAACCAGAACCCGGGGCTTCGCTTCACAGCGTGGCTCCGGGTTCTCGTCGTTTCAGGAGGGTTGCGCACAGATCGCCGCACAGATTTCGCATCTGTGCGAATGCGCGCCCCGCCTCGCCTCGGAGCGCGGCGCCGCCGCCCGGCATAGGCCCGTGAGCCGGTAGAGCGAAGGGCCACCACGGAGTGCCTCCCGAAGCTGGAGGCCAAGGGGAACCGTAGGACGAGGAAGCGCGGAGCTTGTATCCCGGCGTAGAGGGGAAGTGCGTGGCGCGCAGAGTCTGACCGGAGCCGAGCGCAACGACTCAGCGGTGCGAAGACGTCGTCGTTAGCACTCGACTCCTCCTTGTTGCTCACGAAACGTTAGCGGTTTCGGGGCAGTAGGGGGAGCCTCACGCTGCCGATCTAGCGATACGAAGGGAGCTGAAGCGGTGTCGAAGGTAGCTACGGATGAAGGTCAGACGGCGCTCGCGCTCGCGCGCGTGCATCGCGCACGCGGGCTGGTGCTCGAGGCGGCCACGTCTGAGCCGCGAACGATCCAGGAGCTGCGCCGTCTCGTCGCCGCGGAACTGGGCGAGCACGGCGCCCGCAACGTGACGGCCGCTGCGCTGCGTGAGCTGAAGGACCAGGGCCGCGTCTGGGCGGACGCGGGCCAGCGTAGAGGAGGGCGGTGGCATCGTGCCTGAGTCAGCGCACGACCCCGTGATCCAGACGGGCAACGCCTGCATCGTGTGCTGGCGCTCGCCGACCGATCGCGCGCACCTGATCGACCGGAGCTTGGCCGCCGACCCGTACGGCGATCCGAGGCGCGTGGTGTTCCTGTGTCGGGAGCACCACGACGCCTACGACGCGCACACCCTCGACCTGCTGCCGTATCTGGAGCCGCACCACCGCGCCGAGCTGGCGCGCGCGGTCGAGCTGGTCGGGCTGGTCACGACGATCGAGCGCGTCACCGGCATGGCATGGCGCGCGCACCCGCTCGCCGAGCGCGGCGCCGCGGACACCCCCTCGAAGGTGGCGCTGGATGTCGTCTGAGCTGAGGGAGATCGTCGTCGGCTTCACGATGCTCCAGTACGGGCACGTCATGGCGTGGGGCCGCCAGCCCAAGCTGGCCGAGCGCCCGGCGCTGCCGAGCGGCGAGTCAGATCCGCCGCTCGAGTATTGGCTCGAGCTGCTGCCGCGGTGCGCGACGCTCGAGGAGGCGTCTGAGGTGATGCGCCGGGCGCGCGCCGAGCTGGAGGCGTGGCGCCGTCGGCCGGAGCCGCCGCCAGAGGGCGAGACCTTCGACGATCTCAAGCGCCGGATCGTCGACGAGGGCGAGGGCTGGACACCGCAGGAGGTGGCACTCGCCATGCGGGTGACGCCGACACTGGTGCGCAACGTCCGGTCTGAGGCCGAGCGCGACCCGGAGTACGGGCGGCCGGACGGCAGCCTCGCGCACGGGATCGCACTCCTCGATGCTGGTCTTTCGCTGCGTCAGGCGGCGACGCTCACCGGCATCCCGAAGTCCACGCTGCATGATGCGTACCGGGCGCACCCAGCGGCATGAATCGGTTGTCAGATCCGATCCCTACCGATAGGGTGTCCGGAGCCGTCCTAAGCCCCTGCCCAGACCACAGCTTGGCGGCTGAACGGGCAGAGGCGGGACGGTTGTTCCCACACCGGCAGCTCCCACCGACATGGGAGCCGTCGGCGGACTTCATGCGCTACGGGCGGATGCTGCGACCGTTCCCGACGCGCAAGCTGGCGGAGGCGATCTACTTCGTAGAGGCCGACGCCGGTGCCGTCTCGGCGATCGTGCGCAACCTGCTGATCGAACCGCCTCAGACGGCTGAGCCGTGGTGTGAGGCGCTCTACCACCTGCTGGACGTGCTCGACTCCATCGCCGAGCGCGCGGTCGAGTGCCGTGCCGTGGTCGAACGCATGATCGACACCAGCGACGCCGACGCGATGCGCGCGGCCGTTGCCCTCCGAGCGCTGATCGAGATGGTCCCTGAAGAACCTGAGATCGAAGCCCCGCCGCCGCTTGTCGACGAGCCTGCACCGTTCCGCGAGCCTGATCCCTGCCCGCAGTGCGGCGGGTTCGGTGGCTCGGTCTCAGATGGCAACTGCGACATGTGCTCTGGCACAGGGATCGACCCGGAAGATCCCGCGTCGCCGCTGTAAAAGAGAACGATCGACATAGGCCCTGCACGCCCGGCGGCGGGACGGCCGCCGGGCGCCTCCTCATGCAGGCCCCTCCAGGCTGCGTCGCCAGATCAAGATCGCGACGATCAGACAGACCGCGGCGGCCACCACGTTGAAGACTTCCCAGATCCAGACGTTGACGACGGCGGCCAGCACCAGGCACGCGATCGTCGACCAGCGCTGGAAGAGGCTCACGTCCCTTGCCGTGCGCGCTTGACCCGGATGCCGCGCTCTTGGCGCTTGCGGTCTCGGCCCGGCTTGCCGCTCGCGCCTCGCGCGCGGGTGTGGGGGACGACGTCGCCGGTCCCCGTTGGGCGCAGCTCGCCGACGCGATACGACTCGTCCAACTCCGGGAACAGGCGCGACACGTTGCGCGGCTGCTGAAGCGGCTGCGCCTTGGGCGGGTCGTAGGCGTAGACCTTGCCCATCCGGCCGTTGTCCTCGATCAGCTTGACGATGCCGAGCCGGAGCAGCTCCTCGTTCGCTGCCTTGACCGTGACCACAGACATCGGCTCGCCGCGCTGCTTGAGATCCCAGACGGCGAACGTGAGCGTGTAGCTCGGCTCCTCGATCGCGTAGTCGCGGAACCGCTTGAGCATTCCCTCGCTGATCTTGCGCGCTGCCATCCCTCTCTCCCTTTCAGATCCCTGCCAGTAGCAGAACCAGAGCCGTGAAGATGAGCACGGTAGCCCAGAGCCAGACGGCGTAGCGGCGACGTCGACGGCCGCCGCTGAGCGTCAGATCCCGAGGCCGCCGTGCGTCATCGCCGCCCCACCCCATAGCGGTACTCGCGGTCCATCAGCTTGCCGACCGAGCCGTCGGACCCGGCGACCCGCTGAGACAACCAGCGGGTCATCATCAGCATCTGCCCCTCCTTCAGATTCTCGAGCGACTTCTGCTGGGCCTTGCTCAGCTTGCCGATCGCCATCTGAAGACCCAAGTCGGTGAGCTGCCAGCCCTGCTTGGTGATCGGCTTGCCGCTGCGCTCGTGCTCCATGATGTTGCCGTTGGAGTCGCGCTCGTACTCGCGCTCGACTGCGCCCCAACGCTTGAGCCACGACATGCGAGACGAGACTGAGCGCGAAGGGTTCTCGCCGCCCAAGTTCAGATGGGTCGCAACCTCAGTGGAGGTGACAAACCCGGGGGCCAGGCCACCGGCATCGCGCACGGCGAGCAGGAACTCACGGTCGGACATGTCCAACAGCGTGAGTGACTCCAGATGTGTCACTGCATCACCGCATAGATTTTCGGTGAGCCAGCCGTCGCCGCGTTACCGACCAGACGCACCCGCTCCTGAGAGCGGAGCACGTCGATGGCCTTGCTCACCGTCCCGCGCGAGATCTCTGCGGCCTCAGCGAGCTGGGTCACCGACAGCGGCTCATCGGAGCGGGCGAGCGCGGCGTAGACGTCATCGACGGTCTTCTGAGACGGCGCCCAGTCCTGCGATGACGCCTTGGTGGTCGCCGATGAGGGCCTCTTCGGTGCCCCGGTCTTGAGGGCGGTGATGCCCGCCTTGATTCTCGCTTCGTTCTTGAGGATCTCCGCCACTTCAGACTCGAGCTGCGCACGGCGGGCGGCCAGCGGCGCCAGCTCGCGCTCGAGGCCCTCGATGTACGGAGCAAGCGGATCAGACGTGGCCTCAAGCGGCAGCGTGCCGTTGCCATTCGTCGTAGCGTCGTGCGTGCCCAACGGGTCTCCCTTCGTGGTGATGCGAGGTACTACGAGAAGCGAAGCGTAATCCCTCTCCGGACAGAAGAGGGACTAGGCGGCATCATCCGGGAAGATGACACCGCCTGTCCAGGTTCTCATTCTGACTTGAGGATCTCGTGCATCCGGCTGGACTTGAGGCCGAACCAGCGCATCAGCACGGCAGGCGTGACGCCTGCGTCGTGGCAATGGCGGATCAGATCTTCCATCGCTGCGCGGGTGTCGGCCGCCGCTTGGATACCCGCGTCGCGATGTGCGCGAGCGAGTACCACAGCAGCCGGAGCAGGGTCGCCGTTACGCGCCATGCGCACCAGCTCCCGGTCAGATGGCAGGTCCGGCGCCCGGCCGAGACCGTCGAGCAGATCGCGCCCCACCGGTGTGGCGTCGAGCGCGAGCTGCATCGTGGTCCACGTCTGATCCGTGAGGATGAGCGTCTTCATGGCGTCGACCTCCGGACACCGGCGTCGTCCATCGTCAGCGTCTCCTCGTACCGGCGCACCGTCTCCATCGGAGCGGGCGAGCCGCACCGCACGCGGCTGACCATCCGGCCGTCCTCGAAGACGGTCTCAACGAGCTGCGCTCGCTTGCCGGGCAGCGGCTCGGCGAGCCGTTCGATGATGGTCTCAGTCATTGGGTTCTCCCTTCGTTGTCAGAACAGATGTTGAAGGATCGGCGCCGCGAACACGATCGCGATCCCAAGTTCGGGCAGCTCAGCCGTCCACCACAACACGAGGCAGAAGGCCAGAGCGCACAACAACAGAACGATCATGTCGTCTCCAGGTCGTAATCTGTCGGGAGCATCGTTGTTCTCCCTTCGATGCAGAGCGGCCCGCTCCGGCTAGTCACCGGGACACAGCGGGCCGCTCACTTCTTGTGGGCTTCAGCGCTGACGATGGTCGATGTCTTCGCGCAGGGCCAGATCGCCCAGCGTGTCCAGCGCTGCGGTCAGGTTGGCCGAGAAGATCCCCGCCTCACTGAGCCGCCGGATGGCGTACAGCTCCTCGTCTGTCAGCTTTTCGAGGGGCCGCTCCCGGTGGTGACGGCGGGCCGTCTCCATAGGGTCGATCACTTCAGCCACCCAGCGACGTAGAGGTAGCCGAAGCTCGCCTGCGGGTTCGCCTTGATGACGCCCCGCTCGTCCTCGTAGAGCACGACCTCGCGGTCCTCAGACTGCGTCAGCTCAGACGCTCGAGCGAGCCGAGCTGCGTTGTCGAGCGCGACGCGCAGCGCGCCGCCGTTGAGCCACTGCGCCAGCAGCCCCTTCGTCGGTCCCTTCAGATCCTGCCGGTCGTGGACCAGATCGTTGGGCCAGATCAGACGCGCACCCCACGCCGACGTCACGTCGGCGGGGATGTCGCGCAGCCCGAAGGCCAGCCTCAGATCGCTCATCGGGCCAGCTCCTCGGCGACGTCGGCCAGCTCGATGCGCTTCAGCGTCCGCTCGTAGCGCTCGGCCGCCTCGCGTAGCGCGCGCGCCGCCGGGCCAGCCGAGACGGTGGCGGGCGTGGTCTCCTGCGTCTCGTCGGCGACGCGCCTCAGATCGGCGGCGCAGTTGGCGAGCGCGGTGCGCACCACCCACTCGTCGTCGTCGGTGAGCAGCTCAGTCCACTTAGCCACGGCGGACCACCACCTCTCGGGCGTTGTTCTGCCAGGTGCGGGTGCCGTCGCCGCCGTCGGCGTAGATAACGGGCACCGAGACGACGCCGCGCACGGTCGATGCGTCGCCGGTGGCGGTCCAGCCCACCGTGCCGTCGCCGTAGCGGTCGCCTTCCTTGATCTCGTCGACCGAGATCTGAACCTCTCGGCTCATGTCGTTCTCCCTTCGGTCATGGCGGGATTGCCACTCCATCCGGGCCGCTCGGATTGTCAGATCCTCCCGGCCTGGTTGGGCTAGCTCATCCGTAGCGCACTTCGCCCAGCAGCCCGGCTTGCACGATCGCGTCGGCGTCGTCTGAGTCGATGTACCCGGCGTCGTTCTCGCGGTCGGCCTGCCCGATGCTGTTGCGCATCCGGCTGTTGACGAGCTGCTTGTCGAGCAGGAGCCTCAGACCGCGGGCGATGACGTCGGCGTTGATCTCCAGGGCCTCGTCCTTGTAGCCGCTCTCGTCGTCGTTGACCTCGTGCACGACGGCGTAGCAGTCGGTGCGATCGCCGCGCTGGCCGACCGTCACCATCACGCGGCCGTCGTCCCAGTGCACCCACTGGTAGTGCGAGCACTGGGACCAGTAGCCGATGCCGCCCTCGACGGCGGTCGTGATGACGTCTTGCAGGAACGCCTCGCGCTCCTCAGATCGGGCGCTCATCCGAGCCTCTCCGTTCCGATGATGTCGCCGGTCTCGGGGTCCAGGATCACCAGCTCGACCATCGGGAACGAGGCCGGGACGGCGTCGGCTCCGAAGATCAGATCGCCGAGCATGTCGCAGTACACCCCGTCGTAGTCCTCGACGTCACCCCCGTAGGGGTCGATCGTGACCGAGTACAGATCCGGCCCGGGGCAGTAGCGCACGATCGCCAGCCGGGCGGTCGGGCCGACGACGACGAGCAGCGTCTCGTCGTCGACGACGGCCATGCCGACATGCTTGCCCGGCAGCAGGTGCGGCGGGCGCTGGTTGTCGATCTGGAACGCCATCATCTCGTGGGTTTCGTTGGTCTTCATCGGGTTCTCCCTTCGTAGTCAGGTTGCTGCTAGAGCGACGCGAATGCGTCGTCGTGGGGCGCGTCGACCGTCGTCACGATGACGGCGATCGTTGCGTTCCATTCGTCGTGGCGCTCGACGTAGGGACGGGCGTCGTTCCCGTGTGCGTCGAACACAGCGGTCGCGTTGTCCAAGCACGCCGCGGGCGCGTGGTCGAGCGCGGTCTCGCGGTCGACCAGCGTCGCGACCTGCTGAAAGCGCGCGCCGTCGGTGTAGTTGTCGCGGTGCGCGATCGTGTAGAGGTACAGGCGCATCAGTCGTCCTCGTCCCACCGCTCGCCCGCGTAGCCCGGATCGAACCACGCGGGCGGCGTATCAGACAGCAGCTCGCGGTTGCGCTCCGCTGAGGCGAGACGCTTCTCGAAGTGGGCCTCGCACCGGGCGAAGCCTGCCCCGTCCCGTCGGTCCGGGGTGGTGCGCATCTCGACCGGCCCGGCGCATCCGGCCGGGCCGTCGATGCAGCTCAGAAGCGTGCTCATGGCCCGTCGTGGACGCCGCGGATCTCGTTCGCCCGCTCGCCCTTCAGATTCGTCTGCACCTCAGACCAGAAGTCGATGAGCGAGCGCAGCTCCTCGACCTCGGCCTTGTCGTCGTCGTCGCACACGACGATGTCCTCGGCGCGCGTGTTCAGCGCGTCGATGGTGCGCTCGACGGCGCTCTCGAAGTCGGCCGTCGGGCGCAGCGACGCGACCAGCTTGCGGATGTCGGTCTCCATCACGGCACCAGCCCGTCGATCGCCGACTCCAGGTTGTCGAGCTGAGCGCGGATGTCCGCGACCTTCATCTCGTTGGCCTCGTCGTTGTGCACGTCCAGGTCGAAGCCGTCGACCACGCCGCGCAGCTCCTCGACGGCGTCCTGCATCTCCTGAATGGGGTCGTCGCCCATCGTCGTTCTCCCTTCTCGGTGTGGCGGGATTGCCACTCCACCGGCGGTCGCTCAGATCCGTAGATCCTCCCGGCCGCAGTGGGCTAGCTCATCCCTTCAGACGCGGGTCGCCCGCCGCAGGTCGGGGTGACCCTTGAGCGCCCGCTCGATCCGCTCGGCGACCCACTCGATCGTGCCCGAGTCCCACTCGTAGACGTCCCGCTCGGCCTTGAACTCGGCCTCGTCGCCGTGCTCGGGGTCGAAGCCGTCCCAGAACTCGTGCCGGGCGTTGTAGGGGTAGCGCTCGGGGTACAGGTCCCGGTGGATCGTGAGCAGCGGGTCGGTCTCGCCGCGCGCCGCGCGCTCGATCGTGCGCGCCACGGTCAGCGCCGCCGCCTCAGACGGGAAGTCGACGCCGACGCCCCAGCCCTGCGCGCCGTTCACGCGCCAGCGGTCGGCCGCTTCCTGCGTCACGTCCATCTGTACTTCAGCCATCGTGGTGCTCCCTTCTAGTCGGTCAGATCGTCCAGCGTGAGCTGGTGGGGCGGCGGCTCAGACGGCCGCCACATCCCGGTGTGCTCGTAGGTCAGCAGTGTGCCCTGCTTGCCGACCCAGACGTGGCCCTTCTTCTTCGCCCGCTCGAACGCGCGGGCGGCGGGCGCAAGAGCCGCGATGGTCTCGCGCGCCAGCCGGTCGGTCATCAGGCGGCCCGCCACTCGCGGCCAGCGGCGTTGACGGCGGCCACCTCGGCGGCCAGCTCGTCGTAGTCCCACTCCGGCATGGACGTCGTCGCCTCGTCGCCGGTGATCTTGCGGGTGTGCAGGATCTCGGTGCGCTGGAGCGAGCGGAACGCGCCGCAGTCGGTGCGCACCTCGACGATCTCGCTGTTGGTGTAGTTGGTGCGCCCGATGACGGTCGAGCCGTCGTCGAGCCGGTACTCGGACCGGGGGGTCCAAGCGACGTAGGTGTTCATCGGGTTCTCCCTTCGTTGTGTTGCCGACCGTGGTCAGACGGTCGGTGCGGGCAGGGCCGCTCGGCAGCGCCGCATCGCGGCGCTCTCGGGCGGGGCGGGGCTTGCGCCCCGCCGTGCCGTCAGATCAGGCCGACCCGCGCGAGCCGGTCGGTCATCAGCTCCGCCGGGAATTCGCGCCCCTTGAAGCGCTGATCGGCTGAGATGTGGAGGTGGTTCTCCGCCTCGTCGTACGTCACGCCGAACGAGGCGTCGGTGCTGGGCAGCGACGTCGCCATGTGCGCGGTCTGGCGCTTGCCGACCTTCTCAGACGCGACGCCGAAGGCGGTGAACAGCGTCACGCGGACGCCCGTCGGGCTGAACAGTTGGCTCCACTCGGTGAAGTCGCTCAGCTCGCCGTGGCGCTTGACGTTGATCGTCAACCGCGTGCGGGGGCAGGTGCCCTCGTAGAGCTTGTCGATCGGAGCGCCGACGCCGACCTCCAGGTCATAGCCGGACGCCTCCAGCGAGCCGATCAGGCCCGCCAGCCACGCGCCGTACTGCTTGACCACCTTCGCGGCGACGGACGCCGCGAAGAAGATGTCGGCCGTCACCTTCAGGCCCGGCTTGGTCTCAGACGGCGAGACCTCCAGGTAGAAGTCGTCATAGCCCCCGTAGAGGCGTCCGACGTCGATGTCGCCGTCTTCCTCAGACCAGCCCGCGCGAGCGCGGACGGCCGTCGTGACGGCGTCGGCCGACGCTTGCAGCTCCGGAGCGAAGAACCCGTTTCGGAGCCAATCCAGCGTCTGGGCACCGGACCCGCCGCGCCACTCGTCGTGGCCGTAGGGGTTGCGGTGTAGATCGTCCAGAATGACGCGCTGAGCGGCCTGGTGCCACCGCTTGCCGTCCTGGACAGAGTCGATGACCCGACGCTTGACGTCGGCCCATTCGATGCTGATTTCCTGCATAGCGGTCTCCCTTCAGATGTGCGTTTCGGCCGTGCCCGGCCCTAGCCCCGTCGGGGGTCATCAGCGCTCCGGCATCAGGAGCGGACGCGCCCGGCCGGAGCCGGGCGGTCGGATCAGGCGGCCAGCGCGAACTGGTGCGCCTCGCTGAGGGTCTTCCAGAACAGGAAGGTCTCCAGCTTGGGGTCGAGCGCGATCTCGGTGCGCCCGGCGGCCCAGCGGTCGAGCGCCGCGCCGTCCTGCTTCTCACGGCCGACCATCGACCGATCACCACCCAGCCCGAGCGTGTTCATGCCCGCGATGAAGACGCAGCCGTCCGAGACGGGCGTCTTCTCACCGGTAGCGGTGTTGGCGAAGACGCGGTTAGCGAGAACCGCGTTCGTCATGAGCATCATGTTCGGCTCAGCGGCGTCCAGCTCATCGAAGAGGAAGACGCCACGGTTGGCCGTGATGACGCGGTGGAACTGAGAGGACACGACATCGCCCTCAGAATGCGCCTGCTCGGCGAGCGCCAGAGCCTCAGCGGCCCGTCCGTTCGCGATCAGCGCGTGGACCAGGGCCGTAGTGCCCGGGTCCGAGATCCGCGGTCGACCGTTGAAGGCCGACGGCGACGTGCCCCGGGTGAGGGACACGAACCCGAACTCAGCGCCGAGATCCTCCGCCAGATGACGGGCGATCGTCGTCTTACCAGTGCCGGGAGGACCGACCAGAGCGATCGGAATCCCAGCGGCGGCCAGAGCGCGGACGTAGGGCGTGGCCTTATGGCGGCCATCGTGCGCCCGTGCCTCATCCGGGACCGTCACCGGCCCCGGCTTGATCGGCGCGAACGTAGTCGGGTCGAAGTTCTCGACCCCGAGCGCACGCCGCGCCTCTGGCGGGTAGCTCAGCGTCAGGGCGTGCTTGATCGCCGTAGCGGGCACGCCTTGAGAGAGCATCTTCGCGGCGTTCTCAGCGGGTCGGAGACCGACCTGATCGAACGCCTTCCCATCGGCGTTACGAGCCTCGCAGAACGGACGCCAATCGTCCTGAATCCAGCGAAGGATCGCGGTCGCCTCTTCCTGTGTCGCGCCGTCCCGCTTAGTGCGGATCGGCGTGACGGTGGCGGGAGCCTCAGATTCGGCCGGAGACGGCTCTGAGAGGGCCGTAGCCACCTCAGAGACGATCTCCGCCGCCGGGTCGAAGCTCACGAGGTACGCATGGACCTCGTAGACCTTGATCTTGAGGCGACGCGAACGCTCGCGGCCCTTCGGAAGCTCAGACCCACCCGATCGGAAGATCAGGGGAGCCTTGCCGAGCTGGTCTGAATCGACGAACCGCCGCCAGACCGCGTCGCACGCCGCGCAATCGCGGGAGCTATGGGTCAACGCGAGGGTCTCGTCGAGGGCGTCACGAATGAAGCCCTGCTGCGTGGTGGCGGACCAGTCCGCCGGGTTGCCGTTGAGCGGCATAGCGTTGTCTCCCTTCGATGATGCGCGGCGGTCAAGCCACGTCGCCGAGTCACGGCGACCACGCCTCAGACCCGTCCGGATCTAAAGCGTGGTCGCCGCCCCCTCAAGGGGAGGGGACGGCTGGAAGACGGTCCTGCAACCTCAGACCAGCTCGCTAGGCCGATCGTGAGGGTCGCCGCTGCTTGCGGCTCATCCGGGGGTCGACACGCGGTCAAGCGCTCTCCCCGGGTTGGTCAGTCGCTCCGCAGTGTGTCCTCCCTCAGACGTTCACCGTCGCGGTCCCCCGCAGTCGTGTCCGGCTCTGAGATCTACGGCCCGTAGGCCGCCTCACTGTCTCGCGAATCCTGACTCTGCCATCCCTCAGCCGGGCCGATGACCGACACGCTTCTCAGCGCCGGAGTCCTGCCACGACAGAGGGTTCATGCTGCTCTGCCTAGGCCATCGTCTGCATCCCGGGGGACGTGGTGCGCCGTGTCCGGCGCTATGTCGATCCTGTGTCCGTTCCTTGCAGGGAGTCCGGAGGACCGTTGCCGCTCCGATCGCCGCGGTCTCCTCTGTGCTCGACCCCGGTTGCGGTTCACGCTGGCGGGGGAGCAGCTCGCTGGGAGTGCTGGGCGGTTCGGTGCTGCCCCCTCAGCATCGGCCGGTGCGGTGGACACTTCAACCCCCCACCGGACACCGACACCGCTGAATCCAGCCTGTAGAGCCAAAAATTCGTCACCTACCTGGAGGTAAGTCCGGGGTGCCGGATCGGTCGAATCCCAAGAGACCGGAAGGGGGAGCAATGGCTGAAGGGACGAAATCCACGGTACAGAGCAAAGTCGATCAATCCGGTGCAGATACCAGGACGCACGATCCGGCCGGTTCTGAGCGCCGACACCGGGACCGCTGGGAGGCATCGACGCGCCGACTGGCGGAGCGGTTGGCGGATGAGCTGGGAGGCAACGCGGCGGAGGTACGGCGACGGCTTCAGACAGAGCACGGGGTGACCGTCCCGCCGAGCACGGTCGCCGGATGGGTGAGCCGACGCCCGGTGCGCTCAGCGCCGACGGCTGGAAGCATCGCCGATCGGGCGCATCGCCTGCTCTCACTGGAGATGGACCGACTAGAACGCTCCTCAGTGAAGCTGGACCTAGACCGACTCCAGAAGGTGGCAACTACGTTGAAGGCTCTGAACGGACTGAGCAGAGGGCAAGCAGCACCGAAGGTGAGGACGTTGCAGGATCTGAGCCGATCTGAGCCGGAGACCGAAGGTCCGGAAGGCGTAGACGCTGGGCATCGGAACGGGACTCAGTCTCATCCAGCTTCGCTGTCTGAGCTGGTATCCGGATCTCCCTGATCCTCCGCTTTTGGCTCTACGCCGTGGATTGTGGGGCACACTGTGCGCCGATCCTGTGCTCAGACCGGAGCAGCGGCGGCCGAAGGCCGGACCCCCGCCACCCCCTCAGCCGGAGTCCCGCCGCGTCGCCGGTGGGGAGATTCTGTCCCCCGTTCATCCTGGAACAGTGCCCCCACATCCCAGAACAGGTACCAGGACGAGTACCCGCCGGTACCAAAAAGGGGGTCGGAGCCGCGAAAAGTACCGGGTCTGAGTACCAGCGAGTACCGTGCCCGTATGGCACAGCTCAAGCTCACGCTCTCCACGCAGGACGTCACCGCGATCCGGGGACTGGCCCGCGCGCGTGGTCTGAGTGTCTCGGTGCTCCTCAGAGACGCTGTGCTCGGCGAGCCGGTGGATCAGATCGCGCCCGATGACGTACAGCGCCTCGATCACGTCGACGAGCGCCTCGAGCGTCTGCACCGGCGCGTGGATGCGCTCGAGCAGGGCACAGACGTGGACGGGCTTGATCGCCGCCTCACCCGTCTGGAGGAGATGGCGGGTCTGTAAAGCGTGCCCCCCGAGCGCGAAGCCCGGGGGGCGGGGCATGGTCAGCTCAAGGTGTACCGGACGCTCCGGATGTATGCCGGTAGACGGCATCGCCGATCTCCATGCCGTCGTACTCGGGGTGATCGCGCAGATCACAGGCCGCCCGGTCCAGGCGGTACTCGACGGCGTCTGAGAACAGCGGGCCGGGCACGAGCCGGTCGGTGCCGACGAGCATCGCGGGCAGCTTCGGGTCCGGGGAGGGCACGAGGTAGATCCGCTCCGGGGTGTACGGGGCCGACATCGCGAGGCAGACCCCGTCGAACGGGCCGCCGGTCATCTGAAGGCGCATCATCGCTCCAGCTCCTCGGCGACCGTCCACAGCGCGTGCATGTCGCCATGAGCGGCCCGGCAGACCATGCACGGGCACGTCTGCTCGTGTGAGAGGGCGACCGAGCTGCACGCCTCCAGGATCGCCAGCAGGCGCCCGGTGATCTGCGCCACGTCACGCTCGAGGCTCACGACGGCCCCCGGTTGAGCAGCTTGCGCAGCTCCTCCGCGTTCATCCGCGCGTAGTCGCGCTCGGTCCCGGCCCCGGGGATCAGGTGCTCGATCACGCTGATCGCGTCGGCGGCGATGGCCTCAAGCTCGCGGATGCGAGTGACGGCCCCCTGTAGCTGCTCGCGTGCCGCGTCCCGCTGCTCTCGCGCTTTGTTGATCGTCCGCTCGTGGTGCTCCTGGCACGCCGTAAGTTCGCGCCGTAGCCGCTCGGCCGGGACGGCGTCCGCCGCTTCCAGGATCGCGCGCACGAGATCGGTGCCCGTCCGTCGCCCGGAGAGCGCCCCCGGCTCGAGCTTGGCGATGATCGCCGCCGGGTTGAAATGCTCGGTCATACCGTCCCCCGCGCCAGCCACCCGATCATGCAGCCATAGCCGAACGACGGCCCGTCGATCGCCAGCTCCTCAGCTCCGGAGCGGTCGGCGGCGAAGAAGTCCGATGTCCGGATGAACTCGCCGATCGCCTGCGCGAGCGTGTCCATCTCCGCGGAGCCGCGCTCGTCCCAGATCCTTTCGGCGGCCTCGTGCAGCTCGCGCTCGATCTGCTCGACGGTCACGAGCACGCCGCGCAGTGATCGACGTAGCCGTGCTCACGGTCGCCGTCGGTCGTCCAGCCGGTCGGGTCCCCGTCGCTCACACGGTTGTGCGTGAGGCCGCAGCGGTCACAGGAGACGATCTCGAACACCACCTCCTCGACGGGGCCGTGCTCGGCGATCACGTCCTCGTAGAGCTGCGTGGTGCGCTCGCGCAGCTCCGACGCGGTGAGCGGCCTCATAGCTGACACTGCTGGACGTAGCGCGTGGTCTCCACATCCCAGACCCACCAGCACACGATCCGGTCGCCGATCGTCTCCTCGGTGCCCGCGATGAACCCGGCCATGCGCCCGCAGTGCGCGCAGGTGGCGCCGTCGACGACCTCGTCACAGAGCTTGAAGAGGGCGCGCAGCGGGTCCAGGGCGGCGCCGACCTTCCAGGCGTTGATCTTGCCGGTCGAGCGCGGGGTGCCGTCGACGGAGCTGTAGCCCGCGGTCGCCATCCACAGCACGGGCTGCTCCTCGTCGGACCAGCGGATCTGAAACTCGCGCGCGCCGGTGCGCTTGATGAGGTCGACCGCGGGCAGGAACCGCGGGTCCGTCTGCGCCTCGTGTAGATGCTCAGCCATCGACGGACGCCTCGTGGACTTCCGGCGGGGTCAACTCCAGGTAGGTCTGAGACGCGAGCGCGTCGACGATCGACAGCCGTTGCGTCGCCATCGGGGTCCCCTCGAGCTTCGGGTGTGTCCAGCCGCCTTCCCCGGTGCTCCAGCCGCGCGCCTTCAGCAGCGCGTGCAGCTCCGCCATCAGCGGCCGGTGCCGTCCCTCGAGCGCGTCGGCGGCGCCGCGCAGGGCGGCGCGGACCGTGAGCGCGTCCGTCTGATCTGACAGCGCGATCTGAAGGCCGTGGTCGCCGATCTCCACCACCAGCAGGCACGTCGTGACGTCCAGGTCTGAGAGCACCGCTTCGGCGGCCTCGAGCGCTGCACCCAGCTCCTCCTTGTGCTTCACCGATCTCCCCTCTTCTGCAAGCCATTCCCTCTTCCTGCCACCTGGAGGCTACCTGCGTGAATACCACCGTCAAGGGCCTCAAGCCCGGAGTCACCTACAACGCCTTCGCCTACGCGAAGGTCCGCCCGTGGGCCGACATGCGCCAGGCGTGCCCGCTGACGCCGGTCGCGTCGGGCGCCGCGGACGCGAGCGGGACGCTCACGCTCGACCTGCCCGAGCGTCAGGAGGTCGGCCTCCAGGCGCCGGACACCTCGCTGATCCAGATCAACAACGCGACCACGGTGGTGACGACGCTGTGACCAGCTACCTGCCCGTCACGATCGACGGCACCGAGATCCCCGCCGACGCGCCCCGGAGCCAGGGCATGGACGACGCGCAGGCCGCGGCGGTCGTCTCGACGGCGGAGGAGTATCGCGAGGCGGTCATGCACCTGCACGCCGACGTGGCCGACCGCACGGCGACGATCACCGGCTCCAACTGCCCGCCCGGCGTCGTCGTGTTCACGTTCGGCGACGGCTCCTACGACGTCGAGCAGCGCGTGCAGGACGGCGCGACCCCGACCGTCGAGCACACCTACGCCAGCGACGGCGTCTTCACCGCGCAGCTTCTGCACGAGAACGGCGACCGCGCCGACCTGGAGCTGCTCATCAACTGGCCCGAACAGCAGGATGCACCCGCATGACCACCAAGAGCACCGACGTCGATCCGGACGTCGTCTATCACCGTCAGCCGCACACGCTGGACCCGACCAAGGAGCCGCCGGACGAGAACGCGCCGCTGGCGCAGGGGCACGAGGCCGCCGACCGCGGGACCGTCGAGGGCGCACACGGCAAGCTCAAGGAGGCGGTCGAGGAGGCGCGCAAGAACCCGGATGTCGGGCCGCGCAAGCCGGGCGATCACGCAGGCTCAGACGACAAGAAGAAGTCCGAGAAGAAGTGACGCTCGAGGAGACGCGCCAGCGGCTCCGCACTGACTATCCCTTCTACTCCCGGTCCTGCCTGAAGGTTCGCGACAAAGGCCGGCTGGTCCCGTTTGTTCTCCGACCGGCGCAGCTCAAGCTGTGGAACGTGCTCGCCGCGCAGCGGGCCAAGGGCCTGCCGATGTGCGCGATCGTGCTCAAGGCGCGCAAGACCGGGATCTCCACGATGGCGCAGGGGCTGCTGCTACAGCGCACCACGCTCCAGCCCCTGCACTCGGCCAACGTGATCGCGCACAACAGCCAGACGGCCGGGGCGATCATGCAGATCGCCGAGCTGATGTACGCGAACCTGCCGGAGATCGAGGATGAGGAGCTGGTCCTCAAGCCGCCGATCGCCAACCGCCGCCGTCTGAAGGAGCTGCGCTTCGGCGAGCCGGACTCGTTCGCCGGGGCGACCGCGACCAAGAGCTTCGGCGCCAACCAGAGCAGCTACGTCGTCGACACCGCCAAGGAGTTCGAGGGCGCCCGCGGCCTCACCCTCCAGTCGGTGCACGGCTCGGAGGTCGCGTTCTGGGCCGATCTGAAACGCAAGCTGACGACGGTCTCCAGCGCGATCGACTTCACCGATCCGAACACGTTGGCGATCTACGAGAGCACGGCCAACGGCTTCAACGAGTTCAAGGATCTGTGCGACCGCGCGCTCGCCGGTGAGGGCGACTTCCCGCTGGTGTTCATCGCGTGGTTCGACGACCCGCGCTACGTGCGGGCGCTGAGCGCGCGCGAGGCCGTCGCGTTCGAGGTCGGCGGGCACGTCTACGGCGAGGAGGAGCCGGAGCTGGTGCTGGCCTACGGGCTGACCCCGGAGCAGCTCAACTGGCGCCGCTGGGCGATCGAGAACCTGTGTCAGAGCGACGTCGAGGTCTTCCACCAGGAGTACCCGAGCTTCCCCGAGCAGGCGTTCATGGCGACCGGCCAGACCGTCTTCGGCGGCGTGCTGATCCAGAAGGCGGTGCGGGCCACCCGCGAGGCGCCCGAGCCGCAGATGGTGACGCTGCACACCGCCTCCAGCGTGGAGCGCAAGACGCGCCGCGGCACCGTGAACGTCCCGACCGCCGTGCGGCTCTCAGACGGCGGGCCGTGGGAGATCTGGACGCCGCCGACCGACGAGGGTCAGTACGTGATCGCGTGCGACCCGGCGACCGGCGAGGACGAGGACGGCGCGAGCTTCGCGATCCAGGTGATCGACCATCAGACGCGCGAGCAGTGCGCGCAGTACGAGGCGCAGATCGAGCCGGATCTGGTCGCCATGCAGGTCTATCTGGCGTGCCTGTACTACAGCCGCCACCGGCGCCCGTGGCTGGCGATCGAGCGCACCGGCGGCTACGGGCTGAGCCTGATCGACACGATCTTCCACGAGTTCGGCTACCGGCAGATGTACACGCGCCGCAAGGCGGAGGTCGCGACCGGCAACTACGCCGACCGGCTCGGCTGGGACACCAACCGCCAGACCAAGGGGCTTCTACATGAAGAGGCCATGGCCCTGCTCCGGGAGGGCACACACGGACTGCGCAGCGTTCGACTTGCTCGACAGATGGAGTCCTACGTCCGTAAGGGTTCAGGGCGCACGGGTCCGCTGCCCGGCTCGCGCTCAGATCTGCTTCTGGCGTGGATGATCGCGCAGGCCGTCGCGTCTGAGAAGGCGCCGCGCGTGGACCGTGAGCGGCGCCCGACGCGCACACGCCCGGTCCGCTACAGCATCACCGGCTACTGAACGACGAAGACCCCCGAAGGGGCCTTCGCTGCGATCCGTAGACGGCTCGCTGATTGCGGGCCGCATCCTACACATCGCCGCGGTCGTGTGATCGGGACGGGAAACGAGGCTCGTCACCCCGTCTTCTTGTCCAGGAGATAACCCGCTCCGTCCGGCCCGCGTTGGCAGGGAGGTTACGGCATGTACGTCTGTCGCGTCTGCGCGATGCGCTTCCCAACGTCCGCCGACAGCGCGTTCATGGCGCACGTCCGCCGCTGCGTGGAGCGCCACGCGGACTACGTCGAGTCTCACCGCCCGAGCGGCCAGCCGTTCGAGGGCGACCCCGAGCTGAACCTCTTCGCGCGCGAGGAGGGGTCTGTCTACAACAGGCGCCCGGGAACCCGGAGGCGCCCGCGGTGAAGACGCTCGAGGAACGCTTTTGGCTCAAGGTCGACAAGACCGATGGGTGCTGGGTCTGGACCGCGTCGACCAAGCCCAACGGCTACGGCCAGATCGGGCTAGGCGCCAAGGGTGAGGGCACAGGGCTGGCTCATCGCGTCGCGTGGTTTCTGACCTACGACGAGTGGCCGTCTGAGCAGCTCGACCACCTCTGCCGCAACCGCCGCTGCGTCAACCCCGCGCACCTCGAAGATGTCGCGCCGGTCGTGAACACCCGGCGCGGCGACTCCGGCCGCCCGTGGCGCGAGAAGCGCTGCCAGCGCGGCCACGACTGGACCGACCCAAGCAACGTCTACACGTACGCCAACGGGCGCCACCGCTGCCGCGCGTGCGCACGAGAACGCGAACGCACGAGGAGGCGCCCGCGATGAATCGAACTTTCAAGTTCCTCGGAGAGCTGACCGACGAGGGCTTCATCACGCACGACCGCGACGAGGTCCGGACGTGCCTGCTGGATCTGGAGGGCGCCGTCTTCCAGCTCGGCGGGATCGTGCAGATGACCGCGATCCGCGAGCAGATCGCGCCCAACGAGTGGGCCACGACCGGCGTGCTGGTGGCCTACGACTCCTACGCCCCGGCGCGCGAGAGCGCCCCCGCGCGTGACCCGGAGATCGAGGCCGTGCCGGAGGTCGAGACCGCATGAGCTACGACGCGCTGGAGGGCCGCGACCGCGAGCTGGTGCAGATCGTGGAACGCGCCTACCAGCGCGCCGAGCCGGAGCACAAGACCTTCCGCACGCGCGCGGAGGAGTTCTACCGGCTCTACCGCGGCTTCACCGACTTCCGCGAGCACGCGCGCGACTTCCGCGACCGCGACGCGGCGGTGTCGGCGGCCATCTCCGAGTGGGGCGCCGAGCTGTTCATCCCGTTCATCTACTCCACGATCGAGACGATCGTCCCGCGGATGGTCGCCAAGGGGCCGCGGATGATCGTCGTGCCCCGCGACGAGCAGGCGTTCGGGAACGTCCGCAACATGAAGATCGTGGTCGACGCGCAGTGCAAGCAGATCGGCTACGAGGTCGTGCTCCAGGTGATCGGCAAGGACGGGCTGATCTACGGCATCGGCGTCGGCAAGACGCGCTGGAAGCACGAGAAGCGCATCCAGGTCAAGGCCGAGCCGAACCCGCTGGACCCGACGCAGTTCGCGGAGGGCCAGCCGCGCGAGGTCGTCGCCTTCGATGACGCCGTCGCCGAGCGCGTGGACCCGTTCGACTTCATGTGGGACCCGTGGGGCGACGACATCCCCACGGTCGAGTACGTCATCCACCGCCTGTGGCGCTCACCGGCGCAGGTCGCGCGCAACGTCAAGCTGGGGATCTGGCGCGCGCAGGAGAACGACCCGACGTGTCCGTGGACGCTCGAGGACATGCTCAGCTCCCGGGCGCGTACGCAGCGCTCCGACGTCTGGGATCAGCGTCTGAGCGCGGAGGGCTACAACACCCAAGGCCAGCGCCAGGACGCGCTGCACGAGGTGTGGGAGTTCCACGACGGCACGCAGGTCATCAGCGTGCTGGACGCCTGCTATCCGGTGCAGGCCGGGCCGAATCCGTCGGGCCAGGCGACGATCCCGTTCCAGGTCTACCGGCCTACGGTCGTCGGCGGCCGGTTCGTCGGCATCTCCGAAGTGGAGCCGATCCGCCACCTCCAGTACGAGATCAACACGCTGCGGTCCCAGCGCCGCGACGCCGCGACGCTGAGCCTGATGCGCACGTTCGCCTACAACGAGACCGCCGTCGACGCCGACGATCTCGTCTTCGGGCCGAACATGGCGATCCCGGTCAACGGCGACCCGCGCGACTTCCTGTTCCCGATCCCGGTGCCCGAGCTGCCCGCCTCCAGCTACAAGGAGGAGCAGGCGATCGTCTCCGACATCGAGCGCACCTCCGGCATCTCAGACCCGGTCACCGGCGGTGACGTCGGCGCGTCTGAGACCGCGACCGGCGTGCAGCTCGTGCAGGCCGCGGCGACGATGCGCATCCAGAACAAGGCGCGGCTGCTGGAGACGCAGGTGATCGTCCCGCAGGGCTTCGAGTTCGTCGCGCTCAACCAGCGCCGCATCCTCACCGACAAGACGTTCGCGATCCCGACCGAGCCGGACCCGGCGAACCCGACGATCCCGGCGTGGAAGATGGTCAAGGTCGGCCCGCGCGAGCTGATGGGCCGCATGGCCGTGGAGGTGGAGGGCGGCTCGACCGCGCCGGAGAACGTGCCTCAGCAGCGCGCCGACGCGCAGGCGCTCGTCGCGCTCAGCCAAGACCCGCGTCTGAACGGCGAGAAGCTGCTCATCCGCGCGCTCGAGCTGTACGGCATCGACCAGCCGGAGGGCTACGTCAAGCCGACCACGCCGCAGGTCCCGGCCGATCAGATCCAGGGGTTCCTCGCTCAGCTCGGCATCCCGCCGGAGATGTTCGTGCAGTTCCTCGACCAGCAGGCCGCCGCGCAACAGCAGCAGCCGGACATGGTCGGCGGCCCGACCGTCAACGGCGCGCAGGGCGCCGCGCTCGGAGGTGAAGCGTGAGCACCGTCACCACGTACCCGACGACGCTCACGCTGGTCCCGTGGGCGCCCGGCACGACCGTCGACGCCTACCCGCGCGTCTCAGACCAGATTCTCGCCGACATGCCACCGACCGGCGTGCCGATGGTCGCGTCTGAGGTCGTCGCCGCCGACCGCTCGCTGCTGTTCGACCTGCCGGAGGGCGACTACTGGGCGGTCGCGCCGATGACGCCCGGCCAGCGTGACTACCGCTACGTCCAGTTCCGGTCTCAGATCCCGCTCGCGGACTTCATCCCCGGGCCGCCCGGCCCGATGGGGCCGCAGGGCTACCCCGGCCCACAGGGCGAGCGCGGACCGGCGGGGCCGACCGGCGCGACCGGCCCGCAGGGACCGCAAGGCGTGATCGGCCCGCAGGGTCCCGGCGGCACCGGCTCCATCGGTCCTGCCGGGCCGCAGGGGGCGCAGGGCGACACCGGCCCGGTCGGACCCGCAGGCCCGCAGGGCATCCAGGGCGAGGTCGGCCCGCAGGGTCCGCAGGGCATCCAGGGCCTCACCGGCGCGCAGGGACCGAAGGGCGACACCGGCGCGACCGGCGCGAAGGGCGACACCGGCGCGCAGGGACCGAAGGGCGACAAGGGCGACACCGGCGCGCAGGGACCACCGGGCACCCCGGCGATCCAGACCTACATCGGACGAGCGCGCGGCACCGGCGCCGTCATCAACCTCACCACCGCCTACCAGACGATCGGCGGCCTGAACCCGACGATCACCGTCCCGGCCGGGTGCATCGCGGTCGCGACACTGCACGCCACCGGCGCCGTCAACGGCACGTCGGTGTTCTTCAACTTCGGCATCGACGGCATAGACCAGGCGCCGTCGATCTCCATGTCGGCGCCGAACGCCTGCGTGCTCACCGGATCAGAGGCGTGGAGCGTCCCGAGCGGGGTCCACACGCTCAGGGCGTCGGTCAAGGCGTCGGCGGCCGTCGGCACCGTCGACCCGGCCAACTGCACGATGAGCTGGATCATCGCGCCGCAGAGCGCCTAGAGAGGAGCCGGATGGACTCATACCTCGCGATCTCTCAGATCGCCAACGACGACCACATGAACGAGCGCGTCCGCGCCGCGGCGACCCAGCAGCAGCACCTGGGCAACACGCCGCTGATCGACGACGCCGTCCGCTGGGCGGGCGACAACATGTATCTGTGGGCCGCCTCCCCCGGCTGGGGTGAGGCGTGGACGTACGCGCTGACCGTGCACGCCGACGATCCCGACTACGAGCCGGGCGCCGACGAGTCGGTCATCACCGACGGCATGATCCTCGCGACCGTGCAGGAGCTGGGGTCCGAGTGAGAGGCACGATGGACCTGATCCCCGAGCAGCGCCCGCGCAAGCTCACGCGCCGGGAGCAGCCGTACCGCCGCAAGTCGACGCGCCCGCTGGGGCCGACGCTGACGGCGATGCTCAAGGGGGCGCCGTGGGCGCTCCCGAACCCGATGGACATGCAGCGCCGGATGGTCAAGCGCCGTGGGCGCTGAGCACCGGCCGTACCACGCCCACCTCAGACGACGCGACCCCGACCGGCTGCTGGCCGACCGGGACGCGGTCAGCGCACTTCTCGCCTCGCCGGGCTGGCAGGTGCTCGAGGAGCTGACCGACGCGGTCCACGGCACCGCCGTCGACCGCCTGCTGTTCTCGCACGCCGGATCTGAGGGACGTGTCCTAGACCAAGCCGAGTACGCCCGCCTGTTGGGCTTTCTCTCTGGTCTCGGCCAAGCGCGAGTCGCCGCCGAGGCCGTCATCACGCACGCCGAGCGCGAGCAATCCAAGGAGGACTAGATGTCCGCGATCGACCCCGGCCAGGCGACCCCGCCTGCCGAGGCCGCCGAGCAGGCGCCGCCCGAGGGGCAGCCTGCCGAGACCACCACGGCTCAGCCCGAGGGGCTGGACCGGATCTACAGCCGCATGGACGAGATGGCCGCCACCCAGCGCCAGATGGTCGAGTCGATGACGGCGTTGATGCAGCCCGAGGAGGAGGAAGAGGACGAGAGCCTCTTCTACACCGACGAGGGCGATCTGACCGAGGAGGGCGCGCGGGCCGTGCTCGCCGACATGGTCCGATCGGAGATCGACCAGGCGATGGCGCCGCGCGAGAAGGCCCGGCTTGTCGGGCAGCGCGACGAGGCGTTCGAGGGCCTGATCGAGCAGTACCCCGAGCTTCAGGAACAGGCGGTCTCAGATCGCGTGCTCGGCGCCGCCGTGCGCTGGGCGCAGCAGGTCAACCCCGAGATCATCGACCGACCCGAGTTCGTGGACGTCATCGAAGCCTTCTACAAGGCCGAAAAGTACGAGGCGCTGGCCGCGCAACAGGCGGCCGAGCAGCCGCGCCCGGTCGTCCTGGAATCAGGTCAGGGCGCGCGGCAACAGCGCCCGAACGAACCGGATTGGGGCGACCGCATCGTCAAGGCGGCCGAAGCGCTCCGTCCACAGATCTGAGCGCCCCGTAAGCGGGGGCGCCCGAAAGGAGTTCCATGCCCCCGATCGTCGGAGTGCGCGGCACCGAGAGCCTCGCCCCCGAGCAGAAGAAGATCGAGATGGCGGACAAGATCAAGATGCTTGTCCCCGACGCGACGCCGTTCACGACCTTCCTCCAGGCCCTGTCCAAGCAGCGCACGGGCTGGCCGGAGTTCAAGGCTCTCGAAGACGACGTCCTGCCTCGCTTCGATGCCGTCGTCGGTGCCGGTGGCACCGCGACCACCTTCAACGTCGCCACGGGCACCAAGTTCCGCCCGGCCGACGTCATCATCGCCACCCGCACCAACGAGATGATGCGCGTGGAGACGGTCGCCGCGAACGCGCTCACGGTCTCCCGTGGCACTACCCCGGTGGCCCTCGTCGACACCGACGAGATTCTGATCGCCGGTTCGGCCCAGCCGGAAGGCGACCTGTCCCGAGTCCCGGTGTCGGCCAACCCGTCCCCGGTGCTCAACTACACGCAGATCCTGCGTCGCTCCTGGGAGCTGACGGGCACCGCCTACAGCTCCGAGAACGAGACCGACCCGCACGACTGGGACTACCAGGCGGCCAAGGTCGGCATCGAGCACAAGCGCGACATCGAGCGCACGCTGCTGTTCAACGGCGCCCCGACCAAGGTCACGGCCTCCAACGGGCAGCCGCTGCGCTACACCGGCGGTCTCTTCCACTGGATCAAGTCCAACCAGATGGACGCCGCGGGCGGCTTCTCCGAGGAGGAGCTGAACACCTGGATGCGCACGATCTTCAAGTACGGGTCCAAGCGCAAGGTGCTGATGGGGTCGCCGCTGGCGACGAGCGTGCTCAACACGTTCCCGATGGGCAAGGTCCGCATCGGCCAGAGCGAGAAGAAGTACGGGATCAACGTCACGACCTATGTCTCCGCCTTCGGCGAGCTGGGCCTCGTGACCAACTGGGAGCTGGAGGGCGCCAAGTACGGCGGCGTGCTGGTCGCCTACGACCAGAGCAACCTCCGCTACCGCTTCCTCCAGAACAGCAAGGCCAACCGCGACAGCCACGTCAACACGTCGATCCAGCCGCCCGACGCCGACACCCGGCGCGACGAGTGGCTCACCGAGATGGGTCTCGAGGTCAACCTCGAGAAGACCGCGGGGATCGTGACGGGCATCACCGGCGCCGCCTGATCTGAGAGCCGGAGGGTCCGCCGGAAGGGCCAACAACCCACGGCCCTCCGACTCAGATTCCAGCGATATCACAAAACACCGCGGAGGTGTCATGCCGACCGTCCCCACTGCACACTTTGCGTCCGCAAGAAGCGATTTGATCGTCGTGGAACAGACCGCGACGCCGGTCTTCTCCAATGGGCGGCAGATCAAGGTCGAGCCGGGCCGCTACCACAAGTTCGCCGAGCATCGGTGCGTGGTGCAGGGCAAGGCGTCGATCGAGTTCATGCGCGAGCGCGCGCACGCCCACGACACGCCGGGCATCTGGGAGATGAACGCCTCCGACGTCCCCGAGATCACCGAGCTGCTCGCCGAGCTGGCGACGGCCGACATCGACCGCGTCCGCGAGATCCGGCGCAACGAGGAGGGCACCGCCGCGCGGATGGTGATCCTCCAGACCTGCGACGCCGTCCTCCAACGGGCGGGCGTCTCCGAGCGCCGTCCCGGCGAGAAGGCCACGGTCACGGGATGACGTGGGCCGATCTGGTCGCCGACGTGCGCGCTCAGATCGACGTCACCGAAGAGGAAGCGCTCGCGTGGCTGGTCGACCGCGCGCGCGTCCTGAACGCAGAGGCGGCGTGGCTGCTGCGGGAGACGACGATCCCGATCACCACGGCCAATGAGGAGTGGCCGCTGCCCGACGACTGCCTGCGTACCGAGGCGGTCGTGCTGGGCACCACGCCGTACCGGCGCGCGACCTTGAGCCAGCTCGACCAGGCGCGCGCGGGCTACAACACCCGGCCGATCTACGCGGACGGCGTCGACTCAGACGGCTCCAACCTGCTTCAGATCCACCCGCCCGCCAGCGGCGATCTGACGCTCCGCTACATCGCCACGATCCCCGTCCCGTCAGACCCGGCGTCTGAGACTCCGCCGTTCCCCGACGACATCACGCCGATCCTCGCCGACGGCGCGATCGGGCAGGGCCTCGCGCGCATGGACGAGCGCTTCGACTCCGCGGGCTACTTCGACGCCCGCTTCGTCGACGGCATCGCGCGGCTCAAGCGCCGCCGCCACGGGCACGTCGGCCGCGGCGGCACGTCGATCCGGGTGGTGCGATGACGCTCGCCACGATCGGCCAGGATGACTTCGCCGTCGGCACGCTGCGCGGCGTCGCGCCGGACGTACAGCCCGGCGTCGGCGTCTACGCCGCCATCAACGCGATGCTCAACGACGACGGCGACCTGTTCCGGCGCGGCGGCTCGCGCTACCTGGACCCCGGCTACCACCTCGACGGCGCGATCACCTGGATCTGGAGCGGGTTCCTGGGCGCTGAGTTCTTCACGCTGGTCTCGGATCTGAGCGGGGTCTACACCTCAGACAACGTCCTGATCGGCGGCTCGGCCGGTCTTCCGCGGCCGGTGCAGGTGGTCGCCATGGACACGACGCTGTTCTTCCCGAACGGTGACCGGTTCGTCTACACGCCCGGCAGCGGACTGCTCAAGTACGACTGGGCGCTGCCGCCGTCGATCGACTCCAGCGGCGATCTGCACCTCGCCACGATCGCCGGGCGGCTCGTCGTCGCCTCCGGCAACACCATCGCGTTCTCAGAAGCGGGGTTCCCGGAGACCTTCACGCCCGACGACTACCACACGCTGCCCGGCGGCGTGCAGGTCCGCGGGCTGGCGGCGATCCAAGACACGCTGCTGGTCTTCACCAACTACGGGCTGTGGGCGATCAGCAACATGGCCTACAACCTCACCGACGCCGCCGGGAACATCCAGCAGACGCTGGCCCTGATCGTCCCGGAGATGAGCCTGCTCCACGAGGCCGGGCTGGCGCCGTGGCAGGGCCGCTTCATCGCGCCGTGCGCGGACCGCGTCTACTTCGTCGACGCCGTCTCAGCGCCGGTGCCGATCTCAGATTCGATCACGCCGATGTACGCCGAGCTGGTCCGCCAGGGCGCCCGGCCGGGGCTGGCGAAGGTCCACCGCAACACGCTTTTTCTCCCGATGCTCAAGACGAACCAGTCGACGCTCGAGGAGGAGAACGTCGCCACGCTCACCTGCCGCGTGGACCGGCCGATCCAGGGCCGCTACACGTACTTCCCGTGGGCCGAGCACCGCGGGCACGCCGCCAAGGCGCGCGCGTTCGACATCGCCACCCGCACGCCCAACATCGCGCCGATCAAGCCCGCCTCGTTCCTGCTGGGCGGCGGCGAGGACGGCTTCGTCTCCGACCTGACCGACATCTTCCGGCCGTCGGCGACCAACGCCAGGGATGCCGACAACACGTCGATCGAGTTCCAGGTCGAGACGCGCGACTTCCCGACCGGCCAGGGCCAGCCGAACCACCTCAAGCGCGTCCGTCTGACCTACACGCTCGAGGGGGCCGCTCAGATCGCGGCCGAGATCACCGACGACCGGACCCGAACAACGTGGGTCGCTCTGGGATCTGAGGATCTGACAGCACCGGGCGAAGACCCGGCGGCGTGGTGGCTGCACCCGCCCGCGCGCGTGCGCTACGCCCGCGCCCGTCTGACGCTCACCGGCGACCCGGCGCGGCTCGTCTTCCACCGCATCGAGATGACCGTGAGGCCCGCCAGCCATGCCCGTTAGCGACGCCGAGTTCGCCGCGCTCAAGCGCCGTGTCACGCAGCTCGAGGTTCTCGTCCGACAGCTCCAGGAAGCCGTGGCGGCGTTGACGCCGTAGGGGGTGCCGAATGGCAGCAAAGAAGTCCGCGAAGTACCCGCACAAGTGGCCGGACGGGACGTGGCACTCCATCCCGTGGGAGCAGACCAAGCGCGCCCGCGAGACCGGCACGCCGAACCCGCCGCAGGGATCGTATGACCCGGCGCTGGATTCGGCGCTCGGCCAGTCTGACCGCGGCCTGCGTGATCTGATCGCCGACATCGGCGAGGGCGGCACACAGCGCGGGCGGGCGCTGACCGACTACGCCGCCGCGCTCGGCCAGCTCCAGCAGCAGCGCACGCGCAACCAGGAGGACTACACCACCGGCACCGGCAACATCGAGCAGGGCTACCAGCGCAGCCTCAGCGACCTGCTCCAGCAGCGCCAGCGCGGCACTCAGGACTACGGCACCAACGTCGAGACGCTCAACCGCAACTACTGGAACCTGGGGCTGGCGCAGGGCGAGGCCGAGCGCAAGGCCGGGGCGATGCCCGGCTCCGGCGCCGCGTTCCAGGCGGCCCGCAAGCGCAAGGCGAATCTGGCGACCGACCGCGCGCCGATCGACACCGCCTACCAGCGCTTCATGGCCGACAGCAACACCACGCAGGGACGGATCGGCGAGGACCGCACGCGCAACCTCGCCGACCTGCTGCGCGCCTACACCCGCGGCGACCAGGATCTGACGACACAGGGCGGCCAGCTCAGCCTCAGCTACCAGCGCCAGGGCGAGGACTGGACGCAGGCGCTTGCACGCGCTCAGCGCGAGGCGGGCGCCTTCGCCGACGACACGCTCGAGGCCAAGGTCGCGCAGTTCGTCCAGAACAACCCCGGCCAGGACGTCCCGTTCATCCCGGGCGCGTTCCCGGCCAGCAAGATCCCGAACCCGAACACGCTCACCGCGGGTCCGGGTGTGCCCGGCACGACGATCAAGAAGCGCAAGACCCCGCGGGGGACCGTCGTCACGTACACGAACAGCGTGAAGGGGCCGTAGATGGCGACCAAGCGAGAGAAGCAGCAGGCGCAGGCCCTCGTCGACCTCGAGTTCGACCCGCAGTTCCGGCAGATCCGGGACCTCTGGAGCCAGTCGCGCGGCCAGTATCTGAACGACCTGCGGGCGGCGCGCAACCGGATGCGCTCGACCCAGCAGACCGCGCGCGCATCCCAGCCGCGGACCCGTCAGATCTTCGAGACCGCCAAGACCGATCTGAAGACGACCAACTCCGACGTCGACCGGGCGCTGGCGGCGATCGGGCCGGGCACCGCCTCCGGCCTGTCGGGGCTGCTGGCGACTGCGATGCAGCGCGAGCGCGGCTCCGCGTCCAACCGGCTGACCAACGAGCGGGCCAGTGCGCTCGCCGACGCCGAGAAGAAGTACACCGGCGCCGAGGCCGGGAAGACGGTCGCCTACAACACGGCCAAGGGCAGCCTGCTCAACACGCGCAAGGAGCTGACGCAGAAGCTCCAGGATCTGACCGGCGACCGCGGCAACAAGATGACCGCGCTGCTCGGCGAGATGGTCGGCGCGCGCTCGGAGGCCAACGCGGCGTCACGCGCGACGGCCAGCAAGCGCATCACCTCCGGTCCGTACCGCGGTCTCACGCAGGGGCAGGTGGACTCCATGTCGGCGCAGGAGCTGCGCGACTACGAGAAGCAGAACGAGAAGGCCACCGGCGGCGGCGAGAAGGGCGGCGTCAAGCGCGCGACCAACGACCAGCAGCTTCAGCTCGGCAACCAGTTCAAGGAGGCGCTGAACCGGGCGGCCGACTACGCCGCGGCCGACAAGAGCAAGCGCAACCGGGCGGCCACGGCCAAGGAGCTGATGAAGGGCACGACGGGCAAGGACGCGGTCCCGAAGATGGGGCAGTTCCCGGTCTCGCTCGCGCTCGACATGGCCTTCGACGGGCACATCTCGCGCGCCAACGCGCAGCGGCTGCACCGGCTCGGCTACAAGGTCTCCGACCTGCCCGGCTCGGTGTCCTTCACCGACTACCGCAAGAAGCAGGCGGCGCGGCCCAAGCCCAAGCCCAAGCCCAAGGCGCCGACCGTCTTTGACACCAACCCGTTCACCGGTGCCGTGGGTCGCTGATGGCTCGAGCACCCGCCGCGTGGACGCGCACGCCGCTCCAGGTTCTGAGCACGGCGCCGACCAAGGCGCCGCGGCTCCCGGCCGACCGGCGCCCGGCGTACCGCCCGAAGATCACCAAGAAGAAGCGCAAGCCCCGGCGCGTGCCCCCGCCGCGCCCGGAGCGGGTTTCCGACCGCCAGTCTGACGCTCAGGTCGAGCGTTACAAGCGCAGCGCGGCGTACACGGACGCGCTCGTCCGCGCACGCCTGAGCCGCGAGGTGCAGGAGCGCAAGGCGCGGCTGGCGAAGCGGCCCAGCTATCGGCCGAAGATCCTGGGCGTCGTCCCGTCGCCGATCAAGGAGAACCCGGGCAAGTTCCTGCGGCACCCGCTGGTGGCGCCCTCGTACTCGACCAAGGGCAAGAACGCGCGCCAGCTCGCCGAGATGGTCGAGACGCTCAAGCGCGCTCAGAAGTCCAAGAACCCGACCAAGGTCATCGCCGACGCCGAGCACGACAAGGCGACGCTGAAGAAGCAGAAGTCCTCTGTCGGTGCCCCGATCGTCAAGGCCGCCGACATCTCCCTGCGTCCGACGTACGCGACCGCGGGCGCGGCCAGCGCGGCGCTGCGCGGTAAGAACGTCGCCGAGGCGGCCAAGAAGGGCATCACCGGCAAGGAGAAGAAGACCTTCTCGACCGTGCTCAAGGAGCAGGGCGTCGGCGGCCCGGTTGGCTCGGTGGCCGGGTTCGCGCTTGACGTCGCCGCCGACCCGCTCACCTACGTCAGCTTCGGCACCGCGAGCGCGGCGCGCAAGAGCGCGGTCAAGTCCGCCGAGCAGGCGGCCAAGCGCGCCGAGCAGGCAGCGCTGAAGGCCGGGGCGACCAAGACGCAGGCCCGGGTGCGCGCGATCGAGGCGCGCGACAAGGAGCTGGCGCGCGCGAGCAAGGCGGCCAAGAACACGGGCGGCGCCAAGACCAAGACCGGCGTCACCGTGCGCGTCGGCGGCAAGGCCGTCCCCGGCGTGGAACGGGCCACCGGCGCGCTCGCGCACGGCGTCAGCCGCGGCAGCTCCAAGGCGGCCAGCAAGACACCCGAGCGCGTGCGCCGCGCCGGAGGGCACGTCCGTCAGATCACGCGCAAGGTCGGCACCCAGAGCAACGCGAACGTACGCGCGCTGGACGAGACCACACGCCGCGTGCAGACCCGCTCGAGCCAGACGTCTGAGAAGGCGCTGCGCCGCGAAGCCCGCGCCGAGCAGCAGCAGCTCACGCGCGCCCTGCACGAGAAGCTCAACGCGATGCGCGGCGCCGTCAGCAAGGATGAACAGCGCGCGATCATCGACGCGATCGAGGCGGGCGATCTGCGGTCTCTGCGCAACGCGCCCGCGCGCAAGCGGGGGCGGTCGCTGCGGCGTACGCGCGGCGTGCACAAGGACCCGGACCGGCTGTACCTCGCCGCCAAGAACATCGAAGCCGATCTGAAGTACCTGAACCGGCTGGGCCGCCGCTCCGGCGCGATCACCGGCCGCGTCGGCCCGAAGGCCCGCACGCTCCAGGAAGTCCGTCAGACCGACGTCGGCCCGGTGCGCTCGCCGCGTAGGGTGCAGGTCGCCCTGCGCGATGCGCGCAACGAGCAGGCACAGGCCCGGATCGCGCTGCGCAACCTGCCCGCCGACGCCAAGCCGAGCGCCAAGCAGGCCGCCCGCCGCCAGGTCCGGCACACGCAGGCGCGCGTGGAGTTCCTGCGCAAGCGGCTGCTGAGCTACCAGCAGCGCGCGAGCGATGTTCAGACCGCCCGGCACGTCCAGCGCGTCGGGCGCAATCGCCGGATGCAGGAGGCCCGCGGCTACTTCCCGCGCGTCCTGGAATCTGAGATCGACCGCGGCGGGCTGCTCGAGCGACTCGCCTCCACCGGCGAGCGCGACGAGATCCCGTACGCGCAGACCGGCGCCGCCAACCCGAACATCGCCCCGGCCAAGCGCCGCGAGTTCCGCAAGACCCGCGCCGAGCTGCGCGCGTCCAAGGAGACCAAGCACATCCCCGAGCGCCTGTCTGAGGACATCCGGCCGGTGCTCTCCCAGTACGCCGCCAGCGTGGCCCGCGGCACCTCCGCCGCCAACCTGAACACCAAGCTCATCGACGAGCTGGGCCGCAAGCTGCCGCGCAACCCGAGCAAAGAGCAGCTCCGGCAGTTCGAGCGCGGCGGCTACGGGATCTTCCGCGTGCGCGGCGGCCGGATGGAGGAGCTGGGCATCGACGACCACTACGGGCTGATCGTCAACGCCTCGCGCGCGAGCAAGGCGCCGGGCGCGGGCGCCGGGTCCGCCGGGGGCCGCGTGGCGCTCATCAAGCGCGACCAGCTCCAGCGCGTGCGCCAGAAGGACAAGCGCTCCACCAACGTGCTCGCGCAGACCACCGACGCGGCGCAGCGCGGCTGGAAGGGCCTCGCCCTCTCGACGCCCGGCTACTTCGTCCGCAACCTGTTCGGCGACACCTACAACGCCTACACCGACGAACGCGCATGGCGGCTGATCCGCAACCAGGCGCGCAGCTCGCGCGTGCTGGGCGACCTCTCGCGCCAGGAGCGCGCGCACCGGCGCTTCTACCGGCAGACGCCCGAGAGCAAGCGCACGGTCAAGCTGACCGACCAGCAGGCGGCCGAGATCGCCGCGGCGCTGAAGATCCCCGCCGATCAGGTCTCGCGCCGGGTCCGGGCCGATTCGATCGCGCGGCTGGCTGAAGAGATGGGCGTGATCCGCCAGGGCCGCTTCGTGGAGCTGATGGAGGACGCGAGCGTCAAGCCCCGCGGCTCGAACGCATGGAAGGACATCAGCAAGCGCGTCGAGGATCAGACGCGCCTCGCGACGTTCCTGGGCGGCCTCCAGCGCGGCATGAACCCGCGCACCGCCGCCGACCGCGCGTCCAAGATCCACTTCGACTACGGCGATCTGACCGACGTCGAGCGCGAAGCGTTCCGCCGCTTCGCCCCGTTCTACACCTTCCCGGCGCGCAACATCCCGCACCAGGCCAAGAGCCTCGTCCGGCGCCCCGGCAAGTTCGCCGCGGTCGCCAAGCTCAACGAGGAGGGCCGCCGCGCCGTCGGGCTGAACGAGGACTACGCGGAGGGCCTGAACCCGTACGAGCAGAAGCAGCTCGGCATCCCGATCAAGTGGGGCGACAAGACGTACACGATCTCCGTCGGGCTGCCGTTCACCGACCTGAACGACATCGCCGCCGTCGGCGCCGGGGTGGTCTCCGGCGCCGCTCAGCTCGTCGGTCAGGACATCGGCGGCGAGGGCTTCAGCGGCGCCGGGAAGTCCGCCATCCACCGTGTGCTGGAGGCGGGCGGCCCGGTCCAGAAGGCGATCATCGAGCTGCCCGCCAATTACTCGTTCTTCTACCGCGACGAGATCGAGCCGTCCAAGGAGCCGTACACCCGCGCGCCCGAGTGGGCGATCAAGATGGGCAAGGCCAGCCCGGCGATCCGCAAGAAGCTGGGGCTGGTCGACGACTACCTGCCACCCGACGCGCCGGGCAAGGTCTGGGGCTGGCCGCGCAAGATGGACTACGCCTTCCGTCAGACGCAGCCCGGCTTCATCGGCCCGCTGATGGACTCGCTCGGCCAGGGCGTCAAGGGCGCCAACGCGCGCAACATGACGCAGACCCAGCGCCTGCTCGCCTTCGCTGGCCTGCGCGCGATCAAGTACGAGAGCGACCCGGCCAAGCTCAACGCGCTCTACAACCGGCGCGAGCGCATCCAGGCCGAGCTGGACCGGCTGGCCCGGCGCTCCGGCGCCAACCCGCTGCTGCGCGGCACCTCGAGCAACGCGACCCCGCGGGGCGAGCAGCTCGCGCTCGAGCTGAGCGGCATCGAGGACCAGATCAACGACCTCCAGGTCAAGGCCCGCGCGCCCGTCGGCGGGCTGGTCAAGGGCGAGCGCGTCAGCTCCGAGGCGGCCCGCTCCCCGAGCGGCGCGGCCCGTCGCGTCAGCCCATCTGGCGCCGCCCGTCGTGGCGGCACCGCTGCCGCCATCCGGCGGCTCTCTGAAGCGCCCGCAGTGCGGCGCTGATCTGAACCTCCGAGAGGGGGCCACATGGCGTACGACCAGGCGATCATCGCCGCGATCCGTCGTGAGGCGGCGCGCGTCTCTGATCCCAACAAGCGCAACCGCTATCTGCGGGCGGCGCTTCAGACCGGCATCGTCGAGTCGGGCCTGCGCAACCTCAACTACGGGGACGCGGACTCCAAGGGCTGGCGCCAGGAACGGGCGAGCCTCTACAAGAACCCGACCAACATCTCCGCGTCGGTGCGTCGCTTCTTCCAGGAGGCCGCCCAGCATGACCGCGGGCAACCGTCCTGGGAGCTGGCGGCCGACGTGCAGCGCCCGGCCGCGCAGTACCGCGGGCGCTGC
>Ga0247820_10000079_pt1 | contig 43863 bp, 38 predicted proteins | sample 13C_Glucose_Day1_2_FD_192480 | JGI IMG/M metagenome (GOLD analysis project Ga0247820, IMG submission 192480) | Soil microbial communities from agricultural site in Penn Yan, New York, United States - 13C_Glucose_Day14 | ecosystem: Environmental > Terrestrial > Soil > Agricultural land | place...
ACCCAGAGCCCGCCCTCCCAGCTCCTGGCCGACCCCGACTTCGACGACGTCTCGCTCCAGTACTGGCGTCCGATGGGCGATGCCAAGATCGAGCCCGACCCGTACTTCAACACGAACGTCGGCTCGCTGGTGAAGGTCACCCGGGCCGGTGACCCGGTCACCTACAGCTCCATGGAGGAGCAGGGGACCTGGAACCAGATCGAAGACTCGGACCCGAACCCCTACCTGCCCACCTGGGACACGATCTCCGGCACCATCCAGGTCGGGGCCCAGGGAGGCATCGAGTCCTTCCAGACCCTGAACGTATCCTCGGTCGGCAAGCTCTACGCGGCAGCCCGGATCCTCGCGCCCGAGACGCTCTCCACCCCGGTGGTACTCCAGCTCCTGAACGGGGACGGAACGGTCCTCGCGCAGGAGTCGGCCACGACCACGGCCGGGCAGATCGTGGAGTGGTCGGTCGAGTACAACATCGGCACCGGAGGGGTCCCTGAGGGCACCCGGCTCTGGAGCGAGGTGGAGGCCCTGGCGGCCGACTGGGACGGCATGGAGGCCGTCGGCACCTGGAACGACGTTGCGGCCGGAGCGGTCGAGCGGGACATCTTCGACGTCAAGGTCCAGCTCTTCCAGAACCAGGCGTCCTCCGACGTCTTCTACGTCGACAACATCTCGGTCTTCAACGACGCGATCATGTGGGAGTTCAGCCGGGACGGCGGCCGGACCTTCTGGCCCGTGTGGGACATCCGGAACGACCCCAACGGGGTGTTCCTCTTCCCGGACGGCGACGAACAGGAGCCCACTGGCGGCTCCTCGCTACTCTGGCGGGTCACCGGTGCGGCCCCGAATCTCGCGGTCTCCGCCATCAAGATCCGGCCCTGGTTCGAGTCGGTGATGATGGGGATGCCTTCGAAACACACCGTCCAGAAGGGCGGACCCAACCTCTCTCCGCCGGACCAGAACCCGGACGTCTCCGACGACCCGATGTTCAAGGCCTGGCACGGCGCGATCCCCCAGGACTGGTGGCACATCTACCGCCAGTGGCTGCGCTCGCAGATCCGGCCCACTCCGGTGCCCCAGAGGCCCTTCCTGCCGGACACCCTCCCCGTCGGTGTCGATGAGGGCTCCCCGGATGCTCCGGACACCTCGATCATGCCGTCTTCGTTCGTCTACACCGGCTCGTAAGGAGAGACCGTGCGCGCTCACTTCACCCGTCCCGTCACCGACGATGCGGGGGACCTGCTGCCGAACGTGCAGGTGACCGTCTTCGAGCCGGGCACCACCGACCCGATCAGCCAGGTCATCTACTCGTCCGACACCGGGAACAACGTCCTGACCAACCCGTTCGTCTCGGCCACCGGGGTCATCGACGTCTACCTGGACCAGCCCGCCCGGGTCCGGTTCGGCGTCGTCCAGGGCAACCTCCCGATGCAGTTCTACGAGGACGTGGACGTCCTCGCGGCCGGATCGGACTCCCAGCACTTCGGAACCGCGACGAACTCCATGGTGATCGGGGTGGGAGCCACCGCCCCGGGAGACAGCTCCACGGCCCTGGGGACGGCAGCCACCTCCACCGGCATCAACTCCACGGCCCTGGGGGCCAACTCCAACTCCCTGGGGGACTACTCCACCGCCCTGGGGCAGGCGGCGTCCACCCAGGGCGTCTCAGGGCTCGCTGCGGGCCGTACGGCGACCTCCACGGGCCTGGCGGCCACCGCCCTCGGGAACGGCGCTCAGGCGGCCGGAGACAGCTCCACGGCCCTGGGTGACGGAGCCGTGGCGGACTTCGCTCACTCCTCTGCCCTCGGTGCGGGCGCGGAGACCGACGGGCCGAACCGGCTGGTCCTCGGAACGGCCGAGGACAAGACCGTGATCCCGCAGGGCTCGGGCATCGTGATGTTCGACGCCAACGGGGTCCAGTGGGAGATCACGGTCAACACCGACGGGAGTCTGAACACCTCTCAGCTCTGATGTCCCTGTCTCGTCCAGGCCGGTGAAGGGGTGAAGACCGAGGAGGATTCCTGTGGCCCGTGCTCACCTGTTTCGCCCCATCACCGACCGCGAGGGCAACTTGCTCTACAACGCGACGGTGACTGTGCGGGAAGTGGACTACTCGATCCCGATCGGTCAGCCGCTCTACGCGGGCCCCACCGGGGACGAGGTCCTGGACAACCCCTTCACGGCGGTCAACGGCGTGATCGACTTCTGGATCGACAAGCCGCAGCGGATGTCCATCCTGGCTCAGCACGAGCAGGTGTCGGACATCCTGGTGTACCTGGACGCCCCGCCGCCGCCCGAGGAGATCGTCTCCACCTCGGCCCCGCTGGAGATCGTCAACAACCCCACGGTGTCCGGCCAGGTCCTCCTGAGCACCTCGGTGGCCGGGCAGGCCCAGTGGGGCAATCCGCCCTCCGGGACGGGCCTGACGCCGGTTGTGGTGGCCAGCTCCCAGAGCTTCAACGGCGGGGGTGACCCTGCGGGCTGGGGCTTCGCCGAGACGAACGGCGGAGGCCACTCCTACGACCCCCTGACGATCCCTCCCGGGACGAACTACCAGTACGCCCTGCGGATGACCCAGTCGGCCAACAGCGGGACGGTGACCCTCACCGGTCCGACCTTCTCCCTGCTGGAGACCGGCCGCCTGTCCCTGTGGGTGAAGTCCCAGATCTCCTCCGGGGAGACCTTCACCATGAAGGTCACCGACTCGCTGGCGGTCCAGACCACCCTGGCCACGGTCAGCGCGACCCGGGACTGGGGCTTCTACGCCTTCGACCTCGGGCCCGGCACCTACACCCCGATCTTCACCTACACCGGACAGGCCGTCTTCGAGGCCGGGGATCACCTCGTGTGGCTGACGGGCTACGTCTCCCAGTACGGCGGCAACATCCCTCCGCACAACCACGGCGGGGCCGGGGCGAACTCGGTGGTCCTCGGAACGGGCGCGACGGCGGCCGGGGACGCCTCCACGGCCATCGGCGTCAACGCGAGCGCGGCCGGACTCAATGCCGCTGCCTTCGGGTACGGCTCGAACGCTCCCGGGACGAACACTCTTGCGGTGGGGTACAACGCCACGGCGGGCGGCGACTACTCCCTGGCCGTCGGCTCTGGTGCGGGCGGCAACCCGACCAGTCAGGCCTGGACCGCCATTGGCTACGGGGCGAACGCGGGCGGGACCGAGTCTCTTGCGGTGGGCAAGAACGCCTCGGCCCAGGCCGAGTACTCCGCTGCCGTGGGCTCCGGATCGCAGGTGGCGGCCACCGGCACCTCGGCCGTCGCCATTGGCCAGAACGCCATCGCGAACGCCCCCAACTCGGTCGCCATCGGCCAGGGGGCCGAGGTCGGCACCACCCACAACAACTCCGTGGCTCTCGGCTCCGGCGCGGTCACCACCAGTGCGAACCAGATCGCCCTCGGGCACCCGGGTGCCATCACCACGATCACCGGGTCGCTCCAGAACTACGGTCTGGCCTCGTTGGGTTCGGCCAACAGCCGGGTGGGCTTCTACGGCACCGCAGGGACCATCCGGCAGACCGTCTCGGGATCCGACGACGGGAACGTGACCCTGAGGACCCTCGTCCGGGCCCTGGCCGACCTCGGGCTGATCGCGAACCAGTCGATCGAGCAGCCGTTCTCGTCGACCACTCCGGTCGGCGTGATCGACTTCTTTTACCACCAGGACCCGGGCGACGGCTCCCTGGGCGTGGCCGACTTCGACTACGCGCCGTACTCGTACTTCCCTCTGCCGTTCTCCGACCAGAGTCCTTACCCGTCGGGACCGCAGTGGTTCGTAGGTGCCGACCACAACGCCTACAAGGGCTACGAGGGCGGCCTGGGCGTCCTCAAGAACATCTACCAGACCCGCCAGAACTTCTACATCTCCCTGACGTTCACAGGCACCGGGAACAAGGCGGCCTTCGCGATCCGCCACACGGGCCAGAGCGGCTCCAGCGCGGCGGCGGGATACATCATCCTGGACCAGGCGGCGAACACGGTCTCGCTGGCCACCAAGGCCCCGGGAGACCCCTCGAACACCTACACCGTGGCGGCGGGGAACTCCGTGTCCCTGGCGTCGATCGGCTCGCTGCCCTTCAACGGGCTCGCGCACTCGCACTTCATCGCGGTCTCCGGCCCGAACGTGATGTACGTCGACTCCATCGACGGCACTCCGGTCTTCTTCAACGCTCCCGCGCTGAACCTGACGGGCAAGTACATGGGCCTGGACCTGGCCCAGACCACCACCAAGTTCAACAACATCGCGTTCCTGCCGAACTACGTCTTCGACGGTTTCCGCACCACCGGCGCGCTGAGCAACGCGGCCTCCGGCGAGGCCTGGTGGCCGGTCACCTCCGGCGCGGGATCGGCGGTCACGGTGTCGGCGGCAGGGAATCTCTCGCTCACCGGTGCCTCCGGCGGGTACGCCCTGGCCTACGTCCTGACGCAGCCCACCACGGCCATGAAGACCGTCTCCACCCGGTGGAGCGCCTCCGTCACGCCGACCACGGGCATGGGTGTGGTCGGCCGGTACGTGGACCCCAACAACTACATCTTCTGCAACAACTCTCAGATCACGAGGGTGCTCGGCGGCGTCCAGACCACCCTGGCCACCTACAGCTCGAACATGGCGGCCGGAGACAAGATGAACATCCAGTTCACGTCAGGCGGGCAGATCACCGTGCTGAAGAACACCACTCAGGTGGCCACGGCCAACGACACCTCCCCCGCGTTGCTCGCGTCCAACCGCTACGGCCTCGGGGTGCGGGGCACCGGCACGGCCGGATTCCAGTACTTCTGGTCCTACGACCAGTTCAACTCGGGGGTGTTGTACAAGTGAGTACGCCCGTGCAGCCTCGCTGCCACCTGCACCTGCCGATCACGAACAGTGCCGGGGACGTCTTCCCGTACGCATCCATCTCCCTGCTCGACTCGGAGACGGGGGCACCGGTCACCACCGACGTCTACGTGCAGCCGGAGGGCGGCAACCCGGTCGCCTTCCCGCTCTTCATCGACCCGGCCGTGGTGGACGTCTGGACCGAGGACCCGGTGCGGGTGCAGATCGTCGCGGAAGTCTCGGACAACGTCCGGGTGGTCCTGGACGGCGTGGACATCCTGCCCCCGGCCGCCCACATCTTCCGGGCCCCGAAGACCTTCACCATCGACGGGGCCGACACCACGACCACCACGGCGGTCCTGATGGCCTCCGAGCCGGGCCGGGCCCTGTTCCGCGTGGCCGATCCCGTGGGCACCCACCAGCACGAGGGCGACTCGACCGGGTCCGTGGTCCTCACCCGGTCGGCCCCGACGGACTTCAACCCGTTCCAGACCTGGGTCGGGTACCAGTCCGGAGGGAACACGGCGGCCAACTCCACGGCCTCCAGCGCGTACGGCGCGAACTCGGAGCTGAACGGGGCCTCGGCCACGGTCATGGGTCTCGCCGGGATCGTTCCCCAGCCCTCCACTGGAGCCTCTGGGGACATGGCCACCGTTCTGTCCTCCGAGGACGGGGACGCCACGGGCGGATCCACGGTGGCAGGTCCGGGTAATCTCACGGCACAGGGGCGGGACATGACCGTCCTGGGCGGTCTGACCGAGCCGTCCGGGCCCGGGGATGTCCTCAACGGCACGACGGTCGTCGGGTCCGGCAGCATCGTGAAGTCCGCCAGTACTGTGAAGATCGGGGCCAACCACCCCCTTTCCGACGCGGGCCCGAACCACACCACGGTGGGCCCGGGTAACGCCGCCCAGAGCAACGGCCTGCCCTGGGCCGGAGCGCAGAAGCCGTTCGCTCTGGGCGGTTCCCAGATCACGCTGTCCGGGGACCCGAGCGATCAGGCCTCCGTGACCGACTGGTTCGGCGGCGTCGGCCCCCTCGCCATGGGGACCAACTCCACCGCGTTCTCCCCGTCGATCGGCCTGGTGCAGGGGAACGCGTACACCCAGGTGGCCCTCCGGGTCGAGGGTGACGTGGTGGTCAACGGTCAGCGGACGCACTCCAACGCCTCCACCACGTTGGGGTTCTTCGGGGCCACCGGTACCGCCCGAAAGGACGTCCCCGAGTCCTCCACGGCGGTCCCGAACGCCCTCCTGACCCAGGTCATGAAGGCCCTGGCCGACCTCGGCCTGATCTACACCCAGAGCGTCCCCCTGGTGTACGAGGGGGCGCACCACCCGGACGGGACCCCGCTGGAGTTCGCGGAGACTGGCCAGGCCCTTCAGTGGAAGCTGCCGCCCACGAGCCCCGACTACCGGGACCAGAACCCGTTCACGGTCGCCTCGGAGAAGGTCGTCCTGAATGCGGCCCGGGGACCGTTCCCCTCCCAGGGCGTCCCGGCCCTCTACTCGGCCGGGCGTTCCAACGTCATCGCCCAGGGCCAGTTCACCTTCAACGCCACCTCGGCCGCCGGAACGAACGCGATCACGAACTCCGGCTTCGACACGGACACCACGGGGTGGCAGAACTGGGACGACGGGGTCACCATCGCCCGTGACGCGACCCGGGCGAAGTTCGGCAACGCCTCGCTGGCCATCGGCGGCAGCGGGGGCACCGGTTACCACCGGGCCGCGACGACCTTCACGACCACCCCGGGGACCCAGGCGTACTGGTCCATGTGGGTCTACCCCCGGGCGAACCACCCGGTCGTCATGACGATCGACTGGTTCGACGCGGGATGGGCCTACCTGGGGAACAACGGCGCGTGGAGTCTCCAGACGCTGCCCCAGAACACCTGGACCCGTATCGGGATCGCGGGGACGGCCCCGGCCACCACGGTGAACATGGCCTGCACGGTGGGCTACAGCGGAGAGGACACCACGGCAGTCCCGAATACGGACCTGCTGAACATTGACGCCGCCATGCTCCAGTTCGGGGCCACGACCATGAGCCCGTTCGTGGACAACGCGGGGTATCACCCGGATGATCTGATCACCGGGCTGATGATCCGGAGCCTGCACGAGAAGTCGGTTTCCGGTGGTCAGACGATCGCCACCACCAAGGGCTATGTGATCGGCCGCAAGGATGTCTATTCGATGTCCGGGAACACGATCACGGGAACAGTGGCTACGCACAGCACACCTGTGGCCTCGGGCCAGATGCTCCAGGCCGACTGCAATGGGAACAGCGTCATCGTTCGGGCGAATGGCACTCAGATCTCAGCCTTCACCGACACCACCTGGAACACTCGCGTGAAGTTCGGCTACCGGCTGGCACCTACGACGAGCGTCTCCGACTTCCTCGTGCTCCCGTTCGGATTGGGATGATCATGTAGACGTCTGACCGTTCGCCTGGCTAATATCCTGCTAGGAACAATTCCTGTAGAACGGGAGGGACGGCGACATGAACCTCGAAAACGCTGTGTCCCGCATGGTGATGCGGGCGCGGCAGTTCGAGCGTGCTGTGCACGACCCCGGCCCGTGGACGATCGTCGTGGACGGAGTCGAGAGCCCCGCGCGCAAGGTCCTCGGGGCGGATCACGCGACCTTCTACGCGATCGTTCGCTGCGACAAGGAAGCGCCGGTTGCCGAACTCCGGTGCAACGGCGAGATCGTCGCGGTGAAGCAGCTCGGACCCGTGGGGCACGCTCAGATCTCCTGGGGGTTCGAGATCGACGAGGCGATGGTGCTTGCATGACTCAGACCCTGATACCCGCCCCCTCTGCGCACTGGCCGGAGGGGGCTCTTTATTATTCCGATCGCGGGCTGTACGACTTCCAGACCGAGCACATCGCACAGGCCTACGTGGGCGTCCAGAGCGGCGAGCAGCCGGAGTGGATGTTCTCCTGGGACACCGGTCTCGGAAAGTCCCACGCGGCCATGCAGCTTGCCGCTCTGGCCTTCGAGGACGGCCTGGCGGATCTGGTGATCCTGGTGTGCGAGAAGAACAAGCTCAAGGAGTGGCAGGAGGACTTCGGAAAGTTCACCCGCCTGAATTCCCGCATCCACCATGGGTCCTCGCGGAAGAACAAGCTGGCCAAGCTCGGGCTGCCGGACGTCCTGATCACCACGTACGAGACCGGCAAGGCCGACCTGGTGCGGTCGGTGATGGCCAACCGGCGCAAGACCCTGGAGTCCGGCGAGCTGCTGACGAAGGTCTTCTCGGACCACCGGCGACCCGTGGTCTTCTTCGACGAGGCCGACAAGCTCTCGAACCGGTCTTCGGCCACCTACAAGGCGTACGAGTACACCCTGAAGGCCCTCCGGAAGGTTTTTAAAAATCTCCCGGTGTTCATGATGACGGCCACCAGCATCCGTAAGGACTACGAGAACGCCTTCAACCAGCTCCGGCTGCTGCGGCCCCAGGCCATGCCGCTGATCAAGGAGTTCGACTCGTACTTCGTGCGGGGGCGGGACATCTACGGCAAGGCCCGGTACTGGGACCACCGCACCGAGGAGTTCGCGGCCCTCTGCCAGCCCCTGATGCTCTCCAAGAGGAAGACGGATCCCGACGTGGTGAACCAGTTCCCGGCGATGACCGAGGAGGTGCTCTGGGTCGACATGGAGGGCGACCAGAGGAAGCTCTACGACCTCGTGGCGGAGATGGACGGCGTGGGCGGTCAGCTCCAGGCCCTGCGACAGATCTGCGCGCACCCTCTGTCGATCGCCCACAGTGCCCGCGAGGGCTCCTCGAAGCTCGCCAGGACCCTCGTGGACGAGTTCGGCGTGGAATACCTCCAGAAGGCCCCCAGCGCGAAGCTGGAGGCCCTCGTGCGGTACCTGGAGCCGGTCGTCCTGGGTCAGGGGGACAAGGCGGTGGTCTTCACGTTCTTCGGGCCCTCGGTGATCCCGCACCTGCACTTCGCCCTGCGCAACGAGGGCATCCGGTGCTTCCGGCTGGAGGAGCTGGACGAGTTCAAGGCCCACCAGGGCGGAGCCGTCCTGCTCACCTCGGACGCCGGGGCCCGAGGGGTGAACATCCCCGAGGCCTCCTACCTCGTCGAGTACGACATGGCGGTGACGTACGGCCTGCGGACCCAGCGGCTGAACCGGATCTCCCGGATCGGCTCCGGCGGCCCGACTGCTACGGTCCGCTCGATGCTCACTCGCCAGTCGGTCGAGGTCGGGCTGATGTTCGCGATGCTCCGGGGCAACGCTCAGTCGGACGAGCTTCTGGGCTCGGGAGTCGACGGCTCGGAGTACATGACGGCTGCCATGCGGCGGCAGATGCTCACGGAAGGCATGGAATGAACGAGAAGGACCTGTTCGAGGCTGCCGAGATCTTGGTCGAGGAGGTCGAGGCCTGGCCGACGACGGCCGACGGCAACGTGATGACGGCTCTGTCCCCGTCGGACGACCAGGAGTTCGACTTCCGGGTGCGGATCACGTTCTACCCGCTGGCGTGGCGGGACCACCCGGACGGCGAGAAGCTCGCCAACCACTTCTCGGTCTCCCTGGAGGGCGAGGACTGGGACGGGGAGACCCGGGAGCGGGCCCGGGAGTACTTCCGGGAGGCCCTGGAGTCCATCGACCGGCAGTACGAGGCGGTCACCCTCCAGCGGTCGGGGGACCGCCGATGACGCCCCTGGAGGACCCCTCTCACGAACCGGAGCATCCGCCGGAGAACGGGCAGATCCCGGAGGTCGTGGCGAAGTGGGGCAAGGCCTCCCAGCTCCGGTGGTTCAAGCGGTTCGGCGGCGACCTGCACCCCCGCCAGACCTGGGGCCAGTACTGGTGCGAGTCCGAGCACCACCCCGGTCTGTGCTGCCACTCCTGCCAGGGGGAGCTGAGGGACGGCTATCACGGAGGCGGGGTCATGTCGGACGGATGGTGCTGTTGCCGGGACCATCGGGGGCCGGGGTCGTGGGGCGCGTGAACGACTTCTTCTCGGACGTCCGGGATCTCGTCGACCAGTCCCCTCTGAAGGGCAAGGGCACGTTCGTCCTGGACGTGCGGTACGCCCTGAGCGACGAGGGGGCCCTGTTCGAGATGACCTTCTTCCCGGGCATGGACCGGCCGAGGATCGTGGCCAAGTGGATCATCGACCTGATGCGGATGGCCGAGGAGGGCGCGACGCACCGGGAACTGGTCCAGAAGGGGCTGGATGCGGTCCACGAGGCGTATCTGGCGCGGGGCTACTGATCCAGTTGTACTCCCGCATATCTTGGAGTAACGTCTTCCTCGTCGGGCCTCCGGGCCCTACAAGACCGGATCGTCTTGCACGCCTTTGGACAGGTCGAGCGCCACGTCCCCGGTCACCTGCTCGGTCGGACCAGGAATCCGGCCGGGTGCACAACGGCCACTGGAGGGGTGGAGAGCGCCTCCAGTGGCCAGGTGGTAAGCGGGACGGCCTGATTCGGTGCGGCGGTGTCGAAGGGGGCCCGAGGGGGGTTCGAATCCTCTGTCCCGCACGGGTGCGTGTAAGTGAGACACCTCGCTTCGGGCAGACCCTCCCATGGGGGTCAGCGCACCAAGGCCAAGGCCTCCGTCCAGGAGCCGATCGCAGTCCTCCCCGGGCTGTTGGCCGAATAGGGGAAGGCCGCGTCACCTTCGGGTGGTGCCGTGACAGCGTGGCCCCGTGCTGTGGCCGATACGGGGCTCCCAAGGATGTGCCCAGGGCGTTCTCCTTTCCGCCCCGGCACAGCAGCAGACCGCCCGGGACGGTCAGGCTAAGCGGGTCGCGGACCTCCCGTTGCTGCGAAAAAGGACCGTAGGGGCACCCAGACGCACCGTGAGATGAGCCCGACTGCAAGCGGGTGGACTCCGGGCGGCCTGGGCCAACTGGAGGAAAGCACCGCCTCTTCCCCGAAATGGGCAACGGCAAGGCCCCGGACAACTTGTGGCGTCCGGGGCCTTCGTCGTGTCTGGACGTCCCCACCCCCGGGGCGTGTCCAGTTCCCCGGGGGTGGGACGCCGCAGGAGTCTAACGGTGCTGGGAGACCTCCCTGTACCGCCGCATGTCAATCACCCCGCCAGGAGTCCGGATGACCTCCGGGGCCCGCTGGGCCGGGATCGTGGCCAGCAGCTCGGGGCGGCTCTGCTCGCGCATCCGCTGCTGAATCCACTCCAGGCCCTTGACGGTGATCCGGAGCTGGGCGTTCGCCTCCTTGAAGCCGCCCGGGACGTCGTTGTCCGGCCGGGACTGGGGCTTGAGCCGCAGCCGGTCGGAGTGGACCGCGTAGGGGATGTACGCGCCGTTCAGCTTCCGCTGGGCCATGCCGTTGTCCACGACCCACCGGAAGAGCTTCTGCGGGCCCACCAGGTGGGCTATCGACTCGTCCCGCATCAGGATGTACGCGGCCTCCCGGACGGAGTAGTCCTGACCGACGTCCGCAAGGGACTCCCAGGCCTCCGCAGGGGGCCGGAGCATCTCCGCCTCGGCCTTCGCCTCGGCCGCCTGGAGTTCGGCCTTCTCGCGGGCTTCCACCTCGTCGGCCCAGGCCCTCAACGCCTGCGGCAGGGTCGGCATCGCCTGGGGCACTGCCTGCTGGACGGCCTCCATCCGCTGGGTCTGGAGCACGAAGTAGTGCTGGGCCGCCGCGATCTCGGGCTTGTTCGGGTCGCCGTTGATGAAGGTGAAGTGGCAGGCCGTGCGGCTCAGCCGCCAGTCGGTGACGTTTGCAGGACGACCCCGACCACGTTCCTGCTGGTCAGGATTTTTCGGCAAACTCACCAATGCAAAGTGATCCGAGGGGTCGTACCCCTCCTGGACCATGGCGCTCCGGGCGTCGTTGATCGCCCGCTGGAAGTTCCGCCAGTCGACGTAGCCCGCGTGGGGCATCAGCTCGCGCCCCATCCAGTACTCGCCCCGATCGTCGACACGCCGGAGCGTCTCGAAGGGGTTCCCGCCCTGCATCACCTCGGTCATGTATCCTCCCCGGTGTCACGTTTGTTGCTGAAGGCCCCTCTCCCCGGAGGGGCCTTCAGTTTTTCCTGGGGGAGATCCTAGACCTTTCAGACCGTCAGGTGGAGTCGTCCTCCTCGTCGTTGGGCCACGAGCAGACGTGGCCCCAGCACGGCGGAGGATCACCCGGGCGGTAGCACTCCGGGCAGTGACGCGGGTGGTGCAGATCGCAGCGGGGGCACGGGGTCCGCATCCACTCGGGGACGTAGGGCATCAGACTTCCACCTCCATCCACCGGCCCCAGTCGTCCGCCGTGGCCCGCCGGTGCACCTCGGCCAGCAGCTCGATGTCCGCCCGGTACTCGGGCGTCTCCGTTCCGTCCAGCTCGGCCAGCAGGGCCTGAGCGGTCCTCTCGCCCTCCCTGGCCCGCATCTCCTCGGCCGACAGGGGCTGGGTGATGCGGATCTGCTCCTGGCCGTGTTCCACCAGCAGGTGGCCCTCCCGGGTCCGCTGGTCCATCAGGAACATCTCGGCCGCCTGCTCGCTCAGGAGCTGCGACCAGTCCAGGGTGTACCGAGTCGCTCGGGCCTTCCCGGTCTTGGTGAGGATCCCGAAGCCGTAGGCCTCCAACTTCTTGGCCAGCCGCTTGGACCGGTCGACCCCTCCGCAGAGTCCAGCCCACTCCTTCGCGGACATCTCCAGGGTCTCCAGACCGGTCAGCATCGCGACCCTCCAGCCCTCCTTGCCCAACTGGTCCTTCCGTCGGCTCCAGATGTCCAGGGCCGGGTCCAGCAGGGCCCAGACCTCCGGCAGAGAGAATCGGTGCGCGAAGGTGTCACCATCATCTTTGTGCTCCAGACCCTTCAGGGTCTTGGAGGGCCTCCAGGCCCTGGACGGGTTTCCAGGGTTCTTAGGGTTTATGTACTTGGTGACACCTTCCCGCACCGATTCGGCGAGACGGTAGATCGAGACCTCCCGGCCCTCGGAGTCCCAGGACTTGCCGCGCTCGATGGTCTGGATCAGTCCGTGAGGGGACAGGCCCCAGGCCTCGTGGGCGAGGGTCTCCTGGACGCAGTGGAAGGCGACGTTCGCGGACCGCTCCAGGGCACGCATGCCGCGCTGCTCGGGGTTCCGGTAGATGGAGAACGCCATGGCGCACTCGACGAGGGCTTCGGGGTGGTCACGGAGGACGGCCATGATGGCGTCAAGGTCAACGTGACTCGGGGCCGACTCTGCGGTACCGTGGTCGGACAACTTCATGTGCACCCGTTCTTCCTACGATGTGGGCGTGGTGCGCGAGTTGCGGGACTGGCATCCCTCAACTCACTCCGGGGATCGTACCCTGTTCGACCGGGACCCCGGCAAGCGGCCCTCCAAGATTCTTGGAGGGCTTCGCTTTTTAAAAAGCCAAAAAGGGCTTCCCACTCCAAGGATTCCTGGTGTAGAGTCGTACTCGACGCCAGAGAGACCGACTCGCCAGGAGGCCCATATGACCGTTACCGCCCCGGAGACCTTCCAGACCGCCCCTGCCACGTGGGCCGAGGTCGAGGTCAACTTCGCCAAGGAACTGCCGGGTTACGAGCCCCGCAAGCCGCAGCAGATCATGGCCACCGCGATCGAGGAGGCGATGACCGAGGGCCGCCACCTCCTGTGCCAGGCGGGCTGCGGCACCGGCAAGTCCCTGGGCGGCGTCACCCCGATGCTCCTCCAGGCGCTGGAGCAGGAGACCCGCGTCGTGGTCGCCACGGCCACCAAGGCCCTCCAGGAGCAGTACGCCAACAAGGACATCCCGTTCCTCCAGGAGAAGTCCGGCATCGACTTCACCTGGGCGCTGGTCAAGGGCCGCTCCAACTACGCCTGCCAGGCCAAGCTGAACTCCGACGACAACGAGCGCAACCCGCTCGCGCTGGAGGTCAAGCAGGAGCTGGCCGCCGACGAGGCGCACGACGGCGACCGCGAGCACTTCCTGGCCGAGATCTCCGACTTCGAGTGGTCGAAGCTCTCCTCCAGCTCCAACGAGTGCCCCGGCAAGTCGGAGTGCCCCTTCGGTGCCGTCTGCTTCGCGGAGAAGATCAAGGAGGCGGGCTCCCAGGCCGACCTGGTCATCACGAACCAGGCGATGCTGATGACGGACCTGGTCATCCGCGAGAAGACCTCGGACCGCGACCAGGGCCCGGTGGCCATGCTGGGCGACTACGGCATGGTGCTCTTCGACGAGGGCCACGAGCTGCCGGAGTACGCGGGCAACGCCCTCGGCACCGACTTCAACGGCCGGGGCATGGTCCTGCTGGCCAAGGACTGCGCGACCTTCGCGGCCATCAACGGCGAGGACATGCAGCACCGCTCGGAGAAGATGGCGGAGGTCATCAAGGGCCTGAACGGCCTGCTGGTCCCGCTGGGCGGGGCCGCGCTCACCCTGAGCTGGTTCGTGGAGAACTACGGCCTGTTCGCCGACCTGATGGACCTTCTGCGCTCGATGCGACTGGACATCCACGCGGTGAAGCTCGACGGCGACTCGGACAAGGGCAACGCCAAGAAGAAGATGCTGCTGACCCGCATCGGCAACGCCCTGTCGACGCTGGAGGAGATGCTCGTCTCCGAGGACGCCGACCGCGTCCGCTGGGTCGAGGTCAACGAGTTCCGCCAGGAGAAGCACTGGAAGATCCGGGTCGCGCCGGTCCAGGTCGGCCCGTGGCTGAAGCGCAACCTGTGGGACAAGGTCCCCTCGGTCGTCATGTCCGCCACCCTGTCGGCGGGCAAGAACCGCGACGGCTCGAAGGACTTCACCTACATCCAGCGCACGCTGGGCCTGTGGGACAACGTCTCCTCGGTGGACGTCGGCACCCCGTTCGACTTCGGCCAGCAGGGCCTGATGTACGTCCCGGCCCCGTCGGTGCCGTCCCCGAAGGACCGCAACGCCTGGATGTCCTGGTCCATCGCCACCACCCTGGAGCTGATCGACACCTCCAAGGGCGGGGCCCTGCTCCTCTTCACCTCCCGTACGGCCATGAAGCAGGCCTACGAGGCCCTCGCCGACCGGCTGGACGACCGGGGCCTGACCGCCCTGATGCAGGGCGACGGCCGGACGAACCGTGAGCTGGCCAAGATCTTCAAGGAGGACGAGCACTCTGTCCTCTTCGCCCTCAAGAGCTTCTTCGTGGGCGTGGACGTCCCGGGCGAGGCCTGCCGCCTCGTGATCATCGACAAGATGCCCTTCCCGGTCCCGTCCGACCCGATCTTCGCGGCCCGGTCCCTGGCCGAGGAGCGCGAGGGCCGCCGCCCCTTCAGCACCCTGTCGATCCCGATGATGACCCTCACCCTGGAGCAGGGTTGCGGCAGGCTGATTCGCACCAAGACCGACCGGGGGGTCATCGCGATCCTGGACTCGCGGCTCTCCGCCACCCCGTACGGCCGGTCGATCGTGAACTCCCTGCCGGACTTCCCGGTCACCACCCAGCTCTCCGACGTCCGGTCCTTCTACCAGGGTGCGACCTTCGGCCGATAGGCCCTGATAGAATGAGGGTCTCGGGGCCGGGCACGGCAAGGCAAGGCGAGGCCTGGCGCGGCGAGGCAGGGAGAAGGGGTCCTCTTCGGAGGGTCCCTTCGTTTTTCCTCCCCTTTCGGACTAGCGGTACTCCAAGGATTCCTGTAGCATTGGGATCACGCCAGAGAAGAACCGGTTGCACACGGAGGTACACATGACCGAGACCACCAGCACCACCCTCGTCCCGATCTCCCGCTCCCAGAAGATCGTCCTCAAGGAGAAGCCGCTCCGCGAGGTCGCCGAGACCCTCACCGTCATCCCGCTGACCGAGGCCCCTGAGGGCTTCCCGGAGGTCCCGGAGGCCCTGGAGGCCCCCAAGGAGGTCCGCGAGGCCCTCAAGACCCTCTCCCAGCTCTTCAACAAGGTGACGGTCACGGAGCGTCGGACCCACACCGAGGAGGAGCTGTCCCACGAGGGGCAGGAGCTGGAGGCCATCCAGGCCGTCCGCAAGCTCCTGGGCATCCGCGAGGAGGTCATCAAGGAGGGCATCCGTCACCACCAGGACGTGGAGGCCGAGGAGGCCGGTCTGGCGTTCCCGAAGGACGTCTACCGCAACGGCAACCTGATCGCCCACGCGACCCCGCGTGACGCGAACGGTCACTACCTGCTGGCCGTGAAGGGCTCTCCGCAGGACACCCCGGTCCCCGGCACCACGCTGCGGTTCTCGAACCAGTTCTCGTCCGGCCGGGTCACCGAGGACCTCGCGTCCATCGTGAAGGCCTACGAGGCTGGAGAGATCTCCGAGGAGATCTGGAAGCAGCTCACCGAGGTCCGCCGGGTCCCGACCGTGGAGAAGGTCAAGGCGTACGTCCTGAAGACGGGCGAGACCTGGCCGCTGGCCAAGATCTACCGGAAGGGTCGGGACAGCGCGTCCATGTACCTCCGCAAGGTCAAGGCCAAGAAGTAGTTGGCCGAAATACCGGCCGGGGGTCTCGAAGCCCCCGGCCCCTGCATAGGAGGACTCATGTCGGACTCGAATCAGGAGCCCCAGGAAGGCCCCGAAGAGGAGTACGGACTGGTGTCCATACCCTTCTCGGACCTGGCCGATCGCTTCGGCCTCGTGCCCCAGGAGGACCCCGAGACCGGACGCGTTTTCTTCCTGTGGGACTCGATGTTCCAGCGGAACGAGGAGGGGCAGCCGCTGCCCGCGTACACCGTCCAGGAGACCGCCAAGGTCTTCTTCGGCCGGGGTCCGGACTGGCTGCGGTGGCGCTACCGCCCGGCCAACAACTACCCCGAGGGGTACTTCGTTCTCGGGGGAACGATCTTGGAGCCGAAGCGCACCAAGAAGGGCAACCGCTACTACACGCTCGCGGACATCGAGCGGATGGCGCACGCCCTTGCCCAGAACCACGCCATCGACGGCGAACAGCTCTCGGTCATCATTCAGCTCGTGCTGCTCCAGGCGAGGGTGCACCGGGTGATCAAGGACGTCCCGCTCTGAGGCGGGACAGGAGGGGGAGACCCATGGGAAAGAAGGACGACAAGGACCCGTTCGGTCCGCCGCGTCGGCAGGACCCGTACGTGTCCGGCTACCGGGGCGGCGGGGACCCCAGTCAGACCGGCCAGAGCGACCAGGGCAAGGAGGGGTGCGGTGAGGCGACGGCCAAGATGGCCATCGGCATCACCACGGCGTTCCTCCTGGCCCGGCTCGCCCTGCGCAGCCTGAAGAGCCGCTAGGAGGATTCGTGCTGCTGCTTGTCGACGGCAACAATCTGTGGATGCGCGCCTGGCATGCAACGCGGCACGAGGCCATGACGGCCGGGGACGAGTCGACTGCGTCCCTGGTCGTCTTCACGAATACCCTGCTTCGGCACATCCGCGAGGAGAAGCCGGACCGGGTGGCCGTGTGCTGGGACGGCGGCAAGTCGGTCTACCGGACCCGCTTGTTGCCGTCCTACAAGGCCAACCGCACCGCCGGGACCTCGGACCGGGCCAAGCGGGAACGCAGGCTCGTCAAGGAGTTCCTGTCCCTCGCGGGCGTCTTCCACGTGGAGCGACCGGGGGTGGAGGCGGATGACCTGATCGCGAAGTACTGGCACGACGCCGAGGAGGACGTCGTCCTCGTCTCCGAGGACAAGGACTTCCTTCAGCTCGTCGGCGTGACTCCTCAGGGCCACGACTGCACCGTGCTCCGCAGCACTGGAGAGCGGTGGGACGTGAGCCAGGTCGTCACGAAGATGGGGGCCGCCCCGATGGCCCTGCCGTACGTCATGGCCCTCACGGGGGACGACTCGGACAACGTTCCGGGTGTGCCCGGGATCGGCCCCAAGACCGCCGTACAGCTCCTCGGGCAGTCTGGGTGGATATTCGATGCCATCGACCACCCGGAGGTCCGTCAGAGGGCCCCTCAGGTCAAGCTGAGCTATGTCCTGGTGAACCTGCGACTGCCCTTGCCGGGCCTGGAGTTGCCCGCTCCGCCGCTCTTCGCGCCGACGGTCCGCGATAGTGCCCTTTACGACGAACTGCTCTCGTTTCTGGAGCAGTACCGAATGAAAGGGTTGATCGCGCGGGCGCTTTCCGGGACGCTTTGGGTCGATGGTTCGCCGGACGACTGAAGGGTGTCAGGGGGATCCTGATGCAGGATCAGTCCCCGAGGTCCGTACCGCTTGATACGATCTCAGGGTCTTGAGTTCTCCCCTCGGTCTGTCAGACGAAGAGGCGAGCAGACCTCGTTCTACCCGCCCCGCCTTAGCCGACCTTCGGTGGGGCGGGCTTTTTAAAAATGGGGGAGGGACCTTGGAGACATCCCGTCGTAAGTCCGGGTCGGCCATGTCCGACCGGCAGATGGCGCGAGCGGCAGTGGACGGCCGACTCATCACCTTCATCCAGGAGCTGCGAGCCTCCTACGCTGAGCAGGACCGGTCCATTTCCGGATTCCTCGTCGGCGCGGACGACTACCACTGGATGATCGTCCCCGAGGAATTCTCCAACCCGGAGCAGGACCTTCCCGTGGTCCTCGTTCACAAGTCCTGCCCATTTGTGATGATCTCCCCGAGCACTCGTCTGTCCGGTCGGCCGAAGTCCTTCCGGACGAAGGTCGGCGAGATCGGACGAGGCTTCTGGGAGCACTGCAAGCAGGCGCATCTCGGCTACACCGCTACTACCCCGCAGGAGATGAAGTGATCAACTCCGACGCTGACACCCACCGGTCCCGGATGGAGGCCATGCGCAAGCTCCAGGCCCTCCAGCAGAAGCCCGGCCGCGTGGTGGAGACGGCCCCCGTCATCACGGAGAAGGTCCACGTGACCTCCGTGGCCAGCGCGTCCTACCTCATGAAGGACGACGCCCAGTGGACGTGGGAGAACCTCCGTGACTACGTCATGGGGCAGATCGAGCAGTATCACGGGCCCCAGCTCCGCAACGCGGTGAAGGAGGCCTCGATCTTCAAGGGCTTCATGAAGCGCCACGGGACCCAGGCCGTCGCCATCGCCCGCTTCGCCTTCGAGGTGCAGCGCGGCATGTGGCAGCGGGCCCCGATCTCGGTCAACCGGTTCTGTGCGGGCTCGGACCCGTACTTTGCCGACCCGATCAAGGCCCGACTCTAGTTCCACGGTCCGACCCGCCACGGACCTAAAGAGATCTACAAGGAGCACGACATGGAATATCTGCTTCCCGGGTCACCCCGGGGCTGGCTGCTGGAGGAGCCGGACTCGAACCGGCTCCAGCAGCAGCACCCGTCTCTGTGGGGCGACCCCAAGAAGACCTGCATCACCTGCCAGTTCCACATCGACGGCGAGAAGGCCTTCCGCTGGTGGAACGAGGACCGCTCCGAGATCGTGGAGTGGAAGTGCCTGTGCATCGCCCAGTGGCTGATGCACCGCTACATGCTCTGCCACGGCATCGGCAAGACGTACCAGCGCCTCGGCTGGGCCGACGCCTCGGCCGTCCCCGAGGGAACCCAGTACGAGATCCTGACGTATCTGGAGAACGCCTCCTCCTACGTGGAGCGCGCGGTCAACCTGATCCTGCACTCGCCGGACGCCGGGACCGGCAAGACGCTCATGCTCATGCTCGCGGCCAAGAAGCTGCTGGCCGAGGGATACGACGTCTTCGTGGCCCAGATGAACACCATCGTGGAGATGTACACCTCCGGCTGGCGGGACAAGGCCGACAAGGACTACTTCGAGCGCCGGATCATGAACTGCGGTGTCCTCGTGGTTGACGACCTCGGCAAGGAGGCGGGGGACAAGCACATCGAGTTCATCGACCGGCTGCTGGACCGCGTGATCCGGCACCGGACGGCTGCGAGCCTGCCGACCCTGGCCTCCACGAACCTGACGCCCGAGCAGCTCGACAGCGGCTACGGGAAGTACGTGGCATCCCTCCTGACCGAGACCGCACTCTTCGTGGACACCTCCGGCCCCGACTGGAGGCCGCAGGCCCGGGAGCGCATGCAGGACGAGATCCGCCGGAACCTGACTCGGCCGCTGGTGATCGCTTGAGCACCTCGCGGAGCGAGGACGTCCTCTACAGCTCTCTCACCGACGTGGACGCCCTGGAGCAGCTCAACCGGATCGGTCTTCCGCTGGAGTGCATCCCCAACCCCGCCATGCGCGACGTGGTGGGGTGGGCAATCGAGTACTTCGACAAGAACGGCCAGACCAAGGCTCCGAGCCGGGATGCCCTGCTGGAGACCTGGGGCCAGCTCCTGGAGGACCAGGAGGTCGAACTCCAGGAGGAGGACCTGGAGCTGGACGACGTCTCCTGGGCCATCGACACCCTGAAGGCCCGGTACGCCGACTGGAAGTTCCAGAGCTGGCAGAAGGAGGCCGCCTCGGCCCTGGCCCAGTCCTCCACGGCGGAGCGGCTGGCCGTCCTGACGGAGGAGGTCGGCAAGCTCAACGAGATGGTCATGAGCCTCGCCGACAAGACCCAGCAGGTGGAGGGGGTCGACGGGTTCCAGAGGTCCTTCGCGCAGTACCAGAAGCGCGCGGAGACGGCCCAGCAGCACCGTGGGCTGGCCTTCGGGATCCCCGAGATCGACGCGTACACCTACGGCATCCACGAGGGGGAGCTGGCCGTGCTGGCCGCCGGTCCGAAGACCGGCAAGTCGGTGACGATCGCCTACATCCTGCTCCAGGAGTGGAAGAAGCGTCGGCACACGACGTACTACACGCTGGAGAACTCGGTCGACATGACGTACGACCGGCTGGCCTGCATCCACCTGCACGTCGACCACGACCGGTACCGCCGGGGCGAGTGCACGGACGACGAGGTGGCCCGGGTGCAGACCTTCCTGAACGAGTTCGGCGAGGACCTGAAGGGGCTCATCCACGTGGTCCAGCCGCAGCGAGGGGAGCGCACGGTGCAGTGGATGACCCGGCACGCCCGTGCGATAGGGACTGAGTCCCTGCTGATCGACCAGCTCACCTTCATGGAGGCGTCGCACCGGTCGCTGCGGGGCCCGGACAAGATCACGGACATCATGCACGACCTGAAGGACGCCATCGGCGGCCGGAACGCGATCCCGTGCATGCTGGCCCACCAGATCAACCGCGAGGGCATGCGCGAGGCCAAGAAGAACGGCTGGTTGGAGATGTACATGCTGGCCGAGGGCTCCGAGGTGGAACGTACGGCCGACTGGGTCTTCGGCCTCTACGCGAGCCCCGACGAGCGGGCCGCGCAGATGATCAAGTGGCAGACCATGGCGACCCGCCGGGGCTCCACGAACATGAACTGGCGGGCGGGCGTCTGGCGTCCGTGGGTAAACCAGATCGACGCCCTCGAAGAGATCACGGAGCCGCGAGGATGAGCGACCAGGAGAAGAAGCCCGAGGGCGAGCACCCGTGTGACAACGGGACGTGCAACTGCGACGGCCCGGAGGCGCGGGAGTGCCGGGGAGAGGTCCCGCTCACCCTGGAGTCCATGGGCCTGCTGCCCTTCATGGAGGGCGAGTCGCTGCGGTGCCCGAAGTGCTCCGCCGTCGGCAGTCAGGTGAACTACCACGAGATGATCATCCTCACGGTGAGTGACGACAAGTTCCCCTGTCAGGAGTGGGTCGAGAAGAACCTCCTGGGCGGCACCATCACGGAGCACCTGTGCGTCCGGTGCCAGCGGTGCCGGTACGGCTTCCCGATGCGGACGGCGGACTCCGGATGAGCTTCTTCGAGGCCGCAATGCTCCCGGACATCCAGAAGCGGGCCCTGTGCGAGGAGCTGCTGAACGAGTTCGGGGCCCGCGTCCGGCGCATCAACGACAGCACCGGCGAGATGATCCACGGGTGCCTGGTGGCCCCCGAGCTGCACAAGGACCAGGACCGCAACCCGACGGCGAGCCTCAACTACCAGAAGCTCACTTACAACTGCCTCCAGGGGGACACCCTGGTCAAGACCCGTGGCGGGGAGTTCCCCATCCGCGAGCTGGCCGGAGGGGTGCATCAACTCCTGGACGGCGAGGGTCGGTGGGTGTCGGCTCCGGTCAAGGAGTACGGGGTCGACCGGCTGTACCGGGTCACCCTCTCGCGCAATGGCGTTCGCAAGGAGATCTACGCGACGGCGGACCACCGGTGGTACATCCGACCCAAGGGTGCCTACGACCAGACCTCTCTGGTCGAGACCACCACCCTGGACCTTCGTCCCCGGCAGAGGATCCCCTCGGTGTGGGCCATGACCCGGACCGGCCGGACGATGGTCTCGCCGATCGGGGTGATGCGGGGCTTCGTCTTCGGCGACGGCACCGTGACAGAGCACGGCTCGGTGGCCAACTTCTGCGGAGAGAAGGACCAGGCGCTCTTGTCGTGGTTCCCGGGCTTCGAGATCAGGCCGTACGACGGGATCAAGAAGATCACGCGCGGGCTGCCGCGCTCCTGGAAGCTCCGGCTCCCCGACCTGGACGAGGGTCTGTCGTCGCTGTACGGCTGGCTGGCGGGCTACTTCGCGGCCGATGGATGCGTGGCCGACGACGGCCACGTCACCCTCTCCTGCGCCAACAGGGAGACTCTGGAGTCGGTCATCGCGATTTGCGACCGGCTCGGGATCGCCACCTACACCCTGAGCGGTCGGACTCGTCAGGGAAAGGGCGACGGGGAGAGCGAGATCTTCTCCCTGTCGTTCCGGGGATCCACGCTGACACCAGAGTTCTTCCTGATCCCCGAGCACCGCAGGCGGTACGAGGAGGCTCGGCAGCGGCGGACGTACGAGCGCACCAACTGGTGGGTGGTCTCTGTGGAGGAGACCGACCGTGTGGAGCCGGTGTACTGCGCCGAGGTGGCTTCCACTCACTCGTTCGTCTTGGCGGACAACGTGCTGACCGGGAACTGCCTCGGCTGCGGGTCGTCCGGCGGTCTGCTCTGGTTCATCGCCACCTGCCGTGGGGAGACCTCTCAGGTCGCCCGGCAGTGGCTGGAGCAGACGGCGGGGCTCGGGGGCCAGGTCCTCGAACTGGACGCCATGCTGCGGTTCCTGGACGCCATCTACGCCAAGCCGGAGAAGCAGCCGATCCCGAGGTACTCCGACCGGATGCTGGAGGCCTGGGCGTACGACCACCCCTACTTCGAGGAGGGCCGGGGGATCGGCCCGGTGGCCCGGGAGTACTTCAAGCTGGGCTGGGACCCGAACACCGACCGGGCCGTCTTCCCGCACTTCTGGCAGGGGGAACTGGTCGGCTGGCAGACCCGGAAGATGCCGCCGGAGTGGCGGTCGGTGGAGTGGACCCCGAGGCCGCCGAAGAAGGACGGCGAGGAGGCCTTCGACATCCACTCGGGCCACCCGAAGTCTCCGAAGTACCACTCCAGTCCGGACTTCCCGAAGGACTCCACGATCTACAACTACGACCCCAAGAACCACCCCACCGTGGTGGTCGTGGAGTCGATGGCCTCCGTGCTCCGGCACTTCCTGAACATCCACATGTCGGCGACCTTCGGGGCCAAGGTCACCGACCGGCAGGTGAAGTGGCTCGTCAAGCACGACGTGACGATCCTCTGGATGGACAACGACCTCGCCGGGTGGCGCGCGGTCGAAGGCCGTCCGGCGGAGAGGCCGACCAAGGAGAACCCTCAGGGCAAGGAGGAGATTCTCGGGCTGGCCGCGAAGCTCGCGCCGTACACCGAGGTGCTCATCGTGGACTCGCCGTGGCAGCAGGACGCCGGGGACCTCCCGGTGGAGGCCGCGAAGGACTTGGTGGCCTCAGCCGTCCCGTGGAGCCTCTGGAGCCGCCCGAGGGTGCTCTACTGCTTCGAGTGCAAGAACAAGGCCCACGAGGGCCCCTGTTGCCGCTAGGAGGCGTCATGCAGAAGTACGGCACCGGCCAGATCCTCACCGAGGACGGCCAGCCGGTCCGAAAGACCGCCAGCACCCGACCGCTCACCGAGGACGACGTCCAGGAGATCGAGCGCGAGGGCGAGACCGAACCGGAGGAGTAGATGGGATTCCGCCCCGACCTGGATCTGACGGGCATCCTGAACCTGCATCAGCCGACCCTTCCCTCACGGGAGGAGGCCGAGGCGATGCGGAAGGTCCAGGAGGGGGACGACAGTCTGCGGTACGACACCCCCGTCCGGCTGGGGTGGGGCCCGGCCCGCTGGTCGACCTCCATGACCCTGGTGCCCGTCGAGCGCGTCTGTCACGACGTGAACGGCTACTACCGAGAGTTGGGGGTCGACTGGCGGGCCACCCGCAAGGAGCTTCGGGAGGCCTATCAGGCCCTGGACGGCCAGTCGTCGGCCCGCCTGACGTACGTCTTCAAGCAGCTCCTGGACCCGGTGACCCGCGAGGCGTACGACAAGTCGCCCAAGGGCGAGGTGTTCCTGGACGACTACACCGAGGACGATTTGAAGCGCAGGGCTCACGAGGAGGCCTCCAGGCGCAGCACCCTCGGCCAGGCCGTCTCGGCCGACGAAGTGCTGGACGACTGGGGGTACATGACCCTGGATCCCGAAGAAGGGGTTGACAGCGTCAGGGCCGTACGGGAGGATCTACCTCAGCGCAAGGCCGCGAGGGAGAACTGGAAGTACTCCTACTACGCCTGGAAGACCGAGAGCTTCGTGCAGAACGAGGTTCGGCTCCGGGAGTGGCAGGAACTGCTCTCCAAGGCCACGGCGCAGGTGGGGACTCCTGCCGAAGTCGCTATCGGAGTGACCTCGATGGTCCGATTGTCAGACCAGTGGTTCATCATCGAACCTGTGGACGGCAAGCCGGTGGTGTTCTTCTTCACGGACGTCGAGCCCACCACGGAGATCGCCGAGCAGGCGCTCACCGAGTTCCTCAACTTCCCGTAGTTTCCGTCAGTTTCCCGTCTCAGAGGAGACCCACATGACCGTCACGCCCGACACGTTCGACCCCGAGGCCGCCCTCCGTCGTGGAGACGAGGAGGAGGAGCGCTCCAGCGGCAACTTCCGCAAGGAGCCCCACTGGGACCTCAAGGAGGGCGAGGAGGCCATCCTCCGCTTCCTCCAGGAGTCCAAGGACTGGTTCCGCGTCCAGACGCACCGGTTCTTCCCCACCAAGGCCGAGCCCTCGGACTACGAGGGCAAGTGGCCGGGCTTCATGCCCGCGACCTGCCGCAAGGACCCGGCGTTCGCCGATCGCTACGCGGAGCAGGGCGGCTGCCCGATCTGCTCCTCCGGCCACAAGAACAAGTTCGGCAAGGTCGTCCGCGCCGAGGACCTGCGCTACACCCTGGCGGTCGAGCGCGAGGCCTACACCGACGAGAACGGCAAGAAGGCCTACCGCGACAAGATGGTGGAGATCCCCATCCTGGACGAGAAGGGCGAGCCGACCGAGGAGAAGATCTCCGCGCCGTCCGTCGTCATCGTCTCGCAGACGATGTACATGATGATGAGCGCCCTCAAGGCCTGCGGCGAGTCGTACGACACCCTCCGGGACCGCGACTACCGCATCAAGCGCGTCAAGAACCCCTCGGGCAACGGCACCATCTACCAGGTCTTCCCGCTCGACAAGACCCCGGACATCGCGCCGGGCACCGAGCACTGGGAGTTCTACGACCTGGCGGTCCAGGCGCACGGCCTCAAGCTGCCGACGCTGATCTTCGCCAAGTCCACCAACGAGTACTACGAGCGGTTCTTCCTGGAGGAGGACGGCTTCACCTCGGTCGACGTCCGCCGCGAGACCGGCGAGCTGGCCCCGGCGGCCCGTGCGACCGGTGGCTCCAAGGGAGGCCCCTCCATCCCGGCCCAGCCGACCGCCGCGAACGCGCCCACCCGGCCGGACGCGGACGCCCTGGCGGCGATGCGGGCCCGGATCAGCAAGCAGGGCTGATCACTCTCTGAGTGACCCCTCTTAGACGACCGCTCGCCCTCCCCCAGGGGGCGGGCGGTCTTACTGATCCCGCCAGGAGGACCCCATGAGACTCGTCGAGTCGTATGCGTCCGACCAGACCACCGTCGTGGTCAACGGGCGCACCCTTCCCGTTCCGTCTCTCGTCGAGGACGACGAGGACGGCATCCGGTGGCTGCTGCATGCGCAGTCCAGCACCATCCACGCCCCGCTGTGGGCCCGCGCCAGTGCCGCCGGTGCCGCCGGAATCATCCAGGCGGGTCCCTCGGGTTTCTCCGCCATCATCGCGGAGCACTTCGCCGAGGTCCGCACCGAGCAGGCCCCGAACTACATCGTCCAGGCCTGCGACTGGGAGGTCTTCGACGGGCCCCCGTCGTACTCCGAGGTGTTCTCGAAGCGCGAGGCCAGCAAGACCGGCCAGCTCTGGACCCCGCCGACCGGAGGCCTGACCGGCTTCGTGCACGGCCACACGCACGCCGAGTACTCCTCGCTGGACGGCCTCTCCACGGTCACCGAGATCGTGGACGAGGTGGTCCGGTACGGACAGCCCGGCGTGGCCCTGACCGACCACGGCCGGGTCTCCGGCCACCCGGAACTCCAGATCGCCTGCGACAAGGCGGGCATCAAGCCGATCTTCGGTCTGGAGGCGTACTTCCAGGACGACCGGTTCGCCCGGTCCAACCCGGAGTTCGACAAGGAGGTCAACCACGCGATCCGGTACGGGTACTGGCACCTGATCCTGTGGGCCATGAACGACGAGGGGCTCCACAACCTCTGGGCCATGTCCACGGAGTCGTTCCGGGACGGCATGTACGACAAGAAGCCCCGGCTGGACTGGGACACCCTCCAGCGCCACTCCGGGGGCATCATGGCGGCCTCCGGGTGCCTCCGGGGCCCGCTGTCCGTTCCGGTCCTGAACGACGACGAGGAGACCGCCAAGGCCCGCCTGGGCAGGCTCCTGAACATCTTCGGCGACCGGTTCTACATGGAGATCCAGCCGAACGCTCTCGCGGAGCAGGAGAAGGTGAACCGGGCCCTGGTCGGCCTGGCGAAGGACTTCAGCGTGCCGCTGATGGCCACGACCGACTCCCACTACCCCAAGAAGAGCCACTATGCCGCTCATCAGGCCTGGATCGCAGTTCAGACGAACTCGGACGTCAACGACGAGGGGGACCTCTTCTCGGTCAATCTCGATCTGTACCTCCAGAGCGAGGAGGACGTCCGACGCGGGCTGGCCTACCTCGGTTCTGAGGTGGTCGACGAGGCGGTCCGGAATTCTCTTGATCTGGTCTCCCGCACCTCGGCCCGCATTGGCGGCAAGCCCACTCCTCCCGTCTTTTCGAAGAAAGGCGGGCACGAGCGGGATGCGGAACGCCTCCTGGATCTTTGCCTGGAGAACTGGAAGAAGGTAACTGATAAGGCGCAGCCGCAGTCGGTCTACATCGAGCGGTTCGAGCGGGAATTTAAATTGCTCCAGCAGAAGGACTTCTGCGGGTACTTCCTGATGGTCAGCGACTACTGCCTGGACCCCTCCACGCCCGTCCTGACCGAGGACATGCGATGGGTGGAGGTCGGCAAGCTGGAGGTAGGTGACAGGCTGGCCGGGTTCGATGAGCACAAGGTGGTCAAGCAGCAGAAGGGCCACCGGTACTGGCATTCCGCCGAGGTCGTGAACACGCGACGGATCGTCCTGCCCACCTACAAGATCACCCTGGCGGACGGGACCGAGACCATTACCTCTGAGGACCATCAGTGGCTGGTGACCTCCCCGAGTGGATGCGCCGCCCGATGGATCCGCACCAAGGACCTGAGGGTCGGACAGCGGGCCCAGCGCCTCGTGTCCGAGTGGGACGAGCCGAACACCTGGGAGGCCGGATACCTTGCCGGGATCCTGGACGGCGAGGGGTCCCTCAGCACGTCCAAGATGAACAACGGCGGCCGGACTCTGACCCTGAGCTTCGCCCAGAAGGAGGGAGTGGTCCTGGACACCTCCCTCAAGATCCTGGACTCCTGGGGCTTCGACTACTCAGTCAAGGACCACGGGGCGAAGAGAAACGGGCTCCGGAGCGTGTCTCTCCGAGGCGGCCGGGCGGAGATCATGCGCCTGCTGGGCATGGTCCGTCCGCAGCGCCTGCTGGCCAAGCTGGACGTGGAGATGCTGGGCCGTGTCGTCTCGATTGATACCCCCGCCATCGTCAGCATCGAGCCGCTGGGCATGGGTGAGGTCGTCGCCCTGGAGACGACCACTGGGACCCTGGTGGCCCAGGGCTTCGCACACCACAACTGCCGCTGGGCCAAGAAGAACGGCATTCTGGTGGGCCCCGGCCGGGGATCCGGGGGCGGCTCCCTGGTGGCCTACCTCTGCGACATCACCGAGATCGACCCGGTGGAGGGCGACCTCCCCTTCGAGCGGTTCATGACCGAGGGCCGGACGTCCCTGCCGGACTTCGACTGCGACTTCCCGGCCTCCATGAAGGAGCGGATGCTCGGATACGTCCGGGACACCTGGGGCAAGGACCAGGTGGTCCAGATCGGCACCCACCTGCGACTGAAGTCCAAGGGCATCGTCAAGGACCTGAAGCGGGCCATGATGTCCACCCTCCTGGCCGACGAGCAGCGAGTTCTGGACCACGCCGTGGCGAACAACAACGACTACGCGGACGCCATGGCCGTACAGGTCGCCCGGGAGGCTCTGACGGCCAAGCGGGCCGAGATCGAGACCGACATGGCCAAGGTCTCGAAGATCGTGACGGAGGCCGAACGGGGCACGGCCGGTCTGGGTATGGCCTGGGACGACCTGTGGATCCAGTTCGGGGACCAGCTCCAGCCGTACCGCGACAAGTACCCCGAGCTGTTCTCCATGGCCGACGTGCTCCAGGGCCGCCTGAAGTCGTACGGTAAGCACGCGGCGGGCGTGGTGATCTCCACCGGCCGACCGCTGACCGACTGGCTCCCGATGGCCCAGGGCGAGGACGAGGGCAACATGGTCACCCAGTTCGACATGGGGACCGTGGAGGCCATCGGCCTGGTCAAGTTCGACATTCTGACCATCCGGACCCTGGACACGGTCCAGATGGCAGTCGACCTGATCAAGGACCTCCGTGGGGTCGATGTGGAGATCTACTCCTGGAAGGAGGAGTACTCCGACCCGCAGGTCTGGGGGGAGGTCGCAGCGGCCAAGACGCTCGGCATCTTCCAGATCGAGACGAGCGCAGGAACCCGGCTGTGTCAGCAGATGGGGCCGCGCTCCCTCCAGGAGCTGTGCGACATGATCACCCTCGTCCGGCCGGGACCGATGAACTCCGGCCTGACGGAGGCCTACCTGAAGCGCCGGGCCGGTCTGGAGCCGGTGAGCTACCCGGACCCGCGCATGGAGCAGGTCCTCGGCTCCACCTGGGGGTGCATGATCTACCAGGAGCAGATCATGCAGGCCTGCATCCTGCTGGGCGGCTACAGCTCCGACGAGGCCGACGAGGTCCGCAAGATCCTCGGCAAGAAGAAGGTCGAGAAGATAGGACCGGCCGGTCAGGAGTTCGTCTCCCGGGCCGTCCAGAACGGTATGGAGCGCGAGGCCGCGTCCCGGCTGTGGGACCAGATGGCCGAGTTCGCGAAGTACTCCTTCGGCAAGGCCCACGCGTACGCGTACGCGGTCCTCGCGTACTGGACGGCGTGGCTGAAGTTCCACTACCCGATCGAGTTCTTCACGGCGGCCCTGAGCACCATCGACAAGGAGCGGATCCCGGAGTTCATCAAGGAGCTGCGGCGGGCCGGGTACACGGTCCTCCCGCCGGACATCAACGCCTCCGGCAAGGGCTTCAAGGCCGAGCCGCTGGCCGTCCGGTACGGGCTGGACTCGATCAACGGCATCGGCGAGGCCGCCGTGGACTACCTGGTGGCCGGGCAGTACTACCCGGATTTCAAGTCCTACGACGAGTACGTGACCCAGAAGGGCACCGGGGCCAATGCGGCGGTCCAGATGACCCTGGCCCGGATCGGGGCGCTGGACTCCCTGGAGCCCCGCCGGGCCGCCGTGGTGCGGATGCTGGAAGCCCGCAAGACCGGCGAGGACAAGCGGTGCGTTTTTAAAAACGACGAGGTGATCTTCTCGACTCGGGAGATCCTGACTCATCGGCTGGAGGGTCAGACCGAGGAAGAGTTCGAGGAGTGGCGGCGGATGAACGTCCCGCCGGACACCTGCACCTTCGACTGGTCCACAGAAGAGGCTCCGGTCAACAAGCGCACCGGCAAGAAGCTCAAGAAGAAGCCGCTGCCGAAGAAGTGCACCAAGGCCTGCCGCCAGTACAAGGCCCCGGAGCCGGTCTCTCTGTCCGAGGGGGAGGACTTCACGGACGAGGAGATCCGGGCCATCGAGCACGAGCTGCTCGGGGTGTTTCTCTCGTCCTCGCCCTTCGACCGGCTGGACCCGGAGGACCGCCAGCGGCTCTACGCCGACGCGGAGGCCATGGCCGACGGCGAGGCCGGGAGGCTCTACACGGTGGCCGCGATCCTCATGGGGATCCGGCTGACCAAGACCCGTGCGAACGGGGACGAGATGGCCTTCCTGAAGCTCGACACCGAGACGTCGACCGTGGAGGCCGTCTGCTTCCCCCGCAAGTGGGCGGAGATCAAGACCGGCATGTACGAAGGTCAGCTCTGCCTGGTCGTCCTGGAGAAGCAGGACGACGACAAGGGCTTCATCGCCCAGGAATACCTGCCAGTTCACTGAGGAGTGCCATGCCCCCGAAGACCAAGAAGGCCTACTCTCCGCCCTCGTCGCTCACCGCGTTCCGGGCGTCCCAGGAGAAGAAGTACCCCACCCAGCTCGTCCGCCAGAAGCAGGAGGTCTCCCTGGAGTTCATCCCCACGGGCGTCTCCAGCCTGGACGCCAAGCTGGGAGGCGGCTGGGCCCGGGGCCGGTACCACCAGGTGATCGGCCAGGCCAACTGCTGCAAGACCGCCATGATGATCATGGCGATGGTGAACGCCCTGGAGAAGTACCCCGACCTGGGCGTCTCGTACATCGACATCGAGAACACCGTGACCGAGGCCCGCTTCCTGGACCACGGCCTGGACCCGGACGACTCCCGGTTCTTCTGGCGGAAGCCCAACTCCGCCGAGGAGGTCTCGGACATGCTCCGGGACGACATGCGGACCGGCCTGTTCTCCATGGTCGCCGTGGACTCCGTGGGGGCCATGGAGCGTGAGGACGCCCTGTACGAGAAGAGCGCTTCCGACGTCGTCATGGGCAAGGCGGCCCAGCTCCTGACCCGCATGTCCAAGCAGGTCGCCACGATCTCCCGGCAGACCAACACCGCCGTCATGCAGGTCAACCAGTACCGGAAGAACTTCGACGGCGGCCCGGACCAGGCGGCCGGTCCGGTGATCATGGGCTACATGACCACGGACTCCGTGGTGATGCGACGCCTGTACGGCGCGGAGAACGTCCTGACCGTCAAGGACGGCGAGGGCACGGAGATCGAGGTGGCCCACAAGGTGGCCGCCCGGGTCGAGCGGTCCAAGCTGGTGGCACAGGGCGGCGTGGCCCAGTTCTGGTACCACAAGGTCGACTCCGAGCACGGCACCGTCGGCGTGGACGCGGTCATGGAGACCATGGACGTCGCCATGAAGTGCGGGGCCCTGTACAAGGAGAAGGAGACCTCCTCCTGGTGGTTCTTCCCGGACGGCTCCAAGGAGAATGGCTCCAAGGGGGTCATGGCCCGCCTGAGGGAGGACGAGAAGGCCCTGGAGGCCGTCCGTGCCGCCATTCTGGAGAAGGCCGAGCAGCCCTCTGCCGAGCCCGAGATCAAGTTCCGACGGGGATAGTCATGGAATTCTTCGAGATCTTCGCCTGGATGTTCCAGGTCTCGTACTTCATCACCGGTGTGCTTTCCGGGATGATCATCACTCTGGTGGTCATACCGCTGGCATTCCGGATTCACCGCCGGACCGTTCTTCGTCGGAAGTGGAAGGCCGACAAGCCCCGGGAGGTCACCGAGGGGCTCTTCCCCGAGTGGCAGAACTACGAGCCGGAGATGCCCGGCATCGCCCGGCGGTGCATCTGCCACAACCGCAAGATCCACCCCGGCGAGCGGGTGCTCACCTGGCCGGAGACCGGCCCGATGGACCTGCTGCACGTCGCCGTCTACTGCGAGAGCGTCAAAGAGAGGCTGTGGGACGAGAGTGAGTAGGACGCACAACCAGCAGATGGCGGACGCCCACGAGGCGGACATCGCGGAGTGGACCCAGGGGACCCTCCAGAAGGGCTCCGGCAACCAATGGCACCGCCAGGGCGACACCAAGAACGGTGAGCACCTGGTGCCCCTGCCGATCACCTCGGACGGCAAGTCCACGATGGGCAACTCCATCACGGTCTCCCGGTCGATGTGGCTCAAGCTCGTGGAGCAGACGTTCAACCAGAACCCGGCGATGTTCCTGCGGTTCTACCAGCCCGGCACCACGGTGCGGAACGTGGACATCGACCTGGCCCTGGTCAAGGCGGGCTTCTTCGTGGAGATCCTCGCGATGGCCCGAAGATGGGCCGCGATTGAGGAGCTGCTGTCCGAGCGTGGGATGGTCTCCGACGTCGACCCGAAGTTCGTCGCCGACCTGATCAAGGACGGCGTGGAGGTTCGGGACAAGGCCTGGCGAAAGATGGTTCAGCTCGGGGAGGAGATGGGTCCGACCTTCTCCATGGACGGCCACAAGACCGGCCGTGGCATGGGTTGTGACTGCTGCCGATGACGTTCGACCCTGAGGTAGCACTGCGGCGCGAGGGTGACACGGTGACGACACCCGCCGTCCTCGCGCCTGCGGTGCGTAAGTACATCGGCGAAGGCCGGTTCCCCCGGAACATGGGGATCGTGCTTCCCGGAGGCGACCCGGAGCGGGCTCCGGACGGCTGGTTCCACCCCTCCACGCATCCCACGATGACGGCCCGGCAGCTCTACTACTACGTGGCGACGCCGGAGGCCTGGGAGCCCTCTCCGTGGGCCTACGAGGGCCGCATGTCGGTCACCATCGGCACCCTGATGCACAGCATCGTCAGGATGGCCCTGATCAGCCTCGGCTACTGGCAGATCCCCCAGGGGACCTGCCCGTGCTGCAACCGCCCCTACGGGCCCGGTGCGGGCCAGTGCGACGAGCCCGGAGTCGCGGACCCGGTCCTCCGTCGGCGGGGCCACATGGACGGCGTGATCCTGACTCCGCAGCTCGGGATGACCGGCTACGACCTCAAGACCATCAACCATTTCTCGGTCTCGAAGATCCCGGACGACCCGGGTGGCCCCGAGGCCAAGGAGTGGCTGATCACCAAGCACCCGTACTACTACGGGCAGATGCAGGACTACATGGCCATGTCGGGGCTCCGGAAGGTCGTGATGCTCTTCGCGGGCATGGGCCTGCCGTGGCACCTGAAGGAGATCCACGTCGACTACGACCCCGCGTACGTGGTTGCCCTGGAGGCCAAGTACCGGCTTGTCCGCGAGTGCGTGGAGGCCGGTGAGCCGCCGCAGGAGCTGTGCTGTCCGCCGTTCTCCAAGGAGGCCGCCGCGTGCCCGGCGACCGCCTGCATGATCAAGAAGATGTGACCGTCCTGCCAGGGAGATGACCATGAACGACTCGAACAACCTCGTCCCCGACGAGATACTCGCCCGCATCCGCGCGGAGGTGCAGCGGGCCAAGACCGTGAGGCCCCCGAAGGACTGGCGTCCGCCGGTGCCGGAGGACTTCACCCCGGACGTTCAGATCCTCTGCTTCGACCAGTCCCTCAGCAACTCGGGCTGGGCTCTGCTGAACACCGACGAGGGCAAGATCAAGGTGGTGGACTCCGGCACGATCCGCCCTCCGGCGCTGGAGACGAAGTCCCGGGGCTTCGAGCTGACCCTGACCAAGTCCGTGTTCCTGGCCCGGGAGATCCAGGTCATCCTGAGCCGTCTCTACGGCCAGTACGAGCAGGTGGTCATCGAGCTGCCGTCGATCTTCGGCTACCGCACGGAGTCCTCCCTCGTGGCCGCCGCGACCATCTGCATCGAGCTGGACCGTGGGGGAGAAGACCTTCCGGTCCTGGTGTCCCGGAACTCCGCCGGAGCCTTTCTGTGCGGAGACCGTCACGCCTCCAAGAGCACCTCCAGCAACCTCGTGGCCACCCTCGTGGAGGACCGCAAGCCGTCCGGCAAGGGGCAGTGGACCGAGCACGTCCGGGACGCGGTCTTCGTGGGTCTGCGGCACCTGCGCGCGGAGGGCTCGTGAACGACGAGGAGAAGACCTCTGAGCAGTTCGTCCGGGAGGAGTCCCGGGAGGCGGACCGGACGCCGGAGATCGACCTCCACGACGACCGCACCCAGGAGTTCAGCCATCTCGGCCTGAGCCGGATGAGACTGAGCTGGAGGGACGAGGACGCGCAGGCGGTGGCAGGCCTGCACCAGATGATCGAGAACGTGATCCTGGAGCACTTCGGGTCTGCGTACCAGATCATGAACGACCTCTACGAGATCGTTAGGGAGCCTAAGTTCAACCCGGAGACCGGGGTGATCGAGACCGATGAGCACGGGTGGACCGTGTGGCAGCGCGGGGAGTCCGGGACCTTCGTGGAGGACTATTCCCGGCTGGGCTCGAAGGAGGTCAAGGACTTCCTTTTTAAGATCACCACCCGGCTCTTCCAGTGGGAGCAGGACGCCGCGAGGCTCTGGGGCGACTCGATGTTCGCCAAGGCCGTCTGGGAGCAGGCCCTGGCCCAGGGCTACCAGGACAGCCGTCTCCAGGGCGCGAGGACCGTGGAGGACCGCACCCAGGCCGCTCGGGTGCACGCCCGCGAGGACCGGCTCTTCGGCATCTTCCAGTCGATCATCTCCCGGAGGGCGGACGCGGTCGTCAGAAGCATGCAGCTCCTGTCCCAGCGCCTGAAGGACGTGCTGGCCGCGTAGACACCGGTCCGAGGGACCTGCCGAACACAAACCCTGGGGGAGACCTACCCCAGGGTTTGTTGGCAGTTGGCCGAAGATCCCTTACTCTCAGCCCAGACGCGCATATGCCGTCCGCCCCGCCTACAGGGGCTCGGTCGACTGGTCGGGGAAAGGCCGCGTGGATTCTTGTCGTTGACGGTGAGCTTGCTCCGGGCGCTGCTGAAGAACCTGGAGGCGTTCCGGTCGCTGTATGAGTCGGACGGGGTGGACCTCCTCCCCGGCCCGGACGGGTCCTGGTATTCGCTGCACGACATCGAGTACCTGTACGAAGCCCGGCACCTTCTCAGCGCTCGCCAGAAGGAAGCCATCGAGCTGTTCCTCGTCCAGAACATCCGGGAACGGGATGTGGCCCAGATGATGGGAGTGTCGGCCTCCAACCCGGTCGCCTCCTACGCCACTCACGGACTCGAAAAGATTCTGGAGATGATCGCGAGCGGCAAGCTGCCTCGCTTTCAGATGGAGAAGGCGGAGCGCGATGGGGCAGCTTCACTCCGGCGTACATCAGCAGTTGGAGGACGCCGCGACGGAACTCATCCGGAAGTCTCTGGAGGGTGTGACGTCGATGTCCGCGAAGTCGGACATCCTCACGCCCTGGAAGGAGCAGGACCGGTACCGCCGCGAGGTGTACAGCTCGGAGGGGGTGCCGGATGGCGCGTTGCGACGTGGCATGTACCACCGTGCGTGGAATTCGATGTACCCGCATTTGAACAGCGCCGACGGGAAAGCCCGGCCGCGAGCAGGCGACCAGTTCGTTGGTCGCGTCGATCCCCGGTTCGCGCGTGACGACGACGAGATCCATCCCGGGGACGTCTACGACCTCCGGATCCAGTGGGGCCGTCAGACCAGGATCAAATGCCCGGTCTGTTCGAAGTTCGTCCGGGACGACCTCGAAATCGTCTGCCGGTGCGGGTCGGTGTTCAGCAAGTGCCCCGAGGAGGGGCAGTACCAGGTGGTGAGGATCAGTGGCGCAGGCTAGGGCACTTCCCGGCGGTCGGCCGGGCGGCGTGGTGATGATCGAGGTCAACGGCCAGAAGTACCCCATGCGGACGGTGCCGCAGTGCCGGACCTGCATGTCGCCGTACCGCCTGGAGATCGAGCAGGCCGTGCTGGAGCAGCGGTCGTACCAGAAGATCTCCGACGCGGTGGCCGACCGGGAGCCCGGACACCTGCCGAACCCCGGATCCCAGTCGATCCGGGACCACGTGAACAAGGGTCACATGCCCATCGGCCCGACGGCCGAGCGGGCGCTGGTGGAGGCGCGGGCCAAGGAGATCGGCCGGGACATCGAGTCGTACGCCTCGGGCCTCGCCGACTACCGGTCGGTGAACCAGATCATCATCCAGCGGGGTATGGACCGGCTGGCCCGGGGCGAGTTGAAGCCGACGATGCCCGAACTCCTGGCGGCCATCCGCCAGGAGCACGCCATGGAGTCCACCTCCGAGGAGGGTGTGACCCAGGAGGCCTACCAGCAGGCGATCATTGCCTACATGGAGGTCGCCCAGCAGTTCATCCCGCAGGAGCACTTCCAGGCGTACGGCCAGGCCCTGGCCCGGCACCCCGTCATTCGCGCCCTGATGAGCGGTCAGGCCCCCAAGGCACTTGAAACGGTGCGCGAGGACGAGTAATTTAAAAAGCGTCCCGCCAACGATTCTTGGAGGCCCCTATGTACCTGCGATCCCTCTCCGGCACCACGCTGGAAGACCTCGCCCACGAGTTCAACCAGAACCTGACCACGTGGGGCGGCGGCGTCCACCAGATCACCCCGCACCTGGACGACGACGATCCGTACATCAGCTTCGGCTCGCACGACGTCTTCGCGGGCCGCGACGGCCTGCTGGCCATGGCCAAGTTCTTCGACATCCCGCCGAAGTTCTTCGACCGCCTGGACCGCGAGCAGAAGCAGTTCCTGCTGAGGACTCAGATCGAGAAGGCCGACGAGGACGTGACGGTCCGTTACCGCGAGGACCAGGGCGTCTCGGAGATCTACAAGTCCGGCCAGGTTCGCGTCCGCCCGCACCGCCTGATCGAGAAGGCGATGATGACCTTCCCCGCCGAGTCCCCGATCGTGGACCGCTGGCTGGACCACAACGAGATGCGGGTGGACGTCATCCTCCCGGAGGGCTTCGAGCGCGGCATAGGGGGTGACCCCGGCGTCGGGGACATCACCCGTGGCGGCGTCCGTCTCGGCCAGGACCGCAAGGCCAACATGGCCCCCTGGGTCCAGCCGTTCCTGTACCGGCTCGTGTGCACGAACGGCATGGAAGTCCCGGACTCCGGCCTGAAGGTCTCCGCCGTCGGAGCCTCCGAGGCGGAGATCGAGGCCCTCTACGAGGCCGAGATCGCCCGCGCCATGGAGCGGCTCGACCAGGACATCGAGAACTTCTACGCCCTGCGCAACGAGCGGATCGGCAGCGACCCGACCGGGGCCCTGCGTAAGGCCGCCACGGAGATGGGGCTCCCGGCCCGTACCGTGGGCAACCTGGAGGACCTGGTCCCGTCCCTCGTGGACGAGGCGACCGGAGACGTCTCCATGTTCGACGTCGTCAACCTGATGACCAACTGGGCGAACCACCCCGACATCGACGTCCGGAGCAGCTCGCGCCGGAACCTCCAGCTTGCGGGCGGACGCCTGGTGAACGACCACGCGGAGCGGTGCGGCACCTGCCACTCCCGTCTGATCTAGGAGGGCAATTGCCCGGCAACACCTACAACCGCTACGTCACCTGGGGCATACAGGTCCCGGAGGGCGTAGCGGTTCCCTCGTTGGACCAGTGGCGCATACCGGTCTGGTTCCCGAACGCCGACACGTTCTTCCCGAAGAACGTGGTCCCGATGTACGCCATCAGGAACCCGTCGGAGAGTCAGACCTACACGACCACCGGCGAGATGGTCCTGGCCCCGGCCGGGGTCTGGTTCATCTGGACCCCCGGGTCCGGCTACGGGCTCGTGGAGGACGCCTACTTCTACGGCGGGACGCCGGACACCTCCGAGGGCTCTCAGTACCCGCCCGAGGCCGACCGGGACATCGACCCCAATCCGCCCCCGTGGGTGGGCGACCCGACCCCGCCCGGGGAGACCCCCGAGCAGCCCGTGGAACCGTCCACGGAGCAGTCCACCGACAGCACCGAGACCGAGGAGTCCACGACGTGACCGCGCAGACCCAGGAGGCCGGTGGCGTCTCCTCCGAGGTGAACCTCTACGACACCGAGATCCTCGCGGTGGAGAAGGTCCTGGACAAGCTGAACGAGCGCCGCCAGAAGACCTCCCGGATGAGCTACGAGGCCTTCGGCGACGAGGCCCGGAACCGCTTCCACGAGATCGGCCTGGTGGCCTCGGTTCTCTGGTACGAGGCCGGAGTCGAGCAGCCGGACGGCACCCTGAAGAAGGTCGAGGGGACTCTGATCCCGGAGATCGTCATCAAGGCCCGCACGGACTCCAAGACGTTCCAGTTCGACCACGAGCGCATGCAGCACGAGGTCCAGTCGGACATCCTCCAGCTCGGTACCGGCGGCAAGGTCAAGCTCACCTCCGAGGACGTCCGCAAGATCCTGGAGACCGAGAAGGGCCACCGGCACCACTCGGGCTGCGGGCACTAGGGGCGGACGATGCCGACCCCCACCGTCGTCCGGGGCAAGCCCCGCTCCTCGGGGCTGCCCGCCGCGTTCGGGCCGGACAAACTGTTCCAGCTCTTCACCGGTCTGCCGATCCCGGACCCGATCACCTTCGTGATCCATCCGGAGTACCTGGACCGGCCGAACATGTACCCGCGCCAGGCCACCCTGCTGAAGGTCATCTTTCTGCGGGACGACCTGTTCACGGAGTACGACCACGCGGTGATCGACGAGTGGGAGTCGAGCTTCCGGGAGACCGGGAACAACGGCATCGTGCCGAACGTCCGCCAGCGGATCCGGTGGCTGAAGGGCAAGGGGCACAACTGGTTCCGGGAGACCCTGCTTGTCATGGGCCGCCGTGCGGGCAAGGGGCACATCTCCGGCCTGTCCATGGCCTACGTGCTGTGGAACTACATGGCCAAGGGCGACCCGCAGCGTTACTACGGCGTGGACCGGGACAAGAAGCTCGTGGCGATGGTCTTCGCCGGTAAGCGGGACCAGGCGAAGGCCACGGTGTGGCAGGACGCGGTGAACTACATCACCGGCTCGAACTGCTTCGCGCCGTACATCCGAGCACCCCTCCAGGCCGAGAAGCTGTCGATCTTCGCCCCGAACGACTTCCTGCGCATGAAGAAGCGCGCGGAGCAGGGCATGAACCCCGACGACATCAACATGGCCACCTTCGAGCTGGTGCCGAAGGAGTCCACGCTGATGGCCGGTCGTGGTCCCACGTCGTTCTGCCAGGCCTGGGACGAGATGGCCCACGTGGTGGCCTCTGGGGCCAACCGGTCTGCCGAGGAGGTCTACGCGGCGGCCAAGCCGTCCCTGGACCAGTTCGGCAAGGACGCCTTCATCATCGAGCCGTCCAGCCCCTGGCAGATGCTCGGGCAGTTCTACATCAACTACTGCAACTCGATCTTGCTGGACGAGGAGACCGGGGACCCGGTCTATCCCGAGATGCTCATGATCCAGCTCGCCTCCTGGGACATCTACAAGGACTGGGAGACCGCGCACGAGCTGGAGATCTTCCCTCCGGACTTCATGGGTGACCTGGGGGAGTACGAGGGGCTGCCCCGGCCGAAGTTCGAGCCGCTGCGGGGAGCCATTCAGGCGTACGACGACCAGATGGCCCGCGAGGAGCAGGCGAACCCGGACACCTTCAAGGTGGAGCGCCGCAGCCACTTTGCGGTGGCCCTGGACGCCTACCTGAACGAGGCCAAGGTCAAGCAGATCTTCGCCCCCTGGGACGGCCGGAACCCGCACTTCGGCCAGCCGCTGCTGGGCATGCAGGAGAAGGGCCGCCTGGACATCGAGTACACCGCCCACGGCGACCCATCGAAGTCGAACGCGAACTTCGGCCTGGCGCTGGCCCACGCCGAGATGGGCCCGGACGACCGGCTCCACGTGGTCTTCGACAAGATCCACCACTTCGAGCCGCAGAACTTCCAGGACCACATCGTCGACTACGACCTGGTGGAGGAGTGGATCTGGGACAACTTCATGAAGCCCTTCATGCCGGGCGTCATGAGCTTCGACCAGTTCAACTCGGCTCAGGTCATCCAGCGGCTGGGGAAGCGGTCCCGGCACTCGACCCTGCCGAAGGTCACCCAGGTCTTCGAGAAGACTGCGACCCGCCAGCGGAACTGGCAGCGGGCCGAGATCTTCAAGACCGCCGTGAACATGGGCTGGGTGCACGCGCCGTTCTACGAGCAGGCCGAGCTGGAGCTGAGGTTCCTCCAGGAGAAGAACGGTGTCGTGGATCACCCGGATTCCGGCCCCGTCCAGACAAAGGACGTCGCGGACGCCATGATGGAGTGCGTGATGGCACTCATCGGCGACCAGATCGTCTCCATGCGGGCGGAGCTGGGGGCCATGCGGCCCCAGGGGGCCATGCAGGGCGGCGCAGAGCCGTTCCCGGGCATGAGCCGGAACGACGACTTCTCCACGGGCCCCCGGACGAGCCAGCAGATCTTCCAGCAGCTCGGAGGGTTCGGGAAGTCCCGGGGCATGCGGCCGGACTCGATACGGGGCGGCAGCCGGAGCCGTGGGCGACGCGGATTCTGATACTCCTTGTCGTGACCTGACCTTTATGGTTCCATGGTGGTTGAGCTTCACCTCCTAAGGTGCGGATCTCTGGCGGGATTCAGTGCTCCAGAAGGCCCCCGGTTCACCCCGGGGGCCTTCTGCTGTCCTGGGAGTCGTACAGGCCCTGAAGGGGTGGAGGTGCCCGTGAATCTGAGTGAGCTGTTCGGCAAGGTGGCGTCCGAGACGGACGGCGGCACGGTGCGCATGGTCACGCCGGAGGAGTACCGCAAGTTCCACTATCCGGACTACCCCAACGCCAAGACGCTGCCAGCTCTGGTGAGGCACTTCAAGAAGACCGATCCGGAGTACTTCGCCAAGGTCCGGGACGACGTCCAGAAGAACGGCTTCTCCACCCCGATCCTGGTCCAGTACAAGGATCAGCGGGGCAACGACCTGAAGAAACCGTACGTGCGCGAGGGGCACCACCGTGCAGCCGTAGCGCATGATCTCGGGATCCATCTGCCGGTCGGCGACTACGACAACGAAGCCGACTTCCAGCGGTCCCGGGCAGGCAACGCGGAGTGGTTCAAGAACAACGAGCGCGGTCCGCAGGGCGTCTCCTGGGAGGCTTCTCTCCGACCGCGCAAGGCGGCCGGGGATCCCGGGGTGTACCGGGGTCTGAGCCTCGTGCTGCCTCCGGACATCCACAAGATGGTCCACGACCCCGCACAGCCCGCCGCCGCGCGGGCCCACATGCTCCTCTCGGAGATCCGGAAGCAGAAGGAGGGCCACCAGGGCGAGGAGGCCACGGGGGAGACCGGAGGCATCGGGAGCTTCTGGACCCCGCACCGGCGCAAGGCCGAGGAGTACGCCACCCAGTCCGGCTTCGGCGCGTACAAGGAGCACGAGCTGGAGCACAACTGCGGCGACGAGTTCTACGGCCATGGCGGATGCCCCACGACCCGCGTGGTGGTGCACGCCCAGACCCCGCCGGTGGAGCACCACTGGACGGAGATCTTCCGGCCGGGTGAGAGGTACGACCCGGAGATCTCCTGGCGGCTCCCGGTCCGGCCCGGTACCCCGATGAGCGTGAAGGCGATCTCCTGGCGCGAGGGCAACGACCACCACTCCTCCGAGGAGAAGTACTCCGCCGAGGGTATGGCGGCCGAGAGGGCCCCGTACGAGGGCTACGACTTCTCCGCCGGGGTCAGCAAGCGGGCCTCCGCAGATCTGCCGCCGGAGCACGACGGCGGGGAGATCCCCAGCGACTGGCTCAAGCTGCACGGCCACCAGGTCCGGGTGCACACCGACGGGCACTCCAACGTGGAACTGGTTCCCACCTACGACCTGACGCGGTACGCCACCCAGGAGACGGACCCGGCGCACGCCAAGAAGGTCGCCGAGCACGTCCTGACGGTCGGCCACATGAAGCCGCTGATCCTCCAGTACCACCCGAAGACCTCGGAGGCCTACCTCGGGGAGGGCAATCACCGGCTGTACGTGGCCCGGAAGCTGGGCATGTCGCACGTTCCGGTCCGGGTGACCCGGGCGGCCTACGGGCTCGCCGGAGAGGGCTCCAGGACGCCTCAGGAGCACCCGGCGGTGACTGCCGGTGCCCACGTGCCCTCGGACATCCGGCCGAGCGAGATTGGGCTGAACGTGATGCCCCCGAGACCCCGCACGGCCAAGGTCACCTCCGGCCCCGGGGAGGCACCCCCGATGGGCGAGGACCACTACGACGAGGACGACGGGGAGTACCGGCAGCTCTGGGACGAGTGGCACCCCAAGCTCCAGCCGACGATCCACCGGCACCTCGCGATGGACCTCTCCAAGGGTCACCCGGCCCACGACGAGAAGCTCCCGATGGCCGCCAGGGCGCACGCGCTGCTGGAGGATGCCGGGCAGTACCACCCCTCCGGCCGTCTGGGCTGGCACTGGACCGACGACGCCTCGTACAAGCACCTGACCGGTCCCCGGATCTCTGCGGGCCAGACGCCGGTGACCATTCACGCCCAGACGCCCCCGCGCAGCCACATCGAGGACAACGAGTGGACCTTGCGAGAGGACCGCGCGGTGCGGGATTGGGACACCGACCCCGAGCGGGAGGTGCCGCTGAAGCGGAATGCTCCGGTGAACGTCACCGGCATCTCGTGGAACTCCGGCGGCAAGATGGTCCACCACCAGTTCGGGGGACCGATCCAGAAGCGGGCCGGGGCCAACGGAAACCTGCCTGAGGGGCTGACGTTCCACCACGAGCAGGTGATGGACGGCAAGCTCCACCACATGATCGCGCGGCACCCCGACGCCCCACACCAGGAGATGTGGGGCAATCACGTCGGCCGGATCACCTGGTGGAGCAGCGACGGCGAGGTGTCCAACCTCCATGTGGAGCCGCAGTACCAGCGTCGTGGCGTGGCGACCGAACTGTGGAACCGAGCGAAGGCCGTCCAGCCCGATTTGAAGCACTCAGAGGAGCAGACCGAGGAGGGTGCCGCCTGGGCCCGTACGACGGCCGCGTATGCCCCTCCTGGGACCATGGGGACCGATAACGAGGGCCACCGGGTCCAGATGACCACCATGGACGGCTGGGCCCACGACGACGGCTCCCACGGCCACGAGGACAACACGACGATCGGCGATCACCCGGTCTACACCCAGACCCACACCTGGCTGCCCGAGGGCCGCTACTGGGGTCCCAACAGCGCCCAGAACGACCAGCGGCTGTTCGAGGGGGATCACCTGCGGCCGGAGGTCCGCCAGGACATCCTGAGCCGCATCAACAGCTTTATGCGGCCCCGGTACAAGAACTGGCCCAAGTGGACCCGGGTGTACTTCGCGGGATCCGAGGCGGCCCGCTGGGCTCCCTTCAACGGTGATTTCGACTGCCTCCTGGGGGCCGACTTCGAGACCTTCCGCAAGGAGAACCCGGAGTACGCGGCCCAGCCGGACGACGCCATCGCCAAGATGATCACCGACGGCATGTGGCACACCATCAACGTGGACGGCTACTGGTTCACGTTGGCCGACGGCCGGAAGGTGGGCCCCTTCGACCGGACGTTCTTCATGAACCCCAACGCGTGGGACATCCGGAACCTGAAGCCGTACGCCGCCTACAACGTGAGCGACGACACCTGGGCGGTTCACCCCCTGGAGGTCCCGAAGGACTGGGACGCCACCCACCTCCCGGAGTCCTACTGGACGTATGCTGAGTCGGTCTTGAACGAGATCAAGGCCATAGGACAGCTTCCGCCGGAGGAGCGCCACCGGATGGCGGCCAACCTCTGGGAGGAGCTGCACACCCACCGGTCCGACGCCTTCAACGGCGACGGCAAGGGGTTGTACGACCTCTCCAACGTCATAGAGAAGTACTTGGACCAGCACCCGGACAAGCCCTGGGATCAGCTCGTGCAGTGGAAGAACGAGGCACCGAGCGGGCCGAGCCCCTGGGTGCCGACCACCGCCAGGAGGACGATCTTGAGCATGCTGTTCGACGCGAAGGCCAAGGAGCCCGAGGGGGCCGACTCCAGCGGCCTCATGGTGGCCATCGTTCCGCCGAAGTCCCTGGGCAAGAAGCTCCTGGTGGAGGGCGGAGAGCCTCTGGAGTCCCTCCATGTGACCCTGTGCTACCTCGGGAGTGTCTCGGAGTACTCCGCGAAGCAGGTGGACGAGCTGGAGACGCTCGTGCACGCCTGGGCCGGTACGCAGAAGCCGCTGACCGCGAGGG
>Ga0247820_10000080_pt1 | contig 43543 bp, 41 predicted proteins | sample 13C_Glucose_Day1_2_FD_192480 | JGI IMG/M metagenome (GOLD analysis project Ga0247820, IMG submission 192480) | Soil microbial communities from agricultural site in Penn Yan, New York, United States - 13C_Glucose_Day14 | ecosystem: Environmental > Terrestrial > Soil > Agricultural land | place...
ACCGTGCTCGACCTGCGCGGGGGCGGGGTCGGGCACGGCCGCGCCGACACCGCGCAGGTCGAGCACGGTGTCGGCGTAGCGCGCACCGGCAGGCCCGATGGAGTAGAGGCGGACCCGGGACAGCTCGTACATGGCGGACTCTCGTGAGGCTTCGTGAGGCGGTGGTTCAGGCGGAGTGGAACGGCAGGCCGGCGTCGGCGACGAGCTCCAGGTCGTCGGCGTCCTCGGGCGGCAGCAGGGTGGGAGTGCCGTCGGTGACCGGGACGACGCCCAGCTCCAGCAGTTCGGCCATGGCGGCGCCGCCGGCCAGGTCGCGCACCTGGAGCTGGTAGCGGGCCGTGGTGCGGTACGTGCCGCCGCTGTCGTCGCCGGTGCGCTGGAGGAAGCCGGAGTCGGTGAGGAAGGCGACGGCCTTGGCGACGATGCCGGTGGTGGAGCCCGCGAGCCGGCGTGCGTCCTTGGTGGCGCCGGTCGCGCTGCGCCGGGCCCAGATCCGCCAGGCGGCCTCCAGGCCGGGCGCGTCGGTGGCCGGGTCGGTGTTCTCGCCCTGCTCCGCGGCCCGCTCCTCCAGGCGGTGGCAGGCCTGGCGGACGAAGGCGTCGACGCCGTTGACGGTGACGCGTCCGATGTAGCCGTCGTCGGCGAGGTCCTCGGGGCGCGGGAAGGCCATGGCGGCGACGGCGAGGTGGGCGAGCCCGTGCAGGAACCGGTCGCCGCCGTCGGCGGAGGTGCGGCGGGCGTAGTCGCCCATGCGCACGGCGAAGACGGAGTCCTCGGCCGCGGTGACGGCCATGCCGGCGCGCGGGGACACCTCCAGCACGATCAGTCCGAGGCCGGTGGCCACCGCGTCGGCGAGCCGCGCGAACGGGGGGTCCTCGCGGTAACGGCGCAGCAGGTCCGCGTACTCCTGGTCGCGGGCGGGCTGGAGCTTGGGCTGGAGGCCGAAGGCGACGAGCCGCGCCGCGTCGGCGGCGTCGGCGGGTGTGACGGGGGCGCCCGCCGGTGCGGCAACGGCCTCCGGCTCACTCCACTCGACGTGCTCGGTCACGGTCGGGACTCCTCGCTGTGGGACATGTCGGTACGGACGGCTCCCTCCCTCACGCGGCCTCCGTCCGGTCCGCGGCCATCCCGGCCGCGTCGAGCAGGGCGGTGCCGACGACGAGGTCGGCTCCGCCGAACTCGGGGTCGTCGAGTTCGGTTCCGTCGTCCACGGCGAACAGCAGCCTGCGTTCGCCCTGGCGGTAGGCGGTGCCGACCGGGGGGCTGGCGGCGTGCACGGCCAGCAGGGCGACCAGGTAGGGCAGTTCGGGGTCCCGGCGGCGGGCGTCGGCGAGCAGTCCGGAGAGCCGGCGCGGCGCGTCGGCCGGCAGGTCCAGCAGCTCCGTGGCGGCCGCCAGCTGCTCCTCGCTGAAGCGGCTGTCGTCGGGCGTGGCGATCAGGTCGGGCTCGGGCATCTCGGCGCCGAGGTGCTCCCGCTCCACGGGCGGGGTCAGCAGGATGTCGACGAGGTCGGCGACCCGGACGGACACCGGGGTGCGCAGTCCGGTGCCGTGGGCGAAGAAGGCGTCGGTGACCCGGGCCGCCCGCTCCACGGGCAGCGGCAGCAGGGGGGCCAGGAGGTGGCCGTAGAGGTCGGTTCCCGAGGCGGACGTGGGGGTGGCGAAGGCCTGCCGGTCCTGTTCGGCGCGGAACAGCGGTCCGGCCTCCAGCAGCCGGGACTGCAGCTGGGTGTGGCGCCGGATGCAGTCCTTGACGATGTCCACGAGTTCGGCGGCCCGGCGCTTGTGCTCGGCGTCCTCGGTCTCGTCGCGGGCCTTGCGGATGTTGGTGAGGATGGCGTTCTCGTGGCGGTACCGGTCCGCGACGTGGTCGAGGGCCTCGGCGATCATGTCGGGCACGGTGCTGAGCCAGTCCACCGCGCGGACGTTGCGGCGGGTGGCCTCCAGGGCCCGGCGGAGGGTCTCGGAGTACTGCACGGTCCGGTAGCGGGCCTGCTCGGCGGCGAGCTGGGCGTCGGCGAGCCTGCCCCGGCTGATCAGCACCTCCAGCTTGACCTCGGCGGCGATCTGCGCGCTGGTGACATCGGTGTCCAGGGCGCCGACCAGGACGTTGACCGCCTCGTCGGTGGTGCGCAGGTACACCGTGCCGCCGGGGCCCGGGACCTCCTCGATCAGCTTGAAGTCGTAGTCGCGGCGCACATAGGTGCCGTCCGCGCCGAACACGCCGTAGACCGCGCGGAAGCCGCGGTCGACGCTGCCGACGTTGATCAGGTTCTCCAGGACCCAGCGGGCCACCCGCTCGTGTTCGGCGGCGGGGCGGCGCGGGGCCTGGGCGGCGATGCGCGGGATGAGCCGGGCCACTATCTGGTCGTGATCGGCGCCCGTGTCGAAGTCCATGTTCAGCGTGACCAGGTCGATGGCGGAGAGGGCGACCTCCGCCATGCCGTACACCGAGTACTCGCCGGCCAGGTTGGCCTTGCGCGCGTCGAGGTCGTGCAGCGGCGCGGTGCACGCGAGCGCGCGCAGCCGCCGCGCCAGCCCTTCGTCGGCGGCCGGGCCCGGCGCGGGGCGCGGCCCCGCGCTGAGCTGGGGCGGAACGCTGTCCGTCGATGCAGGCGAAGTCACGGTGCACAGACTAGGTCCTAGGTCTGACAAGGACCCAAACGACCGTGTTGCGCCCCGGCGCGACGGTCGTCACACCGTGGGCGTGCCGTCCCGCCCGTCCTCGCCGACCCGGCGCCGGTACACCTCGACCACCCGTTCCAACGAGACCTCGAGGTAGGCCGCCAGCAGCGCCTCGGCCCTGTCACGGTCCCCGTCCTCCAGGGCCTGAAGAATGCCGACATTGCGTGCGATGTACGGTTCGTGCAACCGCTGGGGCTCGTCCACCACGTGGAAGGCGAGCCGCAGTTCGGCGAAGACGCTGCGCATCAGCTCGTCCGTGCGCTCACTGGCGGCGAGGGCCACCAGTTCCCGGTGGAAGTGGATGTTGGCCGTACCCACACCTTTCCAGTCACCCTCGCGGGCCGCTCCGCGCCCCTCCTCCACCGCCTCGGCGAGCCCGGCGAGCGCGTAGGGCGGTTCGCCGAGGCCGCGTACGACGGCGCACTCGACGAGCCGCCGGGTGCGGTAGATGTCCTCGACGTCCTCGACGGTCAGCACCCGGACGAACACGCCCCGGTTGAGTTCGTGGACGAGCAGCCGTTCGTGCGTGAGCAGCCGGAACGCCTCGCGCAGGGTGTTGCGGGATACGCCCAGGGCGCCGCCGATGCTGTCCTCCGACAGCCGGGTCCCGGGCGGGAAGTAGCCCTCGGCGATCCGGCTCCTGAGGATGTCCGCGACCCGCTCGGCCGTGCTGGTGCGGCCCAACAGGGCACGGTCGTCGGCCAATCCGCTCAACTGCTCCGTCATGCCCGGAATTCAATCGCACGCAGAAGGACGAAACAACAGGGGTATTGAAGGATCGTTCAACGATCCTCTACCTTGCTGCGCACGGCACTGCCCAGTTCTGCCCGCACCCTTCGTCCCCCTCTTGCGAGGTGCCCATGAGCGCATCCCCTCCCCAGCAGGCCCCGAGCGGCACACCACGCCCCGCACCGCCCGAACACGGACCCGACGACGGGGCGTTCGGCTGGCTGCGGGCACTGGGGCCGCGCGGCCGGCGCGCCTTCGGCGGCGCGTTCGGCGGCTACGCGCTGGACTCCTACGACTACTTCACGCTGCCGCTGACGATGGTCGCGCTGTCGGCGTACTTCGGCCTGAACAGCGGCCAGACCGGTCTGCTCACGACGGTCACCCTGGTGGTCTCCGCGGTCGGCGGCGCCCTCGCCGGCGTGCTGGCGGACCGCATCGGCCGGGTCAAGGCGCTGCTGCTGACGGTGATCACCTACGCGGTGTTCACCGTGGCCTGCGGCTTCGCGCCCAACTACGAGACGCTGCTGGTGTTCCGCGCGCTGCAGGGCCTCGGCTTCGGCGGCGAGTGGGCGGTCGGCGCGATCCTGGTCGCCGAGTACGCGAGCTCCCGGCACCGGGGCCGCACCCTCGGCGCGGTCCAGAGTTCCTGGGCCGTGGGCTGGGCGCTGGCCGTGATCGTGTACACGGTGATCTTCTCGGTGGCCGGCGACGACCTGGCCTGGCGCGTGATGTTCTGGACCGGTGCGCTGCCGGCGCTGCTCGTCGTGTGGGTGCGGCGCAGCGTGCGGGACGCGCCCCAGGCGGCCGCCGCGCGGGAGAAGAGCGCGCAGAAGGGCTCGTTCGCGGTCATCTTCCGTCGGGACAGGGCGGGTTCGCCGGGTCTGCTGCGCACCACGCTGTTCGCCGTGCTGCTCTCCACCGGCGTCCAGGGCGGCTACTACACCCTCGCCACCTGGGTGCCGACCTATCTGAAGACGGAGCGCGACCTGTCGGTCGTCGGCACCGGCGGCTATCTGACGTTCCTGATCTCCGGCGCCTTCATCGGCTATCTGACCGGCGGTTACCTCACCGACCGCCTGGGCCGCCGGCGCAACATCTGGCTGTTCGCGCTGCTCTCCGCGGTCTGCGTCCTGGCGTACACGAACATCCCGAGCGGCGCCAACACCCTGATCCTGATACTCGGTTTCCCGCTCGGGTTCTGCATGTCGGCGATCTTCAGCGGCTTCGGCTCCTATCTGAGCGAGCTGTACCCGACGGCGGTGCGCGGCACGGGCCAGGGCTTCACGTACAACACCGGACGCGCCGTGGGCGCCGTCTTCCCCACGACGGTCGGCTTCCTGGCCGACAGCTGGGGTGTGGGCGGCGCGCTGGTCTTCGGCGCGATCGGCTACGGTCTGGCGGCGCTGGCGCTGCTGGGACTGCCGGAGACGCGCGGGAAGGAACTGCAGTGACCCACACCGACGACCGTACGCCGACCACGGTGGACGACCGACCCGTGACCCTGGTCGACGAGGACGCGCGCGCCTGGAGCCCCCGAACGGCCCGCGCCCGCTTCCGTGAGGGGCTGGCGGGCCCCACCGCGGGCGTCGCCCGGGGGCATACGCAGGCCAACCTGATCTCGGTGCCCGCGGACTGGGCGTACGAGATGCTGCTGTTCTGCCAGCGCAACCCCAAGCCGTGTCCGGTGCTCGACGTCACCGACGCCGGTTCCGTCACCACCGTCCTCGCCCCGGACGCGGATCTGCGCACCGATCTGCCGCGCTACCGGGTGTGGGAGAACGGTGAGCTGGTGGACGAGCCGACGGACGTGCGGGAGCACTGGCGCGGTGACCTGGTGTCCTTCCTGATCGGCTGCAGCTTCACGTTCGAATGGGCGCTGACGGCGGCGGGCGTCCCGGTCCGGCACGTCGAGCAGGGCCGCAACGTTCCCATGTACGTGACGAGTTGGCAGTGCCGTCCGGCGGGGCGGCTGCGCGGGCCGATGGTGGTGTCCATGCGGCCGGTGCCGCCCGGGCTGCTCTCCGCGGCGATCCGGGAGAGCAGCCTGCTGCCGGCCGTGCACGGCGGCCCCGTGCACTGCGGCGACCCCTCGGGGCTGGGCATCGAGGACCTCGGCCGCCCGGACTTCGGCGACCCGGTGGACTTCGAGCCGGACGACATCCCGGTGTTCTGGGCCTGCGGGGTGACCCCGCAGGCCGCGGTCATGGCCTCCCGCCCGCCGTTCGCCCTCACGCACGCACCGGGGCAGATGTTCCTCAGCGACGCCCGCGACGAGCAGTTCCGCGTGGCCTGACAGACCTGCGCGACACGAGCAGGGGAAACGAAGGACCGATGACGTCGATCGATCTCAACGCCGACCTCGGGGAGGGCTTCGGCCGCTGGCTGCTCACCGACGACGAGCGGCTGCTGTCCGTGGTCACCAGCGCCAACGTGGCGTGCGGCTTCCACGCGGGGGACGCGGCCACCATGCGCCGGGTGTGCGAGCTCGCGGCCGGGCGCGGGGTGCGGATCGGCGCCCAGGTCTCCTACCGGGACCTGGCGGGTTTCGGGCGGCGCGCGATGGACGTGCCGCCCGCCGAGCTGGCGGCCGAGGTGGCCTACCAGATCGGCGCCCTGGAGGTCTTCGCCCGCGCGGCGGGCTCCCGCGTGGCGTACGTCAAACCGCACGGGGCGCTGTACAACCGGGTGGTGCGGGACGAGGAGCAGGCCGGCGCGGTCGTCGACGGGGTGCTCCTGGCGGATCCCGCCCTGCCCGTGCTCGGCCTGCCCGGCTCGCGTCTGCTGGAGCTGGCCGGGAAGGCGGGGCTGCCGGTGGTCACGGAGGCGTTCTCCGACCGGGCGTACACCGACGAGGGCACGCTGGTGCCACGCGGCCAGGAGGGCGCCGTGGTCACCGACCAGGAGGCCGTGGTGGCGCGGTCGGTGGACCTGGCACGTGACGGGGAGGTCGCCGCGCGCTCCGGGCGGCGCATCGGCGTGCGGGCGCGTTCCCTGTGCCTGCACGGCGACACGCCCGGCGCGGTGGACCTGGCCCGCCGGGTGCGTGCCGCCCTGGAGTCGTCCGGGGTCCGTGTGGAGGCCTTCGCATGAGGGTGCTGCCCGTCGGTGCGCACGCCCTGCTCGTCGAGGTCTCCTCGGGCGACGAGGCCCAGGCGCTCCACGCGGAGCTGCTGCGGCGCCGCGCGGAGGGCTCGCTGCCGGCCGGCGAGATCGTCCCGGCGGCGCGCACGGTCCTGCTGGACGGCGTGTCCGACCCCGTCCGGCTGACGGCCGAACTGACCGCCCTCGCGCTGCCGCCCGTGCCGGAGCAGGCGCGGGAGACGGTGGAGATCCCGGTGCGCTACGACGGCCCGGATCTCGCGGACGTCGCCGCCCACTGGGGTGTGTCCGCGCGGGAGGTGGCCCGTGTCCACGCGGGCACCGAATTCCGTGTCGCCTTCTGCGGGTTCGCGCCCGGCTTCGGCTATCTCACCGGTCTGCCGGCGCGCTGCGACGTGCCCCGCCGGCCCACCCCGCGCACCGCCGTGCCGGCCGGTTCGGTGGCCCTGGCCGGGCCCTACACGGGTGTGTACCCGCGGTCCTCGCCGGGCGGCTGGCAGCTCATCGGCACGACCGACCTGGTGCTGTGGGACCCGGCGCGGGCGCCGGCGGCGCTGCTCTCCCCCGGCGCCCGCGTGCGCTTCGTACCGGTGGGCGCGACGGGGTCCGCGGCATGACGGACCGTGCGCTCGCCGTCGTCCGCGCGGGAGCCCTGACCACCGTGCAGGACCGGGGCCGTCCCGGCCACGCCCACCTCGGCGTGCCGCGTTCCGGGGCGCTGGACGGGCCGGCGGCGGCGCTCGCCAACCGGCTGGCCGGCAACCCGCCGGACGCGGCCGTCCTGGAGACGACCCTCGACGGCTGTTCCCTGCGGCCCCGTACGCCGGTCACCGTGGCGGTCACCGGCGCTCCCTGCCCGGTCTCCGTGGACGGCCGCCCGGTCGCCTGGGGCGCTCCGGTGCGGGTGCGGGCCGGGTCCGTGCTGGACGTAGGGGCGGTGGTCTCCGGGGTGCGCGCCTATGTGGGCGTACGCGGTGGGATCGCCGTCGAGCCGGTGCTCGGGAGCCGGTCCACGGACCTGCTCTCCGGTCTCGGCCCGGCCCCCCTCACCGACGGGGCCGTGCTCCCCCTCGGCGCCCCGCTCGAGGGCGGCGACGCGTACGTGGACGTCGCCCCGCAGCCGGCCGCCCCGGACGAGCTCGTCCTGCGCGTGACCCTCGGCCCGCGCGACGACTGGTTCACCCCCGCCGCGGTACGGCTCCTCACCTCCTGCGCGTACCGGGTCTCCCCCGCGAGCAATCGCATCGGACTGCGCACCACCGGACCGGCCCTGGAACGGGCCCGGCCGGACGAGCTCCCCAGCGAGGGCATGGTGCTCGGCGCGGTCCAGGTGCCGCCCGACGGCACGCCGGTGGTCTTCCTGGCCGACCACCCGACCACCGGGGGCTACCCGGTGATCGCGGTCGTCCGCCCCGCCGACCTCCCGGCCGCCGCGCAGGCGCGCCCCGGCACCCCGGTCCGCTTCGTGGCCGTGCGCCGCCGCTGAAGCCGACAGGCCCCAGGGCCTGTCGTTCGGATCACGCGGGGCCGGCGCGCCCGGGCACCCCCGCCTCGCCGCGCTGTCGTCGGTTGCCATGGCTCCGCGACGGCGCGCTCCTCCGCCTCGCGAGGCACGGCCCCGGACCCCGCTCACCGATCCGGCCCGATCCGAACGAGGGACCCTGGGCCTCGCCGGGTCCTCGTTCCCCGGTCGAGAGGGCGGCCAGGGCCGCCGAGACGGCGGCGGAGGCGCGCAGGTCCAGGCGGACGCCGGTGCCCCGCGCGTGGTGGCACAGCTCGCCGGCGGCGAGGGAGAGCAGTTGCGGCAGCAGGTCGGTGCAGCGGCGGGCCACCCAGCCGGTGCCCGCGGTGGCCAGCCACCGCAGGCTCGCCCACCGGGTGGGCGCCGGGGAGCCGGGCTCGGGCGAGGGGGCGGGCCCGGCCGCGAGACCGTGTTCCGCGAGCAGCGCGTGGAAGCGCACGGCGAGTTGACGGTGTCCCGGCTCACCGGGGTGCAGCCGGTCCGCGCTCCACATCGCGCGGTCCCCGATCCAGTCGCCCTCGCAGGCGTGGAGGTGCACGGCGCCGTACCGGTCGGAGAGAGCGTGCACCACGGTGTTCACCGCGCGCTGCCGGCGGGCGAGCGGCCGGGCCAGTGGTCCGGGGAGTCCCAGCATCGCGCCGGGGTCGGGCAGGCACGCGGTGAGCAGCACGGCGCCCTGACCGGCGCAGGCCGCGTACACCCGGTCCAGCCGTGCCGCGACGTCGCGGATGTCGAAGGTGCGGCGCAGGGTGTCGTTGACGCCGACGAGGACGGAGACCAGGTCGGGCCGCAGTTCCAGGGCGGCGGGCAGCTGCCGTTCGAGCACGTCGCGCGTCTGCGCCCCGCTGACCGCGAGGTTGGTGAAGCCGACCGGCCCGGCGCCCAGGGACGGCGCGAGCAGCGCGGCCCAGCCCCGCCATCCGCCGCCGGCCCGGTCCCCGACGCCCTCGGTGAGCGAGTCCCCGAGGGCCACGAACCGCAGGGGTCTCACGAGAGCCCCCGGGACACGGCGGGCCGGGCCGGGGCGGCGCCACGGACCACCGCTTGCGGCACCGTCGACGGCGCGTCGTGGGCGGCGAGGAACGCCGCCACCGCCGTCCCCCACCCGAAGCGCTCCGCACGCGCGCGGGCCGCCTCCCGGCGGCCGGTCTCCGCCCGGTCCAGCAGCAGTTCGACGGCTTCCGCGAAGGCCTCGCCGCGGTCCTCGGCGACCGCACCCGCCGCGCCGATCACCTCCGGCAGCGCCGACGACGCGCTCGCCACGACGGGCGTGCCGCACGCCATCGCCTCCAGCGCGGCGAGCCCGAAGGTCTCGGCGGGCCCCGGGGCGAGGCACACGTCGGCGGACGCCTGGAGCGCGCCCAGCAGCCGCCGGTCGCCCACGTGCCCCAGGAAGGTCACCGGCAGTCCGCGCTCCCGCGCCCGCTGTTCCAGCCGCCCCCGCAGCGGCCCGTCGCCGGCCACCACCAGCACCGCCGGCCGCCCGCGCCGCAGCAGCGCCTCCAGGGCGTCCAGGGCGGTCCCGGGCCGTTTCTCCAGGGACAGCCGGGAGCACATCACGAGCAGCGTCCGGGGCGGGGGCGCGTATTGGGCGCGCAGTCCGGGGTCGCGCAGCGCGGGGTGCCGCTCCCTCAGGTCGACGCCCAGCGGGGCCCGTACGACATTGCGGGCCCCGATGCGCACGAACTCCCGTTCGGCGAACCCGGTGGTGCACACCACGCGGGCGTAGGTGTGCGCGGTACGGGTGTTGAGGGCGTCGGCGGTGCGCCGGGCGGCCCGCTCCGGAAGTCCCCAGGTACGGAGGACCCCGTCGGCGCTCTCGTGGGAGACCATGACGGCCGGGACCCGGGCCCGCCGGGCCCACCGGCCGGTCCAGCGCAGCGTCGTGCGGTCGGACACCTCCAGCCGGTCGGGAGCCAGGTCCTCCAGCAGCGCGGCGACCCGCCGCCTGTCGGTGAGGACGCGGTAGCCGCCGGTGCCGGGCAGCAGCGGACCCGGCAAGGTGATCACCCGCCCCTGTTCGGTGTCGTGGTCGCTCTCCCGCTCCCCGGGGACGATCAGCACGGGCCGGTGCCCCGCCGCCAGGTAGCCCTTGCCGAGTTCGCGCAGCGCGGTGCGCAGTCCGCCGGAGGCGGGCGCCACGAAGTTCGCCAGCCGGACGATCCGCAGGGGCCCGTTCATGCCGCCACCGCCGTCCGGCGGCCGGCGAGCACCTCGGCGTAGTACCCGATCAGCTGGTCGCCGACGGCCGCCCAGGTGCGTCCCTCGACCCTGGCGCGCCCGGCCGCCCCGAACGCGGCCCGCCGCCCGGGGTCGGCGGCCAGGGACCACACCGCGTCGCGCACCGCGTCGGCGTCGCGCGGCGGGACCAGCAGGCCGGTGCGTCCGTGGGCGACCAGGTCCAGCGGTCCGCCCACCGCGGGCGCGACGACGGGCACGCCGCCGGCCATCGCCTCCTGGACGGTCTGGCAGAAGGTCTCGAACGGTCCGGTGTGCACGAAGACGTCGAGCGAGGCGAAGATCCGGGCGAGGTCGTCGCCGGTGCGGCGGCCGAGGAAGACCGCGCCGGGGAGCGACTGCTCCAGCGCGGGCCGGCTGGGCCCGTCGCCGACCACCACGACCCGCACTCCCGGCAGGGCGCAGGCCCCGGCCAGCAGTTCGACCTGCTTCTCCGGGGCGAGCCGGCCGACGTAGCCGACCACGAGTTCGCCGTTCGGGGCGAGGGTGCGGCGCAGTGCTTCGTCGCGCACGCCGGGCCGGAAACGGGCGGTGTCCACGCCGCGCGGCCAGAGCCGCACCCGGGGCACGCCGTGTGCCTCCAGGTCGCGCAGGGCCGCGCCGGACGGGGCCAGGGTGAGGTCGGCGGAGGCGTGCACGGAGCGGATGCGCCGCCAGGCGGCGGCCTCGCCGGCGCCCATGTACGTACGGGCGTATCCGGCGAGGTCGGTCTGGTAGACGGCGACGGCGGGCAGGCCCAGGCGGGCGGCGGCCGTCATGCCGCGCACGCCGAGGACGAAGGGGCTGGCCAGGTGGACGACGTCCGCCCGGTGCGCGGAGACGGCGGCGGCCAGTCGCCGGCTGGGCAGGGCGACGCGGACCTGGGGATAGCCGGGCAGTGGCAGGGAGGGGACGCGGACGACGGGGCAGGGCGCCCCGTCGTCGGGCTCGTCGCCCGCGGTGGCGGGGGCGACGACGAGGGGGCTGTGGCCGCGGTCGACGAGGTGTCGGGCGGTCTGGAGCGCGCAGTGGGCCACGCCGTTCACATCGGGGGGAAAGGACTCGGTCACGATGACGACACGCATACCGGTGTTGTCGCCGCGCCGGACGTGGCCACGTCAACGTGGATCTTTCCTGGCGGGGAACGCGCCATGAGCGTTGCCTCCCTCGCCCTCGCAGGTCAGGCGGCATCCACACGCACCTGACCCGCGGGTCATCCGCCGTTCACGCCACTCGGGCGGAAGGGGGTCACACGGCGGTCTCCCCGGGACCGATCCGGCTGCGCACGGCGGTCTGCACCTCGGCCTCCTCGGCCGGGTCCGCGGCGAGGCGGCGCAGTCGTTCGACGACGCGGGTGTCGCCGGTCTCGGCGTGCCGGGCGGCGATCTCGCGGGTGGACTCCTCGCAGTCCCAGAGGCATTCGACGGCGAAGCCGGTGGCGTAGGAGGGGTCGGTCGCGGCGAGGGCGCGGGCCGCGCGGCCGCGCAGATGGGAGGAGGCGGTCTCGCGGTAGATGTGGCGCAGGACGGGGGCGGCGCAGGCGATGCCCAGGCGTCCGGCGCCGTCCACGAGGGTCCACAGGGTGGGCGCGTCGGGTCCCTCGCCCCGTACCGCCTCACGGATGGCCGCGAGGACCAGGTCGCGGTCCTGTACTCCGCCGCGGCAGGCGAGGACGCGGCCGGCGGCGGCGCCCAGCGGGTCGGGCCGGCGGGCCCAGCCGCGCGCCCGGTCGACGGCGGCGAGACTGTGCATGCGCTCGAAGGCGCCGACGGCGGCCTCCACGACGGCCGCCGAGCCGGTGGCCACGGCGCCCTCGATCAGTTCGAGGACGTCCGGATCGTGGTTGTCGGCGAGGTACCGCAGCGCGGTGCACCGGGCTCCGTCGGTGCCGTCCTGGGCGGCCCGGACGATCTCGGGCCGGTCCTCGGGTCCCGCCACGGCGCCGAGGCAGCGGGCGGCGGGGACATGGAGCGCGGCACCGCGCTCGAAGCCCTGCTGGGCCCACTCGAACACGGCCCGCACGCTCCAGCCGGGGCGGGGCCCGGTGGGGCGCATCTGCCGCTGCCACCGGTCGAAGGAGCCGGCCTCCTGGGCGGCACGCACACGTGTGGCGACGGACTCGCGCGGGTCCTCGGCCCACAGCCGCCAGGGCCGTGGCTCGAAGGCGTCCCGGACGGTGGCGGCGAGCTCCGCCTCGCCCTCGGCGTCGATGGGGAACCGCGCGAGGACCGGGGCGGCGAGGGCGCGCAGGCCCGCGTCGTCGTCCCTGAGGGCCAGCTCGTCCAGGGCCCAGGCCCAGTTGGTGCCGTGGGCGGCGTACCTGCGCAGCAGCGCGAGGGCGTCCCGCCTGCCGTAGGAGGCGAGGTGTCCGAGGACGGCGAGGGCGAGTCCGGTGCGGGACTCGTCGCCGTCGAGGACGTCCTCCGGATCGAAGAGGTGGGCCTCGACCGCGTCCAGTTCGCCGTGCAGATCGAGGTAGAGGCGGGCGTAGTAGAGGGAGCGGTTCTCCACCTGCCAGTCGTGGCGCGGGTCGCGCAGCACACAGTGGTTCAGCGCCGCCAGCGCCTCGGGGCGCGGGGCGGTGAGCGCGTGCAGCGTGCCGTCGCCGCGGCCCCGCTGGAGCAGGCCGAGCAGCGTACCGCTGGGCGCTATGACCGGATCGAACATGGGAAACAGCCTCACATCAAGCGTCGACGCAACCGGGGACGTGCATTACCTGGCCGCGTGACGACACGTCGGGGCGCCCGCCGTTTCCTGCTTGCTGTAGACCATCTCTCTCTGCCTCTCGTCGGTGGCCCATGCGGACCGCATCACGGCCCGCGCGGTGCGGCAACACCTGCCCAGCCATCGCGTCCGTGAATCACGTCGTCATGATGACCCGGCGGTCACATCTACCGCGACCGAAATTTCGGCGGCCCTGTACCGCCTCCCCCGTTTTCCGTGTCGTCGCTGGTCGGAGCGGGTCGCTCAGTGCTCGCCGAACAGCTCGAGCAGTTCCGTGCGCCCGAACATCCGGGCCGTGTCGACGGCCGAGGGGGTGCCCGCCGACGGGTCGGCGCCGCCCTTCAGGAGGGCCTCGATGACCTCGGTCTCCCCCTTGAAGACCGCTCCCGCGAGTGGTGTCTGGCCGCGGTCGTTGACGCGGTCGGCGGCGGCGCCGCGCTCGAGCAGCGCGCGGACCGCCCCGGCGTGGCCGTGGTACGCGGCGAGCATCACGAGCGAGTCGCCGCGGTCGTTGGTGAGGTCGGCCGGCACGCCCGCGTCGACGTAGGCCACGAGCTCCTCGGTCCGGCCCCGCCGGGCCAGGTCGAAGATCTTGGTCGCCAGCTCCACGACCTCGGGGTCGGGGGCTTCAGTCATCGGCCGGACCGCCTCTCACTGCACGTGCTTCACGCATCGGGGACAGGACGTACGTCTGCGAGCGGTGCAGAGCCGTACGGGTGAATCGCCAGCGTACTGGCTCGCGGGACACATGACCCGTTGCGCCCGAGGTAAAGATCACGGCAGGCCCATCCGGGGGGAATCAGCGAATATCCACCCAGTTGCACCTTTTATCGTATAGATACATTCTGTGATCCTGGAAGTACTCATGGTGACTGTCCCCGCGAACCAGGAGAACTCACATGATCATCTCGATCTCATGCGTGGTGCTGCTCGGCGTCGTCGTCTTCGTCTTCTTCCGCAAGGACGGACTGAAGGCGTCGCACGCCCTGGTGGCGATGCTGTTCGGCTTCTATCTGGCCAGCACGGCCATCGCCCCCAGTATCAAGGCGGGCGGCGAGAGCCTGGCCGGCCTCCTGGGCGGATTCAAGTTCTGATCCGCCCGACCACGCCCCGCCCGCCCGTACGCACCCTCTGGAGACAGCAGTGGCCCGGCGCCCCCTCCCCCGCATCCTGAGCAACGGCAGCGCACAGCTCGCCCGCAGCCGGGAGCTGGCCAGGACGGCCGCCGACAGCGCCACGGACGTCCTCCACCCGCTGATCACCATCACGCGTGGTCTGCGCCGGCTGGCCTCGGCCGGGCGGCGCAGGTGGGCCGGCACGCCCAAGGACCGGCGCGGCGCGCTGCTCTTCCTGATGGCGTCGGTCGTGCTGGTCGTGGCCCTTGCCCCGTACGGCCCGCTGCTCGCCGTCATCACCCTGATGGCGGCGGCGGCCTGGCACGGCCGGGACCGCGCGCCGTCGGCGCCCGCCGGGCCGGACGAGGACCAGTGCCGGCGCCTGAAGTCGCTCTACGAGGCACTGGTGCCGTACTTCTCCGCCGCCGAGGACCCGGAACCGCTCTACGCCCACGGCGGCGACTGGGAGAAGGTCTTCACCGAGTGCGAGTTCGACTCCACCGGCCGGATCGCGCACCTGGTGATCGGCTACCCCGCCTACTTCACCGACGGCGAGCCGGAGTCCCGGGCGCGGATCGAGCACCTGCTCGGCGCCAAGTCCGGGCGCGGCCGCGAGTACCACTTCGGGTGGGACGAGGAGGCCAACCAGCTCACGGTCCGCGTCCTCGCGCCGCTGCCCACCGACATCACCGCCCAGCCCTTCGTCACGGCCCCCGGCGAGACGGTCCTCGGCTTCACCGACCCGATCAGGGTCCAGCGGACGCTGCCGCTCACCCACGGCGCCCACGGCGAGGAGCGGCGCGACGTCCCGCCCGTCGTCTGGCGCACCGGCCTGCGCTCCACCGAGCCCCATCTGCTGGCGACCGGCCAGCCGGGCAGCGGCACCTCGACGCTGCTGCGGTCCATCGCCCTGCAGGCCCTGCACCACGGCGACGTGGTGATCGTCGACGGCGGCGGCACCGGCGAGTACGCCTGCCTCACCGGCCGGGACGGCGTGCTCGCCGTCGAGTGCGGGCTGACGGGCGCGCTGACCAGCCTGGAGTGGGCGGCGCACGAGACGGAGCGGCGGCTGATCGCGGCCGGCCGGGCCCACCAGGCGGGCGATCCTCCGCCGGAGGACACCCGGCGCCCCCTGTGGCTCCTGCTGGACCGGCCGAGCGCGTTCACGCACCTGGCCGCGGCGGACGGCCGCGCGGACCCCCAGGCACTGCTGCAGGTCCCGCTGCGGCACGGCCGCCCGGCGAACGTCACCGTGGTCGTCGCCGAACAGCTCGACGGCCTGGAGGCCCTCAGCGACGCGGTGCGGCAGCACACCCGCGCCCGTGTCGTCCTCGGGCCCGCGACCGCGGAGCAGCTGGAGGCCGTGCTGGGAGCGCCCCCGCACACCACTCCCGTCGACCAGGTCGCCCCGGGGCGCGGTTACGCCCGGCTCGGTTCGGGGCCGGTGCACCGCCTCCAGGTCCCCGCGACACCGGATCCGTACGACGACGCGACCAGTGACGCCGAACGGCAGGCGGTGCTGGAGCTGCTGCCGCCCAGGACGACCCCGGCGGACGAGGAGCCGGAGCGCCTGGAGACGGCGGTTCCGGTGGAGTCGGTGCGGCTGGAGAAGGTGACGGTGGAGAAGACCGCCACCGCGGCGGGGACCGGGAGCGAGGAGCCGGCGCAGGCGCCCGCGGAAGCGGTCGGCGCCGAGGCGGCGGTCGCGGAGCACACCTCCTAGCTAGGGTCTGTCGCGCTACGCCACGAAGGTGCGCGGGGTCTCCGCGCCCGTCGTCCCGCCGGTCTCCACCACGTGGGCCGCCGCGGCCAGGCGGGTCGCCGCTTCGTCGGCCAGGGCGCCGCCCACCGTGAACGGCAGCCGCACATAGCCCTCGAACGCCCCGTCGACCCCGAAGCGCGGCCCGGACGGCACCCGTACGCCCACGCGTTCGCCCGCCTCGGCGAGCCGGGAACCGGACAGGCCCCCGGTGCGCACCCACAGGGTGAGTCCGCCGCGCGGCACCTCGAACTCCCAGTCGGGCAGCTCCCGCCGCACCGCGGCGACCAGCTCGTCCCGGTTCTGCCGGGCCTGGGCGCGCCGTACCTCCACCGCCTGCTCCCAGCCCCCGGTGCCGAACAGCCAGTTCACGGCCAGCTGTTCCAGCACCGGCGTGCCCAGATCGGCGTACGCGCGAGCCGCGACGAGGCTGCGGATGACGTCGGGGGCGGCGCGCACCCAGCCGATGCGCAGGCCGGCCCAGAAGGCCTTGCTCGCCGAGCCGACCGTGATCACCGTGGACCCGGCCGGGTCGAAGGCGCACACCGGGCGCGGCATCTCCACGTCGGGGTCGAGCCACAGCTCGCTCATCGTCTCGTCGGCCACCAGCACCGTCCCCGCCGAGCGCGCCGCGTCCACCAGGCGGCGCCGCTGGTCCTCGTCGGCGAGCGCGCCGGTCGGGTTGTGGAAGTCGGCGACGACGTACGCGACGCGGGGCGCCGCCTCGCGCAGCACCTGGCGCCAGCGGTCCATGTCCCAGCCGGCCAGGCCCTTGGCCATGGCGACGGGGACGAGCCGGGCGCCGGCCTCCCGCATCAGCTGGAGGATGTTGGCGTAGGAGGGCGACTCGACCGCGATCCGCTCGCCGCGCCCCCCGAAGAGGTGGCAGATGGCGTCGATGGCGCCCATCGCGCCGGTCGTCACCATGATCTGCTCGGGCATGGTCGGGATGCCCCGCGCGGTGTAGCGCTCCGCGATCATGGACCGCAGCGCGGGGAGCCCGGCGGGATAGTCGCCGTGGGTGTGGGCGTAGGGCGGAAGCTCCTCCAGCGCGCCCTGGACGGCCCGGGTGAGCCACGGCTCGGGCGCGGGCAGGGCGGCACAGCCGAGGTCGATCATCGAGCCGAGGGCCTCGGGCGGCAGCGGCTCCAGCCCCCGCGCGGGCACCGGGTTGCCCGCCGGGACCGCGGTCCAGCTGCCCGCCCCGCGCCGGGACTCCAGGAACCCCTCGGCGCGCAGCGCCTCGTAGGCGGCGGCGACGGTGGTGCGGCTGACGGAGAGGGCGAGGGCCAGTTCCCGCTCGGCGGGCAGTCGCGCGGCCACCGGCACGCGCCCTTCGAGCACCAGCAGCCGGACGCCGTCGGCGAGCGCGCGGTAGGCGGGCGGGCGGCGGCTGCCGGGGCCGGACGGGCGGTCCTGCTGGGAGTTGAGCAGCCGGGCTAGCTGAGCCGCGCCCACCGCCGAGGTCCACTGCGCCATGAAAATCAGTCCACCTTCCCCGGATTGGCCATGGATGGCTTCACCAACCAAGCCACAGGGTGTCATGCGTCGGTCCACTTCCACCACAGGGGGGCACATAGTGGCCAGGTACGCATCCCGCCAGGGGCATCTCACCCGGCGTCTGTTCCAGCTGTACGCCGGTCTGGCGCTGTACGGCGCCAGCTCGGCCCTGCTCGTGCGGTCCGGGCTCGGCCTCGAACCGTGGAACGTGCTGCACCAGGGCCTGTCCGGGCGGACGGGACTGTCGATGGGCGTGGTGCTGACCCTGGTCGGGGCCGCGGTGCTGCTGCTGTGGATCCCGCTGCGGCAGCGGCCCGGACTGGGCACCGTCTCCAACGTGCTGGTGATCGGGGCGGCCATGGACGCCACACTGGCCGTGGTGCCGGACGCGCACGCCATGGCCGTGCGCGTGCCGCTGATGACGGCGGGCATCGTGCTGAACGGCGCGGCGACCGGTCTGTACATCGCGGCGCGCTTCGGACCCGGCCCGCGCGACGGCCTGATGACCGGGCTGAACCGGCGCACGGGGGTGTCGGTGCGCCTGGTCCGCACCGCCATCGAGATCGCCGTGGTCGTCACGGGCTTCGTCCTCGGCGGCACGGTGGGCGTCGGCACCCTCCTCTACGCGGTGACGATCGGCCCGCTCGCCCAGCTGTTCCTGCGGCTCTTCGCCGTCCCCCCGGCGTCCGACGGCAGCACGGTCGTTGCCGCCGGTCAACCACGACGCGCGATACTGCCCTCGTGACCCCGCGGATACGCCACCCCTACCTCGACCATCCGGCCCCCGTCGCCTTCGCCCACCGGGGCGGGGCGGCGGACGGCCTGGAGAACACCGTGCGGCAGTTCCGGTGCGCCGTCCGGGCGGGCTACCGGTACATAGAGACCGACGTCCACGCCACGCGCGACGGCCGGCTCGTCGCCTTCCACGACTCGACCCTCGACAGGGTGACGGACGGGGCGGGACGGATCGCCGACCTGCCGTGGCGGGACGTGGCGGACGCGCGCGTGGCCGGCGCGGAACCGGTCCCGCTGTTCGAGGAGCTGCTGGAGACCTTCCCCGAGGTCCGCTGGAACGTCGACGTGAAGGCGGAACCGGCCCTCCTGCCCTTCCTCGACCTCATCGAGCGCGCCGGCGCCTGGGACCGGGTCTGCCTCGGCTCCTTCTCCGAGGCCCGGGTGGTGCGCGCCCAGCGGCTGGCCGGCCCGCGGCTGGCCACCTCGTACGGCACCCGGGGCGTGCTGAACCTGCGGGTGCGGTCCTGGGGCCTGCCCGCCGCGGTGCGCCGGTCGGCGGTCGCCGCGCAGGTGCCCGAGCGGCAGTCGGGCGTCCGGGTCGTCGACCGCCGGTTCGTACGGACCGCCCACGCGCTCGGGCTGCAGGTGCACGTGTGGACCGTCAACGAGGCCGAGCGGATGCACCGGCTCCTGGACCTCGGAGTGGATGGCATCATGACCGATCACATCGACACACTGCGCGAGGTCATGGAGGACCGCGGCATCTGGGTCTGAGACCCCCGCGCCCCGTCGCCGCCGCGCGTTCACGGGGAAGCGAGGGCACGGGTGGACACCGACACCGTGCGGTCACCGGCACCGGACGAGGCGGCCGGCCGGCGGCGTGAGCAACGCGGCTGGTACTTCTACGACTGGGCGTGCTCCGTGTACTCCACGAGCGTGCTCACCGTGTTCCTCGGCCCCTATCTGACGTCGGTGGCCGAGGCCGCCGCCGACGCGGACGGCTTCGTCCACCCGCTGGGCATACCGGTGCGCGCGGGCTCCTTCTTCCCGTACGCGGTCTCCCTGTCGGTGATCCTCGCCGTGGTGGTGATGCCGCTGGTGGGCGCCGCCGCCGACCGCACCGGGCGCAAGAAGCCGCTGCTCGCGGCCGCCGCCTACACCGGCGCCGCGGCCACCGCGGGCATGTTCTTCCTGGACGGCGAGCGCTATCTGCTCGGCGGTCTGCTGCTGGTGGTGGCGAACGCGGCGCAGTCCGTCGCGATGATGCTGTACAACTCCTACCTCCCGCAGATCGCCCCGCCCGAGGAGCGCGACGCGGTCTCCTCGCGCGGCTGGGCCTTCGGGTACGCGGCCGGGGCCCTGGTCCTCGTGCTGAACCTCGTCCTCTACACGGGTCACGACCGCTTCGGCGTCTCCGAGGGCATGGCGGTGCGCATCTGCCTGGCCTCGGCCGGTCTGTGGTGGGGCGCCTTCGCGCTGGTGCCGCTGCGCCGGCTGCGCGACCGCCGGGCGCCCGAGCGGGAGGCATCTCTGCCGGGCTTCCGGCAGCTCGCGGCGACGGTCCGCGACATGCGCCGGCACCCGCTGACCCTGGCCTTCCTGCTGGCATACCTGGTCTACAACGACGGCATCCAGACGGTGATCTCCCAGGCCTCCGTGTACGGCTCGAAGGAGCTGGGGCTCGAGCAGTCGACGCTCATCGTGGCCGTGCTGCTGGTCCAGGTGCTCGCGGTGGCGGGCGCGCTGGCGATGGGCCGGCTGGCCCGGCGGTACGGCGCGAAGCGCACGATCCTCGGATCCCTGGTCGCGTGGACCCTGACCCTGGCGGCCGGCTACTTCCTGCCCGCCGGGGCACCGATGTGGTTCTTCGTGCTGGCGGCCGGAATCGGTCTGGTCCTCGGCGGCAGCCAGGCGCTGTCCCGCTCGCTCTTCTCCCACCTCGTCCCGCCCGGCAAGGAGGCCGAGTACTTCTCGGCGTACGAGCTGAGCGACCGCGGGATGAGCTGGCTCGGCCCGCTGCTGTTCGGCCTCACGTACCAGCTGACCGGCAGTTACCGGGACGCGATCGTCTCCCTGGTGGGCTTCTTCGCGCTGGGCTTCGTGCTCCTCGCGCGGGTGCCGGTGCGGCGGGCGATCGCCGACGCGGGCAACCCGGTTCCCGAGAGGATTTAGCACTCGGCGCGAAAGGGCTGTAGTGTACGCGTTTGGCCTGCCAGGCGTACCGTTACTGCGCGACAAAGATGCCGAACGCTGTGTCACATCTGCCTTCAGAGGTGACAAACCGGATGTCCGGGGGTACTGCACTGGTTGACAAGGCTGCGGCTACGACGGCGACGCATGACCCGGATCGGGGACTCGGGACGGGAATCTTTACCGCCGCCCGGACGTTGACCGGATGACGACGACAGCGACACCTGTCCTGTGGGCGACAAGCCCGGGAGGCACGATTCATGAGTGAGCGAGCTCTTCGCGGCACGCGCCTCGTGGTGACCAGCTACGAGACGGACCGCGGCATCGACCTGGCCCCGCGCCAGGCCGTGGAGTACGCATGCGAGAAGGGGCACCGCTTCGAGATGCCCTTCTCGGTCGAGGCGGAGATCCCGCCGGAGTGGGAGTGCAAGGTCTGCGGTGCCCAGGCACTCCTGGTGGACGGAGACGGCCCCGAGGAGAAGAAGGCCAAGCCCGCCCGAACGCACTGGGACATGCTGATGGAGCGGCGCACCCGAGAGGAACTCGAAGAGGTCCTCGAGGAGCGTCTCGCCGTTCTGCGCTCCGGTGCGATGAACATCGCGGTGCACCCGCGGGACAGCCGAAAGTCGGCTTGATCCCGGCGGGGCCTGGGCCAAGCCTCGACGCACAGCGAGACAGGACCGCGGGCGCCGTACCTCCGGGTACGGCGCCCGCGGTCCTGTCGTGCGCGCGGGGCGCTCAGCGGGTGAGCGGCGGGCGCGGACCCTGCGGGGCGTCGTCCGCGGCGCTCCCCGGCTCGTCCCGGACGACCTCGCCCTGGACGACCTTGCCGTCGGGCCGGCGCATACGGGCCTGCTGGAAGGCGTCCCCGAGGGAGCCCTGCGCGGCCTCGCGGAGCTTGCGGTCGAAGGTCCGCTCGGCGTAGCGGCTCACGGCCTTCTGGACCGGCGGCACGAGCAGCAGCAGTCCCACCGCGTCCGAGATCATGCCGGGGACGATCAGCAGCAGGCCGCCCAGCATCGTCAGGCCGTTGCCCTCGCTGTTCGGCCGGGCCTGCGGCATCATCCCGCTCTGCTGCTGTTGCAGCGTCTCGGTGAGGTTCTTGAAGGCGCGCCGGCCGGCCCTCTTGATGACGACCGAGCCGAGTACGAGGCCGGCCACCAGGATCAGGAAGACCACCAGTCCGTTCGACGCCCCGGCGACCATGGTGAGCAGCCAGATCTCCAGCACGAGCCACGCGGCCACGCCCAGCGGCAGGAAGGTGCGCAGCCGGGAGCGCCGGGGCCGGGCCGGGTAAGGGGTCTGAGCGCCAGTCGTCATGCTTCCAGTGTGCCTGGGCCCGGCTCAGAGCGGGATAAGCGGGACCCGCCGGGGGCAGCCGGCCGGCCGCCTACGACTCCGGCTGCTTGGCTCCCTGCCCGGCCTGCGACTCGGCCTGCGGTCCGGACCGCGACTCGGCCTGAGGCTCGGACGGCGGGGTCTCCGGTGCGGGCCGCGGCTTCTCGTCACCGCGCCCGAGGACCTTGCCGACCCTCTCCCCCACGCCCCACGCCGTGACCCGCCACAGGGCCTCGACGAGGATGTCGCGGCTCATCTTGGAGTCGCCGAGCTCCCGCTCGACGAAGGTGATCGGCACCTCGACGACGTGATAGCCGGCCTTGACCGCGCGGCGGGCCAGGTCGACCTGGAAGCAGTACCCCTGGGAGGCCACCTCCTCGAGACCCAGACCCTCCAGCGTCTCGCGGCGGAACGCCCGGAAGCCGCCGGTGATGTCACGCAGCGGCAGGTCGAGCGCCACGCGCGAGTAGAGGCTGCCCCCGCGCGAGATGTACTCACGGGACTTCGGCCAGTTCACCACCCGTCCGCCCGGCACCCAGCGCGAACCGAGCACCAGGTCGGCGCCCTTGAGGGCGGTCAGCAGCCGGGAGAGCTCCTCGGGCTGGTGGGAGCCGTCGGCGTCCATCTCGACCAGTACGCCGTAGCCGTGCTCCATGCCCCAGCGGAAGCCCGCGAGGTACGCCGCCCCGAGGCCCTCCTTGCCCTTGCGGTGCAGCACCTGGACGTGGTCGTCCGTGGCGGCCAGTTCGTCGGCGAGCTTGCCCGTGCCGTCGGGGCTGTTGTCGTCGGCCACGAGAACGTGGGCCTCCGGAACGGCCTTGCGGACCCGGCCGACGATCGCCTTGATGTTCTCCGCCTCGTTGTAGGTCGGAATGATCACCAGTGCCGTGCCGAGCGGGCCGAAGTTCCGCTCCTGGGATCCTGCCGCGCGGGTCCCGTCGCCGTCGTTCACTGCTGCCCCTTCATGTCCTGTGCGCAGGGTCCCACCATAGTGGGCACAGCCTGCGCCGACGTGACAGGACGTTCATACGGTGGTGTCGTCTACCGAAGATCGGGTAGGAACACACTTTTTGGGCGCGTGACGGCAAGCAGCGGATGGGGGCCCGGCGCCCTTCGGGCCGGCCAGGGACCCGCCGGCTGCGGATCGACCTGAAGCCGTTGTCTACTGAGCACCGGGCCCCACCCGGGGTCGCACCTCCCCGGCCGGCTGGCACGTCCCTCGGTACCGCGCCGCCGCTGAGCCTGGTTCCCAGTGGCGGTGGTCCGGTGCGGAGCACCGCCCCTGACCCAGCGGCGCCGACACGAGTGGCCGGACGTTCTCCGGTCGGGCGTCCGGTGGTGGACCCGGCCGAACCTACCGGCCACCCGCCGCAGCCTGTCAACAGTCGTTTGACCTGCGTAATGTGGTTCAAATGCCTGGTCAGCGCGGAGGATGCGCAGGTCGCGAGACGGGGGCCCGGGGCATGATCGTCACCGCGCCGCCCTCGTAGATCACTCGCCCGGCCGTACGAACACCGTGCGCCCGCCGACCACGGTGCGCAGACAGACCGGCAGGTCACGGCCGGGAGCGAGATCGGGCAGGCCGGGGGTGCCGGAGCGCGGGTCGGTGGACCAGCGCGCGACCCGGTCGTCGGGCGCCTGGACCACGAGTTCACCGGTGCGCCAGACGGCGTAGTCGGCGGGTGCGCCGGGCACCAGGACGCCCGCGTCGTCGCGTCCGGTCGCCCGCCAGCCGCCGCGCGTGTGCGCGGTGAAGGCGGCGCGCACGGAGACGCGGTGCTCGGGTGTGCGGTGGAAGGCGGCGGCCCGGACGGTGCCCCAGGGGTCGAGCGGGGTGACCGGGCTGTCGGAGCCGAAGGCGAGCGGGACACCGGCGCGCAGCAGCGCCGCGAAGGGGTTCAGGGTGCGGGCCCGCTCCGCTCCCAGACGCCGGGCGTACATGCCGTCCTCGCCGCCCCACAGGGCGTCGAAGGCGGGCTGGACGGAGGCGGTGAGGCCGAGTTCGGCGAAGGCGGCGACGGTCTCCGCGGTGACCATCTCGGCGTGCTCGACGCGGTGCCGGGCGGCACGGACGCGGGCGAGGCCGATCTTCTCGGCGGCGGCCCGCACGCCGTCGACGACGGTGCTCACGGCGGCGTCGCCGATGGCGTGGAAGCCGGCCTGGAGGCCCGCCTCGGTGCAGGCCACCACGTGGGCGGCGACGGCGGCGGCGTCCAGGTGCGCGGTCCCGGTGTGGCCTGCGTCGGCGTAGGGCTCGTGGAGGCAGGCGGTGTGCGAACCGAGGGCGCCGTCGGCGAACAGGTCTCCGGCGGCCCCGAGCGCGCCCAGTTCCTTCGCCTTCGCGACGTCCTGTTCCGCCCAGTAGCCGACGACCCGCGGACCGGTCTCCTCGGCGGCGAGCCGCAGCAGGCCGGTGAAGTCGTCCTCGGAGGAGATCTCCGGGCCGCCGCACTCGTGGACCGTGCCGATGCCCAGGGAGGCGGCGTGGGCCAGGGCGGCGCGCTGGGCACCGGTGCGCTGGGCCGGTGTGACGGCGGCCAGGGCCGCGGCGCGCACGGCGTGGTGGGCGTCACCGGTGAGCGGGCGGTCCTCGCGGCCGGTCCCGCCTCCCACCAGGTCGAGCAGGGCGGTGGTGACGACCGCGGAGTGGACGTCGATGCGGCTGAGGTAGAGGGGACGGCCGCCGGTGGCCTCGTCGAGTTCCGCGCGGGTCGGCGGGCGGCCGCCGGGCCAGCGGGCGGCGTCCCAGCCGTGACCGAGGAGGACCCGGTCCTCCGGGCGGGCGGCGGCGAACTCCCGTACGCGGGCCAGCGCCGCCTCGAGCGACGGGGCGGCGGACAGGTCCAGGCCGGTGAGGGCGAGGCCGGTGGCCGTGGTGTGCACGTGCGCGTCCGTGAACGCGGGGGTGACCAGCGCCCCGTCGAGGTCGATCACCTCGTCGGCGCCGTCCGCGAAGGCGTCGGCGGCGCCCTCGGAGCCGACCCAGGCGACCTGACCGCGCTCGACGACCATCGCGGTGGCGAAGGGGTCGGCGGGGCTGTGGACCTCGCCGCGGCGAAGCAGGACGGTGTGCGGCGGGACGGTGCGTTCACTCATGCCCCCAGTTTCCCGCGTGCCCCGGCGGGAGCCGCACCCGCCCCCGCGGACCTCCGCGGGGGCGCGGCGGCGGACCCCTCAGATGCGTGGCGGGCGGGACTCGTACGGGGTGGAGAGGACCACTGTGGTGCGGGTCGAGACGCCGGCGAGCGAGCGCACCCGGGCGAGCAGTTCCTCCAGTTCGTGCGGTGTGGACACGCGCACCTTGAGGATGTAGTTCTCGTCGCCCGCGACGCTGTGGCAGGCCTCGATCTCGGGTGTGCCGGCGAGGCGCTCCGCGATGTCGTCGGGGGCGCTGGGGTCGAACGGTTTGACCGAGATGAAGGCCGTCATGGGCAGGCCGACGGCCTCCGGGTCGACCACCGCGGCATAGCCGCGGATGACGCCGCGCTGCTCCAGCCGGCGCACCCGCTGGTGCACGGCCGACGTGGACAGGCCCGTGGCCTTGCCCAGGTCGGTGTAGCTCATCCGCCCGTCCTTGACGAGCAGCTGCACGATCTGTCGGTCCAGCTCCTCCATGGCGCAAGAACCTACAGTGCGCTTGATCTCCTCGGATACCTGAGCCGCCCGGGTCATGCCCGGTTCGTGATGTACCGGGCCCCGCCGGGCACGGCCCGGGGGGACAAAGCAGTCGCACGGGGCACCCTCACGCGGCATGTGACGAACGCCACAGCCTTTGAACGGTCTCCGTGATGTTCTCGTGATTACCCCGGTGGGGGGACGGGAAGTGCTTGCTGTGGTCGAGGCCGCAGTGCCTTCACGGCCCAGCCCGAGGGGGAGAACCCAATGCAGAGTCTTAAGCGCCTTGGTCGTACCACGTCCAAGAGGCAGCAGCCGGTCGTCGAGCTCGCTCCGGAGTACGTCGAACCCGACGTCCAGGACGACGAGTTCGACGCGTACGACACCTTCGAGATGTACCGGGTCGTCTGCCCGGACTGCGCGCAGCCCATCGCCCTGCTCGCGGACGAGGACGTCCTGCCGGAACACGCGCTGTGCGCGTCGCCGTGGAACCCGTTCGGTCTGACGGTCTGCGCCGGCACCGGCCGCCGGGCCGCCGACGCGCGGCCCGCCGACGAGTCGGTGACGCCCCAGGAGCAGGACACCGCCCTGCTGCTGACGCTCCCTCAGGGTCTCGACTGGCGGACCCAGCCCTTCTCGCACGTCGGCGGCCCGGGCTCGCGCCCGATCAGGGTGCCGGCGATGCGGCGCCACGCCGCCTGAGCGCACCCGGATGCGAGGACGGCGCGGCCCGCCGTCCTCGTCCGCCGCGGGGGACGGCCGCGAACGCACGCCCTATTCCCGGGATCGGTGACCGGTCCCGCCGGTCCCGCGTTGCCCAGGCATGACGACCCCCACGTATTCGACGACCGGGCGTCAACGCCGCGTCTTCGTGCCGCCTCCCACCGAGGCGGCCGCGCCCGCGCAGGCCCGGCTCCCCGATCCGCCGATCTACCGCGATCTGATGCGGACCTGGGAGGACCGGGGCCGTACGCTGCCGGGGCGTCAGGACCCGGAGTGGACGCGGCTCGCCGCGCCCTGGCGGGGGCTCGACCGGATCAGCGCGTCTCCGGCCCCGCGAGGTGGCGGGCGATGACCATGCGCTGGATCTGATTGGTGCCCTCGACGATCTGCAGGACCTTGGCCTCACGCATCAGGCGCTCGGCGGGGAAGTCCGCGGTGTACCCGTAGCCGCCGAGGACCTGTACGGCGTCGGTGGTGACCCGCATCGCGGTGTCGGTGCAGTGCAGCTTGGCCATGGCCGCCTGCTTGGCGAACGGCCGCCCCGCGTCGCGCAGCCGGGCCGCGGCCAGGTACAGCGCGCGCCCCGCCTCGATCTGCGTGGCCATGTCGGCGAGCATGAAGCGCAGCCCCTGGAAGTCGGCGATCGGCTTGCCGAACTGCCGCCGCTCGGTCGCGTAGCCGAGCGCCTCGTCGAGCGCGGCCTGGGCCAGGCCGATCGCGCAGGCGGCGATGCCGAGCCGGCCGCCGTCCAGCGCCGACAGGGCGATGGCGAAGCCCTGTCCCTCCTCGCCGATGCGGCGCGCGTCGGGGACCCGGACGCCGTCGAGGTGGACCTGGGCGGTGGGCGAGCCCTTCATCCCCATCTTCTTCTCCGGCACGGCGGCGCCGAGTCCTTCGGCGTCACCGGGCACCAGGAAGGCGGAGATGCCCCGCGGGCCCTCCTCGCCGGTGCGGGCCATGACGGTGTAGAAGTCGGCGATGCCGCCGTGGGTGATCCACGCCTTGGTGCCGGTGATCACCCAGTCGTCGCCGTCGCGCACCGCCCTGGTGCGCAGCGAGGCCGCGTCCGAGCCCGAGGAGGGCTCGGAGAGGCAGTAGGCGCCGAGCAGTCCGCCGCCGAGCATCGCGGGCAGGTACTCGGCCTGCTGCTCCTTGGCGCCGAAGGCGGCGAGCGCGTAGGAGGCCAGGGTGTGCACGCTGACGCCGAGGCCGACGGTGAGACGGGCCGCGGCGAGCTCTTCGAGGACCTGGAGGTAGACCTCGTACGGCTGGTCGCCGCCGCCGTACTCGGCGTCGTAGGGCAGGCCGAGCAGGCCGGACTCGGAGAGCAGGGTGAACAGTTCGCGGGGGAAGCGTCCCGCGTCCTCCTCCTCGGCCGCCTTGGGGGCGATCTCACGCTGTGCGATGTCGCGGACGAGCGAGATCAGGTCCCGGGCCTCGTCGGTGGGCAGTTGCCGGTCCACCGGCTCCGGGGCGCGGTCGGGCATGGCGACGCTCTCCTCCCTGTAGGGCACATCGGCGTGCGCCTTGGGTGGGGGCGGCTCCGCCGGGGTCGTATCGGTGCCTGGCCGATGCTCGCACTCCCGGGTCTCGGAAGCTGCTGACCAGCGGCTGTGCGCTGCGAGTATGCCCGATCGGCGGCATCGAGTCACCAGTTAACGACCGCTTACTTCACGATACCCGGCGCGGGCCCCTCGTCGATCCACATTGGTCCGCACCATTGACCAACTGGTCTAGTCCTTCTAGTGTTTCGCTTCCACCGAGTCACCGCGTTCATGCCAATCGACTCGTGTTCCCCTCCCCCCACGAGGAGACAACCGGATGCCATCCCCCCACCGCCCCCTGCGGGCACTCTTGTCCACCGTGTGCGCCGCCCTGCTCGGCGCCGGACTGCTCGCCGGCGCGGGCGCCCCGACCGCGACCGCCGCGACCCCGGCTCAGGAGGCCGCCGCCGGTTCCAAGGTCATCGGGTACTTCACCGAATGGGGCACCTACGACCGCAAGTACTACGTCAAGAACATCGAGACGTCGGGCTCCGCGGACAGGCTGACCCACATCAACTACGCCTTCGGCAACGTCACCGGCGGCAAGTGCGCGATGGGCGACTCCTACGCGGCCACCGAGCGCGCCTACACGGCGGCCGAGTCCGTCGACGGCGTCGCGGACACCTGGGACCAGCCGCTGCGCGGCACCTTCAACGAACTGCGGGAACTGAAGAAGAAGCACCCGGACCTCAAAGTCCTGTGGTCCTTCGGCGGCTGGACCTGGTCGGGCGGCTTCGGCGAGGCCGCCAGGAACCCGGCGGCCTTCGCCCAGTCCTGCTACGACCTGGTCGAGAACTCGAAGTGGGCCGACGTCTTCGACGGCATCGACATCGACTGGGAGTACCCGAACGCCTGCGGGGCCACCTGTGACACCAGCGGCCGGGACGCCTTCCGGGACCTGATGTCGGCGCTGCGCGCCAAGTTCGGCTCCGACGGCCTGGTCACCGCGGCGATCACCGCGGACGCCACCCCGGGCGGCAAGATCGACGCCGCCGACTACGCGGGCGCCGCCCAGTACGTCGACTGGTACAACCCGATGACGTACGACTTCTTCGGCGCCTGGGACGCGGCGGGACCCACCGCTCCGCACTCGGCGCTCACCTCGTACGACGGCATTCCGAAGGCCGGCTTCCACAGCGCGGCGACCATCGCCAGGCTCAAGGACCTCGGCATCCCCGCCGCCAAGCTGCTGCTCGGCATCGGCTTCTACGGCCGCGGCTGGACCGGCGTCACCCAGTCGGCGCCCGGCGGCACCGCGACCGGCCCGGCGGCGGGCACCTACGAACAGGGCATCGACGACTACAAGGTGCTCAGGGCCAAGTGCCCGGCGACCGGCACGGTGGGCGGCACGGCTTACGCCAAGTGCGGCAGCGACTGGTGGAGCTACGACACCCCGGCCACCATCGGCACCAAGATGGCCTACAAGGACGAACAGGGCCTGGCCGGCACGTTCTTCTGGGAGCTGAGCGGCGACACCGCGGACGGGGAGCTGATCAAGGCGATCCGCTAGCCCCTCCGGGCGCGCGGGGGGGGGGTTCCACGGGGGCTCCCGCCCCCGCCGCCGTGCGGGGCCGCTCAGCCGTCGCGGCGGGCGGGCGCCGGGGCCGGGTAGGCGGGATCCAGCTCCTCGATGGCGCGCATGGCTCCGCCGAGCGTCTTCACCAGCAGCTCGCTCATGGTCTCGCGGGAGAGTTCACCGCGGTCGATCCAGGCGAGCGCGGCGCCCTCCACGCTGCACACCCAGGCCAGCAGCCCCATCCGTGCCACCGGCGCGATGTCGGTGCGCCCGTAGGCGCCCTCGGCGATCGTCGCGACGATCGCCTCCCGCACACCGTCCCTGATGGCGTGCACCTCGGTGTCGAAGCCGACGCCGCCGCTGACGATCGCGCGGTAGGCGGCCTGGTTGTGCTCGGCGTACCGCAGATAGCTGTCGACGGTGCGCAGCACCCGCTGCACGGGCGGCAGTGCGGCCCCGCTCTCCGCGAAGCTCACCAGACCGGCCACCGAGTCCTCGATGATCGCCAGGTAGTAGCCCCGCTTGGAGTGGAAGTAGTAGTAGATCAGCCCCTTGGCGACCTGCGCCTGGCGCGCGATGTCGTCCATCGACAGTGCGTCGTACGAGGTGTCGGCGAACAGTCTCCGCCCGATGGCGATGAGTTCGGCGCGGCGCGCCGACGAACGCTCGGTGCCGCGCGCCGCAGGGCGTACGGCGGGCTGCCGGCTGATGTTCAATGCGGACCCAGGTCTTCCTGCGGGAGGTGGGACATCCGCCGCATTATGGCAGGTCGGGCGCGGGGCCCCGACCGGCAGCCCGACGGCCTCGGGTCACAGCAGTCCCAGCCGGGTCACGAGCATCGCGACGGCCGCGACGAGGACCCATCCCAGGGCGTGTTCGAGGATCTTCGGGCCGTCCTCCCGGGGGCCGCCGGTGCGGGCACGGGTGACGGTGGCTGCGTTGGTGGTCATGGCTTCTCGCTGGTCCCTGCGGTGTGGTGGACTCCCCCGCGAACGTCCTCCACCCTGCCACCGTGAACGGCCCCGACAGCCGAGACGTTGCTCACACGCGGCCGGCGGGCCCCGGTCGTCCGGGCCCCGCCGGCCGGCCGGCTCAGCGCACGCCCACCGCGGCGAGCGCCTTGCGCTGACGCGGGGTCGGACGCGCCGGGAAGTAGAGGTAGCACACCCCACCGGTGCCGGAGACGACCCTGCCGGAGGCGTTGTACCGCTTGGTCCGCAGCCAGATGTTCTCCCACTCACGCCGCTTGTAGACGCGGCGCACGGCCTCGTTGTCGTCCGAGGCGGGGTCGTTGGCGATCACGTCGCCGTCCGCGGTGAAGCCGATCACCGTCATCAGGTGCCCGGATGTGCCGTAGCCCGCCCCGGTCAGCTCCTTCTCCAGGAACGACTGGGACGTTATGGCCGGGATGCCCGCGGCGATCAGCGTCTCCAGGTCGGTGAGCGAGCCGAGGCGCGTGACCACGCCCTGGAGGCCCTCGAAGGTGGCCGCGTAGGCGGCGTTGAAGGGCCAGTTGCCGCAGCCGGCGTACTGGTGGTCGTACGTGTACCGGGCCGCGTGGCAGATCTGCGGGTCGGCGTAGGACGGGTCGACCCAGGACAGCTGCTCCTCGGAGAGCCGGCCGCCCCAGTACTCGATGATCATCTGCGAGGAGGTCGGGCTGCACCAGGCCTCGCCGCCGTTGTCGTACTCCGGGTACTGGCCCTTGTGGATCTCCTGCGAGTAGCGCGGGACGATCAGCTCCCCGGCCCGGCCGGGCTCGGAGGCGGGGACGGTGAACCGGTCGGGGATGTCGGAGCCCATCGCGCCGAGCCGCCACACGGTCGGGGTGAGCCGGGTGCCGGGGCGGCGGTGGAGCGTGAGGCGCAGCCGGTAGGAGACCAGGCGCAGACCGGTGGCCGGGTCGTCGACGGAGAAGGTGTCCGTCCAGACGGTGCTCCTGCCGTCGGTCTGGTCGTCCACCGAGGTGCGTCGGATGTCCTGGTCGCCGGCCGCCCAGCGGCCCATGACGTACCAGGGGGTGGCGGTGCCGTCCGAGTACGTTCCCTGCAGCTCGATCTGGATCCAGGTGCCCTCGGGGGTGTGCGCGTTCCAGGAGGCGATGACCTCCGTCGCCGGGACCTCGAGACGGTGCACGGGCGAGGTCCAGGTGGCGTACTCCCAGGCGGCCGTGGAGCCGGTGTGCGGATCGGTGTAGTCCGTGGTGCCGGAGGGCCGCGCGATCACGAGGCCGGGGCGGGCGCCGGCCACCGCGCGGGTGCCGCCGGCGGTGCCGCCGCGCCAGTCGGTGTACGAGGTCCAGGCCCGGTTGTCGACGGTGCGGGCGGCGGCCCGGCCGGCGTCCGTGGTGACACCGGCGCCTCCGGTCGGGGTGCCGGCGGTCGTGGTGCCGGCGGACGCCGGGCCCGCGCTCCCGGCGACGGCGGCGACGACCGCCGCGGCCAGGACGGTTCTGCGGGACGGCAGTTCGGCTCTGCTCATGGGTGGAAGACCCCCAGGTGTCGGAGTCGGGACGGGACCGGTGCAGGTCGGCGGACGGTCCCCGTCCGCCGGCCGGATGGAACGGGTGTGCGCCAACTATGGACGCACCCGGGCGGATCCTGCCAGCACCCCGGCCGGTGCCGCACCGAGCAACATGGGACTCGACCAATGACGGGACCCGTGACCGGGCCCCCGGAGGTCCGTCCGGCCGAACGCCTAGAGTGCTTGCGTCAACCCCTCCCCCCAACCCGGGAACCAGCCATTTACGATCTCGCCTCCCGTGTCCGCCGGCTCGGCCCCTCGTGCGGTCCGGTCCGGCTCGTCGCCGTCGACGGGCACGCCGGTTCCGGGAAGTCGACCTTCGCCCTGCGGCTGGCCGAGGCCCTCGGCGGCGCCCCGGTGCTGCGGCTCGACGACATCGCCTGCCACGGCGAACTGTTCGGCTGGACCGGCCGGCTGCTGAGCCAGGTGATCGAACCGCTCGGCCGCGGCGAGACCGCGCACTACTCCCCCTACGACTGGCGGGCCCGCCGCTTCGGGCCGCCCCGAGCGCTGCCGCCCGCACCCGTGATCGTCCTGGAGGGCGTCGGCGCCGGACGCCGCGCCCTGCGCCCGCATCTCGCGCTGCTGCTGTGGATGGACCTGCCCCGCGAGGAGTCCTGGACGCGGGGACGGGCGCGGGACGGGGAGGAACAGCGCGAGTTCTGGGACGGCTGGGTGCCCGCGGAGAACGAGCACTTCGCCGGCGACCCCTCCCGGCCCTTCGCGGACCTTCTGGTACGCGGGCGGCCGGAGGGGTACGAGCTGCTTCCCGGGCCGTCCGGGGCGGCCGGAACCGACCCTTCCGATCACACACGGTGACCGGCCATCCGCAATGTGGTGAACTTGTGAAGAGCGGCCCCGGACAAGTTGCCCGAGTCCCTCAACTCGGCTTGACCCGGGGCCCGTACAGGTCTTACGTTCTCAATGTGCGGCTCTTCGGAGTCGTCGGCAGACGCGAAGCCCCCGGTTGTTCCCCCGTGATCGGGGGCTTCGTTCTGCCCATTTCGCGTTTTCCGGCCGCCCAGTGGCATATGACGATCACTCTCCGTCACGCGACGAGCCCCCCGTACGCCTCCCACCTCGCGGTTCGGCGGGTACGGCACCCTACGGACGTGCCGCCGCCGCAGGTACGATGCCCTCGGTGCGACCTACGGACGCTGCTTCGCGCACCTTGCAACTCCGGTCCGCGGCACAGCGGTTCGACCAACGGGAGCCGAGGGGCGAGGGCCGGGCCGGCACACCGACGGGGGCACGGTCTGTGGGGGACGCGATGGACTTCGGCACGCAGGGCCCGCAGGCCCCGGCCGACCTCGCCTGGCTGCGAGGCGTGGACGCCTACACGATGGGCGCCTATCCGCAGGCGGAGGAGGAGTTCCGGGCCGCGGTGCGGATCGACCCGGGGATGGCCGACGGCTGGCTCGGACTGCACGCCCTGCGCGTCGACACGACGACCGCGCTGCTGAGGATGTTCCGGCACCGGGAACGCTTCGGCGAACAGCGCACCCGGCACCGCCGCACCCTCAACTCCTGGTACTGGCTGGGCTGGTGGGTGCAGCCGGTGCTGGAGAGCCCCCGCGACCTGCTGCTGGCGCACGCCTCCCACTGGCTGGACGGCCGCCACGTCCCCGAACTGGACCGGGCGCTCGCCGGACTGCCCCCGGTGGACACCGATCCGCAGGTCCGCTTCCTGCACTCCTGCCGCGCCTATCTGGTCAAGGACTGGGAGCAGCTGGTCCGGTACACGGACTCGCTGGTGGATGACCCGTTGCTGGGCATCGAGGCCGGTCTGTTCGCCGGCATGGCCCGGGTGCGCCTGGAGATGTACGGGCAGGCCGAACCGCTGCTGTCGGCGGCGCTGATGCGGTGCCGCAGCGAGCAGCCGCAGCGCAAGGAGCTGCGCTACTGGCTGGCCCGCGCCCACGAGGGCACCGGCCGCAGCGCCGCCGCGCTGCCCCTGTACCGGGCCGTGCACCGGGTCGATCCCGCCTTCATGGACACCTCCGCCCGGCTCGCCGCGATCGCCGAGGGCGACGGGTACGACGACTCCGCCGATCTGGCCGCGATCGCACTCACCGGCGCCGGGCAGGACATGATGGACGGCCCGGACATGCTCGATCCGCTCTTCGGCACGGAAGGGCGCGACCTGCGGCTGTCCGACCCCGAGCCGCCGCCGGTCCCGGTGGCCGGCGCGGGAGGCGTGCGTGAGCGGACCGCCGCCGGGGCGCCGGGGCTGCCCACCGGGCCCACGGACCCCGCCTTACTGGAGGAGGCGCTCGCCGAGCTGGAGCGCATGGTGGGTCTGGAGCCGGTGAAGCGCCAGGTCAAGGCCCTGTCGGCGCAGCTCAACATGGCGCGGCTGCGGGCCGGGCAGGGGCTGCCGGTGCAGCCGCCGAAACGCCACTTCGTCTTCTCCGGGCCCTCCGGGACGGGCAAGACGACGGTGGCCCGCATCCTGGGCCGGGTCTTCTACGCCCTCGGGCTGCTCGGCGGTGACCATCTGGTGGAGGCGCAGCGGGCCGATCTCGTCGGCGAGTACCTCGGGCAGACCGCGGTGAAGGCGAACGAGCTGATCGACTCGGCCCTCGGCGGGGTGCTGTTCGTCGACGAGGCGTACGCGCTCTCCAACTCCGGTTACGGCAAGGGGGACGCCTACGGGGACGAGGCGCTGCAGGTGCTGCTGAAGCGGGCGGAGGACAACCGGGACCATCTCGTGGTGATCCTCGCGGGGTATCCGGAGGGGATGGACCGGCTGCTGGCCGCGAACCCGGGCCTGTCGTCGCGGTTCACCACACGGGTGGACTTCCCCTCGTACCGGCCGCTGGAACTCACCTCGATCGGCGAGGTGCTGGCCGGTGAGAACGGGGACGTGTGGGACGAGGAGGCGCTGGACGAGCTGCGGTCGATCGCCGGGCACGTGGTGGACCAGGGCTGGATCGACGAGCTGGGGAACGGGCGCTTCCTGCGGACGCTGTACGAGAAGAGCTGTGCGTACCGGGACCTGCGGCTGTCGGTGTATCCGGGGGCGCTGACCCGGGACGACCTGGCCACGTTGCGGCTGCCGGACCTCATGCAGGCGTACGGGGAGGTCCTGTCGGGGCGGGGGCCGGCCGACCCGCCGGGGCCGTGAGGCCCCGGCGGGCGGGTGAACGGGCGCTCTGACGGGGCCCTCGTCAGGCCGGGACCTCCTCGGGGGCTCCGGTCGTCCTCTGTTCCGTCAGCCGCACTTCCCGGTGGGCCGGGTCCCGCACCTCGCCGACCAGGAGTTCCAGGACGTCCTCCAGGGCCACCAGGCCCAGTATCCGGCCGGAGGCGTCGGAGACCTGGGCGAGGTGGGTCGCGGCGCGGCGCATCACCGTGAGGGCGTCGTCCAGCGGCAGTTCGGGACGGAGGGTCGTCATCGGACGCCAGAGCTGCTGGGGCACCGCCCGGTCGGAGTCCTCCAGGTCCAGTACGTCCTTCACGTGCAGATAGCCCATGAAGGCGCCGCTCTCCGCGGCCACCGGGAAACGGCTGTACCCGGTGCGGGCGGTGAGCTCCACGATCTGCCCCGGCGTGACCGCCGGGGTGACCGTCACCAGTGACTCGCCCTTCAGCAGGACGTCCGTCACCGGGCGGGAACCCAGCTCCAGGGCGTCCTCCAGACGTTCGGCCGCCTCGGGGTCGAGCAGGCCCGCCTGGCCGGAGTCCTCCACCAGCCGGTTGAGCTGCTCGCTGGTGAAGACCGCCTCGACCTCGTCCTTGGGCTCGACGTGGAAGAGCCGCAGGATGGCCCGGGCGCAGGCGCCGAGCGCGATCGTGACGGGCCTGCACAGGCGGGCGAACCAGACCAGGCCGGGGCTCAGCCACAGCGCGGCCTTCTCGGGGGCCGCCATCGCCAGGTTCTTCGGGACCATCTCACCGATGACGAGGTGGAAGAAGACCACGGCGGCGAGGGCGATGACGTAGCCGAGCGGGTGGATCATGCCGTGCGGGATGTGCATCCACGCGAAGACCGGCTCCAGCAGATGGGCGACCGTCGGCTCGGCGACCGCTCCCAGGGTCAGCGAGCAGACGGTGATGCCGAACTGGGCGGCCGCCATCATCTGCGGCAGATGCTCCAGTCCGTACAGCACCTGGCGGGCGCGTGCGGTGCCGAGCGGTTCGACCTGGCTGCGGCGGACCGAGACGAGCGCGAACTCGGCGCCCACGAAGAAGCCGTTGGCGAGCACGAGCAGCGCGGCGAAGAGGAGTTGCAGGACGCTCATCCGGCGGCCTCCACGAGCAGCGGTGCCGTTCTGACCAGCCGGACGCGTTCCGCGCGGTAGTGGCGGACGCGGCGTACGGACAGCCGCCAGCCGGGCAGTTCCGCGCGGTCGCCGACGGCCGGGATCCGGCCGAGGAGATCGGCGACCAGCCCGGCCACCGTCTCGTACGGGCCCTCGGGCACCTCCATGCCTATGCGCAGCAGGATGTCGACCCGGACGCCGCCGTCGACGTCCCAGGCGGGGTTGCCGTCCTCGGGCGGGGCGGCGGCCAGTTCGGGGGCCTCCTGGCCGTCGTGCTCGTCGCGCACCTCGCCGACGACCTCCTCGACGATGTCCTCCAGGGTGACGACCCCGGCCGTGCCGCCGTACTCGTCGACGACGACCGCGATGGGCTGCTCGCTGCGCAGCCGGGTGAGCAGCGGCCGCACCGGGAGCGTCTCGGGGACGAGCAGCGCCGGGCGGGCGATACGGCCCACCGGAGTGCGCAGCCGGTCGGGCACGGACACCGCGAGGGCGTCCTTCAGGTGCACCATGCCGACGATCTCGTCGATCCGCTCCCGGTACACGGGGAAGCGGGACAGCCCGGTGGCCCGGGTCAGGTTGACGACGTCCTCGGCGGTCGCCGAGGACTGCAGCGCGCTGACCTTCACCCGCGGGGTCATGACGTGCTGCGCGGTGAGTTCGCCGAGGGAGAGGGTGCGGACGAAGAGGTCCGCCGTGTCCTGTTCCAGGGCGCCGGCCCGGGCGGAGTGCCGGGCCAGGGAGACGAGTTCGCCGGGGGTGCGGGCGGAGGCCAGCTCCTCGGCGGGTTCGATGCCGAGGGCGCGCACCAGCCGGTTGGCCACGGCGTTCAGCCCGGCGATGACCGGGCGGAACAGGCGGGCGAACGCGTGCTGGGGACCCGCCACGAAGCGGGCGACCTGCATCGGGCGGGACACCGCCCAGTTCTTGGGCACGAGTTCGCCGATCACCATCTGCACGGCCGAGGCCAGCAGCATGCCGACGACGACGGAGACACCGGAGACGGCGCCCGCGGGCAGGCCCATGCCCGTGAAGGGGCCGTGCAGCAGTCCGGCGAGAGCCGGTTCCGCCAGCATGCCGACGACCAGGGAGGTGATGGTGATGCCGAGCTGGGTGCCGGAGAGCTGGAAGGAGAGTTCCCTCAGCGACTCGACGACCCGGCGGGCGCGCCGGTCGCCGCTCGCGGCGGCCTCTTCGGCGTCCGGTCGCTCGACGGTGACCAGGCCGAACTCGGCGGCCACGAAGAATCCGTTGGCCAGGATCAGCAGGAAAGCGGCTGCGAGCAGCAGCAGTGGGGTGGTCATGATGCCGCCGCCTCCGCATGCGCGCGGACCTCGGGATGCGGGTCCGCGCTATGTCGGCAGGGGGCGGCGCAGGTACTGCAGGACGATCCGTCCATCGCCGGAGAGGGTCACTCCTCGGGTAGCTGGAGCCCCTGGGCTCCGGGCGGGGCGGCAGGGGCGGAGGCGCTGTCGTCGCGCCTCCGCACACCAGATTAATCAAGACAGGGGCGACTGCGGCAGGTGGACGTCCCCGGCGCTTGCCCCGAGTCAGTCCCGGGGGGCGTCGGGGGCGGCCGTGGAGCGGGCCTCGGCGAGCGCCCGCAGGGCCCGCGCGTCGGCGATGGCCTGCTGCTTGGCGATGCCCGGCTGGATGCCGAGCGCGGGCAGGCTGGTGCCGTCGCTGAGGTTCAGGAAGACCCAGGGATCACCGGGACGGAGGTTCACCTGAAGGATCTCCGCCCACTCCAGACGGCGCCGGCTCACGATGTTGACGACCGTGACGCCGGTCTCGTCGGCGACGACCTTCGGGCGGGCCAGCAGGAACAGCACGCCGGCCAGCAGCGCGGCGGTGAACACGAAGCTGACCCGCTCCCCCGGGTTGAGCTGGTCCAGCAGCAGCGCGATCAGCGTGATGACCGCGAAGAGGGCTGTTCCGGCCGTCAGCAGCACCGCGCGGGTGCGGCCGGGGCGGAAGGTGGCGGGCAGTGCGGGCGGGGGGCCCTGGATCGTGTCCGGCATGAGAGTGCTCCGGGGCCCGGTCAGAGGCGGCAGGCGTGGATGGCCGTGGTGAGGATGGCGCGGGCGCCGATGTCGTACAGGTCGTCCATGATCCGCTGCGCCTCCTTGGAGGGGACCATCGCGCGGACGGCCACCCAGCCCTCGTTGTGCAGCGGGGACACCGTGGGGGACTCCAGGCCGGGGGTGAGGGCGACGGCCTTCTCGAGCTGTTCGACGCGGCAGTCGTAGTCCATCATCACGTACGTGCGGGCGACCAGGACGCCCTGGAGACGGCGCAGGAACTGCCGCACCTTGGGCTCCTCGCCGTCCGCGCCGGTGGTGGGGGTCCCCCCGGGCGAGTGGGTTCGGGCCCGGGGGAGGATGACGACGGCCTCGGACTTCATGATCGGCTCGCCGACTACCTCCAGACCGGCGTTGCGCAGCGAGGTGCCGGTCTCGACGACGTCCGCGATGACCTGGGCGACGCCGAGCTGGATCGCGGTCTCGACGGCGCCGTCGAGGTGGACGACGGAGGCGGCGATGCCGTTGTCGGCGAGGTGCGCCGCGACGATGCCCTCGTACGAGGTGGCGACCGTCTTGCCCGCCAGGTCCGCCAGGTCTCCGAGGGTGCCCGGCTTGGTGGCGTAGTGGAAGGTGGAGCGGGCGAAGCCGAGGGGGAGGATCTCCTCGGCCGCGGCACCGGAGTCGATCAGCAGGTCGCGTCCGGTGATGCCGATGTCGAGCTGGCCGGAGGCGACGTAGATGGCGATGTCGCGGGGGCGGAGGTAGAAGAACTCGACCTCGTTCGTCGGGTCGACGATCCGCAGTTCCTTGGAGTCGCGGCGCTGCTGGTAGCCGGCCTCATGCAGCATCTCCCCCGCGGGGCCTGACAGGGAACCCTTGTTGGGGACGGCGATGCGCAGCATGAGGTCGGCTTCCTTCGTGTGGAGGGGTGTGTCGCGGACGTCGGTTCTTACAGGTGGGCGTAGACGTCGTCGAGGGAGATGCCGCGGGCGACCATCATCACCTGGACGTGGTAGAGCAGCTGCGAGATCTCCTCGGCGGCCGCTTCCCTGCCCTCGTACTCGGCGGCCATCCAGACCTCGGCGGCCTCCTCGACGACCTTCTTGCCGATGGCGTGGACGCCCTTGTCGACCAGCTCGGCGGTGCGGGAGGTGGCGGGATCGCCGTGGGCGGCCTTGTGCTGGAGCTCGGTGAAGAGCTCCTCGAACGTCTTCTTGGACATGGTGCTCCTTACCCTACGCGGTGACGGGGACTGCTCACCGCCAGGGCTCGGATACCGAACGCAGACAGGCCGCGGTCGCCACCGCCGCGGTGACCGCCTCGTGCCCCTTGTCCTCGCTGGAGCCGGGCAGTCCGGCGCGGTCCAGTGCCTGCTCCTCGTTGTCGCAGGTGAGCACTCCGAAGCCGACGGGGACACCGGTGTCGACCGAGACCTGGGTGAGGCCCTGGGTGACGCCCTGGCACACGTACTCGAAGTGGGGGGTGCCGCCCCGGACGACGACGCCGAGGGCGACGACCGCGTCGTACCCCCGCTCGGCCAGGACCTTGGCGACGACCGGGAGTTCCCAGCTGCCGGGGACCCGGAGCAGGGTCGGTTCGTCGATGCCGAGGTCGTGCAGGGCGCGCAGCGCGCCGTCCACCAGTCCGTCCATCACCTTCTCGTGCCACTGCGCGGCGATGACGGCGACCCGCAGGTCCCCCACGTCGCGTACGGACAGTTCCGGTGCACCCTTGCCGCTCACGTCTCTCCTCGCTGGTTCTGTTACTGGTTGCCGCAGGCGGGCACGGTCGGCGTGTCCAGCCAGGGCAGGTCGTGGCCCATCCGGTCCCGCTTGGTGCGCAGGTAGCGGAGGTTGTGCTCGCTCGCGGTGACGGGCATCGGCTCGCGTCCGTTGACCGTGATCCCGTGCCGGGCGAGCGCGTCGGCCTTGTCGGGGTTGTTGGTCAGCAGGCGGACGCTGCGCACGCCGAGGTCGGCGAGGATCTGCGCGCCGGCGCCGTAGTCGCGGGCGTCGGCGGGCAGGCCGAGTTCGAGGTTGGCGTCGAGGGTGTCCCGGCCGCGCTCCTGGAGTTCGTAGGCGCGCAGCTTGGACATCAGGCCGATGCCGCGTCCCTCGTGGCCGCGCAGGTAGACCACGACGCCCCGGTCCTCGGCCTGGACGCGCTCCAGGGAGGCGTCCAGCTGGGGGCCGCAGTCGCAGCGCTGGGAGCCGAAGATGTCGCCGGTGAGGCATTCGGAGTGGACCCGGACGACGACGTCCTCGCCGTCGCCGATGTCGCCGTGGACGAGGGCGACGTGCTCGACGCCGTCGACGGTGGAGCGGTAGCCGTAGGCGGTGAAGGTACCGTGCGCGGTGGGCAGACGCACCTCGGCCTCGCGGCGGACGGTGGGTTCGGCGGAGCGCCGGTAGGCGATCAGGTCCTCGATGGAGATGATCGTCAGGCCGTGCTTGCGGGCGAAGGGGATCAGCTCGGGCAGCCGGAGCATGGTGCCGTCCTCGCCGGCGATCTCCACGATGGCGCCGGCCGGGCGCAGTCCGGCGAGGCGGGCGAGGTCGACGGCGGCCTCGGTGTGGCCGTTGCGCACGAGCACACCGCCGGGGCGGGCGCGCAGCGGGAAGACATGGCCGGGGCGGACGAGGTCGGAGGGTTCGGCGGCGCCGCTCGCCAGCACCTGGAGGGTGGTGGCGCGGTCGGCGGCGGAGATGCCGGTGCCCACTCCGTGGGCGGCGGAGGCGTCGACGGAGACGGTGAAGGCGGTCTTCATCGACTCGGTGTTGTCGTCCACCATCTGGGGGAGGCGCAGCCGGTCCAGTTCGTCGCCCTCCATGGGGGCGCAGATGAGGCCGCGGCACTCGCTCATCATGAAGGCGACGATCTCGGGGGTGGCCTTCTCGGCGGCGATGACGAGGTCGCCCTCGTTCTCGCGGTCCTCGTCGTCGACGACCACGACCGGGCGGCCGGCGGCGATGTCGGCGACGGCCTGCTCGACCGGGTCGAGGGTGAGGTCCTCGAAGCCGTCGGCGCTGTACAGGATCGGTGCCGCGCTCATGCCGGCGCTCCTTCCAGGGCGGGCCGCGCGTCGCGGGAGCGCAGCCACCAGTCGCGCATGCCCCACAGGACGAGCGCGCCGTAGATGACGTAGACGAAGCCGGAGAAGGCGAAGCCGTTGGCGAAGTTGAGGGGGACGCCTACGAGGTCGACGAGCAGCCAGGCGAACCAGAACTCGACCATGCCGCGGGCCTGCGCGTACATGGCGACGACGGTGCCGACGAAGATGTAGGCGTCCGGCCAGGGGTCCCAGGACAGCGACGGGTAGAGGGTGAACAGTCCGCCGACGGCGAGGGTGCCGAGGGCGGCCCCGGCGAGCAGTGCGCCGCGCTCGCGCCAGGTCGCGAACCGTACGGCGATGGAGCCGTCCTGGGCCTGCTGCCGGCCGCGGTTCCACTGCCAGAAGCCCCAGGCGGCGACCAGCATGACGACGACCTGCTTGCCCGCGCTGCCCGAGAGGTGGGCGGTGGCGAAGGCGGTGAAGAGGATCAGCCCGGAGACGAACTGGGCGGGCCACGTCCACAGGGAGCGTCGCCAGCCGAGCGCGAGGGCGACCAGACCGACCACGTTGCCGATCATGTCCGACCACTTGATGTGCTGGTCGAAGAGGGTGAAGGCCTCGGAGTTGAGCCAGTTCACCGGGCCGCCCCCTCACCGGTCAGCCGGTCGCCCAGCATCCGCTCGACGTACTTGGCGATGACGTCCACCTCGAGGTTGACCGGGTCGCCCGGCTGCTTGATGCCGAGCGTCGTCAGGGCGAGGGTGGTGGGGATGAGGCTGACGGTGAAGAAGTCGGACCCGGCGTCGACGACGGTGAGGCTGATGCCGTCGACGGTGATGGAGCCCTTCTCCACGACGTAGCGGGAGAGGCCGGCGGGAAGGGAGATCTTCACGATCTCCCAGTTCTCCGAGGGCTCGCGTCCGAGGATCTCGCCGGTGCCGTCGACGTGCCCCTGGACGATGTGGCCGCCGAGGCGGGAGCCCACGGCCGTGGGGCGTTCGAGGTTGACGCGGGAGCCGACGGCGAGGACGCCGAGGCTGGAGCGCTTCAGGGTCTCCGCCATCACGTCGGCGGTGAACTCGTCGCCCTCGTGCTCGACGACCGTGAGGCAGACTCCGTTGACGGCGATGGAGTCACCGTGTTTCGCGCCTTCGGTGACGACGGGGCCGCGCAGCCGGAAGCGACAGGCGTCGTCGAGGGTCTCGACGGCGGTGATCTCGCCCAGCTCTTCGACGATTCCGGTGAACACTTCCCGGGTCCTCCTGCCTCTTGGGGCACGGACTCCGGGGCTGTCGCTTGACGACAGAAACCGCGGACGACGACACCGGGAGCGACGCCGGACAGGGCTCGCCTCCACGACGAACCGGTACGGCGGCGCGCATGGATGCCCGCCCGCCGCGCACTGCCTCCCATCCGGACTTTAACCGTCGGTCCAGGAATTTCACCTGGTCAACCGGCCGCTGGAGGCGACCGGGTCGCGGACTGTAACCGCCGGTTCGGACTTTCACCGACCCCGGAGTGCGCTGCTACTGGTACAGGGCCAGTGTGCCACGACCGGCCGCCCTCCATGCGGGCGAGGGGTGTGGAGTGGCTCACAAGGGGTGACTGTGGCGCGACTTTGTGCGCTTGGGCGGCAACTCCCCTCCCCTGGAACGCGCTTGAGAGCCTTGCCCAGTTGGTCCGTACCTATTGACGCAGTGGTCTAGTCCTCTTAGGGTCTGCGTCGACCTCCGCGGGAGGAACCCCGTGCGCCTCCGGCCAGGCATGGGACACCTCGACCCGGAACCGGCCCGGCGGCGGTGACGACGGCCCTTGCCCGCCGCCGGGCCTCACCACGCGCGGATGCGCGGGGTGCCGGGCCCGGCGAAGCTGGACGGCGTACGACATGAGCCGGCACGGCCGGCCGACGGGTGTCCGAAGGGGCTGAACAGCATGACGACGATCCTGGTGACCGGCGGAACCGGAACGCTCGGCCGGCATGTCACCGAACGGCTCCGCGCGGCCGGGCACGAGGTGCGGGTGCTCAGCCGGCACACTCCGCCGTACGCCGTCGACCTGCGGGAGGGCGGGAGCGGGCTGGACGCCGCCGTCACGGGCGCGGACACGATCGTGCACTGCGCGACGTCCGCGCGGGGCGGCGACGAGCAGGCCGCGCGGAATCTGATCGCCGCGGCCCGGCGGGCCGGGGCCGGGCATCTGGTGTACATCTCGATCGTCGGTGTCGACCGCGTGCCGTTTGGTTACTACAAAACCAAGCTGGCGGTGGAACGGCTGGTCGAGGAGTCGGGACTGGGCTGGACGGTGCTGCGCGCCACCCAGTTCCACGATCTGGTGCTCACGGTGCTCCAGGGCATGGCGAAGCTGCCGGTCCTGCTGCTGCCGGCCAGGGTGAAGGACCAGCCGGTCGAGGTCACCGAGGTGGCGGACCGGCTGGCGGAGCTGGCGCAGGGCGCGCCGGCCGGCCGCGCGGACGACATGGGCGGCCCGGAGGTGCGTACGTTCGACTCCTTGGCCCGCGCCTATCTGAAGGCGTCCGGCCGCCGCCGTGCGGTGGTGAAGGTCCCCCTGCGCGGCGCGGCGTACGACGCCTTCCGCGACGGCGGCCACCTCGCCCCGGAACGGGCGGTGGGCAAGGCCACGTTCGACGAGTACCTGAGGAAGCGGTTCCC